>Ga0302157_10006890_pt1 | contig 11607 bp, 10 predicted proteins | sample I_Bog_N3_3_FD_193502 | JGI IMG/M metagenome (GOLD analysis project Ga0302157, IMG submission 193502) | Peat permafrost microbial communities from Stordalen Mire near Abisko, Sweden - I_Bog_N3_3 | ecosystem: Environmental > Terrestrial > Soil > Wetlands > Peat | place: Sweden: Abisko, Stordalen...
AAGCGAAACAGCATGCCGGCGATCTGCATCAAGGTGATGCCACTGGTGCGGATCACGGTATATTCGCTATTGGTGGCTAACTGGGTCATCGCCACCAGAGCGCCGATCAACACCGCCAGCGGCATCAGTTCATAGGCGTGGCCTGGCGCCAATAGCGCCACATAGCTCAGCAGGGTCAGAACATCGTAGCTATTTTGTCCGACATGCGGCACTTCTTGAATGATGTCAAAAAAACCATACAGTCCAAGCAATGCCACCAATGTATATAGTGTGGCGGTCGATAGTTGGGAAAACACATAGCGGGAAATTAATCGCATGTTCAGTGCCTTTTTCCGATCAGCGCCAGGAGCGTGCGTGTGACGGTAGCGGCCGGACGATCACGGTACAGCAGCCCTAATAGACCCAGAATGAGTACCGCCACGTGAACCAGGGCAATGCTGTATACCGGCAATGTTTGGTTCAAAATGCCATTGCGCACAAAAGTCAGGGCGTTTTGGTAGAAAAAGTACACTAACAGGGCCGCGATCAAATTGTAGGTATTGTTGCTGCGCGGGTTCACGTAAGACAAAGGAATCGCCAGAATCGCCAGCAGTAAACAGCTGAACGGTAATGATATTCGCCAGGCCAGTTCCGAGCGCGCGCCAGGATCGTACAGCTGATGGAATAGCTTGAGCGTGCTTTGCGACTGACGCGAAGTCGGGGCGGCCACCAGCTTGTGATCGTCGCCAACGAGCACGGTGTAACGCTTGAACGTGGTGACGTCAAAATCGGCCTGGCCGGGCATGCCGACATAGCGTTGCCCGTTTTCCAGTACAAGAATGCGTTGTCCGTCGCCATCGGAACCTAAATGGCCGGAGCGGGCAAAAATCGATGCGATTTTACCGTCACTGACGTCTTGGAAAAAAATATTACTTGCGCTGCCGTGGGCTCCGGCATAATTTTCGACAAAGTACACGCGGTTTGCATCGGAGGATTCTTTAAAAATACCTGGAGAAACCGCGGAGATATCTTCACGCTGTTTTAGCTTGTCGGCATATACCTGGCTGCGTTGATCCGCCCAGGGGGCAATGCCCAGTGCGACAACGCCGACCAAGATGGACAGCGGAATGGCAAACCGTAGAATCGGCCAGAGTAGACTTTTTTGCGACATACCGGCGGCGAGCCAGACCGCCATTTCGTTTTCGCGCCACAGGCGGGTTAATACCACCATGACGCTGATGAAAACCGTAAGAATCAGCGGGACTGGAAACAGTCCTAGCGCCCAGAATCCAATCAGGGCGGCAACCGCGTCACTGGCGATTTGTCCTTCCGCCGCGCGCCCCAAAAGATTGATCGCCTGAGTGGAGACTAAAATGGCCAGTAAAACGACAAAAACACCGATGGCCGTCAAAGTCAGTTCACGAGTCAGGCTTTTGAAAAAAACCATGGATGTTGTGCCTTTTTTGACTTTTTGTAATAAGCGTAGTGATAATTCAATTCAGAAAACTCTGATGTGTCATCTTTGATGATAATTTGGGGTAGATAATACCCGCCTCCACTCGCGATTTAACCGATGAATCTGCCGAGGCCGAGAGGACTGACTGATACGCGTATCAACGGGAGTACACGATGGAATTTAACATAAAAAGCGGGAGCCCGGAAAAACAGCGCGTAGCTTGCGTGATTGTCGGGGTTTACGAAACACGTAAATTGACCCTGGCAGCGGATCTTCTTGACCGCATTTCCAATGGCTTTGTCAGCGATGTCATCCGTCGCGGCGATATGGAAGGCAAGCTGGGAAGTACGTTGATTTTACATTCGGTGCCGCATGCGCTGTGCGACCGCGTGATGTTGGTTGGTCTGGGCAAAGAACGTGAATTTCGCGCCAAGGAGTACCGCGAAGCGATTCGCGCTTCGATCAAGGCGCTGGCGCAAACGTCGGCCAACGAAGCCGTAAGCTACTTGTCCGAACTCCCGGTCAAGAAGCATGAGGTCGAGTGGATGGTCGAGCAGGCGACGGTGGTGACCCTGGATGCGCTCTACCGTTTCGATCGTTTCAAGAGTCGTATGGATGAACCGCTGCGCGGATTACGCAAGCTGACACTGGCGGTGCCGCGGCGCAGCGATCTGGCGGATGGTGAAAAAGGCCTGGCGCGCGGATTGGCGATCAGTTCGGGTATGAAGCTGGCCAAGGATCTGGGAAATCTCCCGGGTAATGTGTGCACCCCTGATTATCTGGCTGAGCAGGCGCGTAGCGTGGCCGAGACACTGGGTGCGACGGCCGAGATTCTGGCTCGGCCCGAGATCGAGGCTTTGGGCATGGGATCGTTCCTGGCCGTGGCCAAGGGCAGCGTTGAAGCACCGCGCTTGATTGTGCTCAAACATTGGGGCGCCAAGGATAAGACGGATGCGCCTGTGGTCTTGGTGGGTAAGGGCATTACCTTCGATTCCGGCGGGATTTCGCTCAAGCCGGGCGAAGCCATGGACGAAATGAAATACGACATGTGCGGCGCCGCCAGTGTGTTGGGCGCGTTTCAAGCCGCAGTCGAAATGAAATTGCCGCTAAACCTGATTGTGGTGGTGCCAAGCTGCGAAAATATGCCTTCGGCCGGAGCGCTAAAGCCGGGTGATATTGTCACCTCCATGTCGGGCCAAACCATTGAAGTCTTGAATACCGACGCCGAAGGCCGGCTGATTCTGTGCGATGCGTTGACGTATGTCGAACGCTTTAAGCCGAGTTGCGTGGTGGATGTGGCGACCCTGACGGGCGCGTGCGTGGTCGCGCTCGGTCATGTCGCGACGGGTTTGTTCAGTAATCAGGATGTCCTGGCGCGCGAACTCTCCGCCGCTGGCGAGGAAGTCGGCGACCGCGCCTGGCACCTGCCGCTGTGGGAGGAGTATCAGGAGTTGATCAAGAGTCCGTTTGCCGACATGGCTAATATTGGCGGCAGGCCTGGCGGTAGCATTACCGCCGCGTGCTTTTTATCGCGTTTCGCCAAGTCGTATGATTGGGCGCATCTGGATATTGCCGGGACCGCTTGGAAAAGTGGCAAGGAAAAAGGCGCGACCGGTCGTCCCGTGCCGCTGTTAGTGCAGTTTCTGCAAGATAGGGCGGATATTGCCTTGGGCAATGTTGTTCGACGTGGACGTCCGCGGCGCGAAGCGCCTGAAACGGTTGAAGATGACGCGGATTGATTTTTATACCCAAGTGAATGATTCGGGCTTGTTTGCCTGCCGCCTGGCGCAGACCGTCTACGCGAAAGGCGAGCGCCTGTTGGTGGCCCTGGATGACGAAGCGGCGTTGGCGGCATTTAGTGTTCGGCTGTGGAGTTTTGATGACATTGCCTTTGTGCCTCATTGCCGCATGGATGACGCCAATTGCCGTGAAACGCCGGTTTGGTTGACTGCCAAACCGGCGGAGGGTGAGTTGCCGAATGTCTTGCTCAACCTTGCCACGTCAGTGCCCGAACAGGCCGAGCGTTATTCGCGTATCCTTGAAATCGTTGGATGTGACGAAGACTCGCTTGCCATTGCTCGCGAGCGCTTCAAAGCGTATCGGTCGCTGGGCTTTACCATCGACCATCACGATATGAGCCATAGGTGAGTATGACTAAGTCGCCGCAGTCTGATCCGCAGTCGTGGTCCGAAGCCAATTTACCGGTCCTAACCGAAATTGCCGATGATTCCGGCCCTTCTACTGGAGGGATGGACATTCCTGACTTCGATTTTTCCGCGGAGATGGACTCGATTAGCGCCAAGTTGGACGCGCGCGCCGAGCCCGACCTGGAATTCCCTCCCGAATTGCTGCTGGACGGCTTGTCGGTTGAGCCGAGTACGCAGGAGCCCGGGCTGGACTTTAATCGACTGCCGTCGCTTGACCTGTCCGATGGCGATGCCGACCCTAAGGTGGACACCGGCTTTGAGTTTGAATTTGAACCGGAACCCGAGGGGTTGGACGCACTCATGGCGCGCGCCACCTTGGAGCCTGTCGCCAATCCGGCGCCGGTGTCTCTGGCGGATAGGCTTTCGAGCGCGCTTAAGATCGAAGCCAGCCACAATGCGCGTCCCGTGGCCGAGGTGATCATTCCCGAGCTGGTCGACGAGGTTGAAGAACGCGCGCCCGAGCCCGTGGCCGAGGTGATCATTCCCGAACTGGTCGACGAGGTTGAAGAACGCGCGCCCGAGCCCGTGGCCGAGGTGACCATTCCCGAACTGGTCGACGTGGTTGAAGAACGCGCGCCCGAGCCCGTGGCCGAGGTGATCATTCCCGAGCTGGTCGACGAGGTTGAAGAACGCGCGCCCGAGCCCGTGGCCGAGGTGATCATTCCCGAACTGGCCGACGAGGTTGAAGAACGTGCGCCGGAACCGGTGGCCGAGGTGATCATTCCCGAGCTGGTCGACGAGGTTGAAGAACGTGCGCCGGAACCGGTGGCCGAGGTGATCATTCCCGAGCTGGTCGACGAGGTTGAAGAACGCGCGCCGGAACCGGTGGCTGAGGTGATCATTCCCGAGCTGGCCGAGGTGGTTGAAGAGTTTGCTCCGGAGCTTGTCGCCGAAGTACCGCTTCCAGCGCTGGACGACGTGGCTGAAGAGTTTGCGCCGGAGCCTGTCGCCGAAGTGCCGCTTCCTGTGCTGGACAAAGTGGCTGAAGAGCGCGCCCCCGAGCCCGTGGCTGAAGTTGTGGCGCCAGAACCCCCCGCCGAACTGAGCATTGCTCCTTATGCGAGCGACGCATTATTTGAGCCAGCGCCGGGGGGGGGGGATGATCTGGCTAACGCCATTCCCTTTCAGACGATTTCACTGGATAGTCTGCCGCGTGGTGTGTTGGGCGGCGGCAGTGGCCTGGTGGCGCCACCCGCGCCAGTGTTGGCGCCCAATATGGAAGATTTGATTCGCGCGGCGGAAGTCACCTTAGCAGAGGAATTACGCGCGCAGGCGCAGTTGCGCGCCGAACAAGAGGCCGCGATGGCTGCCGCCGCATTGCAGGCGATCGCAGCGGCGCCAGCGCAGGTCGCTAGCGCGCCGCTCGAGCCAGTCGTGGTGGCGTCCAGCGCCGTACCGGAAGCGGCCGTACCAGAAGCGCCAGTAACGCCGCCGCTGATTGTGAGTCAGGAGCCACTAGAGGTCGCCGCGCCCGCTTTGCCGATGACCGAGCACCGTCCGGTGGAGATCATCAACGTCGCTGGTCTGGTTTCCTCCGGGCCCGTTCCCACTACGTTGCCTCCATTGCGCAAGTCTTATGTGACTTTGGTGGACGAGTCGATGTTGATTGACTCCCTCTATCACAAAATCTTGCCGCGCATGAAGGTTGAACTGTCGCTGTGGTTGCAGGATGCGTTGGATAGTCAGGCCAAAATCATGCTGTCCGGTGTTATGCATCAGCTCAAAGAAGACTACGAAATGCTGTTTAGCGAAACGCTGCGCGACAGTCTGCGTCAAGCGATTGCCGAAATGGGCCGCGAAGACCGGGGAGATCGCTTCTAATGGGCCATCGTTTATCGCGTATCGTGACGCGTACCGGTGACGACGGAACGACCGGCTTGGGCGATGGCAGCCGAGTCGACAAAGACTCCTTGCGTATTCATGCCTTGGGTGAAGTCGATGAACTCAATTGCGTGCTGGGTTTGTTATTGGCGGAGCCTCCCCCCGCCGATATTAGCGACTGGCTCTCTGGCGTGCAGCATGATTTGTTCGACCTGGGCTCAGAGTTGGCGGTGCCGGGCTTCGAGGCGTTGAAACTGTCGCGTGTCGCGGCGCTAGAGACCCAGCTTGAGGCGATGAACAGCCCGTTGCCAATGCTCAAAGAGTTCATTCTGCCCGGCGGCACGCGCGTGGCGGCGCTGGCGCATCAGGCGCGCGCGGTGTGTCGCCGCGCAGAACGCGCTTTGGTCTCTTTGGCGCGCGCCGATTCTGTATCGACCGTGGCGCGTCAATATCTCAATCGTCTGTCGGATGCCCTGTTTGTGCTGGCGCGCCACCTCAACCGGCTAGAGCAAGTGGCCGATGTTCAATGGCAACCCCGTCGTGTGGATCAGTCAGAATAACGGGTTTCATGCGTTACTCACTGCTTGCCGTCATGCCGCTCGCGCAGCGGGATGATGTGCTTTGCGCGCCAATCCCAAGGTTCCATACTGGTGACTCGATCGAGGAAACCGCAATGTGTAGTGATAAATATACCGTCGAAACCGTTAGCTCAATTCACGCCTGGACACCCAAACTGTTCAGTTTGCGCACCACCCGCAGCCCGGCTTTTCGTTTCAAGGCCGGGCAATTCGCGCGCATTGGTGTGCGCAAGGGTGAAAAAATTGTGTGGCGCGCGTACTCCATGGTGTCCGCCAGCTATGACGACTATCTTGAATTTTTTTCGATTGCGGTGCCCGGTGGCGAATTTACTTCCGAATTGGCGAAAATCCAGGTCGGTGCCGCCTTGCTGGTGGATAAAACCGCCTTTGGTTTTTTGACCCTGGATCGTTTTCAGACGGGCAAGGATTTGTGGCTGTTAGCCACAGGCACGGGGGTGGCGCCATTTCTTTCGATGTTGCAAGAGCCCGAGCTCTGGCAACAGTACGAGAATGTGGTGTTGGTCTATAGCGTGCGCACCGCGGATGAATTGGTTTATCAGGAGAAGATCGATGCGCTGCGCCAGCACCCGATGTTTGGCGCGCAGGCCGCGCGCGCGCTGCATTATGTGCCGGTGGTGACGCGCGCGCCGTCGGAAGGCGCGTTAACGCGGCGGATTACCACGCTGATTGAGGATGGAGGGCTAGAGGCCGCGGTCGGTTTGAAGATTGATCCGGCACGCGCGCGTCTGATGCTGTGCGGCAATCCGCAAATGGTCAGCGATACGCGTCAGATCTTGCAGTCCCGCGGCCTGAGTTTGTCGCGTCTTTCGGCGCCCGGGCACCTGGCGCTAGAGCAGTTTTGGTAATGAGGGTGCTTCGCGCGCCAGCCCCAGCGCGGAGGCGATGGCGCTGGCCTGAGCCGAGAACGTCAGTTGCGCTGTGCCATGCCAGTTGGCCAAGGCTTGCAGCGCGCGCGATAAGTCATCTCCCAGACGTTGGCTGACGCGAACCCCGGGTTCCAGATACAGCGCTTTGATCTCGAATATCCCCTGCGCGCGGTGCGCCTTGGCATCCAGCCGGCCCACCAGGCGACCCCGGCTGAGAATCGGCAGAACGAAGTAACCGAAGCGTCGCTGCGCGGCCGGGGTATAGCACTCGATACGATAATCAAAATCGAATAGTTCAGCGACGCGGCGTCGATCCCAGACCACCGGATCGAACGGTGACAGTATTCGGGTTGCCCCGGCATGCAGACGACCTTCCTCTGCGAGCTGAATCTGCGCGCCCAGGCTGTGATGGACATAAGTCTGGGCGGTCCAGCCTTCTACCCGCGCGGGAATCAACACGCCCGCATCCGCCAGTTGCGCCAGTGCCGCCGCGTAATCCGCGCGTCCTTGCCGGTAATAGTCCGCGACCCAAGACGCTTTGACGATGCCAAGCGCGCGACAGCTGCGCTCCAATAAGCGTTCGGTGACCTGTTGTTTGGAGGGCAGATCACGCGCGTCGTCCCAGTGCGGCAGTACGCGGTCACGCAAATCGTAGACCCGTTGGAATTGGTGGCGGCGCGCGACCATCAGGTGGCCTTGGGTAAACAAGGCTTCCAGATGCTTTTTTTCAGGTTTCCAATCCCACCAGCCATTGCTCTTTCCTGGAGCGCGCGCAAAATCCGCCGCGCGAACCGGGCCATGATGCTCAACATGTTGCAATAGCGCGGTGACTTCATCGCGATGTTGTTCTAACCAATTCTGGGGGTCTTTCCAGCCCATGCCACTCGGGTCGAGCATGCGATGACGCAATAGACCGTAATCTTCAATTGGCACAAAACAGGCTTCGTGGGCCCAGTACTCATATAATTCGCCGCGCTCGAGGCAGGCATCAAGCCAGGTGGTGGGGTAGGGGCCGATGCGACTGAACAAGACCAGATAGGGGCTGCGCGCGACCACATTGATGCTGTCAATTTGTAACAGCGCCATGCGATGGATCGCCGCCAATAGATCCTCGGGACGCGCCAGGCGTCGCGGGGCGTTGAGCAGGCCTTGCGCCGCCAAATGCAGGCGGCGCGCCATGTTGAGTGATAAGTGAATGGTGGCCATTGCGTGATTTTGATCTGAGAACTTAAAGCGTTTTTAGCCAGACCAGCAGTCGCTCTGCCACACGTTGCCAGTGGGTGTCCATCATCATCATATGCGCCATGTGCGGCATGATTTCGGCGGTCACATCCAGCCGCTGCGCGGTGGCGACCACGTCCGCGGGCGCGATCAGCCGGTCTTCGGCCGCGCCAAGCACCAGGGCGTTAACCGGGTGCAGAGGGCGCACCGCCAGAGGGTGTACCAGCGCCATATCCATGACTGCGCGCTGGCTTTCCGGCTGACACTGACGGATGGTGGCTTCCAGCGCCTCATCGTCGACGTCATCGGAGAATAACAGTCCGCGTAATTCAACATAGTCCGGGTCGTAATGGCCATGCTGGTACAAATTCAACTTCATAAACAACTCCGGCGCCTGTGTCATCATGCGCAAGCTCGGGGTGGCCATGCCAGATGGCGGCGATGATGCCAGAAAAGCGGCGCCGGGCAGGGAGGCGTGACTCAGGTACTGCTGGATCACGTAGCCGCCCATCGAGTGCCCGATCATCACCGGAGTGGATTTGATCTGTTTGACCGCCGCCACCAGATTGCGCCGGTAGTCTTCGATGCTGATCGCAGACAGATAATTGCGTCCCTCGCTGCCGGCATGGCCCTCCAGGCTCAATGCCCAGCAGTTGTAGCCCCGCTCGGCGAACCAGGGCATGAAACGATATTGCCAGCACCAGGCGCCACAGAAGGCGCCATGGACGAATAAAAGCGCCGGCGCGTCCAGCGCCGGCGCTTTCGCGCTTTGATGCAGTAGTTCGAGATGAGGGGTCACAGAATTTCGGCCGCGTGGTCTGCCAGGCGAGAACGTTCGCCGCGTTGCAAGGTGATATGTCCGGAATGTTCCCAACCTTTGAAGCGGTCAACCACATAGGTCAGACCGGAACTGCCCTCAGTCAGATACGGCGTATCGATTTGCGAGATGTTGCCCAGACAAACCACCTTGGTGCCGGGTCCGGCGCGGGTGATCAGGGTTTTCATCTGCTTGGGCGTCAGGTTCTGCGCTTCATCGATAATCAGATACTTGTTGAGGAACGTGCGGCCGCGCATAAAGTTAAGACTCTTCACCTTGATGCGCGAGCGGATCAGGTCGCGGGTTGCCGCGCGGCCCCAGTCGCCGCCATCATCGTCACTCTTGTTGAGGACGTCGAGGTTGTCTTCCAATGCGCCCATCCACGGCGCCATCTTTTCTTCTTCGGTGCCCGGCAAGAAACCGATGTCCTCGCCGACCGGTACGGTGACCCGGGTCATGATGATTTCACTGTAGATTTTTTGCTCCAGGGTCATGGCAAGACCGGCGGCCAGTGTCAGCAGGGTCTTGCCGGTGCCGGCCTGTCCGAGCAGGGTGATGAAGTCGATTTCCGGGTTCATCAGCAGGTTGAGGGCAAAATTCTGCTCGCGGTTGCGCGCGGTGATGCCCCAAACATTGTTCTTCTGGTGCGAGTAATCTTTAAGGGTTTCAAATACCGCGACCTTACCGTCCAGGCTGATTACACTGGCCTGCAGCGGCGACTCGCCCTCTTGCCACAGCATTTGATTGACGTGCAGTCCCGGCACATCGGGGCCCTTGACCTGGTAATAGCTGCGGCCTTTGTCTTGCCAGGACTTCAAGTCCTTGCCATTGCGATCCCAGAAGGTTGAGTCGATTTCACGCGTGCCGCTATACAGCAGGTCAGTGTCTTCCAGTACTTTGTCATTGAAGTAATCTTCGGCATCCAGTCCCAATGCGCGGGCTTTGATGCGCATATTGATGTCTTTGGACACCAGGATCACCGGCCGGTCCGGGTACATGTCCTTGAGCGCGGAGACGATACCGAGAATTTGATTGTCGGCCTTGCCTACTGGCAACGAGGCGGGTAATACCGAGTGAATTGCCTGGGTTTGCAGAATCAGTTTACCGGTAGCCGCGTCCTTGCTCGGTCCCTTGAGTGGAATCCCGGCCTCGATGTGCTGCTCAACCCCGCTGACAATTTCATCGAGAAAGCGGCTGGCCTGGCGCCCGTTGCGCGCGACTTCGGACATGCCCTTCTTGTGATCGTCCAGTTCTTCCAGGGTGATGATGGGGATGAACACATCGTGCTCTTCAAAGCGAAATAAGCAGGTGGGATCGTGCAGCAGCACGTTGGTGTCCAGAACAAACAATTTGACGACTTTGTTTTTTTTGCGGCTGGCCATGATTGAATCCCCTTATGAGCAGGTGGTGTCTATCGGACTGCGCTTACATCGATTGAATCGTTGCCAACACTTCATCCGCATGGCCGGCGACTTTGACACCGCGCCATTCGCGCGCGATGTTGCCATCCGCCCCGATGATGAACGTGCTGCGTTCTATACCCTGAACCTCTTTGCCATACATCTTTTTCGTTTTAATCACATTGAATAGCCTGCAAACAGTTTCCTCCGAATCTGACAGTAGTTCAAATGGCAATGCAAACTTAGCCTTGAAGTTCTCGTGCGACTTCAGGCTGTCGCGCGAAATACCCACGACCTCGGCTCCGGCGGCGCGCAAGGTCGGATACAGATCGCGAAACGCCATGCTTTCATTGGTGCAGCCCGGGGTATTGTCTTTCGGATAAAAATAAATAATGAGCGGCTTGGGGGCCTGGGCCAGGTCGAAGACCAAGCCTGATGTCGCGGGAAGAGAGAAATCGGGGCAAAGCGGTTCAGACATATAAAACTCCTCTGAAGAAGCAACCGTATCAGTCTGTGTGGGTTTGCCATTGCAGCCTAACGCGGTTGTGTTACGGTCTGTCTGTCATGAGCCTTACTTCAGATTAGCATGAAGTCGGTCAGAAAAATTACTCAGGCGCGCGCCGCAGCAGAACCAATAGCGCGCCGCCGCCACTGGTCTCACAAAATGCCAGGACATCGGGGTGGTGGCTAAGCCAGGCGCGTGTCATGCGCTTCAATACCGGATCACCTTTGGAGCCGATGCCCTTGCCGTGAATCACCCGCACGCAATGGCCGCGTGGTCGCGCCCGGTGCAGAAACACCGCCAGATGATCTTGCGCCTCCATCCGCGTCAGCCCGTGCAAGTCGATTTCGGCGCACACCGGCCAGTGTCCGGCGCTCAGTCGCTTTAATGTGGCCTTTTGCATGCCGCTGCGACTGAATGAGGTCAAGGTTTCACTGGGTTCGAACCAGCCAATCTGATGCTCGGGGGGCTGGCACTCGCCGCTGGGGGATCTCCGGCGCGGATGCGGGCTCGCTGGCGGACAGGGGAAATAGGCGCGTCGACCCTCCTTCAGCGGTGTGACATCGCGAAATAAGGATTTGAAGTCGACGTCGGGGTTGGCTTCGGCCGGGGGCCCCGGGCGCACAGCGACCGGGGCGCTTTGCGCCACCGATCGTTTTAGCGCCTGAAGCGCGGCCTTATGCGCTTTCAAGATTTATTTCAGTTGATCCAGATAACGTTCAGCGTCGAGCGCGGCCTG
>Ga0302157_10006891_pt1 | contig 11606 bp, 9 predicted proteins | sample I_Bog_N3_3_FD_193502 | JGI IMG/M metagenome (GOLD analysis project Ga0302157, IMG submission 193502) | Peat permafrost microbial communities from Stordalen Mire near Abisko, Sweden - I_Bog_N3_3 | ecosystem: Environmental > Terrestrial > Soil > Wetlands > Peat | place: Sweden: Abisko, Stordalen...
GGCACCCAGACCGATCGCTCCGGTCCTGCGGTCGCGCGCATCCTCGCGGAGGCCGGCGCGACGGTGCTGGAGACGGTGGTTGTCCCGGACGAGCTCGACCGCATCGCCGCCGCGCTGCGTGAGGCAGCCGGCCGCGCTGCTCTGGTCGTCACCACCGGAGGAACCGGCCTGGCGCCGCGTGACGTCACTCCAGAGGCTACGCTCGCCGTCTGCACTCGCCTCGCACCCGGTCTCGCGGAGCTGATTCGCCAGGATGGCGCGCGGCACACGCCGTTCGCCGCGCTGGGCCGCGGAGTCGCCGGCGTCTGCGGCAGCAGCCTCATCCTCAACCTGCCGGGCAGCCCGCAGGGCGCGGAGAGTTCACTGCAGGCGGTAGTGGCACTACTGCCGCATGCGCTCGACCTGCTGGCCGGGCACACTGCACACTCCTCGCGGTAAGATGGAGATTCGTGAAGATCGGCCCCATAGCGCTTCTGCATAAGTTCTCCGCAGTTATCTTCGCCGTCCTCAAGCCCCTCGGTGTGTGGGGAATCGGTGGTCTGGCCCTGATTGACTCCGCATTGCTGCCCATCCCGGTCTCCATGGACGGCGTGTTGATCGGCTACGTTGCGAGCAATCACAAGCTCTTTCTGCTCTACAGCCTGATGGCGGCGTTCGCGGCTGCTATCGGGTCGCTGGTGCCGTTCTTCATCGGCCGCGCCGGCGGCGAGCTCTTCCTGCTCAAGCGCATCAACAGAGAGCGCTACGAAAAGATTCGCGACCGCTTCGAGCGGCAGGAGTTCCTCGCCATCATGGTTCCGGCGATGTTGCCACCGCCGACGCCGCTCAAACTCTTTCAGTTCGCCGCCGGCGTCTTTGAGATGAAGCCGGTCCCGTTCGTGCTGGCGGTGTTCTTCGGCAAACTCACACAGTTCCTGGTCTGCTCGCTGCTGACGATCTGGCTGGGGCCGAAGATCTTCCACACGGTCGTACGCGAGTTCCATCACCACTTCAGCATCGTGCTGGGAATCGCTATCGCCGCGAGCCTCTGGCTGGTATTCCTCGTGGTGCGCAAGCTCTTTGACCGCGACAAGGGCCTTGTCCTGCTCGACGACGAGAAGTAACTGCCCCACAAGCAGGAAGACCGCGCACACGGCGCGGCCTTCGTTCGATTCCCTGCGAATACAGGAGTTAGATGTTGCCCGGTGCGCGCATCGTCTCCACCAGCCGCGCCGCCAGCACCGGCAGACCGAACAACACACCCGCTACCAGCGCGGTCGATGCCAGGTCGTTGCCGTAGAACGGCAGCGCCGCAACATAGCAGCTTCCCAGACCGGCCACGCTGTGCGCATACATACCGCCGCCGACCCACACCATGAAGTTGCTGGCCAGGAAGAAGCTCGTCGCTGATCCCAGAACGCCGGCCACAACTCGCAGCACTGTGACCTTGCGCAGCAGTGCGCTGCCCATCAGACAGACCGCACCGTACCACGCCCATGTCACCAGGTAGCTGCTGATATGGAATGGAAAGCCATAGACCTGCGTGGTGAGATAGACATCCGTCAGTGCCAGTACAGCGATGGCGATCAGCGCCTGCCAGCGAGGACGGCGCGAGCCGAAGAACAGCAGACCGCCACCGACGGCGGTGAAGTTGTAGCCGGTGCCGTGCATCAGGTGCGGAAACAGGCGGCTTAGTGCTGCCAGCAGAAGAACGAGGAAAGCTGTCATGGGCGTTGACCTTGGTATGGAAAGAATCGCGATGCGCGGCATCGCTACTCTCGATTGTAATGGAATCGCCGCAGAATGCCGCGATCCTTTCCGGTTCGGCTACCGCTGAGGTTCTGTGCGCCCATCCATGCTCTGGCTCACCACGCGCCCAGTCGATTCCAGCCATACCGTCCCTGTCAGCACCGCGTGATAATTCTCCCGCATCCATTCGCCCATGAACCGCGGGTCGCGAAAGTTCACCACAGTCAGCCCGTCCGCGCCGGGATCTCCACTGTCCTGTGCGTCGGTCCCAACTCTGGGTTGCTGTACATCCACAATGGGCATCGGCGACCAGTCCATGTAGGCCCGCCCCAGGGAACTCGCCTGCGCCGCCCGCACCATCGCAGTGTCGGGTGGCTTCGGATAGTTATTCGCACCCGGAACCAGCGCACCGTTGCGGGTGTCAATCTCCGCAAGCTGGATCACAGGCCCAAAGTCTGTCGCCGCCGACCAGTGGAACGGACTGATGGGGTCGGGACTGGCCAGCACCCGCGCCGCCGGAAGATATACCGGTGGAGGCTCGTCGGGTAGCGGCTGCGTGCTGTCAGCCTGCGTCGCGGAGGCAACTGGCGCGGTTACCGGCGTTGCGATGCTCTGGGCCATCGCCAGTTGCACGGCCTTTTCGTGTTCTACCTCGCGCAGCGTCCACCATCCCAAGATACCCAGCAGCGCGGCAATCGCCCATCCGCGGCCGCGATAGACCTGATGCCGCTCCCCGATCTCGGACCCCACCAGCTTGAAGATCAGCGGCGCAATCAGCGCGCCGGCAAGCACCAGGAGTATCCATGGATCGATGATGAATACGATGGATGCCGCATACCAGTGGTCGCTGAAGGGGAAGAAAGGCCGTATGCCATAGTTGTTGGTGAAGTCCAGCAGGAGATGGCTGAGCAATGCAAGCAGCGCGAAGACATAGAGCAGGCTCCAGCGCACCGGAGCCGCCGTCAATGGCTTGCGCACGTGCAATGCATCGACAGGGTGGGTTGCCTCGGCACGCGCCGCGCGCGCCTTACGCCAGCGATGCAATCCATAGACCGCCGCAACAACAAGGGCCGCTTCAAAAGGCAGCCCCAGGAAGGTATGCGTAATTCCACGATGGTGAGTAAAGCTCTCGACCGGCCCGCGCACGCTCCACAGGGTGTCGATGTCAGGAAACTCGGCTGCCACCGCCATGGTGAGGGTCGCATAGGCTGCGCGCCGATTCAGACCGCTCCGCGCCAGACAGGCGCCGGTAAGGATGTGGGTGACAGGCTCCATCCGCTGGGAGCGACTACCGGCTCGCGGCGGTCTGGAACGTAGCCTCGGCAACGTTCGGCATTGAGCCGGAGGTGATGCTCGTCATCACGCCCGACTCCATCGCCGCAGCCTCAGCAGCCTCGCCGCGCGCTCTCTGGTGCTTGTCTCGTGCAGCCTTGGATTGCGCCGTCAACACCATCAACTCGGTGGGATGCAGCATCTCCGGCTTGAAGCCGGCCACGGCCACTTGCCCGGGGTTGTCGCCCAGCGCCTCTGAGATGCGGTTCCACAGGAAGTACGGCGAGGTCGTCGGCAGCAGCACCATCCCGCGCTTCGGCTCCGGCATCGCAAAGTAGGTACCCCAGACCAGGAAGGCCACACAGCCTCCGACCGTGGTAAAGAGGTAGACCGGAGAATAGACCGACGTCGCCTGCGTAGTCGCCAGCCAGGCCGCTTCCACTAGTTGCACCGTGGCATAGACACCAAGCCCGAGGCTGACGCCGAAGATGTGGCTGCGGTAGGTCAACCCCAGCGGTTTGACCGAGAAGCAAACGAAGAGCAGCAGGCAAAGTATAAGCACGCTGATCCCCTGCTCCAACTGCCCGCTGATATTCGCGTATCGCGCGGCGGCCGTGGACCCTGAAAGTACCAGATGGGGTCCCACAGCGAAGGCCAGAGAGAGCAGCAGAGAGACTCCTGCCACCCACCGAAAGACAACCTTGCCGATGTTGTGCAGGCCAACCAGTGGCCTCATGGCCAAGCGGAATACCGTGTATATCACTGCGATCAGGAAGACGGATTCGGCGATGAAATACACCCAATAACTCACAAAGAGGACCGTATATGCCTCATGGAGCGGAATCCCCAGGGACTTGCGGAAGAACATCATAGGGATTGTGACTGCGACGTGCAGGGCCTCCACCGACAAAAAAGCCGCCAGCATCGCAAAGTCGCGCATTACCCCGCGCCGCCATATGAGCAGCAGGATGGAAGCGCAGAAAATCAACGCCAGAAAGTTCGCGTACTCCAACAGCAGCTTACTCGTCATAAAGGACTCCGCACCATGATGTTACATGGAGCGGAGCCCTCTGCAAAGGAAATTTTCGGTTTGCCCCAATATGGGACGGGGTGCCCGGCTCAACCCTCGTTGCCGGCAATCTCTGGATTCTCCTCTCCGGAGGCTATCCAGATACCTTCTCGACTTGGTTCATCGCAAACTACTCAGATTAGTCGAGGCCACAGGGGGTTGGATTGCTGGGCAGGCACTGCGGAAAGGAACCGATAACCCTGGGCGCTGCGCCGACTTTGGCAACCGTCTTGGAACCGGAGTGGGAGGCTGCAATGGATGAGGCCGTGAAGCCGACAACTGCCAGGGCGAGGACGAAACCGCGAACGAGTGTGTTCTTCATGATAGGTAAATCTCCTTGGAATAGTTTTCAGTGGTGCAGGATATTTCGCTGGACAACTCAGCTATGTCCAACGTATGATGAAATGAGTCGTAAGTCTATTACTATGAGGTACATAGCAAGATACTCTTCGGTAACCATTACCGACGTAACATGGTAACCACTGCCTGTTTTGGCTCTCTTCTCCGCCTTTCGTACCCTCCGGGAATCCCGCGCTGAATTGCCTCTTCCTCCCCCAATAACTCCCTTCTCACACTCCATCGCGGGCTTCGCGTAGGCTCGTGAGAGCACCATGCCCCGCTCTCCCTATCCACGCACCGACCGCGATCTGCTGGCGCGCATCGGCCGCTCGGCCGGTGGCAAAGCCGGCTACAAGCAGCTCATCCGCGAACTAGGACTGGGTGGAGGCCGCGAACGACGCCTGCTGGTGGAGCAGCTCACACGCATGGTCGCCCGCGGCGACCTGGTTCGCTCCGGCGATCAGATGTGGTCGCTGCCCTCTCGAGAACCCGTAGCAGACAACCGCAGCACCAGCCGCAGCACGCACCCTGAAGAGTCCCCGTTGCGCTCCGGCCGCGACCGCCTCATCAGCGGCCGGCTCGACCTGCACCGCGACGGCTTCGGCTTCGTCCGCCCCGACTCCGCCACCGGAGTCTCGCTCAAAGACTCCGACATCTTCATCCCACCGAACGAGATCAACGGTGCCATGCAGGGAGACCTCGTCCTCGTAGACGAAGCGCCGCCTACCCGAGACGGTCGCCGTTCCGGACGCATCGCGCGCGTGCTCACCCGCCGCAATCCCACCGTCGTTGGCATCTTTCATTACGCACGCCCGCATGGACGCCGCACGGACCCCGCCGCGCTCGCGGGCAACTACGTCACTCCGCTGGACGAGCGCATCACCAGCGCCATCTCCATCGCCGCCGGCGACGAGGTCATTCCCGCCACAGCCCAGAGTCCGCACCGCATGGTCGGCGACGAGGCCCGCACCCAGCCGCTCGCCACCGACCCGCGCTTTCCGCTCGAAGGCCTGGCCGTCGATGTTGAGATCACCTCATTTCCCACCCCCGGACGCCCCGCGCTCGGACGCCTGCTGGAAGTCCTCGGCCCGCCCGACGCCTTCGGCGTGGACGTCGAGATCGTCATACGCAAGCACCACATCCCACACACCTTCCCCGCGCCGGTGCTGGCAGAAGCCGCAGACCGCGCACTCGAAACCGTCGCCTCTCTCGCACCCGAAGACCTGGAAGCCCGCGACGACTTCCGCGCTCTGCCCATCGTCACCATCGATGGCGAGACCGCGCGCGACTTCGACGATGCCGTGCTCGTGCGCCCGCTCGCGAACGGCAACACCGTGCTGCAGGTTCATATCGCCGACGTCAGTTGGTACGTCCGCCCCGGCTCCCCGCTCGATACCGAAGCCCGCCTGCGCGGCACCAGCGTCTACTTCCCGGACCGCGCCGTGCCGATGCTGCCGCACGCGCTCTCCAGCGGCATGTGCAGCCTGCTGCCGAATGAAGACCGCCTCGTCCTGAGCTGCATCATGGAGATCGATCCCCGCGGCGAGATCGTCACCTACCGCGTCGCCGAGGGCCTTATCCGCTCCGCCCGCCGCATGACCTACACCAGTGTGCAGCACTGCCTGAACGCGGGTGCCCCGCGTCTTGATTCTGAGACGCGGGAAGCGAAGCCCGTGACCCCACCACCCACCGCCGAAGACCTCGCCGAGCGCGAGCGCCTCGCGCTCGATCACCCGGAGCTTCCAGCGGCCTTCGACGCAATGCTCGAACTCGCGCTGCGCCTCAACGCCAAGCGCGTCCGTCGGGGCTCCATCGACTTCGATCTCCCTGAGCCCATCGTCGAGTTCGACCCCGACGGCAACATGAAGGCCATCGTCCGGTCGGAGCGCGGCTGGTCGCACCGCCTTATTGAGGAGTTCATGCTCTCCGCCAACGAGTGCGTCGCCCACTGGCTCGAAGCGCAGGACATCCCGTCCATCTACCGCATCCACGAGATGCCCGACCCCAAACGCATCGTCGAGTTCGAAGAGACCGCCTCGACCTTCGGCCACTCGCTCGGCCTGGGCAACCTGCCCGTGCGCAAGTTCACTATGAAGGCCGACCGCCGCGACTCGCGCCAGCGCAGCGCCCGCGGCCGCGACTCGCGCTCACCGCAGCAGCACGAGGTCCCGGAGAGCATCCCGGTCACACCGCAGATGTACCAGCGCCTGGTCCGCCGCATCAGTGGCACAGCCGAGGAGCGCATCCTCGCCTACCTGATGCTGCGCTCGCTCAAGCAGGCGCGCTATGCCGAAAAGAACGAAGGCCACTTCGCTCTGGCCTCGCCCAGCTACACGCACTTCACGTCTCCCATCCGCCGCTATCCGGATCTGATTGTGCACCGTCTCGTCCGCGCCATGCTCGAACGCGGCGCAGACCCGCAGGGCGGCCCGATCCGCAGCGATGATCCGCAGCCGTGGAGCAAGACAGGGACAAGGGATAAGGGCCAAGGGATAAGGAAGAACGTTGAGGGCCCAATAGCTGCCGACGAGCTGAACGACATCGCGATCGAGAGCTCGCAGTCAGAACGCCGCGCCGCCGACGCCGAGCGCGAGCTCATCGAGTGGAAGAAGATGCGCTTCATGGAAGACAAAGTCGGCGACGACTTCCCCGCCGTGATCCTCTCCTGCACCAAGTACGGCTTCTTCGTCGAGCTCGAAGACATGTTCATCGAAGGCCTCGTCCCACTCACCTCGCTGGTCGGCGACCACTACACCTTCCGCGACACCGACCGTACCATCGTCGGCTCGCGCACCGGCCACGTCTTCTCGCTCGGCCAGAAGGTCCATGTCCTGCTCGACCGCATCGACCGCCAGCAGCGCCGCCTCCAATTCGCTCTCCTCCCCGGCACCGAACCCCAGGCCAACACCGGCGCGCCCCAGCCCGGCATCCGCAGCAGCAAGAGCGAGGCCAAGAAGGCCAAAGCGAAACAGAAGAAGCTCAGCGGCAAGGCGAAACAGCGGCAGCGGAAGAAGCGGTAGATTTATACGCCAGATACAATCCGAGAGTCGCCGTCCCTTTGGCGAACGGAGACCCTACCATGGGAAGTGTCTGTCTGTTTTTGTGGAGTGCTGTTCTTCTTGTAACCGGTGCGGTGGCGATGCAAGCACAATCGCCGGACACCATCCTTCGGCACGGACATATCTTTACCGGCGATTCCTCCAGCCCATGGGTAACTGCCGTTGCCGTGCGGAGAGACAAGGTCGTGGCCGTGGGAGACGATGCCACCGTGATGGCGAAGGCGGACGCGCACACCAAGGTCATTGATCTCGAAGGGCGCATGGCGATGCCCGGCATCAACGATGCGCATGACCATGTGGGCGGTGCGCCCGTCGGCGTGCTGTTGCGCTTTCCGCCGGGCAACAGCGCGCATGGGCCGGGGCCTGAGCCGTCGCTCGACGAGCTGGCCGCGAAGCTGAAGGAGGCGGCGGCCACCTCGCCCAAGGGTGCGTGGATCACGGGGCAGGTGGGCGAGAGTGTGATTCGCCATCCGAAGGAGGCGAGGGCCGTGGTGGATGAGAACGGCGGAGACCATCCGGTAATGGTGGAGTCGTGGTGGGGGCATGGGGTCTTGCTGAACTCGGTGGCGCTCGCCAAGCTGGGGCTGACGGATGCGGTGACCGACCCGCCGGGCGGGCACTTTGACCGCGATGCGAGCGGTCGCCTGACCGGCCTTCTGGAGGAAGAAGCCGGCAACGAAATTGGACGGCGAGTAGACGATGCGGCCGGCGTGCCCGCGGCCATTCACGAATATCAGAGGTACGCGCAGGGGCGGCTGGCGCAGGGCGTGACCTCCGTGCAGGTGATGGCCACCAACCAGCGCCTGAGCTATCTGGAACAGACGTTTGTGCAATCCGGCGAGCCTCTGCGGATACGCATTATGCGCTTCCCCATGCCACGCGAAGATGAGCGCGTTGGCGAGAAGTTGAAGACCGGAGAAGAGGTGCTGTCGCCCACGGTGCGCGTGGCCGGAGTGAAGTATGTGATGGACGGCACTCCGATTGAAGAGCTGGCCTACCAGACCAAAGACTATGCGGACAAACCGGGATGGCGCGGGCGGCCCAATTACAGCGTGAACTTTATCGACCAGCAGTTGAAGATCGCGCTGAACGGTAAGGACCAGTTGATGATGCACATTGTGGGCGATGCGATGACCGACGAGGTGCTGGACGAGATGGAGAAGCTGGCGCCTGCGGAGAGATGGCGTCCGTTGCGCGTGCGGTTTGAACACGGTGACGGCTTTACGACGCCGGAACGGATGGCGCGCGCGAAGAAGCTGGGTATCGTGATCGCGCAGCCGCGTCCGGGCAGGCCGTGGAAGGCGCTGGAGGACGCCGGCATCCCGCTGGCGTATGGCTCTGACGGGGGCATGGCACCGTGGTTCATGTTCGGCGTGATGACGGATGCGCGGAACCCGCAGGCGATCTCCAAGGAAGATGCTCTGCGGATCTTGACCAGCGGGCCGGCCTTCGCCGAGTTCGAAGAGATGAAGAAGGGCGTGCTTAAACCAGGGATGTTGGCCGACATTGCGGTGCTGTCGCAGGATGTGACGACCGCGCCTGCTCCGAGCCTGCCGGGGACCCACGCGTGGATGACGATGGTGGGCGGCAAGATGGTTTCTCTGGCGGTCGAGGCAGCGGCAGCCGAGAAGCAGTAGAACCTCCATCATCACCGCGCTGGCGGAGGAGCTGGGGCGTAACCGGGGCTCGGTGACGCGCGACGTGAACAAGCTGAAGAGCTATGGGATGCTGCGCCTGCGTGAAGAGGTAAACCCCGGCCACGGCGTGGTGCAGATCGTGGAACCAGTCGCGGAGCGGTGCGAGATGCGGATTGAGTTTTAGAGAAGATTTGACGAGCTATTCGCATTCCCTCCGTGGCTAAAGCCACATACCTATGCTCGCACTTACGGCGGGACTGAAGTCCCGCCCCTTCAAAACGGATCCTTGTGCAGAAGTTCACCAAGGTTCACCCCACCCATCCGCGATGAAGTTCCACCCCAGCGGACACAGAACGTCCGCCGGGGACCCCGGGCCGCGTACGGATGGGGCACCCGACAGTTAGAAGATGGCGAAGTTGACGGTGATGGTCGTCTCGACCTCCGTGGGATTGCCATTCAGCAGATAGGGCTTGTACGTCCACTGCCTTACGGCGTCGATCGCTGATGGGATCAGCTCCTTCGGGCCGGAGACGGCCTGCAGCTTCTCCACCACGCCGTTCTTGCCGATGATGGCGTGCAGCACGACCGTTCCCTGTATCCCGGCGTCCTTCGCTTCCTTCGGATACTCCGGGTTGACCTCGGTGAGGATGTTGCCGGCCATCACACCACCCTTGACCTTCAACCCCGGTGCAGGCCCCGCTTCCTGCGGCGTGGCAGCACGCGGCGCGATCGGTTCGGCAGGATTCATGCGAAATGCCAGCGCAGAGGCAAAGGTTCCGGCACCCAGCGCAAGGCAGGCTGTTAGAACCACAATGCGGCGTACTTTCCGTACCTCCATCTGTTTCTCGGTCAGTCTCATAACTCTCCTCTCAAAGTTGTTGGCATCGAAGATCCCGATGGCGTGAAGGTTCGTCGTACGCTGACGGCCCGTGAGCGTTGCGGCGAGACGCAGCAGAGAACGTGCATACTTTTGTTTTCCGGCGACGGCATCGGCTGCGAGCGCATCGCAGACCATCTCGCGTGTCTCCACCATGCGGGCGCGCATCAGCCACAGCAGCGGATGGTAGGCCACCGGGAGTGTGATCACCCGGTAGAGCAGATTCTTCGCGAAGTCGCGCCGCTGGATATGCGTGCACTCGTGCGCTATGGCTGCGTCGATGTCCTCCTGTGGCACGGCGTCGAGCCAGCCCTCCGGCAACAGCAGCAGCCTGCGAAAAATGCCGATCGTCACCGGGCCGCGGCCGTCGCGACAGACCGCTATCTCCGCCGACTCCACAGCGAAGAGCCGCCGATACCTCTGCCAGCTCTCAACCGCCGGGGAAACAGCCTGCAACGACGTGGCCTGCCGCAGCAGTCGCCGCACCTGCCACAAGCCCCACACCAGCCGGGCCGCGAAGTACGCCACACTGGTCGCATACGCGAGCAAGGCGATGTCCACCAACCTCTGCGACAGGCGAAGCTCGTTGTACGCATGTACGTTCCCTGTCGTCACGGTCACTCCGGCCACCGAAGCGCCCGCGTGCTGCGCGAGCCAGGGCAACAGCGTCGGGAGATCGAACATGCACGCCGGCAGTACCGCAGCAAAGAACAACGCCGAGCACCACACACGATGCTCCGCTGCTGCGCCCAGTCTCCGCACACTGCGCGCCGCCAGCCACGCCGCCACAAATACGAGCGCCGTCTGCCACACCGAGTTCGCAAGATATGCCAGCACCCATGACTCAATCTCTCTCATGCGTCCTCTCCCTCTTCCAGCCGCCGGGTCAGTTCTGCAATCTTCTTCGCATCAATCTGCCGGCTCTTGATCAGGCTCATGACCAGTTCCTCGCTGGATCCGCCAAACATCCTATCCACTAGGTCGCGCACGGCATGGCTGGACGCCTTGGCCTCCGTCTCGGTCGCACAATAAACAAACGCCCGACCCTGTAGCTCGCGCTTCAGTTTGCCCTTGCGCTCCAAAATATTCAGCATCGTCTGCACGGTCGTGTATGCCAACTCCTGCGCCAGCCCGGCCTGCACATCGCTGACGGTGCTGCTACCTCGGCGCCAGATGACCTGCATCAGTTGTAGCTCCAGCTTGGTTAGTCCACTCTTCCCTCGCTTTGCCATTTGCAAACTCCTAATAAGTTAGGACATTATGCTATGCCACAAGACTTGTCAACTAACATTTTAGGAGTTGAAAACCAGCCTTCAGAGCCGGCACCAACGAGCCTCAAGTTTGGAGCTCGAATCAGTATGGAGTGCCTGACACATTCGCGGCTAGAATACGGACACCATGAGAACCTCTCTGTTGCCGGCGTTGCCTTTGTCCGCGCTCGGGCTGCTTTCTCTTGCACTGGCCGGCTGTGGGGCCGCGCCCATCGAAGAGCCCACGGCCGTCACCCTGGCAGCCGGGCCAAGCGGGGTGGTGCGCGGAGGCCAGCAACCTATCGGCGGCGCGCTGGTGCAGTTGATGGCACCCGGCATCTCCGGCTATGGCTCAGCACCGTCCATCCTCGCGAC
>Ga0302157_10006897_pt1 | contig 11598 bp, 10 predicted proteins | sample I_Bog_N3_3_FD_193502 | JGI IMG/M metagenome (GOLD analysis project Ga0302157, IMG submission 193502) | Peat permafrost microbial communities from Stordalen Mire near Abisko, Sweden - I_Bog_N3_3 | ecosystem: Environmental > Terrestrial > Soil > Wetlands > Peat | place: Sweden: Abisko, Stordalen...
CTCGAGGAGATCACCGGCGCCTCCGCGATCACCGATTTCGACGCCGGCAAATCGAGTTGGAATTCCTATGTCTTCAACTCGTCATTGAGCGTGACGAGTTCCAAGGCGAGTCTGACGACGGCCAGCATTCTCAGCACGCTGGCGGCCGATCTGCTGGTCGGCGACGACATCGACCTCTGTTCGGAGACCAACGCGACCGATTCGAAGGGTAAGACGACCTTGGTCGCCGACCATGCGATGTCGGTCTACGGCTACGACGCCACGACAGGCTTGCTCGAAATCCGCAATCCCTGGGGCACGGAGAGCGGGCAGTCCTGGGACACGACCTTCGAAATCAGCTTGAGCACGCTGCTCACCGCCGGCGATGTTCTGACCGCCGACAATGTGGGAACGGCGACGACTATTGCCGGCGCCTCGGTCGTTGCGGCGTCGGCGTTGCAGACGTTGTCGCAGGTGACGTCGTTCTCGGTCTCCGACAGCGTCGCCGACGTCGTTTCCGGTCTCTCGTCCCTCGTGGCCGACGCCAAGCTGAGCGCGTTGACCGTCACCGGGACGACCAGCGCGGATACGCTGAATCTGAGCAGCTTCAAGGGAACCGCGACGATCAATCTCGGCGGCGATTCGGACGCCGCCGCCTTGAGCGGATTCAGCGCGACGAGCTCGGGAATCGGCAAGGCGACGAGCCTCAACCTGGGAACCGGCGCTTACGACCTGCTGACGCTCGGCGCGGGCGCCGAGACCATCGACGCCACGCTCGGCGCTGCCGGCGGCGTCCTCTCCATCTCGGGCTTCAGCTCCGCCCACGACCTGCTCTCGATCGCGCTCAACGGCGCGACCCTGGAACAGACGCTGGTCAATGGCGGCGACTGGCTGTCCTCGTCGAGCGACCTCACCCACGGCGTGTTCCTCGCCGGTGTGACGACGGTTCAGAAAGTGACGACCGCCGCCGGCCTCGCCAGCGTCGCGTAAGCCCGACCCAACAGCGTCGCGGATTTCCATCCGCGACGCTTGTCGCTGGGCGGGCGATGCGATAATCATCTGTCCGCGCGCGGGCGTAGTTCAATGGTAGAACGGAAGCTTCCCAAGCTTCATACGAGGGTTCGATTCCCTTCGCCCGCTCCATTTTCCCGAATCAGGAAGCCGTCTCGCGCAGCACGCGTCCGGCGATGGCGTCGAGTTTGGCCATCAGCGCGGGATCGCGGGCCGCTGGCGCGGTCATGATGGCGCCGTCGAGCGCTCGATCGGAGCCAATTCGGCAGGGTTCGCGCTGTTGCGGGAACTCCGCCAATACGCGCTTGACGAGCGCATTGGCTCGCGCCGCGTTTTCGTGCGCCACTTTCAGCACCGAGGCGACGTCGACGCTTTCGTGCTCTTCGTGCCAACAGTCGTAGTCGGTCACCATCGCAATCGCCGCATATGGAATTTCCGCTTCGCGCGCCAACTTGGCCTCGGTCGCGACCGTCATGCCGATCACGTCGGCGGCCTGGGCCTGGTACAGCAGGGATTCGGCGAGCGTCGAGAATTGCGGTCCCTCCATGCATACATAGGTCCCGCCGTTGTGGAACACGATGCCCTCCGCGTTCGCGGCCTCGGCGATGCGCTCGCGCAGCGTCGGGGAAATCGGATGCGCGAACGGCACGTGCGCCACGCAGCCGGCGCCGAAAAAGCTCGTCTCGCGCTTGAAGGTGCGGTCGATGATCTGGTCGATCAGCACGAACGTGCCGGGATAGAACTCGCGGCGGAACGAACCACAGGCGGACATCGCGATGATGTCGGTCACGCCCGCGCGCTTGAGCGCGTCGATATTGGCGCGGTAGTTGATCGTCGAGGGCGTGAGCCGGTGCCCCTGCCCGTGGCGGGAGAGAAACACACACTCGGTGTTACCCATACGCCCGAACCGCAGCGCGTCGGACGCTTCGCCCCAGGGGCTTTCAATCCTCGCCTCGCGGGTGATTTCCAGCCCGTCGAGCGCATATACCCCGGAGCCCCCGATGACTCCGACAACCGCCTTGCTCATGTGATGTCTCCCGCCTCAGCGCACTTCTCAAATACACGTTTCTTGCGGTTCGACGAAGCTCCAGGCTGCGAGGTTCTTCTGGGAACGCCTGCGACGATATTGCGCTTGGGCGACGCGCGCGCCAAATAGGGCTGAGTTTTCGTTTGCCCGAAAGGTTCTATCCCCATGCCGCAGACCCGCAATCGCCTGTTCGACGAGTTCTCGAAGCTGATTACGGACGCCGCCGGGGTCGCCGAGGGCGCCCGACGGGAGGTTGAGACATTCGGCCGCACGCAGCTCGAGCGGCTGCTGGCCGGGATGGATCTCGTCAGTCGCGACGAGTTCGAAGCCGTGCGCGAGATGGCCGCTTTGGCGCGCAGCGACAACGAGAAGCTCGAGGCGCGAGTCGCGGCGCTCGAAGCGCGGCTCGCCAAGGACGAAGCCCAACGCACGCAGGAACCGTGATTTCCCCAACTTTTTGATTCATATCGGGGATTCTGTGGACGAGGCGTCGCGTGCGGTTTACGTCGGGTCGCGAATCAGACAGTTTGTCACTGGCCGATCGGCGCGCGGAATTGTAGGTTCGACAGGGGCGATTCGGGCCGCACCAAGACGTCCCCGCCCGGTCGGAAGTGCGTAACAACGTCCGCGTTCAGACCCGCCTCCGAAAGCGCAAGCATGATCACTGCCGAATCCGAAAACGTCGAACGCCACGAACACCCCGTGGACGTGGTCGAGCGTCTGGCCGCCGTCAACGAATGGGCGTTCGATCGGGCTGACGAAGACGAGATTTCGATTCTCGTGGCCGGAGCCTGGGCCAATTACGAAGTCGCGTTCACCTGGCTGCCGGAAATGGAATCGCTGCATGTGAGCTGCTCCTTCGATCTGAAGACGCCGCAGCGCAAACGCGCCGAGATTTCCGACCTCGTGCAGATGATCAACGGTCAGTTGTGGCTCGGACATTTCGATCTGTGGAGCCGCCAGGACATCGTCATGTTCCGTCACGCGCACTGCCTCGCCGGCGGCGCGCAGGCGACCGACATCCAGTGTCGATCGATCGTCGATGCGGCGCTGACCGCCTGCGAGAACTATTATCAGGCGTTTCAGTTCGTCCTGTGGTCCGACCGCAGCCCGAAGGAAGCCATGGCGCTGGCGATGTTCGAGACGCGCGGCAACGCGTGAGCGCCTCCCCTCACCTGTGCAGAATGTCTGCGCAGGCCTCGATCAGGCGCGCGATTTCGGACTCCGCGCCGACCGTGATGCGCAGATAGTCCGATATCCGCGGCTTGTTGAACTGGCGCACCAGCACCGCGCGCTCGCGCAGCGCTTTCGCCCAATCGGCGCCGCTCAGAGCCTTGTGGCGGGCGAAGACGAAATTGGCGGCCGACGGCAACACCTCGAAGCCGAGATCTTCCAACTCCTTCATCATCGTCGAGCGGCCGCGCAGCACGTCGTCGCGGCGCGCCTGGAAATAGGCGTCGTCGCGCACCGAGGCGATGGCGCCGGCCTGCGCGGGGCGGCCGAGCGGGTAGGAATTGAAGCTGTCCTTGACGCGAGTCAGCGCCTCGATCAACCCGGGATCGCCGATCGCATAGCCGACGCGCAACCCGGCCAGCGCCCGCGATTTCGACATTGTGCGAACGACGAGCAGGTTGGGCCGCCCTTCGAGCAGCGTGAGCGCGCTGGTTGCGCCGAAGTCGACATAGGCCTCGTCGATGACGACGGGGATATCGGCGTGCTCGTCGGCGAGCCGAGCCACGTCCTCGATCGGCAGAGCGATCCCCGTCGGCGCATTCGGGTTGGCGATGACGATCGCGCCGGCAGGCCGGCGGTAGTCGTCGATTCGCACGCGCATGTCGGCGTCGAGCGGCACGGTCTCGTGGCGCATGTCATAGAGCCGGGCGTAGACCGGATAGAAGCTGTAGGTGACGTCGGGAAACAGCAGCGGCGCGTCGTGCTTGAGCAATCCCGCGAATGTGTGCGCCAACACCTCGTCCGAGCCGTTGCCGACGAACACCTGATTGGCCGTCACATTGTGATAGGCCGCCAGAGTCTCCCGCAATTCCGTGGCTTCCGGGTCCGGATAGAGTCGGAGCGTATCCGCAGCCGCGGCCCGGATCGCCTCCAGCGCCGCCGGCGAGGGCGGGTAGGGGCTTTCGTTGGTGTTGAGCTTCACCAGATTGGCGATACGCGGCTGCTCGCCGGGTACATAGGGGGTCAACTCGCGCGCCAGCGCGGTCCAGAACGGATTCATCGGCTTCACCTCAGCGCCCGGCTTTAGGCCATGCGGAGGCGCCGAGGCAACCCGATCTCTGCGATCAGCGGAACGGCGGCTCGTCAAAACTGCGCAGTTTTCGCGAGTGCAGCGTTCCCCGCTGCTTCTGCAGCGTTTCCAGCGCGGCGATGCCGATTTGCAGATGCTGGCCGATTGCGCGGTCATAGAACGCGTTCGCTGCGCCCGGCAATTTGATCTCGCCATGCAGCGGCTTGTCGGAAACGCAGAGCAGAGTGCCGTAGGGCACGCGCATGCGGAACCCTTGCGTCGCGATCGTCGCCGATTCCATGTCGACGGCGATGGCGCGCGACAGGTTGATGCGCCGGCGCTCCTTGCTCCAGCGCAGTTCCCAGTTGCGATCGTCGTAGGTGACGACGGTGCCGGTGCGCAGCCGGCGTTTCAGAGCCTCGCCACGGTCGCCGGTCAGCGACGCCACCGATTCCTGCAACGCCACCTGAACTTCGGCGAGCGCCGGAATCGGCACGCTGAGCGGCACCGCCTCGTCGAGGATGCCGTCCTGGCGCAGATAGGCGTGGGCCAGGACGTAATCGCCAATCTCCTGGCTCTGGCGCAGGCCCGCGCAATGGCCGACCATCAGCCAGCAGTCGGGTCGCAGGACGGCGATATGGTCGGTGATGTTCTTGGCGTTGGCCGGACCGACGCCGATATTGACGAGACTGACGCCCTGTCCATCCTTGCGCGTGAGATGATAGGCGGGCATCTGGAAACGGTGCCAGACGACGCCCTCCAACAGCCTTTCCGCCTCTTCCGGGGAATGCCCGGGCTCGATGCCGACATTGCCCGGCAGCACCAATCTGGCGCCGGCGTCCGACCTGAGCTGTTCGAGGCCCCAACGCACGAATTGATCGACATAACGGTGGTAGTTGGTGAGCAGCACCCAGCGCTGCATCGCCCGCCAATCCGAGCCGGTGTAGTGCACGAGGCGGCGCAGCGAGTAGTCGACGCGCGGCGCGTCGAACAAAGCGAGCGGTCGCTCGCCGCCCGGGTGGATATCGAAAAGCCCGTCGGCGATCTCGTCGCCAATCTCGGCGAGCGAGGGCGTGGGAAAATGGCGCGCGATATCCGCCGCCGTCATCCCGCCGCGGCCCAGTTCGTCGCCGCTTTCGAACACATAGGGGTAGGCGATTTCCTGCGAACTGTGCGTCACTTCGATTTCGGCGTTGTACTCGGCGACCAGCGGCCGCAACTGCTCGAGCAGATAATCGCGGAAATCGGCGGGTTGCGTCACCGTCGTGGAATAGACGCCGGGCGTGGAAAATTTGGCGAAGGCTCGCGCGTTGGAGGGCGGCGCGCCTTCCGGGCGATAAGTGACGCGCAATTTCGGATAGCGGAAGGCGGCCCGTTCGGCCTGGGTGGGCGGTTCGCCCTCACGTAAGAACTTGTCGAGCGCGGCGCGCAATGAGGCGACCGCGCTATCATAGCGTTGGGCGAGCAGATCCACCGCGTCTTCCGGGGTTGCGGCTTTCACGGCGGATGGGCTCACAGGGGGCTCCGTTGGAAACGGTTCGATCAAGGCTTTGCGGCGACGCAGACGATTTCCACATTGTACTTCGGGGCGGCGAGCTTGGCTTCGACGGTCGCACGCGCCGGCGTGTGTCCCGCCACGATCCATTTGTCCCACACGGAATTCATTTCGTCGAAGGTCGCGATATCGGCCAGATAGATCGTGGTCGAAAGGATGCGGGTCTTGTCGGTCCCCGCCTTGGCGAGCAGACCGTCGATGATCTCCAGGATCTCGGTCGTCTGTTCGACGACGCTGCCGCCCGCCGCTTTGTTGGCGACCTGGCCGGCGAGGTAGACCGTGGCGCCGTGGACGACGGCGGCCGACATGCGCGGGCCCACGTCGATGCGTTCGATGCTCATCTCAAAGACTTTCCGGTTAAGGGGTTCAGGAGGGGGCGATTCCGGGAACGGCGCCCAGAAAGTCGCGCTTGCCGATTTCGACTCCGGCGTCGCGCAACAGATCGTAGGCTGTGGTCAGATGGAAATAGAAGTTCGGAAGGACGAAATGCAACAGGTAATTGGCCCCCTGCATCTTCATCTTGTTGGGTCCGACCGGAAACACGATCTCGCGCGCCGCGCCGTGGTCGACCGCTTCGCGGTCGAGCGACTTGAGGTATTCGACCGTCTTGGCGATCCGCTCGGCAAGTTCCGCGAGTGAGGCTTCGTTGTCTTCGAATCTCGGCGCTTCCACGCCCGCAAGCCGCGCCGAAGCGTTCTTCGCGTTGTCGCAGAAGTTCTGGACCTGTCGCGAGAACGGCAGCATGTCCGGGCGCAGCCTGAGCCCGAGATACACATTCGGATCGAACTTCTTGGCTTCGGCGTGCGCTGCCGCCTTTTCGAGAATGCCGAGAAACGCCGTGAGCGACACTTCGAACGCCGAGACGCTGCTGTGATGGACCGAGAGACTCATGACGGTTGTTTCCTCTGAATTTTCTTAGTGTGATTTGGGCGCGACTCGCGGGGAACGCAACCCTATTCAACCGCGCCGATCACACGGTCAGTTCGATTCGCATTTCCATGAAGCCGCCGTCGCCCATCCCCATCGGCGTCAGCTTCAGGCCCTCGGGCGCCGGCTCATTCGCCGCGGCCGGCGCGGTGGGGAAGCTGACGACGAGGCGCGGCGGCCAGGCGCGGAATCGCCAGTTGGGCTGACGACGCGGATCGACATGGCCAGTCTCGGCGATATAGCGCTGCAATATGTCGCGATTGTTATCCGGCGCCTCGAAGACCATCGTCGAGCCGTCGCAGCCCGGAAACGATCCGCCGCCGCTGGCGCGATAGGAATTGGTGGCGACGAGGAATTGCGCGCGCTCGTCGATCGGCGCGCCGCGGTGGCGCAGATCGACGATTCGGCGCGCCTGCGGCGCGATCACGTTGCCGCGGTCGTCGTAGCGCGCGGGCTGGGTAACGTCGATCTCATAGGTAACGCCGTCGAACGCGTCGAAATCGTAGCTGACGGCGTCGCGGTCGATCAGCGTCTGCGGGTCTCGACTGTCGGGATCGATTCGGCGGAACAGACTTGCGGATCGTTCCAGCCACTCGCGCACTTCAGCGCCCGTGACTCTGACCACTCTGAGACCATTCGGATAGACGTAGAGATCGGCGACATTCTTGATTGCGACGGCGCCGGCCTCGACGAGAGTGTAATAATCCGGTCCGCCGCGCCCGCCGCATTTGAACGGCGCCGAAGCGCTCAACAGCGGCAGCCCCTGCAACTCCGGAGTATGCGGCGCCAGCCGCTCGACGTACCAGCGCTGGGCGGTATTGACGATTTCGACCGAGGAATCGTCGCTGATCAGCGCGAAATAGGAGTGAATCGGGGCTGCGAGGTCGCCGACCGGCGCACGCACATAGGCGAGCGTCGCTTCATGGGCGGGACGCGTGAGCTCGATGAGCGCGCGGTCCTCATCGGCGAGCGGCCGCAGGTTTGCCCCGTCGCGCTGGTAGATCGAACGCGTCTCAGTTCTCGCGGTTTCGACGCGCCAGCCCGCGTCCGTTCCGACGAGCGCGAGGTCGATCACGCCGATATGGCCGCCCCAGAAGCCGGGCATACAGGCGGGGACGCCGCCTAGTTTGCCGAGTTCCGCATCGACGTCGGGCGCGCCGCGGAAATCGTCGCCCGGGAGCAACAGATGCTGATGGCCGGCGAACAGGGCGTCGATCCCGCCGACCTCGGCCAACGCCGTCGCGGCGTTTTCTTCGTTAGGCGCCGGCGTCGAGCGGGAAATCCCGGAATGACAGAGGGCGACGACGATATCCGCCCCGGCGTGGCGCAGTTCCGGGACAACGCGGCGGGCGGTCTCCGCAATGCCGTGCGTCGACGCGCGGCCTACGAGTTCGCTCTGGTCCCATTGCACGATTTGCGGCGGCGTGAAGCCGATGACGCCGATCTTCAGCACACGCCACGCGCCCGCATCGTCAAGAAATTTGCGCTCCAGCACCACCCAGGGGGTAAAGCGCGGCGCGCCGTCGGGGCGAAACACGTTGCAGGACAGGATTGGAAACGCGGCGCCCTTCAGCGTGGCGTCGAGCACCTCGAGCCCATAGTTGAATTCGTGATTTCCCAGCGCTCCGGCGTCGTAGCCGATGTGGTTCATCGCTGCGAGCATCGGATGGAGGGCGCTCGGATTCTTGCCCAGAAGCTCGGCGGCATAGTCGCCCAGCGGCGTACCCTGGAGAAAGTCGCCGTTGTCGAGCACCAGCGCATTTGGCGCTTCCGCGCGCGCCGCCGCGATCAACGTCGCCGCGCGCGCCAGACCGACGGTGACGTCGGGCGCGTCGCGATAATAATCGTAGCTCCAGATATTGGCGTGAACGTCTGTCGTAGCTATCAGCCGCAGCGCAATCCGGCCGCCCATTCCCGGCTCTCCCTCAGCGCAACCCGGCGCCCAACGTCACTGACCCTTGTCGCCTTCGTCGAGAACGCGGCGGCCGAAGTCCGGCGCGCGCGTCTCCTGGCCGAGATCGACGATGTTCCGCCGGATAGCGCGCGTGCGCGTGAACAGATCGAACAGCCCGTCCCCGTCGCCGCGACGGATCATGCGTTGCAGCGCCGTCAAGTCTTCGGTGAAGCGGCCGAGCATCTCCAGCACCGCGTCCTTATTATGGAGGAACACGTCGCGCCACATGGTCGGGTCGGAGGCGGCGATGCGGGTGAAGTCGCGGAAGCCGCCGGCAGAGAATTTGATCACCTCGGAGCGGGTGACTTCTTCCAGATCCGCCGCGGTGCCGACGATGTTGTAGGCGATCAGATGCGGCACATGGCTGGTGATGGCGAGCACGAGATCGTGGTGTTCCGGCGTCATGATCTCGACGTTCGACCCGAACGCGCTCCACAGCCGCCGAACGCGGTCGACGGCCTCGGGATCGGTATTTTCCGGCGGCGTCAGAATGCACCAGCGATTGGAGAACAGGCTGGCAAAGCCGGCGTCCGGCCCGGACTGCTCGGTTCCCGCCACGGGATGCGCCGGCACGAAGTGCACGCCCTCGGGCAGCCAGTCCTTGATCGCCGCGACGACGGCGCCCTTCACCGAACCGACGTCGGAGACCGTCGCGCCGCTCTCGAGATCCTTGCCGACCTGCTCCGCCAGTTCGGCGTTGGCGCCGACGGGCACGCAAAACACGACGAGGTCGGCGCCTCGCACCGCTTCCCTGGCGGAGACGAAGTAATCGTCCGCGAGGGCGAGTTGTCGCGCACGCGTGACGATTTCGGGCGAATGATCGCAGAGCGCGATTGAGCGCGCAGCGCCGGATTTGCGCGCGGCGCGGGCGATCGAAGAGCCGATGAGCCCCGCTCCGAGAACGGCGATGCGCTCGAAAATCGCTGGGCCGCTGTGTGACGCGCGGTCTTCAACCAACTCTGCATTCCTTCAAGACCCGGCCCCGACCGGCCGCTGGAGACCCGCCCCTCAGCCGGCGACGGCTTCGAAGCGCTGGGCATGCGATCCCACTTCATAGCTTTTCACGTCCGCGGCGCCGACCGTGGCCAACGCCTTGGCGCCCGCGCCCTCGGCAAGCGAGCCCGGCCGCGCCAAAAGCACCGACAGTCCCGCGCCTTCGGCCGCGCTGCCCATTACTTCCGCACCGATTTGAGCCAGCACTTGGGTGAATTCGCCGCGCCAGCGGTCGACATGGACGGCTTCCAACACCACGTCGCGCGCCGCGCCGTCGGCGAGCGGTTTGGAGACGACGACGACCGGCATGCCCGCGGGATGATCGGCACGCTCGACGAACGGCAATCTCGCGATCACCTTGGGCGCCGTCGGCCCGACCAGCCTCAGCCACCAGGCGCCCGCCTTGGGTCCGGAATCCACGGCGAACATCCCGAGATCGCCGGAACTGGCGTTGACCGCGGCGATCACGCCCTCGGCCCCCATATGCGGAATGCATGGCACCGTGAAACCGAAATGGAAACGCTCGGAATCGCGCATCGCCGAATCGCCGTGCGAAATGTCCATGTGCACGCAATACGGCGCCTGCACATAGGTGAAGGTGGAAATGATGATGCGCCAGATGCCTTCCACGGTGTCGAGCGGCAGCAACCCGCGGTGACGTTTCGCGAGCGCCTGCATCATCGAGGCCTCGCGCGCCGGGCGAAAGGCCGAACCGCCGCCCTGCTGGGCTTTGATGGCGATCAGCGAATCGATGATTCGCCCGCGCTCCATCAGCAACGCGTGCATTTCCGAATCGATACGGTCGATGTCTTCGCGCAGGCGCCCTAGGGATTGCGTGAGGTCTTCGGACACGGAATCCCTCGAGCGTTAGGTGTTCATCGAGTCGAAGAAATTCGAATTGGTCTTGGTTTCCCGAAGTTTGCCGAGCAGGAATTCGATAGCGTCGACCGTGCCCATTGGGTTGAGGATACGGCGCAGCACATACATCTTCTTGAGAATGTCCGGCGCCACCAGCAGTTCTTCCTTGCGGGTGCCCGAACGGGTGATGTCCATCGACGGGAACGTGCGCTTGTCGGCGACCTTGCGGTCGAGAATGATTTCCGAATTGCCGGTGCCTTTGAATTCTTCGAAGATCACTTCGTCCATGCGCGATCCCGTGTCGATCAGCGCAGTGGCGATGATGGTGAGCGAGCCGCCTTCCTCGATATTACGCGCCGCGCCGAAGAACCGCTTCGGCCGCTGCAGGGCGTTGGCGTCGACGCCGCCGGTCAGGACCTTGCCGGAGGAGGGTACGACCGTATTGTAGGCGCGACCGAGACGGGTGATCGAATCCAGCAGGATGACGACGTCGCGTCCGTGTTCGACCAGACGCTTGGCCTTTTCGATCACCATTTCGGCGACCTGCACGTGGCGAACCGCGGGCTCGTCGAAGGTCGAGGACACCACCTCGCCCTTCACCGACCGCTGCATGTCGGTGACTTCCTCTGGACGCTCGTCGATCAGCAGAACGATCAAATAGCACTCGGGATGATTCGCGGTCACCGATTGCGCGATGTTCTGCAGCAACACGGTCTTACCGGTGCGCGGCGGGGCGACGATCAGCGCGCGCTGGCCTTTGCCGATCGGGGCGACGATGTCGATGACCCGCGGCGACATATCCTTGCGGGTGGGGTCTTCGACTTCCAGCCGCAGCCGCTGGTTGGGATACAGCGGCGTCAGATTGTCGAAGTGGACTTTATGCCGAGTCTTCTCCGGGTCCTCGAAATTGATGGCGTTGCACTTGAGCAGCGCGAAATAGCGCTCGCCCTCCTTGGGGCTGCGAATCACCCCTTCGACGGTGTCGCCGGTGCGCAGACCCAGCCGGCGAATCTGCGACGGGGAGACATAGATGTCGTCGGGACCGGGTAGGT
>Ga0302157_10006904_pt1 | contig 11588 bp, 8 predicted proteins | sample I_Bog_N3_3_FD_193502 | JGI IMG/M metagenome (GOLD analysis project Ga0302157, IMG submission 193502) | Peat permafrost microbial communities from Stordalen Mire near Abisko, Sweden - I_Bog_N3_3 | ecosystem: Environmental > Terrestrial > Soil > Wetlands > Peat | place: Sweden: Abisko, Stordalen...
CGATGTAGACGAATCCGTAGATGTACCGAGGCTCATCCTCGGGTTTGCGATAAAGGGCCACCCAGCGGCCTTCGCAATCAGACATGTGGACGTTGTAGGTGAGACCTGCTGCTGTTGCACTTGAATCGTTCGCGGGCACTCCGGCGTCGACAATTTGAGCCGCACCGTGAAGTTCAGGGGCTATCTGGACTACGGCATGGCACTGTTGGATCTCACTGTCAGATTTTTCCTTCAAGCATGGGTCGTCCTTGGCCTGGCCCATTGCAGACGGTAGACAAACCAAGGCCACGAATAAGGTGACGAAAGCATTTGCTCTCATATTGGGACCCACGGGAACTGGGAAAATTCTAGCGTGTTAGGACGGTCGCTGCACAAAACCTGAATAATTGCATCTCGGGTTCCGGACGCATCGTCGCTAACTCGGAAACTATCGTCGGCGTGCCCCAGAACCCAACTCTGGGCCCCAAGGAGAAGCACAGTCCTCAGCCCGCCCTTCGAACCGCGGCTGCGATTTTTCTCAGTTCCGGCAGCACGCGGCCGAGAGCGACAGGCCCAGCGCTGCGAGTTCCCAGCGCAAAGTACACATCGCGATAAAGACGGTAAAGCCGCTCGTAGACGGCGGCAGCTTTTGGGTCGGGCTCTACTGTGCGCAGCGGCAAACAAACCGCGGCTTGCGCTTCTTCAATGGTCTTGTAGGCTCCGGCTGCTAGCAGCGCGAAGATGCCCGAGCCCAGGCTGGTGGGAATGCCTGCCGGCACCAAGACCGGCTTGTTGAGCACATTGGCATAGACGCGGTTGAGCACCTCGCTCTTTTGTGGAATGCCGCCGGCGTTGATGACCCGGTCCACTCGAACGCCGTACTCGGCCATCCGCTCCAGAATGATGCGGGTGTGGAAGGCTGTGCCTTCAATGGCCGCGAACAGCTCGTCCTGCGCGGTGTGTACCAGGTTCCAGCCCAGGGTTACGCCGCCCAGTTCCGGATTCACCAGCACGGTGCGGTCGCCGTTGTCCCAGCTCAGGCGCAGCAGGCCGGTTTGGCCGGCCTTGTAGTCGTCGAGGCCCTCGGAGAGCGCGGCCACCGTGGTCTGCGCGCGGCGTGCGATGCCGTCGAAGATGTCTCCCACAGCCGAGAGGCCAGCCTCAATGCCGGTAAAGGCCGGATGCACGCTCCCCGGAACGACGCCGCAGACGCCGGGAACCAGTTGCGCGTCGCGAGCCATGGCGATGATGCAGGTCGAGGTGCCCACCACATTTACCACGTCGCCCTCGCGGCAGTTGGAGCCGATGGCGTCCCAGTGGGCGTCGAATGCGCCGACGGGTATGGGGATGCCGGCGCGCAGGCCTAACGCTTCGGCCCATTCAGCAGAAAGATGGCCGGCCAGGTGGTCGCTGGTCAGGTATTCGCCACCGAGCTTGGCGCGGACTCCGGCAAACAGCGGATCGACGGCTACGAGAAATTCCTCCGGCGGAAGGCCGTTCCATTTGGGGTTCCACATCCACTTGTGGCCCATGGCGCAGACGCTGCGCTTCAGGTCGCCGACTTCAGTGATGCCGCTCAGCGTGGCCGCAACCATGTCGCAGTGCTCAAGCGCGGTCACAAATTGCCCGCGCTTATCGGGGTTGTGGCGCAGCCAGTGCAACAGCTTGGCAAATCCCCACTCGTGCGAGTAGACGCCTCCACACCAATCGATCCCCTCAAATCCAAGCTGGTGCGCTTTCGCGGTAATCTCCTCGGCCTCGGCAAAGGCGCGATGATCGCACCATAGGTAGTAGTCGTCGAGCGGCTTTAGGCCCTCGCCCACCGGAATGACGCTGGAGCCGGTCGTGTCGAGAGCGATGGCGGCAACTGTGCTGCCGCCTACGCCGGTGCTGGCGAGCGCGTCGCGAGTGGCGGCGGCAAGCGCGGACATCTGATCCGCATGAGACTGGGTGGCAAAATTCGGGTCGTCGCGGCGGCGATGCAGCGGATACGAAGCGGACGCCGTTCCGATAGGGCCTTTCGTGCTGTCCACAAGAGTAACGCGGACGCTGAGCGTGCCAAAGTCAACGCCGGCAACAATCGTCATAAAAACAGACTCCCAATGGAAACGCTTTCCGACTCGCCATTCAGACTACACCACGGCTTGGGACAGTGTCAGAAGACTCAAGGCGCTTTCACGCGTTGCCCGCCCGGCCAACGAAACAATGCCTTATCAGAGAGCGGGTTGCTATACTGCCTCCACGCCGGTTCCCCCTGGCTTCGCTTATAAGCTTCAAACCGCTGTCATGAGGTCTGCTTCGTCTTGAATGCGCTTCCCCTGCTGCTGACGGTTCTGGGCATCTTTGCCATCGCCTATCGCTATTACAGCGCGATGCTGGCGTCGCGTGCTTTTGCGCTTGACGACCGCAACATTACGCCGGCTCACCGCTTCAACGACGGTCACAATTATGTTCCGTCGCCGCGCTGGGTGGTGTTTGGCCACCACTTTGCCGCGATTGCCGGAGCCGGTCCGCTGGTGGGGCCCACGCTGGCCGCGCAATTCGGCTTTGCGCCAGGGCTTTTGTGGCTGGTTGCCGGCGCGGTGCTTGCCGGGGCGGTTCACGACATGACGGCGCTGATCGGCTCGGTGCGCCACGATGGCCGTTCGCTCTCGCACATTGTGCTGCGCGAGGTGGGGCCGGCCACAGGCGTGGTGGCCACGATCGCCATTGTGCTGAACCTGATCATCGCCATGGCCGGCCTGGCCATTGTGGTTGTGAACGCGCTGAGCCAGAGCCCGTGGGGCGTGTTCACCATCGGCATGACCATTCCGATTGCCCTGGTGATGGGCTGGTGGATGTTCAGGAGGATTCCCGGCCGGGTGCTGGTTCTCGGCCCCAGCATCTTTGGCGTGATTGCGCTGGCGCTAGCGTTGATGGCCGGTCATTGGGTAGCCGGTTCAGCGTTTGCATCGGTGTTCCAGTTTTCGTCGCACCAGATCATTCTCATCCTGTGCTGTTACGGCTTTTTTGCCAGTGTGTTGCCGGTGTGGATGCTGCTTGAGCCGCGTGACTACCTTTCCACGTACATCAAGCTAGGCACGATAGCCATGTTGATTTTGGGAGTGCTGCTGGTTCATCCCACGCTCCGCTTTCCGGCTTTCACCCAATACGTACACGGTGGCGGACCCATCATTCCCGGCAAGGTATTTCCGTTTCTGTTCGTAACCATTGCCTGCGGCGCAATTTCGGGATTCCACTCGCTGGTGGCAACGGGAACCACGCCCAAGCTCATCGACAAGGAGACCCAGGCGCGCTTCATCGGCTACGGCGCCATGCTGGCTGAATCGCTGGTGGGTGTTCTGGCGCTGATTGCCGCCTGCAGCTTGGACATTGGCGACTATTTCGCCATCAATGTTCCCCCGGCGGCCTTTGCAAAGCTGGGTCTCTCGACGGTCCATCTTGCCGAGTTTTCCCGCCTGGTGGGCGAACCGCTGGCCGGGCGCACGGGCGGCGCGGTTTCGCTGGCTATTGGCATGGCGCAGATCTTCCGCGGCATTCCCGGCATGGCTCGACTCACCAGCTACTGGTACCACTTCGCAATCCTGTTTGAGGCAATGTTCATTCTCACCACCATCGACGCTGGAACGCGCGTGGCTCGCTACGTTTTGCAGGAGCTGATGGGCAAGGTGCATAAGCCGCTGGGCAGCGCGCGCTCATTGCCCGCCAACATCGCGGCAAGCGGCTTGATCGTAGTTTGCTGGGGATACCTGGTGTGGGGCGGAAGCATTTCGACCATCTGGCCGCTTTTCGGCACAGCCAACCAACTGATGGCCGCCATAGCGCTGACGACCATGACCACCTGGCTCGTGAATCACGGCCGCGCCGCCTTCGCGTGGTTCACGGCAGTGCCCGCCGCGTTTGTTCTCGTCACCACCATCTGCGCCGCCGTGCTTTCAACACTCAATGTGTATTGGCCCATGGCCCACCGCGCCGGGACCGAGACGCAGGGCTGGGTGGAGGTTGGCTTGATGTCGGCATTTGTGTTTGGGTCGGCGGTGGTGATCGTCTCGACCTCCGTTCGGTGCCTGCGGACGCTTAGCGGCGTTCCGCCCCCGTCCGCCGAGGCCCCCTCGCTCGACGATGGCCACGTGAGCCCGCAGCCGGCCGCGCCATTCCGCTGCTGCTGACAAACGGCGGGATCCTACTTTTTCGCCCCCGGCATCATGCTTTTGAGCCTGTCCATCAGGCCGGGCCTGGGAGCCGGAGTGCCCGCGGGAGGTTTGGCCTGAGCCTGAGCCTGAGCGGGGGCTGCGGCTGAACCTGCGGCCTGCCCTTCGGGATTGCCTGTTGCGCTCTGTGGCGGGGACGCCGCTTGCGGACTTGCCGAAGGCTTGGCCTCGCCCGACGTGCTCGCGGCCTTCGGTGGCGCATCCACAACCCGCGATCCCGGTAAAGCCGGCACAGCCACTTCGCTGTTCTTCACCAGAATCGAGATTCTCCGGTTCGATGCATCGTAGGGATTGTTCTTAACCCGGAGAAGCTGGTCGGCATAGCCGCGCACCTGGGTCACCTGATCGCCTCGAACGCCATCCTGCTGCAGCAAGCGCCGCGCGGAGTTGGCTCGGTCGGCCGAAAGCTCCCAATTGGTGTAACTGTTATCTGTCGAGTACGGCGTGGCGTCGGTGTGGCCTTCAATCAGCAGCGCGTTGGGTAGGGTCTTCAACTCCCGGGCCAGCAGCGCCAGCAACTCCTGCCCGCTATCGCTGAGGCGCGCGCTGCCAAGCTGGTAGAACGTGCCGTTTTTATCTTCTATCAACTCGATCCGCAATCCCTCGGCCGTGATCGTGATCTCAATCTGTTTGGAAAGCTTCTGAAGTTCTTTCCGCTCGTTGATCTCCTCTTCCAGCTTCTCCTTCAGCTTTTGCATGTTGTCGTTGATCTTGGTGGTAACCGCAACTCCGTCTCCCGACATGGTGGTGCCGAGGAGGTTGGCCGTGCCTTTGGGATCGTTGAAATATCCAGCGACAGCCTTCTTCACCTTTTCGCTCGATCCCATGAGCCACAGCACAATGAACAGCGACATCATGGCGGTGACAAAGTCGGCGTAGGCAACCTTCCATGCGCCTCCGTGGTGGCCGCCGTGGCCGCCCTTCCTCTTGATCACGATGATCGGTTGTGTCTTTGCCGCCGCCACGTCCCATTCCTCCCGTAAACCGTTCAGGGGATTGCGCCCATTTCACGCTGCGCCGAATACCTTCGCCCCCGTCTCAAATAAAAATTGCAAACGCCGGCGCTTATTCCGCCACGGCTCCGCCGCCCTTGCAGTTCTTTTCCATCTCGTCGAACGAGGGGCGCACATGCGCCGGAATCGCGCGCCGCCCCATTTCAATGGCGATCATGGGCGCGGAACCCTTGAGGAACGAGAGAAGAAGCACGCGCAGCACGTGCAGATATTCGTTATGCTCGTCGGACGACTTGGCCATATTCGAGCTCAGCGGGCCCGCCACGCCGTAACACAGCAGGATGCCGAGGAATGTCCCGACCAGCGCCGCCGCGACTTTCTCTCCAATCTCCTCGGGCGGACCACCCAGCGATCCCATGGTGATGACCACGCCCAGCACCGCCGCCACGATGCCCAGGCCGGGGAGCGCGTCGGCCATGGTGGTGAGCGCGCTGACCGGCTGCGTGGATGCGTGATGGTGTACCTCCATGTCCAGTTCCATCATCTGGTCCATGTCGAACGGTTCCACTCCTCCGGTAATAGCCATGCGCAGCGTGTCGCACACAAAGTCCTTGGCATGATGATCCGCGAGAAAGTCGGGATAGTTCTTGAAGATCGTGCTTTCCTTGGGTTTCTCAACGTCCATTTCCACGCTCAGCAGCCCCTCTTTGCGCACCTTGTTCAGGAACTGGTACATCATCTTCAACGCGCTGAGATAACGCGGCTTGCCGAACGGCGAGCCCTTCAGCACTCCCGCAAGCCCGCTCCCGATTCCTTTCAAAATGTGGATGGGATTGGCCACCAGCAGTGTGCCGGTGGACGCGCCCGCGATAATCAGCAGTTCGGCCGGCTGAACCAGAACCGCCATGTGCCCCTTTTCCATCAGAAAGCCGCCGATAACCGCTCCAAACACGACAACGATGCCTATGATGGCAAACATTCGTGCCTCCATGGCGCGGGCGCGATGTGGTTTCCACCCGCATGAGTGCTCGAGATCATGGCGGACTTGGCCCGCTCGAGAAGTTGTGCCAGGGTTTCGGCCGGATCAGCCTGAGCCGCGCCTATGCTCACGGTCAGCGATATCCGGTCGCCCCACCAGCGGAAATCCGCGGTCCTGGCCAGGCCGGCCAAAACCTGCGCATGCGCCGCCAGCATCTCAGGCGTTCGCTCGTGAGAGATGACAAGAAACTCATCGTCGCCCCAGCGGCCCACTTCCTCGCCTGGGCGCAACCCGTTCACCAACACATGTTCCACTTTCTCCAGCATCGCTTCGCAAGCCCGGGCGCCGTGGGTCCTGCGCAGCTCGTGCGACTGGTCGACGGTGATCCATAGAATTCCGAACGGCAATTGCCCGCGCGAAATGTCGTCGAACTCCGCCATCAACCGGTCCTCGAGGTCCGCCTGGCTGGCCTCGACGCCAATGCCCTCCCCACACTGGCCGCGGGGCAGCGCGTCCAGGCTCTCGGTGGGATGAAAGACCACTCCGGTTCCGATGCGGCCGCCGAGCCCATCGCGCAGCACCAGAATCCGCGCCATAGCCGGCAAAGTGTGGCCTAGCTTGTGGCGCACCTCGACCAGAGAACCGCGGCCTGGATGCGCCTCAGTGTCTGTAAGGATGGTCCATTGCCGGGCACCGCCAACAACCAGCTTCTCCAGAGCATCGCGGACCGGCGCCCCAAGAACCTCCGCGCCCAAATGACCGGTGATGGCCTCGGCGGCCCGGTTCCAGAACGTTGCGCGGCCATCCATATCCGCCAGGGCGATGCCCTCTGGAAGGCTGTCCAGAGCCGCTTCCAACAACTGTGTGCGATCAACCATGCGCGCCTCTTCAATCCCTTCATCGGCAGGGCGCGGGGCAACTTCATTGCCGTCCGCTGTTGAAATTAAGATTGGCATTTGCTCATGGAAAGACAGGCGCGATAATCGAGCCATGAAGCAGGTTACTCTCACGACGGATGGGGCATGCGCCGGCAACCCAGGCCCGGGCGGCTGGGCTTTCATCCTTCGATACCGCCAGCATTTCATTGAGCGGGGCGGGAGATGCCTTGAAGAGACGACCAACAACAGAATGGAGATTCAGGCTGCGATTGAGGGACTGCGCGCTCTGCGGGAACCTTGCAGCGTTCTGCTGGTATCGGACAGCACATACCTTATAAATGGAATCACGACCTGGCGCCATGCATGGCGGCGCGGCGGGTGGGTCCTTCGGCGCAAGAACAACGCGCCAGTCAAGAACGCCGACTTATGGCGGATTCTGGATGAATTGCTGGAGAAACATTCAGTAGAGTGCGAATGGGTGAAGGGTCACTCCGGAAGTCCCGATAACGAACGATGCGATAAGCCGGCGGAATTGTATGCCTCAGGCCGGGTTTCCCATTGAATTGCCAGATTTCGATATTGGGGAGCATAGGCTCACCCGGCCTTCGCGGGGCTCTCGCCTTTCGCCCCGCTGTTCAGCGGCAGCCGCACCACAAACCGTGTATTCCCCGGTTCGGATTTCACATCGATCGTCCCGCCGAACTTCTGCGTCACGATGCGGTACACGATCTCCAGGCCCAGCCCAGTTCCCGATCCCTGCGGCTTAGTGGTAAAAAACGGCTCGAAGATTCTGCCCAGCGCCTCTGGCGGAATTCCGGAGCCATGATCGAGGATGCTCACTACTAGCCAACCAGGCTCGGTCCCCTCTTCGCTCTCGTTTTCAGTCCAGGTCGCGATCTCGATTTGCGCGTTCTGGGGCGAGGCATCCACAGCATTGTCGATCAGGTTTGTCCATACCTGGCTCAGCGCCGAGCCGCGGGTGTGAATGGTCGACGGCGAGGCGGCGAAACGCTTCTCGACGGTAACCTGCTTCAGGCGCAGCTTATGGCCCAGGATCGTGAGCGTACTTTGCAGGCTGTCATGCACATCCAGTTCTTTGGCCGGCGACCGCTCGTCGTAGGCGAATTTCTTTACCGCCATCACCAGGTCGGAGATGCGCGCGATGCTTTCCTCGATGGCGCAAACCAGCGAGACGCTCGACACCAGCGCCTCCAGCCAATTCAGCGCGTCGGAGAAGCTGCAGGCATCGAACTCCGCGCTGGCGCAGGCAATCTGCTGGCGATCGAAGCCTATTTCCACCAGCGCGGGCCCAATGGTGAACGCGTTTTCGACGCCGGCGGATTGCAGCCATTCCGACATGGCCTCTTCGGCATCCGACTGCTCCAGCGTACTCAATGCGGGGGCGTGGCAGCCTCTGACCGCGTGTTCCAACAGGCCGCGCATGCATTCCAGTTGCCCAGGGGTCTTGGGTTTTGCGCTGGAGCGCAGGCTCACCTCCTGTAGCCGCAACAGATTCTGACGCAGTTGCGAGGCCGCGCGCTTGGCGGCCGAACCGGGATTGTGCAACTCGTGCATGAGGCCGGCCGCAAGCGTCCCAAGCGAAACCAGCTTCTCGCGGTGCAGCGCTTCCACCTGATAGGCATACATCCGCTGCGCCATATTGGCCAGAATCACCTTGCGCACGCCAGGACAGCAGGCGAGCAGTTCCCAAAACTCCTCCTCGGCAAACCGCAACAAAACGGAGTCCTGCGCGGCGACGATGGCAAAAGCGGTATGAGCCTTCCCGGTAAGAAGAGGAGTCTCGCCAAATCCCTCACCGGCGCCGGCGACACCCACCAGCGTGCTTGATCCGTCCGGCTCCTGGCGCTCGGCGCGCATCTCGCCCTCGAACACCAGCCAATAGAAGCGCTTCAGGTCGCCCCGCGACACCAACACGGCGCCGGCTTTGGCCGTCACGCGCTCCACCCGATCTACGCTGCGCAGCGCGTGGATGAAGACCTCCGGATCAGTCTCCGCAAAGATGCGAGTCTGCCGCAATTGCTCGACAACCTCCCGCAGGGGTACCGATTCGATCTCGATGGGTTGTCCTTCCAGGCTCATCTCCGCTTTCCCCTAGAACCCTGCCAAATACTGGTGAGCGAACTGCACCGCGATCGACCCCTCGCCCACCGCCGAGGCCACGCGCTTGATAGAACCGTGCCGCACATCGCCGGCCACAAATACTCCGGGCACGCTGGACTCGAGCAGGAACGGCTCACGCGACTCCTTCCATTCCGGGGGCAGCTTCCCTTGAGAGCGCAAATCCGGCCCGGCCAGCACAAAGCCTTTCTCGTCCCGCAAAATCGAGGGCGGCAGCCACCCCGTGCCCGGAGCCGCGCCAATAAATACGAACAGCGAAGAAGCCGGCACCTGTATCTCCCCATTCGGCCCAAGAAGCCGCAGTCCCTCCAGTCGCTCCTCGCCCAACGCTTCCAGCACCTGAGTGTGCGCCTCCACCTCAATATTGGATGTGCGCTCGATCTCATCGATCAAGTATTTCGACATGGTGAAAGAAAGTCCGCTCCCGCGCACCAGCATGGTCACGTGCCGGGCGAAGCGGGCGAAGTGCAGCGCAGCCTGGCCGGCGGAGTTGGCTCCGCCCACCACGAATACGTCCTCGTCGGTGCAGGACAGAGCCTCAACCTGCGCGGCGCCGTAATAAATGCCGCAGCCGGTGAGCCGCTCCGCGCCGGGAATATCGAGTTTGCGGTAATGCACCCCGGATGACAGCAGCACCACGTGGCTTGAAACCTCGCGCCCATCTCCAAGCTGCACAAACCGGTATTGGCCTTCGACGCGCAGTCCGGTCGCTCGCTGGGTTAGGAACTCCGCGCCGAACCGCGATGCCTGAGCGTGCGCCCTGCGTCCCAGGTCGGCCCCGCTGATGCCCGAGGGAAAGCCAAGGTAATTCTCAATGCGCGAAGTGGACCCGGCTTGCCCGCCGGGCGCAATGGGCTCCACAACCAGAGTGCGCAAACCCTCGCTGGCGCCATAAACGGCAGCCGCCAATCCCGCCGGTCCCGCGCCCACCACCACCATGTCGTAGAACTCCTGCGCGGCCTGGGTGCTCAGCCCCACTCGCGCCGCAAGTGCGTCGGCTTCCGGGTCTACCAGAAAAGTGCTATCCGCAAATATCACCACCGGCAACTGGTTGGGATCGAGCCCACGCTCGTTCAGCAGCTTCAGCGCGTCAGGATTGTCGGCGATATCGAGCCAGCGGTAGGGCACCTGGTTGCGGCTGAGAAAGCTGCGCACCCGATGGTCTTTCAGCGACCACCGGTGCCCGATCACTCGAAGGCCCTCAAACGGCGGTTGGTAGCCGGCCTTCCAGTCTTCCAGCAGATCGGTCAAAACGGGGTAGAGCTTTTCTTCCGGCGGATCCCACGGCTTGTTCAGGTAGTAGTGAATGCGCGCGGAATTGATGGCGCGGATGGCGGCTTCGTTGTCGGCATACGCGGTCAGCAGCACACGGCGAGCTTCGGGATACAGAGCGCGGGCCCGCTCAAGAAACTCGACACCATTGATGCCCGGCATGCGCTGGTCGCTCAGCAGCAAGGCCACCGGCTCCTGGCGGGCCTTGAGTTGGGCCAGCGTATCCAGTGCGGCCTGTCCGCTGGCCGCGCGCATCACCCGGTAGGTTGCCCCATAGTGGCGGCGCAGATCCTGCACCACCGCTTCCAGAACGCTGATGTCGTCGTCCACCGCCAGCAGTATTGGTCTCGCCATAGCTTCCTCAGTTTAGAGCCGTCCGGTAGCCAATTGGATAACAGCTTGCGGCCTGGCGGAGAAATTTCGTGACTGCGACGGACTACAGGCTGTAATCTCGTCTGTAGGAAAACCCCTTGCACGCATCGATTTTCGGGCTTGAGCCTATTACCAAAGGGCAGGGTTCTATTGTAGTGTCGCGAATACAGACAATTCCAGAGTTTTGCGCCGTTGTGCCGATAGTACTGCAAGAGGTAAGAAACGAAGCGCCCCTTCAGCGGCGGCTTCGAGTTTTGCCGGTAGTGAGATTTGAGATAGCTGAAATGGGTTTGGTTTGAGTAAGAAGGCGGAAGAGGCGCACAACATGAACAAGATCATTCTGGCCGATTCGCAGGCAATCTTCCGGGCCGGCACCGCCAAGGTGCTGGCAATGGACGAGGATCTGCGAATCATTGCGCAATGCGCCGATCTGGACCGCATGCACCATGCTGTAACCACGTTTCCCGGCTCGATTGTACTGTTTGCTTCGTCGCTGCGCCCCGACCTGAACCGGCTCCGCATTCTGCTTGACACCGTCAGCAGCCGGGGCATTGTGATTGCCGAGAACAACGAGGTCCCGGCGAACTATCTGCAACTGGGATTCCGCGGCGTTGTGTTTCGCAGCGTCACCGGGGCTGCGCTGGTGGAGTGTGTCCGCAAAGTTTCCGGGGGTGAATCATGGCTTCCGCCGCAACATATGCAGGCCGATTCGCCGGAAGAGGACATGGTGGGATCGCGCGTTCGCGACCGTATGACTCCAAAGGAGATGCGCATTGTGGCGCTGATCGTCCAGGGCTGCAAAAAC
>Ga0302157_10006906_pt1 | contig 11586 bp, 7 predicted proteins | sample I_Bog_N3_3_FD_193502 | JGI IMG/M metagenome (GOLD analysis project Ga0302157, IMG submission 193502) | Peat permafrost microbial communities from Stordalen Mire near Abisko, Sweden - I_Bog_N3_3 | ecosystem: Environmental > Terrestrial > Soil > Wetlands > Peat | place: Sweden: Abisko, Stordalen...
GGCAACGCGATTGAAAAGATCCGCGCGCAGCGGCAGGCGGCGGTTTGGAAAATACAGCGCCGCAGCGGTGCCGGTCCCACCGGGGTCGGCGAAAGCCTGCAGGAACACGGTGTTCACCCCCATCGCCTGAACGCGGTCGAGCAAGGCCGAGAGGTTAGCCTCCTGTTGTATTGGGTCGGCGTCGTAGACGAAATCGAGGTCGACCTGCATGACGCGCAGCGGCGCCGACCGCGGCGCCTCTTCCAGCACACGCGCAAGGTCCGCCGTGGTGAAGTCATGCGTGATCAGAATCCGGCGCATGCGGCTCAGGGGAACGTCGGGCGTATTCAGCCCGAGTTCCAGGGTCAGGCCGAGGGGCATGGCGTATTCGGCCGCGATTCGATCGGTCATGCGATTGCGTGCGCCGAACGGCCAGATCACCACGCGCGGCCGTACACCGCTGAGCTGCTCGATGTCCCTGCCGCTCTTGTCGATGTCGGCGCTTACTCGCGCGGCATACGCGCCCGCGTCCTCGTAGCCGCCGCGCGCCGCATCGAAGCGCCGCGCCACTGCGGCGGGCTCGAGATTGCCCTGCGGATTGGCGGGCACGCCTTCGTGCAGTCGATACGTGTGCGAGCCGAACTCGATCAAGCCGGAACGCTGCATCTCGCGAATCTGCGCCTGGTTCAGAAAATCGCCGTGCGGCAGATTCTCGTCGCCGTACCGCACGGTGGAGTCGCCGGCGGCGGGTTCCTCGAGCCAGCTGCCGACGAGGCCGACGACCGCGGGAAAGTGGTAGGCCTCGAGCAGGGGGAAGGCGCGTGTATAGACGCTCTCGAGGCCGTCATCGAACGAAATCACGACGGCCCGATCGGGCAGCGGACGCTGTTCGCGGCGCGACGCGACGACGTCGTCGAGGCTGACGACGTGATACCCATGGTGGTGCAGCCAGGCAAACTGCAGCGCGAGTTGCCGTGTCTCGACCGTGTAGGACCGCGGCCGCTCGGCGAATTCGTCGCGGATGTCGTGATAACACAGCACCGCAAAGGTGTTGGGCGGCCAGTATCGCTCAGCGCCGGCGGCGGCACCGGCGAACAACGCGCAGTTCGCGAGGCCGAGCGCCGCGAGTCGAATCCAGCGGTTTGCGCGGCCGTTCACCAGATGCGCCCCAGAAATCCGAAGGTGACGGCGTCGAGCCGCTCGCGGTCGCCGTCGTACGGCCGGATCGTGCGGCCGACGCCCGCTTTCAGGATGATCCGGTCGTTGACTTCATAACTCAATTGATAGCGTGCAAAGGCGACCAGACCCGCGTCATATCCCTGTTGCACATAGTCGCCGGCGCCGATCTCGAGCTGGTGCGTCAACGCGCAATCGTAGCGGCGAAATTGCAGCCATTGATTCTGCAGGGTCACGCTGCCGGTGAAGTCGTGCTTCGGGTTGAAGTAATTGACGTTGGCGCCCAGGCTGTTGGTCGACGTATCGAGATCGAGCCGCGTGTCGAGCTTGTACACGGGGCCGCTGATCCAGCGCTCGCGCCAGAACCAGAGCGCCTCGAACCGTGAGTTGCCGTCGCTGAACTCCTCGTGCTGGAGGTTCGCACCGGTTTCCCGCAAGTCGCTCGCACGGTAGTCGAGGTTCAACGCCGCCCGGTCGGCGTGCACGCCGACCGCGACGGCGGCGATCGGAACATCGAGCGTGCGCAGCGAATAGGAGCCGCCGAATTTCCAGTAGTCGTTGGGGGTCGCTTCGAGACTGAATTGCGGCGACGGTCCGGCACGGTCGATTTCGAGCAGTTCAGCCGTCGCGAGCCAGTCCGCGGTGTGGTATTCGACGCCGGCGCCGACCGCGTGCCGATAGGTGTCGCCTTGGGCCGGTGTGCCCTCGCCCTGGTTCAAATGCACGTACACGCGGTAGTCCGAGGCGATCGGCGGGGAGTATCCGTACTCCTCGACCGTGGAGTCGATGACTCCGGGCCGGCCGCCGTAGCTGCGGCCGATTTGACCGTCGATGCTGATTTCCGCCGTGTCGTGCGTCTGCCAATCGCGTTCGGCGCGCAGCAGGGCCGCATCGTCGGCGGGCAAATCCGCGGTCATGCTGCCGAGGGCTTCGTAGGCGGCGGCTCCTGCGCCGATCTGCAGCTCATCGTAAAAACTCTTCGACCACGGGCCGCTGGCGTCGGGCCGGAATTGCAGGACGCTCATCGCGGTGGCCGCTCCCCGCCGCGGCCACCCGCGCAGGGCCTCGGTTTCGGCGAGCGCGAGACGCGCGTCGGCGTCGGCGGGCGCCGTGTTCAGAATGGCGGTGAGACGCCGCTGCGCCTCCGCGAGCCGATCGGTGTAGGTGCGGGCAAGGGCGGCAAGCACGAGAGCGCCGGCATAATCATCGTTTTCGCTGCGCAGATCGGGCGAATCGGCGTCATGGTACCGCCCCTCCTGCCGGGTCAGACGGTCCGCCCAGGCGACTGCGGCGGCGTAATGTCCGGATTCGAGCAGGGCATAGAAGTAGTTCACCTGGACGCCGAACGCCGGGTGGCTGTCCGCGGGCAGCGAGCGGAACAGAGCGGCGGCGCGTTCCGGCCGCCTGCGCGCAAGATAGGCGCCGACGGCGGCGGCCGTCACATACGGTGGAATCGCCAGACCCTCCGCGATCAAGCTCTCGTATTCCACGATCGCTTCGGCCGCGCGGCCGCGCTCCGCGAGTGCCTCGACCAAGTCACGGCGCAGGTCCGCGCGCGCATCGGCGCCGATCGCCGGGTCGGCGATGGCCGCGCGCATGTGCGCGATCACGGCGTCGATGTTGCGGGCGCGTAATTTGTCGCTTCCCGGCGCATCGCGTGCCCATCGAAATTCGAGCGCCAGCGCATCGTGCAGTGCCGCCCCGCGCTGCGCCGGCGACACGAGCCGCTGCGGTGTCACCTCGGCCGCCAACTGCGGCGCACCGCTGCTCACGAGCATGCGGTAGCGCAGTGCCAGTCCGCCCGGGTACGCTGGGTCGAGCCGCAGCAGCGACTCCGCCGCGGCCAACGCGGGAATCACCTCGCCGAGGGCTTCGTCGGCGAGGCCCAGCGCCTCGAGAACGTCGACGCGATCCGTAAATCGTGCGGACAGCGCCTGCAGATCGGTTTGCGCCTCGCGCGCGTTGCCGCGATCGATCAAGGCGAGGTCGCGCCCTACCGCGGCGCCGATGTCCCGTCCTGCCGCCAGGATCGCATCGTAATAGTGAATGGCCAGATCCGGCTGATGCGTATCGCGGGCAGCGCGGCCGAGCGCCTCGAGAACGTAGGTCGGCAACGCACCGGCATCGAGCGGTGCGCCGAGCGCCAGCGCTTCGGCCGCATGTCCGGCGCCCACGGCGGCCACGACGAAGTCGTTGCGGTAGTGCGGATCGTCAGGGCACAGGGCGTTGGCCGCCTGCAGCAGCGGGTAGCTGGCATCGACATTGCCGGCGCGATAGGCGGCAACGCCCTCGCCGTAATCCCGTGCGGCCGCCTGACGTTCAGCGGTGGGGCATTCGACGGCGCGCGCCGCGGCGGCAACGCAAACCAGCGCGCCCAGGGCGGCCAGTGGCGCGCCTGCCGGCTTGCGCGGGCCGAGCGAATGGTCTTTCTTCATGCAACCGCAAAGCCCGCTTGAGCGCCGATTGCGCTCACGCTTATCGCATCAATTGGCCCGGTGCGCGAGTAGGTAGCGCCACCTACCGTGGGCTACGCGCTTACCGCGAGCCGCGCGCAAATGTCCGCGGTCCACGGATGGTCCAAACCCGCGCGGCTGACGCACTCCAGTCGTTCGCTGCGCGAGATGACGGTCTGCGATTCGAGCAGGACCAGCGTCCCGAGCAGCTCGCCGACCGCAAGCGCCGCCGACAACGGTTCATCGGCCTGGGTTTCGAGCGCGGCAAGAAGCCGCGCCGATGTCTGCCACTGCCGTGCAATTCGCAGCGACATCTGCGCCCCCAGGGCGGCGGTCAGTTCCGCGCAGAGCGCGGGATTCGGCGCGAGCTGCGGGGTTTGCGCATAGACGTCGAGTGACACGCTGTAGACGGTCAACGGACCCAGCGCGTTCAGCAGCGCGACGAGTTGCGCCTCGAAGCGATCGCCGGGCATCGACTGCTGCGCGTACAGCTCGGCGGCGCGCGCGACGCGGGCGGTACGCTCCCACAACAGGCGCGGGAAACGCGGAAAGTTCGTGCGGGTCGCGCGAAACACGGGCTGCAGCATCGCCGTTGCCAGGACGCCGCGCAGCGTGTCCATCCCCAGGACGGCGATGGCGCGCTGCATGCTTTCGATCGGCGCGGCGGACATCCGGTACAGGCTCGAGTTGGCGAGGCGCAAGACGTCCGCGGCGAGAACGGGATCGAGCCCAAACATGCGCGAGAGCTTCTCGGGCGCGGCGCTCCGCTCGTCGATGACGCGCAGCAACTGCGGCATCAGCGTGGGGCGTCGCGGCAGATACTTTTGATCGATGGCTTTCGCCCGGAGCAGGGAAAAGATTGCCTCGCGCACGCGGCCGTGGGCAGCGTCCAGCGGCGGCGCCTGCGGCGGTGCGGCGAAGGCGAGTCGCCATAGGCGCCCCGTCAGCAGGACGTTTTCGTGCGCGATGCGCGCGGCGTCGACGCCCGCAAGGGCGGCTGCGCCCGCATCGATGCCGGGCGGCAGGCTCGAGACTCCCGGGGCAGCCGGCAACTGCACCGCCTGCACCCGCCGACGCATCAGCCAAACGCCAAGACCGAGGAGTCCCGCGATCAATACCCCGAGTTCAATCATCCTTAAGAACACCTTCTGTACGCGATGCGCCGTATGCCAAGCGTCGGCCTGTCCGGTGAATTCTTTAGGTGATTTCCATGGGTTGATTTCCTTGGGCTTCTTTGCAAGATCCGCTGAATGGATTCAAGATTGGCGGATTGCCTTTCCAAGGCGGGAGGCCGGAATACGAGGTTGGGCGCCGCGATGCCGATATCGGACAGCGAACGCATCGCGGACAACGGCGCCTACCGGCTCCTCGCCGCCGATGAACCCCCGGCGCTCATCGAGGAGCGGGCCCTGGGACGGGGGAATTTCCTGCTCGCGGTGGACCATGCGGGCCGCCGCATCCCGCGCCGACTGGGCGGACTCGGGCTGCCGCCGCAGGAACTGGAACGGCACATCGCGTGGGACATCGGCAGCCTCGCACTCGCCCGGCGGGTCGCAGCGGCGCTCGACGCGCCGCTCGTCGCGCAAGCTTATTCGCGGCTCGTGATCGACTGCAATCGCGACCCCCAGGTGCCGACCTCGATTCCCACCGTGGGCGAATCGATCGCCATTCCCGGCAACCTTGATCTCAGCGCGGCCGAGATACGCGCGCGTCGCACCGAGATTTTCGACCCGTACCACGATCGCCTGCGGGAATTGCTCGATGCGCGTCTGGCGGACCGGCGCCCGACCGTCGTGGTCGCTCAGCACACCATGACCGACGTGTTCAAGGGCGTACGGCGCGAGATGCACGCCGCGGTGCTGTACAACCGGGATCGGCGCTTCGCGGGCCTGGTCTTGGAATCGCTACGCCGCGATCCTGCGCTCCTGATCGCCGACAACGAGCCGTACTTCGTCAGCGACGAGACCGACTACACGATCCCGCGGCATGCCGAGGCGCGCGGCTTGCCGTACGTGGAACTGGAGATTCGCCAGGACCTGGTCGGCGCGGAGGCCGGCCAGATCGAGTGGGCGCAACGCATCACCAGCGCCTTGCAAGACGCGGAGCGGACCTACTTCGAGCGGTGGCCGGGCGAGGCGCCCGCCTGAGCGGCTCCTTGCCACAGCGCGAGCCACCCCGCCGCTGCGAGAGGCCTGTTCTACTGCGCCGCGGACACGGGCGCACTCTCCCAGCCGCCGCCGAGGGCCTTGTACAGTTTGACCAAATCCGTGCTCTGCGTCAGCAACGCCTGCGCAAGCTGTTGCCGCGCCTGCAGTGTTTGCAATTGCAGGGTCAAGACGTCGATATAGGATATCAAGCCGTGCCGATAGGCGTTCATGTCGACGTCGTAGGCCCGCTGATCGGCGCCAACCGTCTCGCGCAAAGCGGCGTTGCGCAGCGCATCCTCGTTCAAACTGGAAAGTCCGTCCTCGACCTCCTGCAGGGCGCCGAGCACGGTCTTGCGGTAATTCGCCGCGGCTTCCGCAGCCTGCGCACGCGACAGGCGGACGCTCGCCACGAGCGCGCCGCCGTGGAAAATGGGAATCGAGACGCTCGGGCCGAAGGTGTAGAAATGGCTGGACCAATCGAGCAAGTAGCGCGTGCCGAGGTTGCGCAAGCCGTAGCTGCCGGCGAGCGAGATGTCGGGAAACAGCGAGGCCACGGCCACACCGATCGAGGCCGTGGCCGCGTGCAGCGCCGCTTCCGAGCTGCGGATGTCGGGGCGCCGACGCGCCAGCGTCGAGGGCAGCCCGACCGGAACCTCGGCCGGTGGCGCCGGCAATTCCGCGGTCGTGCCGAATTGTGCGTCGAGCGCCTCGGGTTCCTGCCCCGTCAACACGGCGAGCGCGTGCTTTGAGGTGGCGATGGTCTGATCGTAACCCGGCAACTGCGACGACAGGCTGGATAGCTGCGCACGCGCAGCCTCGACGTCGACCTCGCCGGCGAGCCCGTGCTGATGCCGGTTGGCGGTCAAGTTGAACACATCGCGCTGGGCCGCGATCTCCTGCAGCGTCGTGTCCTTGAGCACCTGGGCCGCGCGCAGCTGCAGGTAGGTTTCAGCGACTTCCGCTTCGAGCGACACCAGCACATCGTTGCGCGATTCGACCGCGCCGGCGCTTTGCGCGTCGGCCACTTCGACCGAGCGGCGCACTTTGCCGAACAGGTCGAGTTCCCAGGATGCGTCGAATCCCAGCTGATAGACATTCACCGGCGCTTCGATGCCGCTGATGAGCTGCTGCGTGGCCGCGGACGCTGCCAAAACCCTCCGTTTTCAGGATACCCGCGGCACCGAGCTGCTCGCGCGTGAAGCTCGCCGCAGCGTTGAGGCTGGGCAGCCCCTGCGCACGCGCCGATTCCACCTGCAGACGCGACTCGATGATCCGAAAGAAGGCCGCGCGCAGATCCAGGTTGCCGGCGGCCGCCTGGCTCTGCAGCCGATTCAAGTCCGCGTCGTGGAACTGCTGCCACCAGAAGGACTCCGGATCCGCGTTGCTGTTGGGCCGCGGCCCCGATGCGCCCTGGGCCGGGGGGTGCGCGGCGTCGGCGGCGGCGCCGGCATACTGTTCCGGGACCGCTTCGTGCGGCGGCGAGAAATTGGGCCCCACGGACTTGCAAGCCGCGAGGATGCAGGCACACCATGCCGCGGCGGCGCGGCGTGTGACGCGAATGGCGGAGCGCGAGACGCGCATTACTCGGCCCCCGCTTTGCGCGTCGCCTTGACCGGCGCAAACAGGAAGGTCAACGGCACGTAGGCAAACGCCAGCAGGGCGCAATACAAGAACACGTCCTTGTACGCCAGCAGTCCCGCTTGCGCGCTCAGTGTTTGATACACCTGTTTCATGGCGGCCTGCGTCGCGCCGCCGGCGACCGTGCCCAGATTGCGTACGCCCGCGGCGATTGCGGCGACCGTCGCGCGCAGATTCGGATTGGCGTCGCTGAGGTGGGCCGACAAATACGCCATGTGCGCCTGGGTGCGCATCGTGATCGCCGACGTCGACAGGGCAATCCCCACCGAGCCGGCGACGTTGCGAAACATCGTGAACAAGGCTGCGGCATCGCCTTGCAGCCGCCGCGGAACGGTCTGGTACGCGAGCACGCTGGCGGGCACGAACAAGAATCCGATGCCGAGCGATTGCGCGCCGCGCAGCAGCACCAGGTGCCAGAAATCGATATCCGGCGGGATCCTGCGGGAATACAACATCGCGCTGCCAAGCACGAGGAATCCCGCCGTCAGTATGAACCGGGTCTGCACCCGCGGCATGATGATGCCGATGACCGGTATCAGGAAAATGATGAGAAGCGCCCCCGGACTCATGATCAGTCCGGCCAGCATCGCGGTGTATCCCAGATGCTGCTGGGCGAGTTGGGGAATCAGCACGGCGCTGCCGTAGAGAATCGTCGCAAACGCGGCAATGGCGCCGCAGCCGAGCGCAAAGTTCCGGTCGCCGAGCACCCGCAGATCGACCACGGGCTTGCGCGTGTAGAGCAGCCAGCCGATGGCGACGGCGAGACCGACCGCGGCGAGCGATGCGGCGGTACGGATGAAATCCGACGAAAACCAATCGTCGTCCTCGCCGCGATCGAGCATGATCTGCAGCCAGCCGAAGGTGAGCGCGATGAGGCCGATGCCGATGTAATCGATGGTCGGGTGGCGCTCCTTTTTCACCCAGGGCGGATCCTCCACCACGCTGATCACCGCGAACGTGGTCAGCACGCCGATCGGCACGTTGATGAAGAACACCCAGCGCCAGGTGAAATTATCGGTGATCCAGCCGCCGAGGGTGGGCCCGAGGATCGGCGCGACCACTGTCGCCACCGCCGTGAGCGAAAACGCCCGGCTGCGCTGCGACGGCGGAAAGGTGTCGAGAATGATGGATTGCTGATTCGGCTGCAGTCCGCCGCCGAAGAATCCCTGCAGCACGCGAAAAACGATCAATTCCCCCAAATTCTGCGAAATTCCGCAGAGAAACGAGCACACGGTGAAGGCGACGATGCAGATCACGAAATAGCGCTTGCGCCCGAGCAGCCGCCCGAAGAACGCGGAGATCGGCAGCACGATGCTGTTGGCAACCAGGTAGGAGGTCAACGCCCAGGTCGCCTCGTCGTAGCTCGCGGACAGCGTGCCGGCGATGTGCGGCAGCGCCACGTTGACGATGGTCGTGTCGAGCACCTCCATGAATGCGGCCAGCGTGACGACCACGGCGATGAGCCACGGATTCGCCGTCGGCCGCCAATCGCCCTCCTTGTCCTGCCTGTCGCCGCTCATCGGACATGCACGACCGGATCGACCGAGAGCCCGAGGGGCAGCGGCCGGTCTTTATCCAAACCCCGGTCAATCACGATCTTCACGGGCACGCGCTGCACGATCTTCACGTAGTTGCCGGTGGCATTCTCCGCCGGAAATGCGGAAAAGCGCGAACCGCTGCCGTACTGCAGGCTCTGTACGTGGCCGCGCAGCTCCAAGGCCGAATAGGCATCGACCTTGATGTCCACCGGGTCCCCCACCCGCATGCGGCCGAGCTGCGACTCCTTGAAGTTCGCCGTCACCCAGACCTGCGGCGTGACGATCAGAAACATGGTCTGCCCCGACGTGAGGTAGCCTCCCAGCTGCGCGCTGCGCATGGTGATGAAGCCGTCCGAGGGCGCGCGCACCTCCGTGTACCCCAGGTTGAGGTCGGCCTGCGCCAGCTGTGCCTCGGCCTCGTGCACCTGCGCGTCGCGCTCGGCAACGGCGGCTGCCGCCTGCTGCAGCTGTTGCGGGACCAGGCGCGCGATCGTCACCTGGGCCTTGGCGCTTTTCAGGTCGGCGGTTGAGCTGAGCTGCTGGCTCGTCGAGGCATCGATGCTCTGCTGCGTGGTCGCACGCTGGTCGACTTCATGCTGGCGCCGGTAGGACTCCTGCGCGAGTGCGGCGGACGCCGCCGCCGCCTGCTGCTGGGCCTCGGCAGAGATCAACTGCGCGGGATACTGGACGCGCGCGATGCTGAGCGCGTCCTCGGCCGATCGCAACTGCGCTTTGGCGAGCGCGAGCCCGGCCTCGGCTTGCGCGCGCGCGGTGAGGTAGTCGCGCGGATCGATGCGCAGCAGCAGGTCACCCTTTTTCACGAGACTGTTGTCGTTCACGAACAACGCGACGACGTAACCCGACACCTTCGGCACCATCGTCACCACGTCGCCATCGGTGTAGGCGTCGTCGGTGGTGACCTCGTTGCGCTCCGCAAACCACACGATGCCGGCGCCGATCGCCGCCACCACCACCACGATGGCCACGATGATCAGCGGTTTCTTGCTGCGCGGTGCGTCGTTTTTCTTCCCGTCGCCGCCGCCGCCCGCGACGGGCCCGTCCTTGGCGCCGCTGCCGCTCCCGCCTTGCGCCCCGGAGTTCGGCGCTTCGCCCTCTTCACCCGACATGTCGACCTCGCCTCGCGTGTTACCCCCGGGCGCAGAGCGCCCGTCATCGGCCATCAGTTATAGCGCCGGAGAGATGGATGTCAATTGGAAATCCGTTCGTCCGCGGCGGGCCTTGCGGAAATTTGCATGAATTCATCTGGCGGATGCGGCATTTTGAAAAATATTCCATCTGGAACATCCAATCCTCGCCACCTATACTCGCAGCGATGAAACGGCCGGGGCGCCTCAAGGCGCCGCTCAAGCACCGGTACCAACCGGACAACGCCTACGCCCGCGGCAGCGAGACGCGAACGCGGCTGATCGGCGCCGCGCTTCGGTTGTTCAGCCAGCACGGATTCGACGGCGCATCCACGCGCGACATCGCGGCCGCCGCCGGCCTGAATGCCCCCGCACTGCAGTATTATTTCGACAACAAGGAGGGCCTGTACCGGGCCTGCGCCCGCCACCTGGTGTCGCGTGTCTGGGCCACCATGAAAAGCGTCGTGGCGGTCGCCGAGCGACTGCTGATCGATGATGCCGATGACGAGGCACTGGTGCGCGCGTTCTGCGACATTCAAGTCAAAATGACCGACTTCCTCGCCGATGCGAGCAACGACTGGATCCTCTGGGTGGCGCGCGAACAGACGGGGTCCGGCCCGCGCTCCGGTTCCCGGCTGGTTTACCGGCGCAACAAACGCATCATGGCCGTCAACGCGGCGATCATCGGGCGTTTGCTCGGCCGGGCGCCGGGCGAGGCCGAATGTTTGACGCGCGAGATGGTCTTGAGCGGCCAGCTGCTGTTCTTTCACTTCATGCGCCGTAGCGCCCTCGCGGCGCTCGCCGTCAAGGAGTTCGATGCCGGACATCTGTCGCTCATCCAACGCGTTCTGCGCGAACACACCGCCGCATCGCTGCGCGCCATGGTCGCGTCACGCCCGGCGCAGCGCGCTGCGCGCCGGCGTAGCCGCTGACCGCGGCCGTTATGTACGCCAGCGTACTTACAGGCGGGGTGAAAGGCGATTGAATGCGGAGTGAAGCCCGACACGCCGCAATCGCCGCACAGGCCGAAGCAGCAGCAGCAGCCGCCGCCGGCACGGCCCTTCATCTATCCGCCGACCCTCGCCGAACTCAAAGCGCGCCGGCGGTCGCTGCAGGCGGTTTCGCAAAAGCCCGTGGGAATGGCGCGGCCCCTGGACCGGCTGGCGCTGTGGATCACCGAACGCGTCGGTACGGTGGGGTTTTTTCTGCTGGTCTTCGTCTGGACGCTGTGCTGGCTCGGCTGGAACCTGCTGGCGCCGCAGGCTCTGCAGTTCGATCCGCCGATGGCCTTCGTTTTTTGGCTGTTTATTTCCAACGTGATCCAGCTGCTGCTGATGCCGCTGATCATGGTCGGACAGAATCTTCAGGGCCGGAGCTCCGAACTTCGCGCGCAGCGGGATCTCGAAATCAACGTCCGCGCCGAGGAGGAGATCGAAAGCATTCTGTCCCATCTCGAATACCAAAACGCGATCCTGCTGGCCCTGGTGCAGAAACTCGGGCTGAGCATGGA
>Ga0302157_10006910_pt1 | contig 11581 bp, 14 predicted proteins | sample I_Bog_N3_3_FD_193502 | JGI IMG/M metagenome (GOLD analysis project Ga0302157, IMG submission 193502) | Peat permafrost microbial communities from Stordalen Mire near Abisko, Sweden - I_Bog_N3_3 | ecosystem: Environmental > Terrestrial > Soil > Wetlands > Peat | place: Sweden: Abisko, Stordalen...
CCCGCGTAAGCGCGAAACTGGTCCAGCACCTCGCTCTCACTGTGCTGCCGCGGGACCTTCAAATCACGCGTCAGCCGGTACTCGGCGGGGATGGTCTCAAATAGCTCTTCAATCGAGCTGACACCGATCTCGGCGAGCATCGCATCGCGGTCGGCAGGGGACTTCGGGAGATAACGCATCAAACCTCAGTTCTTGGTTCTTCGTTGTTAGTTCTTAGTGGGCGCCTGCTGTTCACTAACAACTAAGAACTAACAACTGATAACTTTTAGTGGCCCGTCTCTTCGGCGACAAACTTCGCATAGTCGGTGGCGTTCAGCAGCCCGTCGAGTTCCGCGCCCTTCACTGCCAGCTTGATGATCCAGGTGTCGTTGGCGGCGGAGTTGATCGTCTCCGGCGCATCGTTCAGCGCCTCGTTGATCGCCGTCACCGTACCGCCGATGGGCGTATACAGATCGCTCACCGCCTTCACGGACTCCACCGAGCCGAACGTCGCTCCAGCGGCAAACTCCGCGCCGATCTTCGGCAGCTCGACAAACACAATATCGCCTAGCGAGCCCTGCGCGTAGTCCGTAATACCGACGGTCGCAGTGTCGCCGTCCAGCGCCAGCCACTCATGCGACTTGGCGTACCTGTACTTTTCGGGATAGCTCATATCCTTATTCTATTGCGTCCTACCGTGCATCGTTTTGCTGCGCTCAAAATTGCCCCGGACCCCGTCGCCCCGCCAAACTCGTATCGCGGCCACTGAAATGAATCTTTTACTTCGATATCGAATCTTATGGTATGGAAGTAGCAGAATCCGGCAGAAGAAAGGAAATCTCATGCCAGAACCCATCCTCGGCCTCCATCACGTCACCGCCATCGCCTCCGACCCGCAGCGCAACCTCGACTTCTACACCCAGGTCCTGGGCCTGCGCCTGGTCAAGCGCACCGTCAACTTCGACGACCCCGGCACTTACCACCTCTACTTCGGCGACGACTCCGGCACCCCCGGCACCATCATGACCTTCTTCCCGTGGCCCCACGCCGCCCGCGGCATAGCCGGCGCCGGCGAGGTCACCCACACCGCCTTCAGCATCCCGGCGGACTCGTTCGACTACTGGCACAACCGCCTCACCGCCAAGGGCATTCTCGTCGAGCGCACCGGCGCTCGCTTCAGCGAACAGGTCCTCACGCTCGCCGACCCCGACGGCATGAAGATCGAGCTCGTCGCCCACGCTGACGCGCCCGCGGCGAACGCCCCGCGCTACGCCGACGTCCCCGCCGAACATGCCATCCGCGGCTTCTTCGGCGTGACCATGCTGCAGCGCGAACTCCCCCGCACCCAATCCGCGCTGGAACTGCTAGGCTTCCGTAAAACCGCAGAAGAGGGCAACCGCACCCGCTTTCGCTCGCCTCAGGGCACCGCGCTCGGCAATCAGATCGACGTCGTCGTCGATGCGAACGCCGGCTATGGCCGCAACGGCGCGGGCACCGTGCACCACATCGCCTTCCGCGCGAAGGACGACGCAGCGCAGCTCGCCTGGCTGGACGTCATCGGCCAGCAGCTCTCCGTCACGCCGGTGCAGGACCGCACCTACTTCCACTCCATCTACTTCCGCGAGCCCGGCGGCGTACTCTTCGAGCTCGCGACCGACCCTCCGGGCTTCCTTCTCGACGAACCGATCGAAACCCTCGGCGAGTCGCTCCACATTCCGTACTGGCTGGAGAGCAGCCGCAGCCTCATCGAAGCCAGCCTCGCGCCCATCACCATGAGCCAGAGTTCGCAGAGTACCGCGAAGCAAACCGCACAGGCATGACGGACTGTATGCGCTCACTCGAAATTGGTAGAAACTACGACGGAGGGAGAAGGGGGCTTCAGCCCCCTGTCCCGACGCGGCAAGAGGCGGGGCTTTAGCCCCGGATGGGCGGAACTATCAGGAAGGACTCAATTCATGACCACCACAATGGACCCCCACGCGAACGCCCCGCTGCTCCAAACCGGCGCACCCCTTACCGAGGCCACCGGCGCGGTCGTGCTGCTGCACGGCCGCGGCGGCTCGGCGGAGGACATCCTCTCCCTCGCCGCGCCGCTCCGTCTGCAGGGGCTGGCGTACCTCGCGCCGCAGGCGGCAGGCCACACCTGGTACCCCAACTCCTTTCTCGCGCCGCGCGCAGAGAACGAACCCTACCTCAGCTCGGCGCTAGAACGCGTCGCCGCCATCGTCGCAGAGATCGAAGCCGCGGGCATCCCGCGCGATCGCATCGTAATCGCCGGCTTCTCGCAGGGCGCGTGCCTCTCGTCGGAGTTCGTCGCGTCCCACCCCGCGCGTTACGCCGGGATGATCGCCTTCACCGGCGGCCTCATCGGCCCACCGGAGCAGGACCTGCGCCACGCCGGCTCGCTCGGTGGAACGCCCGCGCTCTTTCTCAGCGGCGACCCCGACCCGCACGTTCCCTGGTCGCGCGTGCAGGCCTCGGCCAACGAGTTCGAGCGCATGGGCGCGGCGGTCACCACACACCGCTATCCCGGGCGCCCCCACACGGTCTCCGGGCAGGAGATCGAACTCGCCCACGCCCTGCTGGAGCAGGCCTTCACGGCGACAAGGAGCCAACGATGACGCAGCCCAAAGATCCCACGCGAGAGACTGGCAGCGCCGCCCTCTGGGTCGTCCTCGCGCGCGCCCATCGCGCCCTGGCGGTCTTCGTCGAGCAATCCGTCGCCGCGCTGGGCCTCGGCCTCAGCGAGTTCATGATCCTCGAAGCGCTGCTGCACAAAGGCCCCAGCACCATGTCCGCGCTCTGCGACGCCGCTCTGCTGGCCAACGCCTCGATGACGTCGGCCATCGATCGCCTTGAGCAGAAGCAGCTTGTGGAACGAACGGCATCCAAAGACGACCGCCGCGTGCGCCTGGTGCAACTCACGCCCGATGGCGCAGCGCTCATCAAGCGCCTCTTCGCGCGCCACCTCCGCGACCTCGACGAGGTGATGAAGGAAGTGCCCGCGGCCGAACGCGCCGAGCTCCGCCGCGGTCTCAAGACCATCGGCCTGGCCGCGCAGGCAGCCACCGCCGCTCGCCGGTTGTAAACTTTCCCGCAAGGCTAAGGAGTTCCCGATGAAACTCACTCGCATCGTCCCCATGCTGCTGGCTGTCTCGCTCACGTCCGTTGGCATGATCGCGCAGACACCGGCACTCGCGGTCGGCACACGCCTCTCCATCCCCAACGCAAAACTGCCGGTCGATGTCCTGGTGCAGGGCCCCACCGAAGCCCCCGGCGATCTCCAGGTCATCTGCCTCTTTGCCTCCGTGCCGGAGAACAAACTGCTGGCCTCGCTCGCCACCATGGACCAGCAGCTCGGCGGCCTGCTCAGCACGGTGCGGACGCCGTCGCTCTTCCGCGGCGATCTCGGCGAGACGATGCTGCTCACGCCGAAGCCGGGCGTCATCGCCGCGAAACGCCTGCTCATCGTCGGCCTCGGCGACCGCACCACCTTCAACGCGACCCGAGAAGAACTCGTCGGCGAGATCGTCTACGCTGAAAGCGAGCACCTCGGGGTGGCCGCACCCACCTTCGCCCCGACGGTCATCGACGGCGGCTTCACCGGCACGGACACCGGCACCATCGGCGCGGAGTTCATCACCGGCTTCCTGCGTGGCCGTGCCGTCACCGCCGCGCTGCACACAGGCAACGCAGGCCCTGCGCCCATCGTCACGCATCTGACATTCCTCGCCGGCGCGGCCCACGCCGTGGACACGCAGAAGGGCATGGCCGCTGTCTTGAATGCCCAGTGAGCTGTGAAGGACCGCGTGTACCCACTGATGCGAGGGCCGAAGGCCCGACGATATACCAGCCCAGGGCGTAGCCCTGGGTTGCGTACCCATTTGAGATAGGAGGGCTGAAAGCCCGATCTAAAAATTCCCCAGCGTTGGTCGAGCCTTCTTAGCGAACCATCCGGTGGAAGGTTTGCTTGCACCGCGTGCATTGAGAAGCTCTCTCTCCCTTGCTACCTATGACCGCCCAAACAACGGGCGAAAGACGCCGCTGATTTATTGCACAACCAATGCAATAAGAATGTCCCTCTTCGTCTGTCAAATACTCCCCGTTGCGTTTGCACGCTTGTGTCTTTTCTGAGTTGTCGAGCATAATCTCGACTTGTTGCTGTGCGTCTCGCAGTTCCTTCTGAGCCAGCGATAGGTCGCCCTCAAGCTCTCTGATCCTGGCCATGGCATCTAAAAGGGCGTTATATTCAGGAATTTTATCGGCTGCCCGTAGTGTCTCTGCGCCGGCTTTGAGAAGCGAAAAGGTGTCGCTAATTGCCATGATCAGCTATCTCAAGCCTGTGTCGTGCTGATTGGTAGTGTAATCTTCGGCCGCTTGTAGAACGGCGTCGGCACCGCCTTCGCCTTCACCGGCTGTCCGCGCACTGCGACCGCGACCTCGGTGCCCAGCTCGGTGAACGCCACCGGCACATACGCCAGTGCGATGTTCTTCTTCAGGAACGGCGCCGGCGAACCACTGGTCACCTCGCCAATCTTCTCGCCCGCCAGCGACAGAACCGGATACCCATCCCGCCCAATCCCGCGCTCGATCATCTCCAGCCCCACCAGCCTGCGCTTCGGCCCGCCCTCAGCCTGCACCGCGACCAGCGCCTCGCGCCCCACAAAATCTGTGCCCTTATCCAGCTTGCAGTACCGCCCCAGCCCAGCCTCAAAGACGTTGATGCTGTCCGAGATCTCATGCCCATACAGCGCCATCGCGGCCTCCAGCCGCAGCGTGTTGCGCGCGCCCAGACCGCACGGCACCGCGCCGAACTCCGCCCCCGCGGCCAGCACCTCACCCCACACGCGCGCGCTGGTCGGCTCGTCGGCGGGGATGTAGATCTCGAACCCGTCCTCGCCGGTGTAGCCCGTCCGTGCGATCAACACATTGTGGCAGCCGCTCACGATCCCCCACGTAAACCAGTAGTTCTTGATCGCGCTCAGGTCCACGCCGGTCAGCTTCTGCAGAGTCGCGGCGGCCTTCGGTCCCTGGATGGCGATCTGCGTGTAGTAGTCGCTCACATCGGTGATGTGCAAGCCGCCCATGCCGCCGATGGTCTGCCGCACCCACTTCACGTCCTTCTCGCGGGTGCCCGCGTTGATGACGATCAGCCAGTCATTCTCGCCCAGCTTGTGCAGCACCACATCATCGACGAACGTGCCATTCGGATACAGCATCGCCGAGTAGTGCGCCTGCCCCACCTGCAACTTGCTGGCATCGTTCATCAACAGCTTCTGCACCGCAGCCAGCGAGTTCGGCCCGCGCAACTGGATATCGCCCATGTGGCTCACGTCAAAGATGCCCACGCCCGTCCGCACAGCCATGTGCTCGGCGACCAGCCCTTCATACTGCACCGGCATGTCCCATCCGCCGAAGTCCACCATCTTGGCCTTGTGGGCGTGGTGGGTGGCATGCAGCGCGGTGCGGCGCAGCGGAGTCGGGACGATGGTGCTGACGAGATCGGTCATGGCTGTACTTAGGATGCCTGAAATTTCTCTGCTATGCGCGGAAGAACAACGAACGCCATGTGCGCAATGGAAGCGCAATGTTCGCAATGTCCACATGACCCACGCCATTGCGTACATTGCGAAAACATCGCGCCCATTGCGTTCGTTTCTAAGGTTTTCGCATCCAGACCTACCGCCGCTCCCGCCGCCACGCCCGCACAAAGCTGCTTACGGCCAGATATGCGAAGGTCGCAAAGACCGCTGCCACAATATAAAACCGCGTCGCCTCGGCAGACCCCCACATCCGCGCCGCAAATCGCTGCTTCCACACACCCTGCGCGAGGAACGCCGCGATCACCGCAAAGAAGCTGCCGGTCACCTGCAGCCACAGAACGCTGGAAAAGCGCGCCAGCGGCGACCACACCGACTTGCCCAGCCGGCCCGCATGCTTGCGGGTCTGGGCGACCTGAGTCCGTGCCTGCGCCACCTGCGCGGCGACGCTGGGTCTGGCCTCAGCCGGTCTCGCAGCCGCGCGCGCAGGATTAGGCGCGCTGGCCGCGTCCACGGCCTTCACCACCGACTTTGCCGCGTGGCGGGCACCGTATCCTAAAGCGCGACCCAGCCGAACCCTGTCCATAGCCCTCCCAGTGTACGTCCCGTTCCGTTATCATCAAAAAGGTGGCCCCAGCAGAGCACCACCACCGGCTCCGCCTCTGGAAAACTTCCATTTGCGCTTTTCGTCCGGGGGCGTAATCTGTTGCTTGTTGGACCCGCAGCTGCCGTTCCCTCGTACCTCAGGGAATACCCAATGCGTGGGGTTGGGCACTCCGAGCACGGTCGGACTTCCGTTCCAAACGGGGAGGTGGCATTGAATCAGCAGGTCAAAGACCTTATCCAGAAGTTAGGCGAAGCCATCCACGAGTCCGTCAGCGACTCCGAGCAGATCTCCGGCGTCGTCCGCGAGATCCGTGAGCAGGGCTTTGACGTCCTGCTCATGCTCGAAGCCACCATCGGCCTCAATGAGGTCGACAACGAGGCCGAGGAGGCCGGCGACGAACAGGGCCACCTCAGCGCCGACGGCACCTTCACCCGCAACGACCTCACCTTCCTGCGCTCCCTGCGCATCACCACGGAAGAGCACGAGTCGGCCGCCGGCGGCGGCGATCCCGCGGCCTGATAATCGCCCGTCCACGCACCTATGGCGAAAATCTTGCCATTTCGTCTATGCTCTCAGGCGTCGCAAAGTAGCGTATTCTGCATCGCAGCAGAGTACGACTGATGCCGAGGGACCAGGCTATGAGAGACACGTTAGGCGTACTACTCGCCGGTGGAGCAGGCGAGCGGCTTTTTCCCCTCACCCGTGACCGCGCCAAGCCCGCCGTCCCATTCGGTGGACAGTACCGCATCATCGACATCACCCTCTCCAACTGCATCAACTCTGACCTGCGCCACGTCTACATCCTCACCCAGTACAAGGCGCTCTCGCTCAACCGACACATCCGCGAGGGCTGGGGCCCGGTCGTCGCCAGTGAACTCGGCGAGTTCATCGAGATCCTCCCGCCCATGCAGCGCGTCTCCAAGAGCTGGTACCAGGGCACCGCCGACGCCGTCTTCCAGAACATCTACTCCATCGGCTCGGAGGAGCCCAGGTACGTCCTCATCCTCTCCGGCGACCACATCTACAAGATGAACTACGCGCTCATGAAGGAGCAGCACACGGAGTCCGGCGCCGACGTCACCATCGCCACGCTGCCCGTCACCCCCGACCAGGTCTCGCAGTTCGGCGTCGTCGAGGTCTCGCAGAACGCTGAGGTCACCGGCTTCATCGAGAAGCCCAAAGACACCACCATCCGCTCGCCCTTCACGCCCGACATGGTGGACGTCTCCATGGGCATCTATATCTTCAACACCGACGTCCTTCTCCCCGAGCTCATCCGCGACTCCGAGGATGAGCACTCCCACCACGACTTCGGGCATGACATCCTGCCCCGCCTGCTCGGCCGCTACAAGGTCAAGGCCTATAACTTCGTCGATGAGAACAAGCAGCACGCGCTCTACTGGCGCGATGTCGGCACGCTCGAGGCCTACTACGAGGCCAACATGGACATCGCCGCCGTCGCCCCTACGTTCAACCTCTATGACAAGGCATGGCCCATGCGCACCCGCGCCTACCAGTATCCGCCGGCCAAGTTCGTCTTCGGCGAGCCCGGCCGCACCGGCATGGGCATCAACTCCATCGTCTCCGCCGGGTGCATCGTCTCCGGCTCGGTGGTGCGCAACTCGGTGCTCTCGCACGACGTCCGCATCAACAGCTACGCCGACGTGGACTCCAGCGTCATCTTCTCCCACGTCAACATCGGCCGCCACTGCCGCATCCGCCACGCCATCGTCGATCGCGACTGCCACATCCCCGACGGCACGGTCATCGGCTACGACCCCGCCGAGGACAAGAAGAACTACTTCGTCTCCCCAAGCGGCCTCACCGTCGTCACCCGCGACTACTCCGTCTATGAGAACCCCGTCTCGCCGGACTTCCTGCAAGGCTAGCGAACAGCCAACAGCTAACCCGCCGTTAGCTCAACACAAAGGCCGCCATCTCGGCGGCCTTTGCATTTTCTGTTAACTGTTCGCTGTTAACTGTTCGCTGCCCCATCTACTTCTTTCCAAACCTATACATCACACCCCCCGAGATCGAAAAGAACTCGCGCGTCTCGGTGCCGTAGTGCTCAAAGATCATGTCCGGCGAAAGCCGTATCGACAGCCGCTTTCCCTGGTTGAAGTCGATGCTTCCGCCCGCCGCGCCCCACGGAGCCGTGTGGTTGCAGTACAGGCCCACATTGCCCTGCTGGTTCAGTTGCTGGTTGTTCGGGCAGCTTGAGACCGGGCTGCCGCCGGGATAGTTCTGCATCGCGTGGTCAAAGATGCCGTTCGCCGCGCCCGCAAAGGCATGGTACTGGATCGCCACATACCGGTTCTTCGGTCCGCGATACTGCACACCGCCGGCGAAGATGTTCTGCATCACCAGCACCCGGTTGTAGTAGGGGCTGATCACCGGCGTCGTGCCGCCCTCCCAGCGATAGTCTCCGGCCACGCCCAGCTTTTTGGTCAGCCAGTAGGTAGCCTGGCCCTCGGCGCCGCCCAGGTTGTAGCGTTTGGGCAGGTTCTGGCCTGCCTGGCCGTTCATAAAGCTCAGTCCACCGTAGAGCTCCCAGCGGTTGTCGTAGGTCGGTCCGGCGCCCGGCGCCAGCGCAGCGGCAGCGCCCGGCTTGACGGCGATGGTGCCTGGCGCGGCCACCTGCGCCGAGGCCGTACCTGCGCCCATCATCAAACTCAAAACAGCCGCGCAGGCAGCCATCCGACCTGCGCACAAAAGGTTCCTGGTTATCGGTTGCAGCATCGTCCTCATTACGGCGCGGGAGCGCGGGGGGTGCGGATGTATGTCCACTCAAGGATATACCGCCCAGCCCTCTCCCGCCTCCCTCAACGCGCCTTGCTTAAGGGCACGGCTTCAGCCGTGCCGTAAACGCTCGAAAATCCCTCCGGGCTTTAGCCCCTGAGGTACGCTTGCTGCTCGCGAACGTGCGACAATAGCGATTGGCCGTCTCTACGACGGCAGCAGGGAGATTTTCGTATGGGTGAACTTTTTACACCGACCCACCTGATCGTTCTGGCCGTAGTGGCCGTAGTTCTCTTCGGCGGCAAAAAGCTGCCTGAGCTCGGCAAGGGCCTCGGGGAGGGTCTGCGCGGTTTCAAGGAGGGCATGAAAGGCATCGCTGACGACCCCGCGACCCCCGCCAAGCCCGCCGACTCCGCCAACACCGTCACCCCCAAGCCCGGCGACGACATCAAGCCCCCCACCGCTTAAATGCAGGGTACAGGGCCCAGGCTTCAGGGCCCAGCGATGACGTCTTCTGAACCCTGGACCCTGAGCCCTGGACCCTGATTCATGAAGCTCAAATCCCCCCACCGCGTCCACCACCACGCCAGGATTAAGCTGGCAAAGATTCCCACCAAACCTCCGTCCGCCCTCTCGGAAGACGACGCCGACGCCCTCGTCAAGAAGCACCGCGAACAGTTAGCGGCTTTGCAGGAGGTCCTGTACGCCTCGCAGTCAAAGGCTGTGCTCATCGTGCTGCAGGGCATGGACACCGCCGGCAAAGACGGCACCATCCGCCACATCTTCTCCGGCATCAACCCCCAGGGCTGCGACGTCTCCAGCTTCAAGACGCCCACACCGATTGAATCCAGGCATGACTTCCTCTGGCGCTGCCAGAAGCGACTGCCCGCCTGCGGCATGATCGGCATCTTCAACCGCTCGCACTATGAGGACGTGCTCGTCCCCCGCATCCACGGCAAAATCACCGAGAAGACCGCCCGCCGCCGCCTGCGCGAGATCAACGCCTGGGAGAGCACCCTCGCCGCCAACGGCACCATCATCCTCAAGTTCTACCTGCACCTCTCGCACGCCGAGCAGACCCGCCGCCTGCAGTCCCGCATCGACACCCCGGACAAGCGCTGGAAGCTCTCGCCCGCCGACTTCGCCGAGCGGCCCTTCTGGCCCAAGTACATGGACGCCTACGAGCAGATCCTCCACCACACCAGCCAGCGCAAAGCTCCCTGGTTCATCATCCCGTCGGACGACAAGTCCTACCGCAACGTGGCCATCTCCACCATCCTGGTCGAAGCCCTCCGCGAGCTCAAACTCCAGTACCCCGCACCCACCTTCAACCCCCGCGGCCTGAACCTCAGCAAACAGGACGCCGCCGCGACCTCCAAAAAAGTCGCCACCCGCGTCGCCAAAGCCACCACGAAGTAGTCGCCTCACAAAGCCTGTCATCCTGAGCGGAGGCCCTGAGCGAAGTCGAAGGGCCGGAGTCGAAGGACCCCGATACCGCTCACACCCTCGATGCCGTTCGTACCCTTTTCACCCCCACACACCCACGCCGGGTGCCCCGCATCTCGGCTGTTGGAGATGTGGGAACCACAGCCGCCCGCACCCTCACGCGAAGCCCCCCTCAACCCAGGCCACCCTACTCCGTGTTACTCCGCCACAGCCCGCGCGCCGAGAGCATCACACAGAACAGAGCGGTCAAGCCGAGCGCGAGCAGCGTCCAGATAAAGAAGTAGCCTCCATTGGACCCGGCGATCGCTCCGCCGACTCCCGCCCCCTTCATGTGGACGACGGGGACGACCAACTCCAGCAGCGACACGAGGAGGAGGATGACGTACCCAGATTGCCTTCCAGCCAGCGCCAGCGTTCCGTATAGCTGGACGGCAAGTATGGGCAGCACAATCAGGTCGAAGAGCGTTCCCGGCTCCATTCCCCGGACAATGTCATCTGTCGTGTGAAGCGTCATGAACAGGACCGAGAGCAGCGACGCGATGGTTAACGTAACGTTCTGTTTCATGGGATATCTCCTTGTCAGACGGTAGCGCCGGGTCCCCACATCTCGTCCTGAGCTTGCCGAAGGATTGAGATGGGGGTTCGCAGGATGATAGTCTCTCCGCGAAGGCCATGCCACCCGCCCAAAGCCTGTCATCCTGAGCGAAGCCTCGCAGTTTCATCGCGAGGCGCAGTCGAAGGACCCCGCCATGTCTCGCGTAACCGCAGACCGTTTGCCCATTTCAGACAAATAAGGCCAATGCTTCTGCCTTTGCATTTCTTGTTTGTCATTCCGCAGCGCAGCGGAGGAATCTGCTTCTGCACTTGCCTTTGCTCTTGCCTCTGAGATAGGCCCGGACTTCAGTCCGGGCACTCAAGGGCAATCACGAACCGGGCTTCAGCCCCCGGGACTGCGGGTGCGATGAGTGGTGTGGCCGACGTATACTTCCCGTGTTCCACGGAGGCTGCGGGATCCGTGTCCAACCGAATCGTTGGTGGCATTTGTTGCCTCGCCCTTGCGCTTCTACTCCCATGCGCTCACGCCCAGGACAGCGCTGGCGTAGCCGCTTGCCAAGTCAAGGCAGAGCAGGAAAAGTCGCCGCAGTCCTACGAAGTTGCCAAATCGGTCTACGAAGTCCGTAAGTTGATCTACGATCAGAAGTCCGACGAAGCCCTGACTGCGGCAAAGGCCCTACTTCAGACGAATCTCTCCGACAGCAATGTGCAGGCG
>Ga0302157_10006911_pt1 | contig 11580 bp, 10 predicted proteins | sample I_Bog_N3_3_FD_193502 | JGI IMG/M metagenome (GOLD analysis project Ga0302157, IMG submission 193502) | Peat permafrost microbial communities from Stordalen Mire near Abisko, Sweden - I_Bog_N3_3 | ecosystem: Environmental > Terrestrial > Soil > Wetlands > Peat | place: Sweden: Abisko, Stordalen...
AATCCGGTGTCGGTCCAGTCGCCGGCCAGGACGCAATTCTCGAACTCGGTTGTGGCGTGCGGGCGACGCAATTGTTGGGCCGGCGTGGCGGCGAAGGTGGCGCGTTTTTCCTTCACAACGCGCCACTGGGGCATTGGCTCGGGTAGATTCAAGGTTTGGCGGACTTCCGGCCAGATTGTGATGGCCAGATCCTCGGCCGCGCGGTCCACCAGGCGGTTGGCGGCGCTGATGGTGACGGAGACGATGCCGGGCTTGACGAACACCCATTCCGCGGTGCCGCCGATCAGGCCCCAGAGGCCGGCTTCGCCAGGCTGGGCCTGGATTTTGTAGTGCAGGTTGACGATGGCCTGGTGCTCGGTGGGCACCTCCAGGCCGGGCAGCAGGGTGGCGGCGACGGGGGCTGGCGCGGCGATGATGACGCGGTCGGCCGGGCCGAGCAGGCGGGGGCCTTCGGGGCCGGTCAGGGCGCGGATTCGGGCGCCGTCGGTGGTGAGGCCGGCGATGCGGTGGCTCAGCAGGATTTCAGCGCCGGCCTGGCGCAAGGCTGCGAGCGCGGGGTCGATGAAGCTTTCGGAAAGGCCTTCGCGCGGGAAGATCGGGCGGCAGGCGGCGCCGCCGGCGGCCAGGGTTTCCTTGACGACGGCGCCGAGCAGGCGGGCGCTGGCGCGCATTGGCGGCGTGTTCAGGGCGGCGATGGCCAGCGGTTCGAGCAGGCGGCGGTAAAGCGCGCCATCGGGAAGGACCATGGTGACGGTATCGGAGGGGCGGGCGTCGCCGAGTTTCAGCAGCGGCAGGTAATCCATCGGGCCGGTGCTGGGGACGCGACGGCTTTTGCTGAGCAGCCAGAATGGGATGCGACCCTGGTTGGGACGGACGGTCCAGCGCTGGCCGTTGCGGACGTCGATGAACGGGAAGGCCGGGGCGGCAGGGCCGGTGAGCGTGTCCAGCGTGCCGAGGCGTTTGAGGTAGGCCATGGCGGCGTGGTTGCCGCTGAGCAGCAGGTGGTTGCCGTTATCGATGCGGCAGCCGAGCTCGCGATCGAAATAGGAGCGGCAGCGGCCGCCGGCGGCGGGGCCGGCTTCGTAAAGGCTGATAGCATGGCCGCTATCGGCGAGATCGAGCGCGGCGGCCAGGCCGGCCAGGCCGGCGCCGATGATATGAATGCGAGGCAATACGGGCAATTATGACACCTGAGCGCAGAGCGACGGAGCTTGTATGACAACTTATAGTTGTGTTATTTGGGTTATTAGTGGGGTGATAGCATGATATCGCTGTTGCAGTGACAGGGAGGAAGGATGATGAGCGCGGTCACGATCCGCAACCTACCCGACAGCGTGCATGACGGTCTGCGGCAGTTGGCCGCCGCCGCCAATCTGTCGGTTGAAGCGTTGGTTCGCAACCTGCTGGCCAACGCCACGCAGCAATCATCCGTGAACGTCGCCGGAATGGCCGATGCCGAAGTGTCCTGGGGCCTCGCCCCTGAAAAGGCCGCCGCTCAGACGGCGCCCGACCTTTGGGGTGCCATGAAAGGCTGCGTGCATGTGCCGGCCGGAACCGACCTCACCGCCGGCACGGCCGAACCTTGGGAAGCTGCGCCCTGAACACGCCGCGCGCGGTGCTACTGGATATCTGCGCTGCCATCTGGCTGATGAATGGCGACCATATGACGGCCGAAAGCCGGGAGGCGATCGCGGCCGCGCAGGTCGGCGGACTTGTGCATGTCTCGCCGATCACGGCCTGGGAAATAGCCACCCTGGCGGCGCGCGGGCGCCTCGCGCCTGGCGATGAGCCTGGCGCCCGAGGTGCGGTTCCGCGCGCTACTGAATCAGCCAGGCGTCGCGCTGGCGCCGATGCCGCCGACATCCTGATGGCCTCAGCCACCCTGCCCGGCGCGCCGCCACGCGACCCCGCGGACTGCATCATCGCTGCCACGGCGCGGAGCTACCGCCAAGCTATTGTGACGCGTGACGGGGAACTGATCCCTTATGCGTCGGCCGGCCATATTCAGGCGATCGGTTGTTAGCGCGCAGGGGGAAGGAAGCGGTTCTTTTTGAAAAAAGAACCAAAAACTTTTACGCGGCTATCGCGGACTCGCCAACGGGCGCATGGACAAAAGTCTTTTTGCTTCTTGTTCTTCAGAAAAGAAGATTCTTCCGTGCTTGGTTTTTTCTTCATGGTACCGGAACGAATTTCTGCACCCGGTCCGCGTGATGAACTTCGCCGGTAAAGACGTTACCTTTGCTGTCCACGGCGATGCTGTGCACCCATTCAAATGCGCCTTTCGCCTTGCCGACGTGACCGAACGCGTCCACCACGGCGCCGTCGGCGCGCCGAAGCAGGCGCACTTCGTTGGTTTGGCCGTCGGCGCAATAGAGTGCGCTTTGGTCGCCCCGGCGCGATATCGCGAGGTCCCAGACGCTGCCGAGACCGGTTGTGCCGGCCGCGATGCGCCATTCGGTGACGTAGCTGCCGTCCTCATGGAAGATTTGCACGCGATCGTTTTCGCGGTCGCAGACATAGAGCAGGCCGTCGCGCGATCGTTTCACGCAATGCACGGGGGTGGCGAACTGGCTGGGCAAGCCGGTGTGGGGATTTAGTGGCGCGGGCGTATCGAAGGGGCGGGCACCGTAGGCGCCCCATTGTCGTTTGAAAGCGCCGGTGTTCGAATCAAAAACGATTATGCGGCGATTGGCATAGCCGTCGGCGATAAAGATTTCGCGGCTCGTTTCGTCCACGGCCATGTCGGCCGGGCGGGCCAGGCGCGTGGTGTCGGCGCTGTTGGCGCCGGCGGCGGGATGACCGATTTGCAGCAGGAATTTGCCGGCTTGCGTAAATTTCAACACCTGGCCGTCGCGCGGGCCATTACCGCCGACCCAGACGAAGCCAGCCGGATCGACGTAGATTCCGTGCTCATTGCCGGGCCAGTCATAGCCGCGCCCGGCGCCACCCCAGGCGCGCAACACGCGACCGGCCGAATCGAATTCGAGGACTGGGGGCGCGCCGTGACGCCGGTCCTTCACTGTGCCGGGCCGGTGGATGATCCAAACATTGTCCGCGGCATCCACCGCCACGCCGGAAACCTGGCCCAGGACCCAGTCGTGCGGCAGAGGTTCAGGCCACGCCGGATCCACGCGAAGGCGCGGCGTAGCGCCGGCTGGCTGCCAGAACAAAGGTAACAACAGCGTAGCCAAGGCACCCAGTCGCATGGAACCGCCCTCCTGCGCCACCAGAGCCCGGGTAAAGGCCCCAGCCGTAACCGCTTCTCAATCCCCCGCACGCTAGTGCATAGCCATGCGGATTAAGATCTACCGCGCCAATACGCTTGCGAACGCCATGGCGCTTGTTCGCGCGGAGATGGGCGCGGACGCCTTCATTCTGTCCACCCGCAGCACTGCCGAGGGCGTGGAACTGACGGCGTCGGCCGAGTCGGCGGAAGAATTGCTGACACCCTACGCGGCTATGCCGCCGATGTTTGCAACGCCGGCAACGCCCGCCGCCAACCCTGCTTTGGCGTGGCATGGCGTGCCGGCCGCGATGGCGGCAAGGCTGGCGGCGGGACGGCTGCCGGATACGCTGCGTTCGGAATTGCAGTTCGCCCCCCTGCCGCTCAGCGCCGGCGATTCACCGTTGCTGATCGCGGGCGTGCCCGGCGCCGGCAAGACACTGACCACGGCGCGCTTGGCCACGCGCCTGGTTCTGGCGGGCGCGCGACCGCTGGTGATTACCGCCGATGGCCGCCGGGCCGGCGCCGCCGAGGAGCTCGCGGCTTATACGAGGCTGCTCGGCATCAACCTGGTGGTCGCCAGCCACCCGGCCACGCTGACACGCGCGCTGCAGCACCGTTCGGCCGGGGCCCCGGTGCTGATCGACACCACCGGCGCGAACCCGTTCGACCAGGCCGATCTGGATTGCATCGAAGCGCTCGCCGTGACGGCCGGGGCCACCGCCGTGCTGGTGCTCCCGGCCGGGCAGGATTCGCACGAGGCCGAGGACCAGGCAGCCGCATTCGCCACGTGCGGCATTAGGCTGCTGCTGCCCACCCGGCTCGATCTGGCACGCCGGCTCGGCGGAATCGTGGCCGCCGCGGCGGCGGGGCGCATGACATTGACCGAAGCTGGCACCGGCCCCGGCGCCAGCGATGGGCTGACCAGGCTAACGCCCGAATTCCTGGCCGCCCGCCTGTCGCGCACCCCACCCCAGACCCATCAGGCCGACCATGTTAGATCTCAGCGCTAGCGGCGCCCCACGCCCGTTTTTGACCGCCGTTGCGTCCGGCAAGGGCGGTGTCGGCAAGACATGGTTCGCCATCACGCTGGCGCATGCGCTGTCGGCGCTCGGCCGGCGCGTGGTGCTGTTCGATGCCGATCTTGGCCTGGCGAACGTGGATATCCAGCTCGGGCTCAGTCCGGCGCATGACCTTGGCACCGTACTGGCAGGCCGGGCGACACTCGCCGAGGTGGCGGCGCCAGTTGAAGGCGCGGGGTTTGCCGTGATCGCCGGGCGGTCGGGGTCCGGCAGCCTGGCGGGCCTGCCGGTCGCGCGAGTCCAGTCGCTGCTCGGCGGCTTGGCCACGCTGCCCTATGACGCTGTTGTGCTCGATCTTGGCGCGGGGCTGGACACCGCCACACGCCTGATCGCCAGCCGCGCCGACCTGCTGCTGGTGCTGGCGACGGACGAGCCAACGTCGCTCACCGACGCCTACGCGGTTATCAAATTGCATGCTGCCGATGCGCACGGGGGGCGCGCGGAAATTGTGGTCAATCAGGCGGCAAGTGCCGCCTCCGGCCAGCGCACCTACACCACGCTCGCCCGCGCCTGCACACGGTTTCTGGCCGCCACGCCGCCACTGGCCGGCATCGTGCGGCGCGACGACCGGGTGCGCGACGCAATCCGCCACCAAACACCGCTATTAACGCGCCATCCCAACAGCCAGGCCGCGTCCGATGTCAGATGCATCGCCGCCGCATTGGCCGGATCGCTCGCCGGCGGCATCGCCGCCGGGCTTGCTGCATCATACACCGGCAACCTTTCCTCACCTTAGTAGATTGCCTGCCTGCTTGACCGGGAGCCTAACCGGCCCCCTTTACTGGCGCGGAGCCGCACGGACCTATCCAGACATGCCTTTGATCCGCGACAACCGCGACCTGCGGATCGATTTCTTCCGGGGCCTGGCCCTTTGGTGGATATTCACCGACCACATTCCTGCTGATTGGCTGGGCCTGTTTTCGATCCGCAATTTTGCCCTGTGCGACGCCACCGAGGTGTTCGTACTGCTCGCCGGGTATGCCGGCGGCATCGCCTATGGTGGCACGATGCGCGCGCAGGGCTGGCTGTATGCCGCAGCCGACGTCATCCGCCGCGCCTGGACGCTCTACATCGCGCATATATTTCTGTTCGTGGTGTTCGCCGCCCAGGTGGCCTATTCGGCCACGGCACTCGATCGCGGCGACTACATCGATGAAATCCACCTCGATGCGATGGGGGCGGCACCGTACCGCTCGTTGCTGGAGGCGCTGACGCTGCATTTTCAGCCGGCCTACCTCAACATCCTGCCGCTGTACGTCGTGCTGCTGCTGATGTTCGCCGTGGCGCTGCCGCTGCTGCGCTGGCCGCCAGTGCTGGCCGGACTGTCGCTGTCGCTCTACGTCGCCGCCCGGTTCTTTGACCTGAATTTGTCGAGCTGGACCGGCGGCGGCTGGTTTTTCAATCCGTTCACCTGGCAATTGCTGTTCATGATGGGCGCCATCCTGTCGTTCGCACCGGGCGAGCGGCCGAAACGCACGCGGCTGCTCGATGTCGCCTCCGTGGTCATCGTGATTTTCGGCCTGGTGATGCAGTGGGTGGTCTGGGTGCACCCTGCCGTTGTCAGCCGGCTGCCCGATGGCGTGGTGCGGGCCCTGATGTCGGTGGACAAGGAAGGGCTACACCCGTTTCGTCTGCTGTCCATCCTGGCACTGACCTGGCTGACCGCGCGGCTGGTGCCTATTGATGCGCGCTGGCTACGCGCGCGCCTGGCGGCGCCTTTTGTGCTGGCCGGGCAGCACTCACTGCCTGTATTCTGTGCAGGAATATTCCTGGCCTTTCTGGGCCGGCTTGCCACGGAGGCCAATGACGGCGTGTGGGTGCAGATCGGGGTGAACGTCACCGGCGCTGTGGCGCTCTGGACCGTGGGCGCCGTGGCGGCATGGTATGGCAACAAGGGACGCGCCAGCCGGCCAAAACCGGCGCAGGCGGAGTCCGGCTTGTGAGCGATTGGCGCGTGGGCGTGGCGTTATGCCTGTGGGCCGCGTCGCCGGCAGGCGCCCTGGCCGCCGCGCCGTCCGTGTGCCCGCCTGCCGATGAGTCCGCGATGGAGGCGGCATCACTGCCGCACGTCGCGGCCGCGCTGAAACCGGGTGGCACGTTGAATATCCTGGCTGTTGGGTCCGCCACGGTGTTTGGGCCCGAGAGCAACAGCGCGGCCGATGCCGCCGGCAAAAATGCCGCCAAGCCGCCGCTGCAACCCAGCCAGACCGGGTTTCCCTGGCAAGCCGCCCACGCGCTGGAGGCCGCGGTGCGCGGCCTGCGTGTCAATGTCACTGTGATCGGCCGCCGCGGCCTGACCGCCAGCGAAATGCTGGACCGGCTGGACGAGGAGCTACCGAAAAAATCGTACCGCCTGGTGCTGTGGCAGACCGGTACCGTCGACGCCGTGCAGGGTCAGCCGCCGGGCGATTTTTATCAAACACTGGCCGATGGCGCGGCGACCGTGGCGGCAGCCGGTGCCGACCTCGTGCTGATCGATCCGCAATATAGCCGGTTTCTCGAAGCCAATGCGAATTTGGCGCCGTATGCGGCAGCGTTGCAGGCGGCCGGCGGCCTGCCCGGCGTGGCGCTGTTTCATCGCACGGCGCTGATGCGCGACTGGGCGGAAAGCGGGGATATCGATCTGGAGCGGACGGCCAAGGCGGACCGACCGGCGGCGGCGATACGGCTGCACGCTTGTTTGGGGCGGGCTCTGGCGGCGGCGTTGTTGGGGCAACGAGGGTAGGCAAGCACTTCTTTTTAAAAAAAGAACCCTTACTTTACCACCAGCTTTGCCGTCTCCGGCAGACCGGCCGCAAATCGCGGCAGCATCGGCGCCAATCTGTCCGCGGCTGCCGGCGTGAGCGCGAAGAAATCTACAACCGCGTCGCCGGCGATGACATTGACCATGTTCAAATGCAATTCCGCGACGAGCCGCCACTGGGGCGGGATTTTGGGAAACCACGCTGGAAATATCATGACGAGTTGCACGCCATGCTGGCGTGCCAGGTCGTCCATCCAGCTTGCGTCCTTGGCCGCCGCGTGCGCTAGGCGGGCCTGTTCATTGCCGAGCCCGGCATAGTCCAGCACGTAATAGGGGTTGTTGTAGCTGAGCTCGCCAATGTCGTTCGCACCAGCCGGAGCCTGCCAGAACGCGGTTTGAAACCGATGCAATTGATATTGCTGGCTGTACAAATTCTGCGCCGCTAGCGGGGGGGCAAGACAGTACAATATCGACTTAGGAAACAGGATCACCGGCAGGGCGGCAAATAGCGCGTTTGCCAGAACCGATTTTCGTGCAACCACCGGCGCTGCGAACTTCGCGAAACATATCGCGGCGGTCAGCGCGCCAAAAATTTCCGCGTAGGCCTGATAACGTCCGAAGCCGCCGAACTTGCCGGCGAGCACGTGGGCAAGACACACGGTGGCACCGGTGACCGCGAGCGGCGCGATGCCGGCGGTGCGGCGCAGCGTTGGCGCCGCGAGCGCCGCCAGATTAGCAACGATCAGCGCCAGCAGCGGCCATGCATCGGTGTTGGCGAGGTTGGCCCTGGCATTATTGATGATAATTGCCAAGGCATTGCCCGCCGCGCTGTTGGAGCCGAACGTGCCCGAACTGGCTTTGGTGAGAACGGAACTCGGCAATGCCGGTAGCCCGTGCCGCAGCAGGAACAGCGAGAACCCGGCCAGCGCAAAAGCAGTGGGCAACAACGTGGCGCAGGCCGCCAGATGCCGCCGCCGCAACGTCAGCGCCGCGACACAGATCAGCCAGAGCCCCGCGCCCTCATAGCGCACAAGCGGCAAAAGCGCCGCGGCGATAGGCAGAAACCACCGCACCCAGTTTTCAGCGAACAAGGAGATCAGCCCCAGAAGCACGGCTAGCGACAGGGCGGCCGCCAGTTCGTTCTCCATGCCGGTCAGCGCAACCGCATAGACGTTAAATCCCACCAGCCAGGCGGCTGCGATGACAACCAGCGTGGCCGTGCGCATCTGGTCTACCGCGTAGCCGCCAGCGCGCAGTACGGCGCATATCAGCGCCGCGGTTGTGCTGGCGGCCAACAGATTGATCAGCAGCGCGGCCGCCGGACCCAAGCCGAGCCATAGCAGCGGCACCAGTAGAAACGGATACAGGATAGACGAGGCGGGGGCGGACGCCTCGCCCGGATTCAGTCCGTAATGCGCCGAGTCGAGAAGACGTTGCGCCAGTGCGAGATGGATATACGGGTCGTCCTGCGTGAACAGGATGTGGCGGGACGTGGCAATGAGGTTGGCGCTGGTTAGAAGGACGCAGCCCAGGAACGCTACGGCGGCGAAAATGGATTCCGGCCGGCGGATCATGCGGCGCTTATCGCGGTCGAACCGCAGCCAGGAGCGCCTGTAAGCAAGCCAATTTGCTGCACTTTCCATCCCACCGCGGTGTGACGGCCATAGCTTGGCCCCGCGTTCGGAGCAAGTTGGCAGGGTGGCTGGCGCGGCGCAGGTTCAAACGGCGGGCGCGCACCCAGACGGGTGGTTTGAAACCGGCCACCTACACCCTTGCATCGAGAGCGACGCCCTGACATTCGGACGGACATGACAATCCCTTCCGTGCAGGATGACGACCTGCTGTCCGAGCTCCGAGCCCTACTGGCGGGCGAGCCCGACCCCATCGCCAACGCCGCGAATACGGCCGCGCTGGTGTTCAACCGGCTGCCGCGGCTGAACTGGGTGGGGTTCTACTTCCTGCAGGGCGATACGCTGGTGCTGGGGCCGTTCCAGGGTCAGCCAGCTTGCACGCGCATCGCACTGGGCCGCGGCGTGTGCGGCACGGCGGCCAAGCGCAACGAGACCATACTGGTGCCGGACGTGCACGAATTCCCCGGGCACATCGTCTGCGACAGCGCGTCGCTGAGCGAAATCGTGGTGCCGCTGAATATCGGCGGGCGGCTGCATGGCGTGCTCGATATAGACAGCCCGGAGCACAACCGGTTCAGCGAAAGCGACCAGGCGTTGATCGAGGCGGTGGCTAGCTTGTATGCCGAGGCTTGCGCGGTCAGTAATTAAGTAAGCGCTTCTTTTTGAAAAAAGACGCAAAAACTTTTTCGAGTGCTGTCGCCGGCTCACCGGCAAATCCGCGACAGCGGCGATAAAGTTTTTTGGTTTTTTTCAAAAAAGAACTGCTCTGCACGATATTTTCTTACGTCGTATCTGAAACGAACTACAATGATCCACTTTGACGGCTTCGACGCAAGCGGTAGCCCATTAGTTCTAGGAAGGTCCGACACTTGGGTTGTTCAAACGTAGCGCCGCGACACAGAACTGGTAGCATCACTTGTTTTGCGAGGAATTGGTTGTGCGATATATGAAAGTGGCGTGGTTGCATGATGATCCGGATGAACCAATAATGATTTTCTGCGAGTGCGATGACAATGGATGGGAAACGCGAAAGATAGAAATTTACAGGGGTGGCAGAGTTACGCGTGCGCACAAGGATGGCGCAAGCGAAGGATTGATGCTTAGTGTCGAGCCGATTCCAAGTCTTGCCGAAATAAACCTACAGTCTCAATTTCGGGCCGTAGAAATTTCTGAAATCGAATTTAACTATGCTTGGCAATCTTCAGATGGAACTTCGCTGTTAGATTGACCCACCTTGCTGCAAAGCGAGTTCAATCAGTTCGGCAAGAAATCGCTTCCGCGCTCTCGGCAGCGCGTGGATCCGTTCGCGCCGCCGCTGGACGCGAGAAACCAGGCCACGCTTTCAGCGTCCTGCTTGAGGCGCCTCTTCGTCGATCAACGCTCGATACTGAGGGATAGCACCCGCGCAAGCATTGGCAGCTCTTTCTTGCGAACCATGAAACCAGTCGTCATCCGCACGCGTTAGCTGGGTCCTTGACCTAGGAACGCGTTATATGCCCGACCACGTCTATAAACTCGTCGAACTGGTCGGGTCTTCCGAAACCAGTATTGAACGCGCGATCGATGCCGCGATCACCAAGGCGAGCGAGACGCTGCGGCATATGCGCTGGTTTGAGGTGAAGCAGATCCGCGGGCATTTGGAGGACGGGAAACTGAGCCATTACCAGGTGACGCTGAAGGCGGCGTTCACGCTGGAGGATGAGGGTGCACATTTGCAGCCCTAGGTGAAAGAAGAAGTGGTTCTTTTTTGAAAAAAAGAACGGCGGATTCAAGTTCCGGAGCGAACACCCCCGGCTGGCCGTATGGTCTAGGGTGTTTGGATGGCAGATCCGAGGCGTCGGCTAACGATTGTTGATCGCACGACCATTGAGCTGAGGTTGGTGGATGGTTGGGGCATCCGGGCAATTGCGCGGGCGCTTGGTCGCTCGGCAGGCACGATCTGCGACGAGGTCAGCCGGCATTGGGATGGCGCCGGCTATTCGGCGCAACAGGCGCAAACGCAAGCTGCGGCCAGCCGCGCCCTGTCTGGCCGGATGCCACGGATGGCCATTGACGGTGGCTTGTTTGCGGAAATTGTCGGGCTGTTGCGCCTGGGCTGGTCACCTGAGCAGATATCCGGCAGGCGCAAACGGATCCAAGCGGGTATGGAACAGCAATCTGGCCTGCAAGTGTCGCACGAGGCGATTTACGCTGCGATTTATGCTGTGCCGCGCGGCGAACTGCGCCGCGAATTGATTTCCTTTCTTCGCCAGGACAAGCCGAAGCGTGGGCGCAAACCCAAGGCCAGCGAGCGTCGCGGCAAGCTTGTCGGCATGACAAACATCAAAGAGCGGCCTGAAGAAATCGAAGGCCGCTTGGTGCCTGGGCATTGGGAGGGCGACCTTATTCTAGGCGCCGGAGGTGCTAGCGCGATTGGCACGCTGGTGGAGCGAACTACCCGCTTTGTGGTCCTGGTGCGCATGCCAACACGCAAGGCCGATGTTGCCGCCTGCGCTTTCGCCGGCGCGCTGAACGCCATTCCGGCGCCCCTGCGCAAGACGCTGACTTATGACCAAGGCAAGGAAATGGCGGAGCATGAAAGTCTCGCCAGCAAAACCGGTATGCGAATCTTCTTTGCCGATCCGCACTCGCCCTGGCAGCGCGGCGCCAACGAGAACACCAACGGCTTACTGCGCCAATATTTCCCAAAAGGCACGTCGCTATCGGGCTTCGACCAGGATGACCTGGACCTGGTTGCGAGCAGCCTCAACGACCGGCCAAGAAAGACGCTGGACTTCGCCACCCCCAATGAGCAATTCAAATCCCTGTTGGCCACCATGGCCAACGCCAACAAGGTGCCAGCCGGGGGTGTTCGCTCCGGAACTTGAATCCGCCAAGCAAAAACTTTGGCTATTGGGCACC
>Ga0302157_10006914_pt1 | contig 11579 bp, 10 predicted proteins | sample I_Bog_N3_3_FD_193502 | JGI IMG/M metagenome (GOLD analysis project Ga0302157, IMG submission 193502) | Peat permafrost microbial communities from Stordalen Mire near Abisko, Sweden - I_Bog_N3_3 | ecosystem: Environmental > Terrestrial > Soil > Wetlands > Peat | place: Sweden: Abisko, Stordalen...
CCCTGTTCCGCAACGACGAGATGGCCTTGACCAGCGTGCTCCGACGATAGGGCCGACGCAGCGCCAGATCGGCCCCGCACTGCCTGGCTGACGAGGCCAGACCGGGGTCCGATGCCGATGTCGCGATGATTGGCAGCCTCGAGAACGCCTCCTCGCGGCGCAGTGAAGTGATGAACGCGAACCCGTCCTTTGGCGGGATTGTCTCATCCACCATCACGACGGCAGGCGGGTCGGCGCGCATGGCCGTGAGCGCCTGGGAGGCACTCTGGTAGTGATCGACCCGGAATAGTGAAGCCAGTGCCGATGCCACCTGGCGCCCATGCGACGGATTGCCGTCAACCACGCAGACGGCCGGAAGCTGGCCCGACGCCGGTGCCGGCTGCATGGCTCCCATCATGGCAGGAATCCTTTGCGGGCATCGGTGTGCCCGTGCGCCGGGTCAAGCGGTGTCGGCTTGGGAGCGGCCGCAAACCGCCGCATGTCAGGGGGCTGGCAAGCCATCGGAGCTCCTTCGCGCTGGCGGCACAATGTCCCCTATCCATGGCCAAATGGTTAACGCCATCGCCTTTCAAGGCAAGAAGTCTGGCGGTGCAGGCAGAAACCGTCTGGGGCCCTGTCCGGCCAGGAATGGGCAGCCTGCCACGGAACGGATGCCCACGGTGAACGCAGCCAGGTGGCCAGCCGCCACCACCTTGCCATGGAATGTCCCGGCCGCGCCGCCCACGCCAGCGCGGACGCCAAGCAAAAAACCCGTGGCCGCCACCTATCCGGCGGCGGCCACGGGTTTTTTGCTTGTGGCAGAGCCCGTCAGCCGGGACGGCGGGACGGCGCCGGATCTTCGCCATCGGCGGCGTTTTCGGCGAAGTTGGAGAGCTGCGGGCTTTCCGCCACCGCGAAGACCTGCCAGCCGCCACCGGGGACCTGGCAGGCGGAAGCGTGCCCGCCGCGGACATTGCCGGCCTCAAAGACCTGAAGCGCGAAGTTGCGGCAGAGGACCCCGTTCTGGTTATAGCCCTCGCTGATTGGAGTGATGGTCGTGCCGTTGCCGTTCGCCGGGTTGCGCCAGGTCACCGGGCTGCCCAGCGGGGCACTGTATGCCTGCCGTTCCGCGGCGTGCATATAGGACAGGTCCTGGGGGCTCAGGCGTGAGCCGAACCCGTTGCCATAGCCACCGGAGTTGCCGGCGTAACCGTTGGGCGGGTAACCGCCATTCGGAGGATAGCCGCCATTGTAGCCGTTGGGAGGATAGCCACCGTTGGGAGGATAGCCGTTCCCCTGCTGGGGCGCGCTCACCGCGTTCCCGGCCAGGAGGCCGAGAAAAGCGCCGATCCCCGTGGCGGCTTTCTTTCCGTTCCCGGACCCGAACTGGTTGCCGATGAAGCCACCGAGCGCACCTCCGCCGAGCGTCCCGACGAGGTTGCCGGGGCTTGCCATGCCTGGCACCTGGTATCCCTGCTGGGGGTAGCCCTGCTGGGGATAACCTTGGCCCTGCTGGGGGTATCCCTGCTGGTAGGACTGCTGCTGGTAGCCCGGAGGAACCGCCGTGCATGCCGCCGCCAGCGAGACAATGGCGCCCACGGCCGCCAGCTTGACCATCCGGTCCAGCATCGGCGTGCGCGCCTTGCGCAGCCCGGTGGCCCCCGTGTGCGTCGCATTGGCCAGAATGGCGCGGGCCTTTTCAACAACGGACATATTCTTCTCCATGGCGCCGGAGCGCCTCAAACGGCCTCAGACAGTCTCCAGGGAAATCTCGGACACCGCGACGGTGGTTCCGTCCGCTCCCGCCAGCCGTGCCCAGACCACCGACCTGACAGCGCGCACCAGTGAAACCAATTCCGGGGAGACGCGCCCGCACGCCGAGGTTCCGCCGTCACCAAGCAGTGCATCCAGCTTGCCACTCACAGGGTCGAGGCGGAGCCCGGACGCGCCGTCGAGGCGCGGGTCGGAGTAGGCGACAAGTATCCCTTCCGGGGCGGCGGCTATTTCGACGGAATGGCTCGGGCGGACGGCGGACATCGCGTTTTCTCCCTGGTCCATGGAGGGCCCGCCGCAGGCAAGGCACAAGACAAGGAAAAGCGGCAGGCATCTTCCATTATGGCCGCAGGTGCGCCGTACGCCAGGGATCATGCCCGTGGCGGAGCGCGCACGTCAGCTTTGACGCGGGCGCGTCCCACGCCGGAAACACAGGGAGCACGCGGCTGGGACCTGGATTGCGCCGCCGGCACGCTGCCGGATCGCCGCGGCGCGCCGTCCGGGACCATGTCAGCCAACGGGGAGCAGGCGTTCCCGGGGCAGGCGCGGCTGCCCGGCTAACTGCGGCGCCTGCCGGCCCGCCACGTCTCGACCCATTCGCGGGTCAGCTTCCTGACGCTGGCCGGATCATACAGCCTCGCCTCAACCGTGGTCCCGTGCTTGCGGATGGTCTGCGTGCGCAGGACCACGATATGCCCCTGGCGCAGCAGCGGCTCGATTTCGGAATCCCTGAGCCATGGGCATCTGGCCAGCACGTCCTTGCGCCAAATCCCCTGGCGGTCGATGCAGGCCTGCTGGCGCCGCCGATCCGCTGCCTTTTCGTCTTCCGTCAGTGTCAGCAGCGGCAGAACGGAAGGATTTGCCGCCAGGAATTCGGAGAGGGCGTCCGGCCCCCGCTCGCGGGCGGCCAGCGCCTGGCACAGCATGGCGGCGCGCGCGGCCCGCTCCTGTTCCTCCGCCATGAGGCGCCTGGCGCGCCCCGCCTCCTCTGCCTTGAGGCGCCTGGCGGAAAGCTCGTCGGCGGTCAGCGTCAGCAGCGGCTCGCCGATGCCCGGGACCGGCTCCAGCAGCGCATGGACCGAAGCGTCGGTTGCCAGCAGGCCGAGCAGTGCTTCCGTGCCCTGTTCCCTGGCAGCCAGCGCCATCTCCAGGATGGCCGCATGTTCGGCGCGGACCTTCTCCGCAAGGTTGCGGCGCCTGGTTTCCGCGCCCTTCAGGGCGGATTGGGAGCGCTTGCAGTGCAGCAGGTGCGCGGCACGCCCTTCCTGCCACCGTCCGGCGTAGCGTTCGGCGACGCCATCCTGGACTTCCGGCACCAGCGGCAGCGCGGCGTCATGGCTCCACGTCACGGTGGGCGAGCCATCGTCCGCGAAATCCTGCAGGCCCTTGCTGAATGCGCAGCCGACCATGCCTGCGAACCGCTTGGACAACAGAACGAATTCCAGGATTTGCGCCGCATCGCCGCCGCTTGCGAGGCATGCCGCCTTCTGCTGGAACTGTTCCTCCGCCTCGGCGGCCCGCCGTGCGGCCTCCGCCCTTTCCGCGGCCGCACGCGCCGCGGCGTCTGCATGCCTCCTGGCGCGCCTGCCTGCCTTTGTTTCCAGCGGCTTTCCGTCCAGCCCGGCGGAATCGGCCAGCATGGCCAGCATGCCGCATTCCGCCGAACTGAACGCGACCCCGAAGGACGCCTGAAGCCGTGCCATGAACTTCTTGGTTCCGTTCCTGACACGGGCCAGCCGCGCCATGAGGACATGGCTTCCGACGAAGTAAGCCACAACCTCCTCGGATTGCTCGTTGGCCGGCCTGCGGCTTGCCCTGATCCTGGAGACGAAAGCCCGCAGGGCAGTGTTTCCGTCCCCGTCCCCGGCGCCAAATGCGTCCGCCCGCACGTCCGCGACAGGCAGCACAAGCCCAACCGGCAGCGTCGGCCTGCGGAAGCCGCCGGCATCCCACTCCGGAAAATCCAGCAGTCCGCCCGCGGCGCCCCGCGTGGTGCGATCCTGTGGCCCGGCCCCGCCATGGCCAGGGAAAACAGGAAAAGACGCCCAGACATCCTCGTCGCCCTGGCTCACCGCACTCACCGCATCCTCCTCGCCACCCGGACCAGGTCGGCATCGTCGCCGCAGGGCAGATACCAGCCGTGAAACGTGGCCGGCCGTCCGGCGCGGTGCTGGCGGACCTCATTGCTGAACCAGGTCACGCGGTTGCGCGCCGAAGCGTCGCAGACCAGCGCCTGGCCGTCATGGTCGCCGAAGAAAAGGATGGTCCGCCTGTGGAAGGGCCAGCGTCCGCAGCGGACCGGCTGCCAGGCGGACACGCCGGGCCTCCAGGCCGCCTCGATCCGCCCGTTGTTGCCGGACATGAGCTCGACGTCCATGTGCGACGCGGCGAGCGCGGAGACGCGCTGGAAGAACTCGGCGTCCTTGAGGCACGATCCGCTGATGTCGATGACAACGACCAGGGCCTCGCGCTCGCGCGATCGGCGGCAGGACGGCAGCGGGCGCGAATCCATGCTGCGGGCGAGCAGCGCATCAACGTCCCACTCGTCGTCCCCGTCCACTGGCCACCCCGCAAAATCCTCAGCCAGCTTCGACACGATCCTGGCAAAGGCCATTTGCGACCTCCGGAGGACGTGCTGTTCCGGGGTCAGGGAGAAGGCTGACCGTGGAGCGTCGCGCGCCTGGCCTCTGAGGGTCGCATTGAGCCTTGATGCCACCGCAATGTCCTGCGGCTGGGAAGCGAACGGGTCGTCAAGGCGCCGCAGGGCAGGGGGGATTCTGAAAGAATTCAGCAGGTCTGCGGGGTCCCGCAAAGCCTGCTCCGCCATTTTGGCTGATGCCGGCACGGTCCTGCCGCGCAGCCTGCGCCTGTCGGCATCCGCCGCGATGGCGTGCTGGTGAAGCGATCCGTCGCCATGCCTCCCCATCAGGCTGATCGGCTGGCTTGCCGGATTTGACGTCCAACCGGCGGGTGGCTGCGGGATCGGAGCCTGGCCATGGCTGGCACGGCCAGCCCGGTCACCGTCCGGCGGCGCCTCCTTCCCCGTCAGGGCGCCGGCATCGGGCCCGCGCAGTCCGTCAGGGGCATCACGCTGCCCGCTGACGGCGTCCCCGCGGGCCGCAGCAGCCTGTGGACCTTCGCCCTGCTGGCCCGCAACCCGCTCCCTTTCGCCGTCAGCAGCCGTTGGATTTCCACCCACGCCGCCGTCCGCCGCCGTGCCGTCCCGCGCGCCGGGCACAGGCTCCCCGTGGCCCGGCGGACCATCAGCGTCTTCCCGCCGTTCCGCTGAGGGCGGATGGGCCGGAGCCTGGCCCGGCACCGCTTGCCCGTCCCCGCGAGGGGAGCCGCCTGACTGTGCGGGTTTGCCTTCGGCAACCTTGCCATCCGGCGCGTGGCCATCATCGCTATCAGGACGTCCTGGGGACGGAGCCACGGTTGGCGGCCAGGCATCGGCCGGACCGCCCGTCCGCAATTTGACGATGCCGATCGGCATGGGCGCTCCGCCGCGCCGTTGATGTGCCGCTCCGGGCGGCGGGAAGCCATCCGCCTGACGCCCGCGCCGATGCGCAGGCGCGCCGTCAGCGGCATGGGGGCCGCGGCCATCCGCCGCCAATCCGGCCGTCGCGAAACCGCTGGCTGCTTTGTTTTCAGTTGGTTGGCTGTCGCCTCCGCCGTCGTGTGACGGATTTTCCGGCGACCTCCCCCGGCCAGGCCCGGCATCGTGCATCGGCCCACTGCAGTCCGTGACGGGCTCATCCGCAGAGGCCTGCGGGGCGCTCTCTGCCGCCGGCTGCTGGCTGGGATTCTGCTGCCCATGAAGCGGCGATCTGTCCCCGGCCTGGCCGTTGCGGGGGCTTGGCTTGCCGGGCGTGCCGTCCGTCCCGCTGGCTTCGCCGCCCCCTGAAGATTCCGGTTTGCCGGGCATTCCCGTGGGATCCCCTTCGGATCCGTCCTCCGGCGTTTTGCCCGATTGCTGGCTGCCGGCGGAGGCCCCGCCAGCGTCCGCAGCGTCCCGCTCGCCTTCTCCGGATGGGCTGGCAAGACCTTTTGGACTCCCGCCTCCGCCGCGGGGCGGCGATTCCCGGTGCGCCCCGGCATCAGGGAACTCCGCGGTCCGCCAGAAGCGGTCGAGCAGCGGAACTGCGCTCATGCCGCGGACCGCTGCCGCCGGGGCTTGCTGATTGGCGTGGGCTCACTGGCCTCAGCCAGCCAGCCGGGCGGACAGGCGCCATTGAGGAAGATGTCGAAGGCTGCCCTGGCGTCGAGCGCGACGATCATCTCGACCCCTTCCTCCCGCGTCCACGACAGCATCATGCCATCCACCTTGGCCACCAGGCGGTCCTCGGCGTAGCTCACCACCTTCCACCCCGCAGTCCGCAGCGCCATGACCTCGCTGAAAGTGGCGGCGGTGGCGGTGAAGGCAATTTCCCCGGTTTCCCCCCAGAGCTTCGCCATGTCGGCGTGCCTCGCCAGGGGAAGCGTGCGTCCGACGATGATGACTTCGCCGCTGACGTGCCCGGCGCCGCCGATGCTGGCGGGATCGGGCTGTGGCGGCCCCGCCCAGTCGAGCAGCGCGTCATAGGCGACATCGGTGGCGGCGACGATGCCGCCGGCCTTGGCGGTGTCAACATCGCCAGCTTCTCCGGTGGCGCGTCCCCACCCCCTGGCCTCGGCGAGCTGCGGAAGTTTCGGCTTGCGGTGCGCGGCGACAGCCGGCAGCGCGGCCATTCCGTAAGCGGCAAGCCCGAGTTCCGGACGGCTGGACTTTTCGTTCGGCAGCGGGATGCTCTCCGCGGCGATCAGCAGGGAGTGCTGCTCCGGTGTCTTGGTCACGAACTGATAGACCAGCGCGTCCCAGTCGGCGTAGCGGCCAAGCAGGTCGGCGGCGTCGATGACCTGGCGGAGTTCCTGGATGGTGCAGGGTTTCGGCAGCCGCGCCGCCATGCAGCGCCGGTACAGCGTGACGCAGGCATCGAGCAGCGGATGGTCCGGATGGGTGAGCAGCAGCGCCTGTCTGACCACCGTGCTCGGCAGCAGATCGAAGTCGATCTTCGACAGGCGGCGAAGGAGCACCTCACTGAGGTCACGCTCGTCGTTCATCGTCACGAAGACCGCAAGCCGCCGCCGTTCATCCTCGCTGAGCATGATCGAGCGACCTGCGAAGCGCACCCTTCCATTCTGCAGAAAATCCAACAGGAACGCGTCGGCTGATGGCCTTGTCTTGTCAAACTCATCGAGGCAGAGCACCACGGAGAGGCCGGCCCGGAGTTGCTCCATTGCCTCCGGGATCACGCCATCGACGGCCCTGATGCCAGACCTGGCGGCATCGTCAGGCACCATGCGCACCATAAGATCCTCTTCCCGGGTGCCAGGGAAACACTGCTGGAAAACGAGCACGGCTCCGGTCACCGCCGCGATTGTCTCGGGCAGGAGGGTCTTGCCGGTCCCCGGCCCGCCGAACAGGAATGCTCCCGCCTGCGGCCGCGAGCCCAAGGCGGCTGCCACCTTGGCAACGAATGGCGGGTCGCAGATATAGCCGCGCCCATTCAACCCAACGTACAGCTCGCGAACGTCGATCATGTCAGCCGCACTCCCGATCACGACGCCGGACCGGCCAATGGCGCGCCCAGCCAAGGCGCTCCAGATAGCAGAAGAGCCTGGCGCTGGCAAGCAACGATGCCGATGACAGGCGGTTCCCATCAGGGCCGCAGATCGGACGGGCGGCTCCGCACCAGGGATGTCCCGCGCATCTGCCGCGTCACTGCCAGCACACCGCGGACGGCTTGGATCCGGGATGTGCGGGGGGGGCGGAGCTTTGCCGGACGTTGCGAACATCCCGGATGCTGGACAAAGCGATCCCGCGGTTGGGCAACGGCCGATCGCTTTCCGACACCGGATCAACCTCACGATGCACGCGCTGCGGCGGAGGCGCCGAGGTAACCGGCGGCGGCGAAGTTCCGCCGGGTGATCATCGGGGAGCGGGCGCGGCTGTTTGTTTTCCTTGACCACTCCGGCGCGCTGTCGGCCACCCCGGCTCGCAGCATGTGCAGCGGGCCGGGGCGGTGTTCCGGAAGGTGTCCGACACGGCCCGCTGTCCGGACAGCCAGCGGAGAATAGCAGCATCCAGCATGCCGCTTTCTCCTGCGATGGCTGGTCCACGCCGCGGCCTCCCGGCATTGGAGTGCGGCAGGCCGAAACCAAGCCGTGGTCGCGGTACAGCCATGCGATCATCGCAAGGAAATATTGCCAAAGGATTAACGCTTTGGGTGCATTGGCATGCGCCCATGTCCGTGCTGGTGGCCGTCAATGCGACATTGCCGCCAGCCAACGTAAAAACATTTCGTCCAGGAACCGGCGCCTGGTTCGGGCTTTGGCCGTGCGCGGAAGGAAGGCGGCCGCGGGATCATCCGGGATGCCGTCCGTGGCAAAAGCCATTTGTATCCGTTTGATCACCAAGGAAACATATTGTTTCAGTGGTGGCGCCACCATCTGGCGCGGCGCATAGTGCCCTCACGCCACCCGCATTCCCGAGGAGGAATTCATGCGAAAGTTTTTGCTTGCCACCGCCGCGCTGGCCTTTTCCGCGCCGGCGTTTGCCCAGCCGTCTCCGCCGCCCGTGCCGGGCGCTCCGGACCGCGGGGCGCCGATGACGGACAGGCTTGCCTGTGCCGTCCGCGACGGGAAGGCCGCCGGCTTCCTGGCCCGCGCGCACGACCGGCTGGCCATCGCGTCCGGCCAGGAAGCCGCATGGTCGGCGTTTGCCGCCAGTCTCGAGGCTGCGGTCAAGCCGCTTGGCGAAGACTGCGGCAAGGCGCCCGGCGCGCTCAAGGGCGCGCCGCTGCCGCAGCGGCTCGAGGCAATGGAAGCCAGTTCCGCCCGCAGGCTGGCTGTCCTGCAGAAAGTCAGCGCGGCTGTCGCGGCATTCTATCCGCAGCTGACGCCGGAGCAGCAGCTCAAGGCTGACCGGCTCGCCCACCGCCACGCAGGCTGGGATGGCCACGGACACCAGCATGGCGACGCTCCGACCCCGCCAGCCGGAGACAGGTGAGACCTGCGCGGGCGGGCATCCAGCGGCCTGCCCGCTGACTTCCTGCTGGAACGCTGCCGCGCCGACTAAAGGTTCGCCGCCTTCGTGGCGAAGGTGGCGATGCCGCCACTGAGGATTTCCGCGTTCCGCGCGAGTTCGGCCGAGGCGAGGAGCACCTGCTCAGCGTTGTGGCCGGTCTCGCCGGACGCCTCTGTCACGCTGCCGATGCTCCTGGCGATCATCCGCGTTTCCTCGGCAGCCTGCTGCTCGACGGCGTCTGCGATGGATGCGGCGATTCCGTCGATTTCGTGGATGCGGCCGCCGATCGCCGCGACCGCACTGGCCGCCTCTCCGGCGACCGACTGGATCTCCGTGACCTGCTGGCTGATATCCGCGGTCGCCTTGGCGGTCTGCTGCGCGAGAGCCTTCACCTCGCCAGCCACCACGGCAAACCCCTTTCCCGCGTCCCCGGCCCGCGCCGCCTCGATGGTGGCGTTCAGGGCCAGGAGGTTGGTCTGGCTGGCGATGGCGTTGATGAGATGGACGATCTGCTTCTAAAAAGGTGAGCATAGGTGAGCTCCCTCTTTTTCGCGGCTCAAAGACTCCGCGCCAGCATTGCTGCCAGCGGCCTCGGTCTCCCCGCGCGTAGCCCTTTCGGGCGGTTCGGCATTAGCCCTGCCTACCATAAACCATGCGCGCTCCACGTCCGACAGTCCGGACAGAGCCATTTGGGCGAACTCGCCGCCCTTGAGAATTGACAGCGCGATCCGGCCATACCAGGCCAGGTTCTGCGCCGCATTGCCGTCACGGTCATGCCGCGTCCCACAAGACGGGCAGGTCCACGTTTCGTCGCCACGTTTCAGGTCCGCGTGGATATGACCGCACACCGAACACCGCTTCGATGACGGAAAGAACTGCCATGCGTCGATGATGACGCAGCCGTCCAGGGCGCCCTTGTAGCCGAACTTCTCGCGCATTTTGCCAAGCGCCGCATCCGACGCGCCAAACCCGCCGCAGCCCGGGACGTGGTCCAGGCAAAGCACCTTGACCTGCCGCGTGATGGAGCTGGTCAACTTATGCTGGATGTCGTCACGGATGTTGACGACATCCGCATGCGCGCCGGAAATCCCGGCCGCAAGCTTTGAGCCGCGCGCGGATTTGCGGCGGACGCGAGGCGTCAACCTGATGGCATCCGCCTCATCGTCCTTGCCTTCGGCGCGGAGAGCCTTCCGCCGGGCAATCATTGCCATGCGGTCCGCGTGGACCTTCGCCCGCGCTTCGGCGGCTCGCTTACGCTGGAGCCGGCGCTCATCGGCGTTGCGTGCGGCCACTACAGCGCGATGTTTGCGCCGCGCGCGGACGGACATGGCCTTCTTCGCCTTGCGGAACACATTCCCCGCCTGCTGTTTCTCCGACTTCGGCGCGGCAGGCACCGCGTCGCCCGCTGACGGCAGCGGGATGAGGGAGGCGCGGCTGAACTGACGCTGAAGCGCCTTCAGCTTGATTTGCGCCCTGCGGAGCGGCTTCGGGGAGATGAACTGCGTGCCTTGCTCGGTCACCTTCACAAAGACCGGTGGTTTGCCCGGCTTCCGGCGACGCGCCCTCGGCTTCCCTGCCTTCGCAGGTTTGTCCGCCGGGGAAATGGGCAATGCGGTGAGCGTGGTAGCGTCCCTGAACACCTGTCGGTCGGAGGCGCCGCGCACGATGCGGACAGGACGCGACAGGGTAATGGCCGTCCGCTCCCCGCGGTCACCACCGACGACATCGTCCAATTTTGCCCCGTCGATGAGCGCCGCCAAAGGCGCAACGTCCGTCAGGACGCGCCGGTGCGGACTGGCCTCGCACGGGAGACGCAAGCCAGATTCGGCACCTGGTTTCCTCGGGCGTTTCAATTCCCGGACCACATCCTTGCGCATGTCGCGCTTCGTCTGCACGCCTTCCCGCTGGAATGCGAACGCCGCCACGAAATCGTCGCCATGGCGGTGGATGGTGACCGACATGAGCTTGCCAAGCCGTGGCACCTCCTCCGCCAAGTCAACCCAGCCGATGTTGGTGAGGTGAACCTGCCGACGGGCACCGTGCCTCCTGAACCTGATGCGGTCATTCGTCGTGCGGTAGCGGTCGGCGTCCTTCCCCTTCCGCTTTACCCTGGGTTCACCGCAGAGCTTGCTGAATTTGGCTTTCCGGCCGGCGGCGCGCTCCAGCGCCACCCGTTTGCGCTCGGCGGCGTTTTTGGCTTTTGCCTTCGCCAGATCCGCGACCGCCTCCTGGAAGACGCGGCTGTCGACATGGCGCGCCCATTCGAGCAGCGGGTCTTCGGAAACAAGTTTTGACAGGGCGGAACGGACATTCGATGCGTTGGGCCAGGCTGCCATGCGTTCCGGCGAACCGATGGGCAGGAGCCTGGCAGCAGCCTGGCAGCAGCCTCCATGGCGTTCCAAATCTCCAGCCCCTTGTTCCATGCCCACCGCCTCGCACCGGTGTGGCTGCGCAGCGACTGACGCGTCACGGCGTCATGTGGAAGCAATCTGACGACGCAGCCAAGCCCGTCGCACTTGTTCTCGCCAAGTGCAAACCGCAGCTTGATTTCATCGTTGCTGTCGGAGTCGAATGGCAATGATTACGTCCCAAAAGTCATGGTATGCGACGGCCCAACGACAGCATCGCCCGCTTTCTGTCCTGCCGCCGCATGGAGCTTCCCCGTGCGATCGAGCTCCCGCAACGTCTTCACGTGCAGACCCCAATGCTTCGCAGCCTGTCCGGTAGTGAACCTGTCTTCACTCATAGTCACATAACAGCA
>Ga0302157_10006916_pt1 | contig 11576 bp, 10 predicted proteins | sample I_Bog_N3_3_FD_193502 | JGI IMG/M metagenome (GOLD analysis project Ga0302157, IMG submission 193502) | Peat permafrost microbial communities from Stordalen Mire near Abisko, Sweden - I_Bog_N3_3 | ecosystem: Environmental > Terrestrial > Soil > Wetlands > Peat | place: Sweden: Abisko, Stordalen...
CCCCTCTCGCGGAGCCGCGCGCCATGACCCGTTCGCCCCGCGCCTTCTTCGCGCCTTTGGCCCAAGGCGCCCCGGACCCCGCCCCCGAGCTGCCGGTGCGTCTGGAGCGGGTGATTCACTTTCTGCCGCCGCATCTTGAAAAGCTGCGCGCGCGCGCAGCCGACACCGCCGCCGAAGTCGATGTCGTCTGCGGCAATCTGGAGGACGCCATTCCTGCCGACGCCAAGGATGCGGCGCGCTCCGGCTTCATCGACATGGCCCGGACCGTGGACTTCGCCGCGCTGGGAACAGGCCTCTGGGTGCGCATAAATGGGCCCAACGCGCCCTGGCACTTCGACGATGTCACTCAGATCGTCGCCGGCTGCGGCGATCGGCTCGACGTGATGATGGTTCCCAAGGTCGAGGGGCCCTGGGACATCCATTATATGGACCAGCTGCTGGCGGTCCTGGAGGCGCGCCATGGTCTTACCAGGCCGATCCTCCTTCACGCGATTCTGGAAACCGCCCAGGGGGTCGCCAATGTGGAGGCGATCGCCACGGCCAGCCCGCGCATGCAGGGCATCAGCCTCGGGCCGGCCGATCTCGCCGCCAGCCGGGGCATGAAGACGACGCGCGTGGGGGGCGGCCATCCCTCCTACCGCGTCCTCGCCGATCGGCCGGCAGCGGGGGGGGCGCGGGCGTCGGCCCAGCAGGACATCTGGCACTACACCCTGGCGCGGATGGTGGACGCCTGTGTGGCGGCCGGCATCAAGCCCTTCTACGGGCCTTTCGGCGCCATCGACGATCCGGCGGCGTGCGAGCAGCAATTCATGAACGCCTTTCTTCTGGGCTGCGCCGGCGCCTGGAGTCTGCATCCAAGCCAGATCGCCATCGCAAAGCGGGTGTTCTCGCCCGATGTCGCCGAGGTGGCGTTCGCCCAGCGGATACTGGCGGCCATGCCCGACGGCGCCGGCGTGGCGATGGTGGACGGCAAGATGCAGGATGATGCGACCTGGAAGCAGGCCAAGGTGATGGTGGATCTGGCGAAGCAGGTGGCGGCGAAGGATCCGGCCCTCCGCGAGGCTTATGGTTTGCCCTGACCGGCCGGTTCGCGGCGCGATTTGGATATTTCACGGTTCCGTCACATGCCATCGTGCTCTAGGGTCCGCCCCTTTCCGAGCCGGGGCGCGTTAACAGATTCATGGCTGCGCACTATCTGGAGTTCGAGCGCCCGATCGCGGAGCTCGAAACCAAGATCGATGAGCTCTCCAAGCTCTCTGACACCAACGGCCACGGCGCCTTCGACGCCGAGATCGCTGCTCTGCGCGCGCGTGTCGGAGAGCTTCGCGCGGAGACCTACAGCCATCTGGACGCCTGGCAGAAGACGCAGATCGCCAGGCATCCTGGCCGTCCGCACTTTGTGGACTACGCCGCGGGGCTGATCGAGGAGTTTGTCGAACTGCGCGGGGATCGCACCTTCGCCGACGATCAAGCGATCCTGGGAGGCCTGGGCCGTTTCCGCGGTCAGCCGGTGGTCGTCATCGGTCAGGAAAAGGGTCACGACACCACCACCCGCATTAAGCACAACTTCGGCGCCGCCCGCCCCGAGGGTTATCGCAAAGCGGTTCGCCTGATGGACCTCGCCGAGCAGTTCAATCTGCCGGTGCTCTCCTTCGTCGACACCGGAGGGGCCTATCCCGGAATTGGCAGTGAGGAGCGGGGGGTCGCCGAGGCCATCGCCCGGGGCACCGAGCGGTGTCTCACGCTTGGCGTGCCCATGATCGCCACGATCACCGGCGAGGGCATGAGCGGCGGCGCCATCGGCATCGCCGCAGCCAACCGGGTGGTGATCATGGAGCACTCCATCTACGCCGTGATCTCGCCGGAGGGCTGCGCATCGATCTTGCTGCGTGATCGCGCCCTGGCGGAGGGGGCGGCCAAGGCCATGAAAATCACGGCTGACGACCTGATCCGGCTCAAGGTGGTGGACAGGATCATCGAGGAGCCGGTTGGCGGCGCCCATGCCGACCCCGCGCTCGCCGTCAGCCGGGTGGGCGATGTTGTAGAGGCCGAGCTGAAGGCGCTGCTCAAGCTTTCGCCCGACGCCCTGCGCGACCAGCGCGCCGAGCGCTTTTACGCTATCGGACGGCCGTAGCTCGCTTGGCAGGTTTTGGCAGGTTTTGGCAGGTTTTTCCTAGAATCCGAGGACGAGAAAAACTACTAACCGATTGTTTTATCTATATATGTCAATTTCTATGACCAATTCGCGTTCGTGCAGACTGCGCGCGTTCAAGCTCATACAATATGCAATAAATTGACGGCGCAGTCAACGTTGCGGGGTCACATCCGCTAGTGCTGGCTTTCCGGCATGCGCACCACGAGGCCGTCCAGGGCGTCGCTGACCTTGATCTGGCAGGACAGGCGTGAGCTGGGCTCCACGTTCTCGGCGAAATCGAGCATGGACTCCTCCATGGCGGACTTCTCGCCGGTTTTGTCCTGCCAGGCTGCATCCACATAGACATGGCAGGTGGCGCAGGCGCAGGCCCCGCCGCAGTCGGCGTCGATGCCGGGAATGTTGTTCTTGACCGCGCCTTCCATGACCGAAAGGCCGCTCTTCACATCGATGACGTGCTCGGCGCCATTGTGTTCGATGTATGTGATCTTCGCCATGGACTCCCCGCGCGACAATTTTTAGGCCGCGACCTCTTTCATGGAAATGGCCGTATCCGCAAGCCTCGCGCGTGAGATTGGCCGTCTTTGTCCGATCAACTGGCGGCCGGCCATGAACTCGGCGGGGGCGTTTACCGCCTCCACCGCCTGGATCAGATCGCCCTTGAGATGAAACACGGCGAACTTCGCGGTGGCGGGATCGCCTCGCACAAGGACGTCGTCCACATCGAAGGGCACGCCGGCGAACTGGTATTTCAGGTCGTACTGGTCGGACCAGTTCCAGGTCACTTCCTGGGGCGGGGGCGGGCGGCCTGTGATCGCGGCCGCCGCCTGCCGGGCCTGCTCCAGGGCGTTGGCGACGCTTTCCAGGCGGAACATGCGCTCGTAGAGCGCCAGAGGTCGGTGCGACACATCGCCGATGGCGAAAATGTCGGGATCCGCGGTGCGCGCGTGCTCGTCCACCACTACGCCTCCGGCGCACTCCAGACCGGCGGCCAGGGCGATCTCGTCATTGGGCGGCGCTCCGACGCCGATGAGAGCGACGTCGCAGAAGACAACCCGTCCGTCCGCGAGGCGCACCCCCGTGACATGTCCGCCTTCGCCCTCAAGCGCCTCCACCTGGGCGTTGACCTCGAAAGTGACGCCCCGGGAGCGGTGATATTCGGTGAAAAAGTCGGAGAGCACCGCGCAGGCGACCCGAGCCAGTATCCTCGGCTCGCGTTCGATCACAACGGCGTCGGCGCCAAGGGCGCGGGCCGAGGCGGCGGCCTCCAGGCCGATGTAGCCCCCACCGATGACTGCGAGGCGCTTGCCGGGACCCAGCCTGGCCTTGAGGGACTCGGCGTCGGCGGCGGAGCGCAGGGTGAGGACGCCGTCCAAATCTGCGCCGGGAATGGGCAGGGACCGGGCGCGGGCCCCCGTCGCGATGATCAGGGTCGCGTAAGGAAGGGTGCGGCCATCTGAGAGCTCCACCGTATGCTCGGCGCGATGGATGGCCGAGACGCGAACGCCCAGGATCAGATCGATATTCACCTCGGCGTAAAAGCTCGTCGGCTTGAGGGCCAGACTGTCGGCGTCGGCCTCGCCCTTGAGCCAGGCCTTGGAGAGCGGCGGCCGCTGGTAGGGCGCTATGGGCTCCTCGCCCACCAATTTGACCGGGCCTTCGAAGCCGTACTGGCGCAGCAGTGCGGCCACGGTTCCGCCCGCGTGCCCGGCGCCCGCAATGACCATCCCTGCCTCTTCGTTCCTCATGGCGTGTCGATGCAGAGAAATGGCGGTAGGGTCAACGAATGATCGCTGTTTCCCGCCGCGGGGTCGTCGCCGGCCTCATGGCAACGCCCGCCTCGGCGACGGCTGCAAGCCTCGCCAATTCGTCGCTCCCGTCGACGCCCGCGCTGGGAGCGGCGGCGCCGTTTTCGTTGGACCGATTGACCGCCCGGGCCCGACGGTTGGCGGCCGCGCCGTTCGCGGCGACGCCCGTCGCCCCGGGCCTTGAGGCCCTCGACTTCGACGCTATGGGCGAGATCCGCTATCGGCCCTCCGCCGCGCTTTGGGCGGGACTTCCTGGCGCCAGCGCCGTGGAGTTCTTCCACCTTGGTCGCTACGCGCGTCAGCCGGTGTCGATCTATGCCGTGGAGGGCGGCGAGGCCCGCCAGGTGATCTATTCGCCGGCCCTGTTCGAGATTCCGAACTCCAATCCGGCCAGCCAGCTCTCGCCGACCCTCGGATTCGCTGGTTTTCGCGTGATGAACGCAGACCGGCGCGGCGACTGGATCGCCTATCTCGGCGCATCCTATTTTCGCTCCGCCGCGCCTTTCGATCAGTATGGCCTGTCGGCGCGCGGGCTGGCGATCGATACAGCCGCGCCTGAGCCGGAAGAGTTTCCCCGGTTCAGCGCCTTCTGGCTTGAGCACGACGCAGGCGGCGATCTGGTTGTCAACGCGCTCCTGGAAGGCCCAAGCGTGGTCGGCGCGTACAGGATTGCGCACCACATGACCTCTTCTGGACTCACCCAGCAGATCGAGGCGCGGCTCTTCTTCCGCAGCGGAGTTGACCGGCTGGGGATCGCCCCCCTCACGAGCATGTACTGGTATGGAGCACCCGATCGGGCCCGGTCGCCCGACTGGCGTCCGCAGATCCACGACTCGGACGGTCTGGCCATTTGGACGGGGGCGGGAGAGCGGATCTGGCGGCCTTTGGCCAACCCCTCGCGGGTGCTGACCAACGCCTTCGTCGATTACAATCCGCGTGGCTTTGGCCTGATGCAGCGGGACCGCGCCTTCGGCGACTATCAGGATGACGGCGCCTTCTACGACCGCCGGCCGAGCCTATGGGTAGAGCCTATCGGCGCCTGGGGGGCCGGGTCGGTCCAGCTTGTGGAGATTCCCACGGACGCGGAGACAAACGACAACATCGTGGCGTTCTGGACGCCCGCGGCGCCGGTGAAGGCGGGGGAGGCCATGACCCTGCGCTACCGGATGTCGTGGTGCGCGCGCGAGCTGTCGCCCGTGGGCGTGGCCCAGGTCGTCGCCACCCGGTGGGGCCTGGGCGGGCGGCCGGGACAGCCCTACCGGGCCGGCGTGCGCAAATATGTGGTGGACTTCGAGGGCGGCCGCCTGGCCAGCCTTGAACGGGCCAGCGGGGTGCAGGCGGTGGTGACCATGGGGCGAGGGCAGAGCGTGAGCGCGACGGCCTATCCTGTGGTCGGCGCTGGCCGCTGGCGCCTGGTCTTCGATATCGAGCTCGCCAGCGGGAACCCTGTCGACCTGCGGGCGTTCCTGCGGCTGGATGGGGAATCTCTGACCGAAACCTGGGTGGCCCAAGCACTGGGTTGACCTGAGCGAGGCAGACTCGTCGCGAGTTGGCCGCCAACGCGCCCTTAATTCGCCACCGGACGGCCGCATGCGGTGGAAGCATGTAACCTGGGTCTGCCGGTCAGGCCTGTTGTCTCGGTTCAGCCGCCTGGGCCTGATGGAGCGTCTGTTGTCGAGCCGTTCTGTTCTTGCTCTCGCGCCAATAACAACGCCATGGCGGCCCATAGACCCGAACGCCGACCTTCCGCCGGACGCGCCGCTCGACATGCCCGTCCAGGCGCTCTGGCGCCCGGAGGCCGAACGGCGTCCGACCCGCTCGACGTTCGCCGAAAACGGGCGCGCCTTCGGGCTGATCGCCGGCACTGTTGCGATGACGGTCCTGGCCGTATTCGCGCTCTTCGATGTGCTCCAGCTGGACACCTTGGGACCCCTGGACCTGCTGATACTGCTGGTGTTCGCGCCACTCTTCGCGTGGACCGCCTTCTCATTCACGAGCGCCATGGCGGGGCTGTGGGCCACGGCTCGCAGAGACGACCCCCTTGGCCTCGAGGACGCCGCCCCGCCTGCTTGCCTCGCCAGCCGGACAGCCATTCTCTCGCCGATCTACAACGAAGCGCCCGGCGACCTGTTCGCCCGCGTGCAGGCCATGTGGATGTCGCTGGAACGGGCCGGCGCCAGCCACGCCTTCGATATCTTCGTCCTCAGCGACACGACCGACCCGGTAATCCGCGCGGTCGAACACCAGCATTTTCAAAGCCTGCGCCGACGTCTTCCGGCGGGCGCACGCCTCTTCTATCGACACCGAGGCGCGAACGTCGACCGCAAGGCCGGGAACATCGCCGACTGGGTGCGTCGCTTCGGGGGCGCCTATGACTTCATGGTCGTGCTGGACGCCGACAGCCTGATGGAGGGCGACACCCTGGCGCGGCTGGCGCAGTCGCTTGAGCGACACCCGACGGTGGCCTTGATCCAGACAACCCCCGTCGTCATCAACCGGCACAGCCTCTTCGCGCGCACCGAACAGTTCGCCAGCCGCCTCTACGGTCCGTTTCTGGCGCGCGGAATCGCCTGGTGGTCCGGCAGCCAGGGAAACTACTGGGGTCACAACGCCATCATCCGCGTGAAAGCCTTCGCCGAGCAGGCCGGACTGCCGCATCTTCCGGGCCGCAAGCCTTTCGGCGGCCATATCATGAGCCACGACTTCGTCGAGGCCGCGCTGCTGCGCCGCGCCGGCTGGGAGGTGCGAATGGCGCCCGGTCTTCGCGGCAGCTATGAGGAGAGCCCGCCGACCCTGGGTGACGCCATCGCGCGTGATCGGCGCTGGTGCCAGGGCAATCTCCAGCATCTCAAGGTTGTTCGCGCCGAGGGTCTTGGCTGGATCAGCCGCCTGCACCTCCTGCGCGGAATTTCATCCTATCTGACGGCCCCGCTCTGGCTGGCGCTCCTGGTGATGGGCGCGCTCCTGGCCCTGAAGCCCGAGTGGGGCGTCTCTGACCCCGAGGCGGCTGATCGCCGGTTGTTGGCCGGCGGCCACACGAGCATTTCCATCGCCGTCATCTTCGCGGTGTCCATGGCCTTCCTGGTGGCGCCCAAGGTCATGGCTTTCTGCGCCATGGCCGCTTCGCCCATGGAGCGGGCCCTGTTTGGCGGACGCCGCCGGGCTTTCGCGAGCATGGTGGTGGAGATCATACTCTCCGCGCTCATGGCGCCGGTGCTGATGCTCAATCAGGTCTGGGCCCTGCTCTCCATCGTGAGGGGCCGGGATGCCGGATGGAGCGCCCAGCACCGCGAGGAGGGCGATCTTTCCCTGGAGACGGCGGCCAATCGCCATCTGGGAGATACCGCCGTCGGCGTCTTTCTGGGCGTGAGCGCCCTGAATGTCTCGGCGCACACCTTCCTGTGGATGCTGCCGGTGATCGTCGGGCTGCTGTTCTGCATCCCGCTGGCGGCCCTGACATCGCGGTGCGACCTGGGCGCCCTGGCCATGCGCGCCGGGCTTTTGGTGATCCCGGAGGAGACGGCTCCGCCGCAGGTGGTCAGGCAGTTCAATGCCCTTCGGGCCGCCGAGCCTCGACCGATCGCGACGGCCGACGCCGGCCCTGGGATCAGGTTCGCCCGGCCTGTGGAGGCTGTCGCCGTCTAGACCACGCGGTCGACGAGCATCGCCTTGATCTCGGCGATGGCCTCGGCTGGGTTGAGTCCCTTGGGGCAGACCTGGGCGCAGTTCATGATCGTGTGACAGCGGTAGAGCTTGAAGGGGTCTTCCAGGGCGTCCAGGCGTTCGCCTGTGGCCTCGTCTCGGCTGTCCACCAGCCAGCGGTTCGCCTGCAGCAGGGTCGCCGGGCCCAGGTACTTCTCGCCGTTCCACCAGTAGCTGGGACAGGAGGTGCTGCAGCAGGCGCAGAGGATGCATTCGTAAAGGCCGTCGAGCTTGGCGCGATCCTCCTCGGACTGGCGCCACTCGGCCTGGGGTTCGGGCGTGGTGGTGTGAAGCCACGGCTCAATCGAGGCGTACTGGGCGTAGAAGAGCGAGAGGTCGACCACCAGATCCTTGATGACTGGCTGGCTGGGCAGGGGAGATACCTGGACGTCCTTGCCCGGAACCTCTTCCCAGCCGTGAGTGCAGGCCAGGGTGTTGCGACCGCCGATGTTCATGGCGCAGGAGCCGCACACGCCCTCGCGACAGGACCGCCGAAAGGTCAGGGTGCTGTCCATCGTGTTCTTGATGTAGATCAGGGCGTCCAGGACCATCGGACCGACGGCGTGCACGTCCACCTCATAGGTGTCCCAGACCGGATTGCCGCCGCCTTCGGGGTCATAGCGATAGATGCGGAAAGTCTTGATATTTTTGACATCCGCCGCCGCGCGGTGACGCCGGCCCTTGCCAATTTTCGAGTTCTTGGGAAGCAAAAGCTGAACCATAGCTTGATCCTAGGAAAGACGCGTAGCGCTGGCGAAGCTCAATAGACCCGCGCCTTGGGAGGGATGTAGGCCACGTCGTTGGTCATGGTGTAGGCGTGCACCGGGCGGTATTCGATGCGCACGGCCCCCGTGGCGTCGTCGAACCAGGTGAGAGTGTGCTTCATCCAGTGTTCGTCGTCGCGGGCGGAGAAATCCTCCCGGGCGTGGGCGCCGCGGCTCTCCGTGCGATTGACCGCGCCCGCCACGGTGACGATGGCCTGGCCGATGAGGTTTTCGAACTCCAGGGTCTCCACCAGATCAGTGTTCCAGATCAGGCCCCGGTCCGTGACCCGAAGGTCGGCGCGCTTGGACTGAACCGCGGCCAGACGTTCGACCCCGGATTCAAGGCTCTCGCCGGTGCGGAACACCGCAGCGTCCTCCTGGGTCGCCATCTGCATCTCAAGGCGCAGGTCGGCTGTGGAGATGGCGCCCGAAGCATTCCGCAGCCGGTCGAATCTGGCGATATGCGGATCGGTCCAGGCGTCCTGGACCTCGCGCTGGGTGGCGCCCGGCTTTAGGTGCTCTCCGCAGTAGAGGCCCACGGCCCGGCCGAAGACCACCAGGTCGATGAGCGAATTGGAGCCCAGACGGTTTGCTCCGTGTACGGACACACAGGCCGCCTCACCTACAGCCATCAGACCCGGAACCACCTTGTCCGGATCATCGCCGTCCAGCGTCACGACCTCTCCGTGGAAGTTCGTGGGGATGCCGCCCATGTTGTAGTGGACGGTGGGCAGGACCGGGATGGGCGCCTTGGTCACATCGACGCCGGCGAACACCTTGGCGGTCTCGGAAATCCCCGGCAGGCGTTCATGCAACACCTTGGGGTCCAGGTGATCGAGGTGCAGGAAGATGTGGTCCTTCTTGGGGCCCACGCCGCGGCCCTCGCGGATTTCGATGGTCATGGCGCGGCTGACCATGTCGCGGGGGGCGAGGTCCTTCACAGACGGGGCATAGCGCTCCATGAAGCGCTCGCCCTCGGAATTGGTGAGATATCCGCCCTCGCCGCGCGCGCCTTCGGTGATCAGGCAGCCGGCGCCATAGATGCCGGTGGGGTGGAACTGCACGAACTCCATATCCTGCAGCGGCAAGCCGGCGCGCAGGACCATCCCGCCGCCATCGCCCGTGCAGGTGTGGGCCGAGGTGCAGGAGAAATAGGCGCGGCCATAGCCGCCGGTAGCCAGGACCACGGTCTGGGCCGAGAAGCGATGGAGGGTTCCATCATCCAGCTTCCAGGCGGTGACGCCCCGGCAAACTCCCTCGTCCATGATCAAATCGAGGGCGAAATACTCGATGAAGAACTCGACATTCTTGCTCAGCGCCTGGCCATACATCGTGTGCAGCATGGCGTGGCCGGTGCGGTCGGCCGCGGCGCAGGTGCGCTGGATCGGCGCCTCGCCATAGTTGCGGGTCATGCCGCCAAAGGCGCGCTGATAGATCTTGCCGTCCGGCGTGCGCGAGAAGGGCACGCCCCAGTGCTCGAGCTCATAGACCGCCGCCGGTGCGTTGCGCACCAGATATTCGATGGCGTCCTGGTCGCCCAGCCAGTCAGAGCCCTTGACAGTGTCGTACATGTGCCAGCGCCAGTCGTCCTGGCCCATGTTGCCGAGGCTGGCGGAGATGCCGCCCTGGGCCGCAACCGTGTGCGACCTCGTGGGAAAGACCTTGGTGACGCAGGCGGTCTTCAGGCCTGCGGCCGCGCAGCCCAGGGCTGCCCGCAATCCGGATCCTCCGGCCCCGACCACCACCACATCGAACTTGTGATCAACGAACTTGTAGGCGGACATGTCAGGCGGCTCCGGCGCCAAAGGCGACCTTGAGGATGCAGATGGCCGTGACCGCCGCGGCGCCCAGGCAGACAAAGGTGTTGAGGATCAGAAGCGCCGCCTTGGTGGTCGGCTTGTGGATGTAATCCTCGATGACGACGCCCGTGCCCAGGCGCACATGGTAGAAACCGGTCAGGGCCACGAGCACGAGCAGGGCGGCGTTGACGGGCGAGCCGAGCCACGCCTTGGCGCCGTCAAAGCCTCCGGACGCGACGGTGACCGCCGACCAGGCGCCCCAGAGGCCCAGGAAGAGCAAGGCCACGGCGGACACGCGCTGGCCGATGAAGTGGCCAACGCCCGTCTTGGCCGAGCCCAGGCCCCGCGCGCGGCCCAGGGCGGTGCGATGCTGCGCCATCCTCAGAGAGCTCCCTTCAGAGCCAGCACGATCCACAGGGCCGCCGCGGCCACGATGGCGAAGGCGAAGGCGCCCCAGGCGGTGACGTTGGCGGTGGCCGGCTTGAACCCCTTGCCGAAGTCCCAGACGAGGTGACGCACGCCGTTGGCCATGTGGAAGAAGAGACAGACGGTGATTCCAGCCAGGACGATCTTGCCCGGGATCGAGCCAAGGACGCCCGTATAGTCGCTATAGGCCTCCGCGCCGGACGCCAGCGCCAGGGCCCAGCCGGCGACCAGGAGCAACCCAAGGTAAAGTCCAAGGCCGGTGGCGCGGTGCAGGATCGAGGCCACAAGGGTGACGTGCCATCGCCAGACCTGCACGTGGGGCGAGAGGGGCCGCGCCCTGGCCGTCGGCAAGCTCTCGACCATCGATTTTGCGATCCCTTGTCCCATCAAGCGCCGGGACTTTTAGACCGCTTGCGGGGGGTGTCAACGAACGGAGCCGGGTGCGACGGGCTCGGCGCTGATTCGGCCGCCTCAGGCCGGGGGGCGGGATCACGTCCGCAGGGGGTAGCGCCGCGCGCCGTCGCCTCGGCGTGGAGTCGCCACCGACGCGCGAAATTTCTTGAGTTCCGGCCGCGAGCGAATTGTGGTTAATTTTCTTTCGGATACAATAGCTTGTGGTGAACAAACCCCGAATCGGCCGGTGTCACTGATTCGGTCATGATTCGTTTCGCTCCCGTTCAGGGCGGTTAACCATGGTTGTTAAGACCGCCGATCGCAGACCTGCCGGGCTTGCCTGGAAGGGCGTCGCCGCCCACATCGGCTTAGCATGAGCGACCGCCTCTCAAGCCTTGGACCCTCCCGACTGGTCGCCGTCCTGGGACCGACCAACACCGGCAAGACACACCTCGCGGTCGAGCGCATGCTGGGTCACGGCTCGGGCATGATCGGCCTTCCGCTGCGGCTGCTGGCGCGGGAGATCTACGAC
>Ga0302157_10006917_pt1 | contig 11575 bp, 8 predicted proteins | sample I_Bog_N3_3_FD_193502 | JGI IMG/M metagenome (GOLD analysis project Ga0302157, IMG submission 193502) | Peat permafrost microbial communities from Stordalen Mire near Abisko, Sweden - I_Bog_N3_3 | ecosystem: Environmental > Terrestrial > Soil > Wetlands > Peat | place: Sweden: Abisko, Stordalen...
GAGTCGCAGAAGGTCGACCAGTTGATCTACGAGCCGTCCGTCTACCCGGCCGGCTACGAGGTGCCGCTGAGCCGCTTCACGGTGTCGCAGTGGTGGATCGACGAGCATCCGATGACGCTGGACCTGGAGGCGCCCGACTTCCGCAACGCCACGCAGATCGCGTTCTCCACCGGTACGAAGGCGGAGCCGGGACTGCACACGATCCGCATCGACCGCATCGAGTTGTACGGCAAGCTGATCCCGCCGTCCACGTTCCGCCTGGGCGTCATCGCGATGTGGATGCTGTCGGTGTTCGGCTACCTGGTGCTCGACAGCCTGCTCAAGCGCAACCAGCTGCGCCTGTCCGCCGCCAGCCAGCACTCGCTGCAACGCCTGAACGAATCGCTGCGCCTGGAAACGCGCAGCCTCGCCGAGATCGCGCGCACGGATCCGCTCACGGGCGCGCTCAATCGCAAGGGCCTGGCCGACGAGCTGATGCGCATCGTGCGCCTGGGCGAAGGCCAGACTTTCCCGATGACGCTGGTCTTCATCGACATCGACCACTTCAAGCGCATCAACGACGCACACGGCCACGGCACCGGCGACCAGGTGATCCGCGGCCTGGCGCAGCTGGTGCGGTCGGCCGTGCAGCGCGACGACCTGTTCGCGCGCTGGGGCGGCGAGGAATTCCTGCTGGTGTTCCGCGACACGCCGGGCCTCGAGGGGCGCAACATCGCCGAGCGCCTGCGCGAACGCATTGCCTCCGCGCAATGGCCCGAGGGACTGCGCGTGACCTGCAGCTTCGGCGTGGCCGAATGGCATCGCGGCGAGGACCTGAACGACGGCATCAAGCGCGCCGACGACGCGATGTACCGCGCCAAGAAGGAGGGGCGCGACCGTGTCGAGATCGAGCTCGAGACGCGCGACGCGCCCGAGTCGCAACCGGCCTGAGCAGGCGCTACAGCCAGCCGGACTTCTTGAACTGGCGGTACAGGATCACGCACACCACCGCGATCGTCGTCAGCGCCATGGGATAGCCGTACTTCCATTCGAGCTCGGGCATCAGCTTGAAGTTCATGCCCCAGATGCCGGCGAACGCGCTGATCACGGCAAAGATGCCGGCCCAGGCGGCGAGCCGCTTGTTGACCACCGACTCCTCGATCGCCACCATCGCCAGGTTGACCTGGATCGCGGTGCCGATGGTGTCGCGCAGGCTGTCCAGCGAGCCGTTCATGCGCAGCAGATGGTCGAACACGTCGCGGAAGTACTCGCGATTGTTCTCGCAGACGGCCGGCACGCGGCCGCTGAACAACTTGTGCACGGCGTCGATCAGCGGTGCCACCGCGTGGCGCACGATGCCGATGTCGCTCTTGAGGTCATACAGGCGCCGGATGTTGGCTTGCGAGGCGCCTGGCTCGAAGATCTTCTCCTCCACCGCCTCGAGCTCGGTCTCCAGCGCGTCGATGATCGGGAAGTAGCGGTCCACCACCGCGTCCAGCAACGCGTAGAACACGAACGCCGGGCCGTGCATGAGCAGTTGCGGCTCGCGCTCCGAGCGCTCGCGCACCGCCAGCAGGTTCTGCCCGCTGCGATTGCGTACCGACAGCACGAAGTTGTTGCCCACGAAGATGTTGAGCTCGCCGACATCGATCTCGTCGGCGGGCGACATCTCCACCGTGTGCACCACGGCGAACAGCGTGTCGCCGTACTCCTCCACCTTGGGCCGCTGGTGGCCGTGCTGCGCGTCCTCGATCGCCAGCGGATGCAGATCGAACTCCGCCTGCATCACGGCCAGCTCGCCCTCGGTGGCGTCCTTCAGGGCCACCCAGACGAAGCAGCCCGGGCGCTTCAGGTACTCGCTGATCTCCGCGATGGGGATGTCGGCGAGCTTGCTGCCGTTCTCGTAGGCGACACAGTTGATCAGCATGGGCGGATTCTGGGCGTGGAAGCTGGCACTGTAACGGGGACGGGCGCGTCGCGTGCCATGGGCGCCGAAACGCCGCATTCGGGTGCCGCGGCGGCGGTGCCACGGCCCGTTGGGTCAAAATGCCGGCTCGGGCAACAGGACGATACATGAGCAGCAAGGAACACGGCGCGGGCCTCGGGGCCATGACGCTGGGCGCGTTGGGCGTCGTCTACGGCGACATCGGCACCAGCCCGCTGTACACGCTGCACGAGATCTTCCTGCCGGTGGCCGGCGTCGGCGTTCCGCTCGACACGCGCCACCTGATCGGGGCCATCTCCACGATCTTCTGGGGCCTGATGCTGGTCGTCACCCTCAAGTACGTGATCCTGATCCTGCGCGCCGACAACAATGGCGAAGGCGGCGCGATGGCGCTCACGGCGCTCGCGGCCAAGGCCGCCGGCGGCACGGCGCAGCGGCGCACGCTGATCATGCTGGTAGGCATGCTCGGCGCCACGCTGTTCTTCGGAGACAGCGTGATCACACCGGCGGTCACCGTGATGGGGGCGGTCGAAGGCATCGAGGTCGTCACGCCGGCGCTCAAGGCCTACGTCGTGCCGCTGTCGGTGCTGATCCTGGTGGTGCTGTTCTCGGCGCAGCGCTTCGGCACCGGGGCGTTCGGCAAGCTGTTCGGCCCGATCATCGTCGTCTGGTTCAGCGGGCTGGGCATCACCGGCTTTCTGCACATCGTGCAGGCGCCCGAGATCCTGTACGCGCTCAATCCGATCAACGCCGTCGAGTTCCTGCTGGGCCGCGGCTGGCACGTGCTGGCCGCCCTCGGTGCGATCGTGCTCGCGCTGACGGGCGCGGAGGCACTCTACGCGGACATGGGCCACTTCGGCAAGGCGCCGATCCGGCTCGCCTGGGGCGCGATGGTGCTGCCGGCGCTCGCGCTGAACTACATGGGCCAGGGCGCGCTGCTGATCCGCGATCCGTCGGCCATCGCCAATCCGTTCTTCAAGATGTTCCCGCAGGCCTGGGTGATCCCGGTGGTGGTGCTGGCCACGATGGCGGCCGTCATCGCATCGCAGGCGGTGATCTCGGGCGCATTCTCGATGACCAAGCAGGCGATCCAGCTCGGTTTCCTGCCGCGCATGGAGGTGGTCTACACGTCGGTGCGCGAGGCCGGCCAGATCTACCTGCCGCGCGTCAACTGGCTGCTGATGGTGGCGGTGGTGTGCGCGGTGCTGGGCTTCGGCAGCGTCTCGGCCATCACGGCGGCCTACGGCATCGCGGTGACGGTGACGATGTTGATCGATACCGTGCTGACGTATTTCGTGGTGCGCTACGGTTGGGGCTTCCCGCTGTGGATCGCGCTGTCGGCCACGGGCTTTTTCATGCTGCTGGACGGGCTGCTGGTGGCGGCCTGCTCGCTGAAGTTCATGCACGGCGGCTGGTTCCCGCTGCTGCTCGCGCTGGCGCTGTTCGCGATCATGTCCACGTGGAAGCGCGGGCGCGAACTGCTGCTGGAGAGCATCCGCCGCAACGATCCGGACCTGCTGCCCTTCATCACGGCGCTGGCCGCCGACGACATCGTGCGCACGCCGCGCACCGCGGTCTTCACGGTGGCCAACGTCGGCACCGTGCCGCAGGCGCTGCTGCACAACCTGAAGCACAACCAGGTGCTGCACGAGACGAACGTGATCCTGACGGTCAAGTTCCACGAGGTGCCGTGGGTCACGTTCGCCGATCGCGTGCAGGTGGAACCGCTGGCGCGCGGCTTCTGGCGCGTCACGGTGAACTACGGCTTCAAGAACACGCCCGACATCCCGCAGGCGCTCACGCTGTGCCGCGCGCACGGCCTGGAGGTGGAGGAGTTCACCACCAGCTACTTCCTGAGTCGCGAGGTGGTGGTGCCCACGCGCGGAGACGGCATGGCGCACTGGCGCGAACGCCTGTTCGCGGCGATGACGCGCAACGCCGGCAGCGTGGTGGAATTCTTCCGCCTGCCCAACAACGCGGTCATCGAATTGGGCACGCGCGTACAGATCTGAGGGAACTTCACCGCGTTCAGGGGCCGCCCTGGACGACCCGCAGGGAGGCCTTCTCGTGCGCCGGCGCCTCGTCGGCGACACGCGTGCAATTGCGGCCCGCATGCTTGGCGACGTACAGCGCGTGATCGGCTCGAGCAATCAGCTCGTCGATGCTCTCGCCACCCGCGGTCACAGTCGCCACGCCGATGCTCACGCTCACGCCGGGCAGGTTGCAGGGCAGCGCGAACGAGCCTGGCGCGGGCTCGGCGACGGCCAGGCGCAACCGCTCCGCGATCGCCGCGGCAGTGAGCAGATCCGTCTCGGGCAGGATCGCGACGAACTCGTCGCCGCCATAGCGGCCGAACAGGTCGGTGCAACGCAACACCGCCTGGCCGTGCAGCGCGATGTGGCGCAGCACCGCGTCGCCGGTGGCATGGCCGTGCGTGTCGTTGATCGTTTTGAAGTGATCGATGTCGACGATGAAGGCGGCCGTGTGCGTGCGTTGCCGGCGCGCGATCTGCAGGTCGCGCTGCGCCTGCGTGTGGAGCGCACCGCGCGAAAGCGTGCCCGTGAGGTGGTCGGTGCGTGCCAGTTGCAGCACCCACTCGTGCATGCGGTCGGTGATGAGCAGGACGAAGCCGACGTTGCACAGGACGTCCATGATCACCAGTGCGCCCAGGTAGGCGGCGACGGTCGCATTGCCGAGATCGAGTACCGGCGCACCCTCCGGCAGGCGGGCGGTCGTCCACAGCCGCGACAGGTTGGCGAGCGCCCAGCCGACCAGGCCCACCGTCATGACGGCGCGGCTGACACTGGGCGGCGCGCTGAACGCGATCGAGTACGCGGCCCATCCTGCGAGAGCCGCCATGCCCGCGACCATGATGATCGCGCGGACCCGCGGCTCGGGCCACACGAGCAGCGTGGCCGCGATCGCCAGCATCAGCACGCCGCACGCTGCGATCAGCCGGGCACGCAGCACCGGGCGGTGGTCGAACTGGCGCAGCGAGGCGACGTTGGCCGTACGGCCGATCAGCATCATCCAGTTGCCGACGATGGCGGGCACCCACAGCGGAACGTGTCCCTGCATCATGTGGGCGGCCGCGGCGGCGCCGAGAAGCAGATTGGAGACGGCCCACAGGCGCAGGCCGGGCACTCGCTGTCGGATGCGACGCTCGAGAGCCAGCACGACGAGGCTGAACACCACGCACAGCGCCACGACCACTGCCAGCAGCGATCGGCCGTCGATCGTCATCGCGGGATGTCCGTCGGCGATTCCTGACGCCTGTTCATCGTGGAGTACCTCCAGGTAAAAATTCTAGGCCGTGATCGCCCGCGCTGAAAGCGTTTTTGTGGGGGTGGCATCTGCTGGACGGTGGTATGACCGGGCGAAGATGGCGCCGTCACACGGTGAGCCGAGGATGGACAGATCAGCCCAGTGCGTTGCGCAACACCGGTGCGAGCATCGCCACCAGCGGTGCGATCTGCGCGACCGGCGTGGCGGCGAACGACAGCACGAGGCCGCGCCAGGGAACGCGCATCGCGTAGACGGACAGCGGGATCGCCGTGACGCCGTGCGCGATCGCGTCGCGCGCGACGGCCCGGTCGTCGATGCCATCGGGCAACGCCAGCGTCAGGTGCACGCCGCGCGCGCCCGACACCACGCTCAGGCGATGCGTGGCGAACTCGTCCGGCAGTGCGCGCGTCAACGCCTGCAGCATCGCGTCGCGGCGCAGCGCGTACTCGCGCCGCAGCGTGCGCACGTGCGCCGCGTAGTGGCCTTCGCGCATGAAGTCGGCCAGCGTCTGCTGCGCGATCTGGTCGCCGTCGCGGTAGAAGTCGGCCGAGGCTTCCGCGAACACCTGTTGCAGCCCTTGCGGCACGACGAGGAAGGCGACGCGGATGCCGGGATAGACGGTCTTGCTGAAGGTGCCCAGGTAGATCACGCGGCCGGCACCGTCCTGGCCTTGCAGCGAGGGGAAGGGCGCGCCTTCGTAGCGGTACTCGCTGTCGTAGTCGTCCTCCAGCAGCAGCGTGTCGTGGCGCGCCGCGAACTGCAGCCACTCGAGGCGGCGCGCCAGCGGCATCACGCCACCGGTGGGGAACTGGTTGGAGGGGGTCAGGTAGGCCAGGCGCGGCGCGCGCTGCCCCTTGCGCAGCACCGGCACCGGCAGCCCGTGCGCGTCGACGGGCGCCGGCTGCAGTCGCAGTCCGTGGTCGGACAGCACCTGCGTGGCGGCCCAGTACCCCGGATCCTCCAGCAGCACGGCGTCGCCCGGATCGCACATCAGGCGTGCGACGAGGTCGATCGACTCGCCGGTGCCGTCGGTGATGATCACCTGGTCGGGCGCGCAGCGCACGCCGCGCGTTGCCCGCACGTGTTCCGCGATCGCCTGGCGCAGTTCCGGCGCGCCGCCCGGCTCGCCGGGCTCCAGCTGCGCCGGGTCGGCGCGCCGCAACTGGCGCTGCTGCAGGCGGTTCCACAGCCGGTGCGGAAACAGCGCGAAATCGAACTGGCCGGGGCAGAACGGCTGACGCGACCAGAACTCGTGCAGCGGGTGGCCGTGATAGCGGCGGCCGCGGCGCGAGAAGGCGAGCGGCGTGGGAGCGCGCGCGTGCGCCGTCGACTCGGCGGCGGAGGCCGGCTTCGCCGTGGCGGGCAACGCGTCGGGCGCAATGCGGCAGACGTAGGTGCCCGAACCTTGTCCGGCGACGACGAAGCCCTCCGCCCGCAGCTGTTCGTACACAGGCACGACGGTGTTGCGCGCGATGCGCAGTGCCTGCGCCAGCGCGCGCGTGGACGGCAGCCGATGCGCCGGCGGCACCACGCGGTCGAGAATCGCACGCCGGATCAGCTGCGTCAGCCGGGCACCGATCGCCAGCCCGGCCGCGTCGGCGCCAGGATGCGTCCAGGCGTGCTGGAGCCAGTCGACGAGTGCGTCGGCGCGCGCGTTGGCAGCGGTGGGCGGGTCGATGGCGGGCATGGCGTGGCCATCCTACGTCAGCGGCGCTCAAGTGGACCAGTCGATCAAGCAGAAAGTGGCCCTTCCCGCTGGGCCAATCGCTGCGTAAGCTGTGGCCCATGAATACCCCGACTGCTTTTCGCCCCTCTTCGGCCCTCGCCGCGCCCGACCGCGCCGCGGTGCAGGCTGCGCTGACGCAGCTTTCCGCCGCGCTCGGCGGCGTGCCCGTGACCGCCGTCGAATGCGCCGTCGGCGACTTCACGTCGGTGGCCCGTGGCAAGTCCGTCGGCCACGCCGACTTCGTCGGCATGGCCGGCTGCCGCTTCCCGTCGGTGGTGTTCGGCCTGACGCTGACGGCCGGCGAGCCGGAGACCGTGTTCGGCCCGTTGCTGCCGACGTCCTACCTCGACGTCAGCCTGGTGCCCGACCTCGCGACCTTGTGCGCGCAGCCCGGCCGCCAGGCCACCGCCGCCGTGATCTGCGAGCCGGTGGGCCCGCTGCGCGCCGAACGCTATGGCCGCGCGATCTGCGCGAGCGAGCTGTCGCCGCGCGCGGCGCTGCGCCGCGTGCTGGCGCGCCTGGACGCGGCCGGCCTCGTCGCGACCGTGGCACCGGAGCTGGAGCTGTTCCTGGTGGACCGCCGCGAGCTCGACGGCCAGGTGAGCCTGCACGCGCCCGCGTCCCGCCCCGGCGCGCCCGCGCGCGAGCGCGCCTGCGAGGCCTACTCGCTCGAACGCACCGGTCACTTCGCCGACTATTTCGACGCCCTGTTCGCCGCCTGCCACCAGCAAGGCATCCCTGTCTGCGGCCACGCGCACGAGGCGGCGTACTCGCAGTACGAGGTGAACTTCCAGCCGGGCGAGCCGCTCGCGCAGGCCGACGCGGTGTTCCGCTTCAAGCGCCTCGCACGCCAGGTCGCCGCGCAGTTCGGCTTCCTCGCCACGTTCGCTCCCAAGCCCTTCCTCGACCAGCCCGGCACCGGCATGCACTGGCACTTCAGCCTGCAGCACCGCGACGGCGCATTGGCGGGCGAGCCGGCCGCGCATACGAGCGCATTTGCCCATCCCGACGGCCGCGATCGCGACGCGTTGGGGGCGTTCATCGGCGGCCTGCAGCGCCACTGCGATGCCGCGATGGCCTTCTTCGCGCCGCATGACATGGCGTTCGACCGCATCCGCCTCAGCAACGCGTCGCCGTCGTCGGCCAGCTGGGGCCACGACGACCGCGCGGTGGCATTTCGAATTCCGCAGGCCAGCGCGCAGAACCGCCGCATCGAGAACCGCCTGCCCGGAGGCGATGCCAACCCGTACCTGATCGTCGCCGCGACGCTGGGCATGGGCCTGGCCGGCATCGAGCAAGGCCTCGCTCCCGCCGGTGAATCGGCTGGCGTCGCGCTGCCGCGCACGCTGCCCGAGGCCTGCGACGCGCTGGAAGCCAGCGCGCTGATGCGCGAGCTGTTCGGCGATCCGCTGGTGGACCTGTTCGCGGCGTTGAAGCGCCACGAGAGCGCCGAGCGCCACGCCGCCGCCGATCCGCGCCATCACTGGGATCTCGTCCATCTGGTCGAGCTCGCCTGAACACACTGAATCCAGAGACATCCATGTTCCGTTCCGCTCCTGACTACATCGACTCCTACTACGCGGCCACGTCGCGCCACCTGCAATCGAATCGCCCGTCGCTGCAGGAGAGCCTGGACGTCGACGTCTGCGTCGTCGGCGCCGGCTTCTTCGGCCTGTACACGGCGCTCGAGCTGGCCAAGGCCGGCAAGCGCGTGGTGATCGTCGAGGCCAGCCGCGTGGGCTGGGGGGCGTCGGGCCGCAACGGCGGCCAGATGATCATCGGCTTCCCCTGCGGCATGCAGCGCCTGAAGGGCGCGATGGGCCAGGAACGCGCCAAGCGCATGTTCGACGCGTCGCGCGAGGCGGTGGCCGACATCCGCGGCATCATGGCCGAGCACCGGATCGATTGCGACCTCGTGCAAGGCCACCTCGAAGTCGCGGTGCTCAAGCGCCGCGTGACCGACCTCACCGACTGGATCGAGGAATGCGTCGGCGAGTGGGGCTACGACAAGCTGCAACTGGTGGAGAAGAAGGACCTGCCCCGGTACGTGAACTCGCAGCGCTTCCAGGCCGGCATCGTCGATCCCGAAGGCTGCCACATCCATCCGCTGAAGTACGTGCTGGGCCTGGCTCGTGCGGTGGAGAGCCACGGCGTGCGCATCTTCGAGCAGAGCAAGGTGGACAGCTACGTCGAGAAGTCGGGCGGCATCGAGGTGAAGGTCGGCAACCACCGGGTGCGTTGCGACCAGATCGTGCTGGCCGCCAATGCCTACGTCGACAAGCTCGACCCCAGGCTCGCGTCACGCACCCTGCCCGTCGGCACGTTCATCGGCACCACGGCGCCGCTGGGCGAGGCGATGGCGCGCAGCCTGATCCCGCACAACCATGCGATCTACGACAACCAGTTCATCCTCGAGTACTTCCGCATGACGGCGGATCACCGCCTCCTGTTCGGCGGCAAGTGCAGCTACCTGGGCGGCACGCCCACCCACCTGGCCGAGAGCATGAAGCGCAATATCGTGCGCGTGTTCCCGCAACTGGCCGACGTGCAGATGGATTACGCCTGGGGCGGCCACATCGACATCACCATGCGCCGCATGCCCGACTGGGGCCAGCGCGACCAGCGCGTGTTCTGGGCCCAGGGCTTCTGCGGCCACGGCCTGGTGCCCACGCGCGTCGCGGCCAGGGTGGTGTCCGACAAGATGCTCGCGAAGTCGGACGAGCTCGACTGGTTCGCCCCCATCGTCAACCCGCCGTTCCCGGGTGGCGAGGCGGTCGGCGGGCTGATGCAGGCCGTCGGGATGACGTACTACAGGGCGCGCGACTTCGTCTGATCCGCGCCCGGCAACCGGGTGCCGCACCAGGGGCAGAATTCGATCGCGACGCCGCCGCCGGCGGCGTCGCGCCCGAGTGCGTACTCGTCCGACCGCGTCGAATAGGAGATCCAGCGACCCGATGCCGCAACAAGATCGGCCTGGGCCTGCATCCGTGTACAGCAGTGGATCTTCCTGTCCGGCCGGGCCACCGGCGGGTGCGTGAAGTACACGGCCCGTTCCGCCCTGAACGGCCGCCGTCGGCGGCCACGGTCCTTGCACAGCTCGTCGATGGCGCGCAGGAATGTGCCGTTCGCGCCGGATTCGCCCGCGACGGCCATGGCGGCCTGCGACGGGAAACCGATCTGGAACGTGGGTTCCCCGTAGGAATACGCCATCTCGAAGGTGGGCGCGGGCGATGTCGACGCATAGATCCGGGTGAACGCCGCAAGGCAGGCGCTCTTCAGGCGCACGTGCCGGCGCCGGCTCAGGGCCGCATAGGCGGCGAGCAGAAGAAACAGGGACAGGAATGCGTAGGTCAATGTCGGCGCCTCGGGTTGCCGCGGAGCTTAACCGGCTCGCGGGCCCGGCTCGCGGCACGTCGGCAAGGCCGGCCGACCCCACGTGCCTTGCGTTTTCCCCGTTCGCCCTAAACTTCGACGAATCCCCTTTCTCCCGCCGCGAGCCCCGCCATGAAGATCGATTTCGTCTCCGACGTTTCCTGCCCCTGGTGCGCCATCGGCCTCGCCTCGCTCGAGACCGCACTGGAGCGCCTGGGCCCCGAGGTGCCCGTCACGCTGCACTTCCAGCCCTTCGAGCTGAATCCGCAGATGGCGCCCGAAGGCGAGGACACCAACGAGCACATCGCGAAGAAGTACGGCATGCCCGAGGAGCAGGTCGCGAAGAACCGCGAGGCGATCCGCGAGCGCGGCGCCGCGGTGGGCTTCACGTTCAACATGGACAAGCGCTCGCGCATCTACAACACCTTCGATGCGCACCGCCTGCTGCACTGGGCCGACGTGCTCGACGAGGAGCAGGGCACCACCGGCGAGAACGCGCTGGCGCTGAAGCACGCGTTCCTGAAGGCCTACTTCACCGACGGGCAGGATCCGAGCGCGCACGACGTGCTGGTGCGCTACGCCGTCGCCGCCGGCCTCGATGCGGACCAGGCGCGCGAGGTGCTGACCAGCGGCCGCTACACCGAGGAAGTGCGCGAGCGCGAACAGTACTACCAGCAGCGCGGCATCCATTCGGTGCCGGCCATCATCATCGACGACAAGCACCTGATCCAGGGCGGCCAGCCGCCGGAGATGTTCGAGCAGGCGCTGCGGCAGATCGCCGCGAACCCGGCCGCTTAAGCGAGCGCGGTCCTCGCCCAGGCCGCGATGGCCGGCATCAGCGGCCGGCTGTCGACATCCGGCACGTCCTGCAGGATCCAGTGGGACAGCGCCACCGCGGCGATCTCGGTCGGGTGGAAGTCCTCGTCCGGGAACGGGAAGTGGGCGTCGTAGCCGGGGATCTTGTCGAGATCCCGACATCTCGGAATGCCGTTGTCCTCGACGACCTTCCAGCCGGCCGCGCCGTCGACGACCTCCACCCCCACGCTCTGGAAGTCCTGCGGCATGCGGGGCGAGGCGACGTCGGGCAGCGTGACGTACGGCATCACCCAGCCGGTGCCGCCGATCTTGTCCAGGGGGAACGCCCAGACCAGGTCGGGTCCGTCGGGGTTGGCGACGACATGGGCGTCCAGCCACGCCGTGGTGGGCGGCGGGGTCATGCGCGTGAAGCCGAACACCTCGGTGAACAGCGGTTCGAACCGGGCCGGGCT
>Ga0302157_10006927_pt1 | contig 11564 bp, 10 predicted proteins | sample I_Bog_N3_3_FD_193502 | JGI IMG/M metagenome (GOLD analysis project Ga0302157, IMG submission 193502) | Peat permafrost microbial communities from Stordalen Mire near Abisko, Sweden - I_Bog_N3_3 | ecosystem: Environmental > Terrestrial > Soil > Wetlands > Peat | place: Sweden: Abisko, Stordalen...
CCGCGCAGAGCGCCTACGTGCTGCTGTTCCCGGAAGGCATGGTGCAGCTCAATGGGCCGGCCGGCGAAATCCTGCGCCGCTGCGATGGCCGGCAGTCGGCGGACGCGATCATCGCGGACCTGCGAGCCGCCTTCCAGTCGGATGCCATCGATGCGGATGTCGAGGCGTTCCTGCGCAGCGCCACCAACGACGGCTGGGTCGAATGGCGCGACACGGTGGCGCCATGAGTGCGCTGCCTGGCTCGAACGCGGCCGCTACCGCCGCAACCACTGCGGCCGGGCTGCCGCTGACCGCTGGCGTGCCGATGTGGATGGTCGCGGAGCTGACCTACCGCTGTCCGCTGCATTGCGCGTTCTGCTCCAACCCGGTGGACTTCGCCAGGGTGCAGAGCGAGCTGTCGACCGAGGAGTGGTTCCGGGTACTGGCCGAGGCGCGCTCGCTGGGCGCGGTGCAGTTGGGCCTGACCGGCGGGGAGCCGCTGAGCCGCCCGGACCTGGAACTGCTGGTGGCCGAGGCGCATCGGCTCGGCTACTACACCAACCTGATCACCTCGGGCGTCGGGCTCAACGAGACCCGGATGCGTGCGCTGAAGGACGCCGGCCTCGATCACGTGCAGCTGTCGTTCCAGGACTCGACCCGCGAGCTGAATGATTTCCTCTCCAGCACCCGGACCTTCGAGCTCAAGCGCCGCGTCGCTACGCTGATCAAGGCCCACGGGTTTCCGATGGTGATGAACTGCGTGGTCCACCGGCTCAATATTGATCACGTCGGGCGCATCATCGAGCTGGCGCTGGAGATCGGCGCTGAATACCTGGAACTTGCCAATACCCAGTTCTACGGCTGGGCCGACCTCAACCGCGCGCAGCTGCTGCCGACGCGCGAGCAATTGCAGCGCTCGGATGCCGTGGTCGCCGATTACCGGCAGCGCATCGGCAATCGCCTGCGCATCCTGCACGTGATCTCCGACCTGTACGAGACGCGGCCGAAGCGCTGCATGAACGGCTGGGGCACGACCTTCATGGTCATCGCACCCGACGGTCTCGTAATGCCCTGCCACGCGGCGCGCATGCTGCCGGGCATCAATCTGCCGTCGGTGCGCAAAGCAAGCCTTGCGCAGATCTGGCGCGACTCGCCGGCCTTCAATCGCTTCCGCGGCGATCAGTGGATGCCCGAGCCGTGCCGCAGCTGTCCGGAGAAGGCCAAGGACCTGGGCGGATGCCGCTGCCAGGCGTTCCTGCTGACCGGCGACGTTGGAGCCACCGATCCCGTGTGCGACAAGTCGCCACAGCACTCCAAGGTGCTCGAGATCATCAATGCACCGCCGCTGCCGCCGGCGACGCAGTTGACACAGCAGGCGACTGCGAGGCCGCTGGTATTTCGCACCCCGGAGAATTCCGAGCGCCTGCTGAGCGGCGCTCCATAGGGTCCAGCCCACGTCTCACGACGCCACTCTGACCCGTTGTACGACGGATGGAGGTGGCGTCACGGAGCCCCATGCCAGATTTCCCAGGTAACGGCTGGCCATGCGACCTGCATCGTCCAGCCCGAAGAGATACAGCCAGCGATTATCGAACAGGGCCCTGACGTCCGGGTGCTTACACAGGATCGCGGTCATCGCATCCTGTGGTGCTTCGATGCAGACCGACAGGCGCAGCGGTTCGTGTGCGTAGCGCTCGCCGTCATGGACCGACTGCCACGGTAGGCCGGTTCGTAGCACGCCGCCATTACCTTCCAACACGCCGATGCCGCCGATGACGTTGTGCAGCAGCTTGTTACCGGCCCCGAATACCTCCGGGGCCACGGTCGAACCGTAATACTGCAGGCTGATCCAGCTCGCGACGATGACCGGCGCGGTCATGATCTGCTCGAGCACACCGAAGCCCTGGTCCCGCGTCCAGTCGTAGTCGTGCAGGAACGCTCGCCCCTGCAGGTTTCTTCCTATTGTGCGATGGCGCGCTGCCGCGATGAACGCCTGGCAACCGGCGAGGCCCCACTCCGGGCGCACTTCCGACCAGTCCCGGCTGCGCAGCCGGATGCGGTATTCGTCGCGCGCGTGTGGCAGGCGCACAGCCCGTTCGGTGCGTGTCATGGCGCCGGCGGCCGCGAGCCAGGCGGTAGCGTCTGCAAGATCGGCTGTGTGAGATTCCGTGCGGTGGTCTTGCGTGTAGATGGTCACTGCATCGGTCGTCGTGTCATGCAGGGCCCCCAGGAACATCGTATCCGCCGGAATCACAATACCCCGTTGGATGAGCTGCTGGCGCACCTCCGCATCATTCAGCAGCGCCGCCAGCAGCCGCGCATTGACCTCCCCGGAATAGCCGCCGCAGGCGCCACAGTGCAGTGCGCTGGCATGCGGGTTGTTCGCCACCGTGGCCCCATGGCCGGCCAGGATGATGAGCGGGGCGAAGTTACTGGTGAGCGACATCGCGCGCAGCACCATCTCCGCCGTCCGCGACCGGGTCGCAAGATCGAGTGGCGGATCGAGGCGCGGCGCCGGATCATCGATCGCCGGCGCGTGATGACGCGCCAGCGCATCGCGCAACAGCTTGCCGATGTAGATCGGGCCGGTCGCCTCGACGAAGGCGAACGAAGACACCGCGGCGAGCTTGAAGCGACCCCAGGCGCGCGTGATCCGGGCCTTGATGCGCGTCAATTCATCCGCGCTGACATCGGTCGGCCCCCCGGCAACGCTCGTCAGCGAAGGATTGAGCAGCACCGGCAGGCGCAGTTCCGTGACGTCCGAGGCAAAGCGCCGGTGCGCCGCGGTAAGCCCAAAGAATCCGGCAAACCCGAGCGTCTGTATGCGCGGCGAGATCGTCTCGAGTGCGCGCCGGAAGACTTCGGAGCGTACATCGATGCAGAACACCGCCTGCAATGCCGGACGCCCGCTATCGGCTAGAGTACCGGGCGCATCCAGGACTGCAGCCAGGTCGCGCTGGCCAGCGTGTTCGGCCGCCTCCTGCAGGATGACGTCGATGACCTGGTCGGAAGTCGCTTCGACAGGCAACGCGTATGCCTCGCGCGCCCTGGACCAGGTGTCCCGTAACTGTTGGCCGTAACAATGGTAGAGCGCTTCATCCCACAGCAGGCGAATCGCCAGCAAATCAGCGAGGGTGCGATCCGAACGGCCGCCGAGCTCGGCCTGCCAGAGCAGGTAGCGCGCATACTGCGCCCAGCCGCCAAGCGTCACCAGCAGGCGGTGAAAATACGTCGTCAGCTCCGGTGGCGTAAGTCCGAGCACCGACACCGCGCGGCCGATCGCGTCGGATGGCATGCGCGGCGCCTGTGCCACATGCATCGCAAACCCCGGAAGTCCGATGATCTCGGGTGTCAGGTCATGAGTTGCGACCGCGCGCCAGGCGCTGTACGTACTCCTGCCGTGAGGAGCCGCCCAGATCGCCTGGCCGACGTCGAAGTAGCCCGATGCCCAGACGCCCATGCGATCTGCAATCACAGCGGGCCAGTCGATCCCGGAAACCTTCGCGGCGAGGTCTGCCACCGTGGGCAGCGCCTCCGGTCGTTTGGCCGGCTGCCTCGCAGCGTCCAGCAACGCGGCGACGTTTGCGGGCCGCGAGCCGCTGGGCGCAAGCGCCAGCGCCCACTCCAGGTCAGTCGGATCGATAGCCCCGGAATCGATGCGCTCCAGGTACCATTGTCGCGGCATCGTCACGGCCGTGCCCGCGACCCGTTCCAGTCGCGCGGCCGTCTGGAACAGCGACTCGACGGATTGTCCCAGGAAAGGGTTGACCGCCACACTCGAAGCCAGCGGCCAGACCGGCGGGATCGCCCGTATCGCCGCCTCCACCGCCTGCGTCAACAGGGCAGGATCTTCATTCACTGACGTCAGGTTGTTCATGCAGGGCCGTGCCAGCAACCCACTAGCTGGGTCTGCGCAGCAGCCACCCCCCCAGCAGGCGATCAGAGATGGCGTTGGCATACAGGCCGTTGGACAGATGCACGCGGAACCCGGCCGCCGCAGGGTGGTTTGCCCAGAGCGGAAACATCGCCTGGACAACGGCGACCAGTCCGAAGCTGAACACGGCCAGGATTATCAGCGCCCACTCCAGTGGGCCAGGTGCCGGGACCGGCGGCAATGTGTGGCGGGTCACGTAGCTGGCGCCCGATTGCAACGCAAAGTAGCTGATCGACGTTGCGACCGAATAGAGAGTAGTACGCTGCGTCAATGCGCGTGGCGCGGAATCTGCCAGCCCCTGCGCGATCAGGTATGCGACACCGAAGATCAGTATCGCGCCCAGCGCGATGGCCTGGGGCGATTTGTGCTCGAATCCGAATGCGAACCCGACCGCGACGTAGATCGTCAGGGCCAGCAGGAAGGCGCGGCCGACCGCGGCGGCATTGGGAATCGCCACGACCCCGGGACGCCGATTCGCCGCGATCGTATCTACCGCGGCGCCGGAGACCAGGAACGAATGCGCCTTGTACAGCGAGTGGGCAACGATGTGCAGCAGTGCGAGCGGAAACAGGGCGAGTCCGCACTCGAGTGTCATGAATCCCATCTGCGCGACCGTAGACCAGGCCAGCGACGTCTTGACCGCGTGCTGGGTCAGCATGACCAGGCCGCCGAAAACCGCGGTGAATCCCCCCACCATCACCAGCACCGCGAGCACGCTCGGCGATAGGACCAACACGTACGCGAAACGGATCAGCAGGAAGCCGCCGGCATTGATGACACCCGCGTGCAGCAGCGCAGAGACCGGAGTCGGCGCTTCCATGACCTCGGTGAGCCAGCCATGGGTCGGGAACTGTGCGGACCTGAGCAGCGCCGCGAGCGCCAGCAGGCCGGCCGCGCCCAGGGCATAGCCATTATTTCCCTGCCCGGCACGCGCGGCGTCGAGGATCTGAGCGAGATCGGTGGATTGGTAGTTTATAAAGAGCAGCGCTGCGGCACCGATCATGGCCGCGTCAGCGACGCGGGCGGAGACAAATTTCTTTCTTGCCGCCCGTTGTGCCGCGACTCGCTCAGGATAGAACAGCAGCAGACGGTGTAGAAACAGGCTGGTGGCGATCCAGGCCAGGACAAACTGCACCAGATTGCCCGCTGTCACGAGCGTCAGTACCGCCGCCAGCGTCAGGCACAGCCAGCCGGTAAATGGACCCTGTCGGGCCTCACCATCGAGATAGTTGGCTGAAAATCGCACCACGACCCAGCCGATGAAAGTGACCAGCAGCAGCATCGTGACGCTGACGGCGTCGACGCGGGCGGCTATGAGTCGCTGGCCTGCGGTAACGAGGAAGGCGCTGCCTGCGCCCCGCGCCAGCACCAACGCAGCGGTCGCCACTGCCACGGCTATGGCGCCGATCGTCGCAAGTTCCGCCACCCGCAGCTGCCATCTCGGACGCGGCCCGCTGCCCAGGAACCCGGCTACCCCTGCTGCCAGGAGCAGGACAGGCGCGATCAGCGGCAGGAGGTAAATGGACACGATCTCTCTCCGATAGCGGATACTTTGTTATTGAATCTTCTGCCAACGAGCCGTGGCGATGCCAATGGCACCGGCGCGCTGGGCCCTGGCAAGCAGCGCGGCGTCGAGACCGCCCTGGGCGTAAACAGGCAACGACGCGCGCGCGCTCAGACGCTCGACGCCGTTCCAGCCCAGCGCGGAACCCGGATGCGCCGCAGTCTCGAGCACCGGCGATACGACGACAGCATCCGCCCCAAGCTCGGTTGCACGCGTCAGGTCGCTATCATCGTGGCACGAGCATACCCACAGCTTGACCGGCGGACGTCCCCTCAAGCGTCGCAACTCCTGGGCGGTCGAGTGCACTCCCGCGAGCCCCGCGCGACGCGACTCGAGTGCAGACCCCACGAGCAGCACGCGCGCTCCGGCCGGCCCGGCGATCGCATTCACCCGGCGCGCCAGGGCGACCCTCTGATCTGGCGCCATATCGGGCTCGCGCAGTTGATACAGGCGGATGCCATGGCGCACCCCAACCGCGATGTGATCGAGCATGGCTGCGACACCGCCAAGATCGACGGATCGGCACACCGCATAGATCGACGGCAGTGCCAGTGCACCGAGCACGCGCTCGACCGACGGCAGGATCGGTGCGACGGTTGGCGCTGCCGGATCGATCCATGCGAGCCGCTGACCTTCGCGGCCGTGCGCAGTGCCCTCCCAGCGATGGACCTTGAAGAAGTGCAGCCGGATTCGGCGCAACCGGAACGGATATTCGTAGTACATCCAGGGTCGGAGCTCCAGCGCGCGGATGCCGATCTCTTCCTCGAGTTCCCGGACCGCGGCGTGTTCTGCGCTCTCCCCCTCATCGATCTTGCCTCCGGGCAATTCCCAGAACCCGGGTGAGATCTGCCCCGGGGTGCGCTCCGCCATCAACACGCGCCCGTCGTTCGCGAGCACGATGCTGGCGGCAACCTCGACGGCGGGCGCGCGCATCAGTCTGGCCAGATGCGCGCCGGGTGCAGGTCGCGCCACGGGTTATCGGTGGTGCTGCGTGGCACGCCAGCACGCTCGGGCCGCACCTGAACACCGTGCTGCTGAGCACCGTGCTGCGCGCTTGGGGCCGGATCGCGAGTCGGCGTGGCCACCCCCAATGACGCCTGGACCTTAGGCGACGCACGCGTACCGGCGGAACCCTTCTTAGCGCCGCGTGCCACGAACGCTACCCGGGAAGAGCAAGCGCTGTCGCGCGACTCGCAAACTCGACTTCGTTGTCTCCCGGAGCCCGCCCGTCTTTGCCGTACACGGTCACGTTGACATGCGTCTTACCAAACCCCAGGTCTGGATACAGTCCGGTCTCTTTAGACAGGTGGGCGAGCCGCTCCAGGAAGGCGCGAGTGTCGCCGTAAGAGTCGAACTGAAAGCGGCGAAACAGCGACGGCGGCGCGGCAACCGATTTCCAGCCTTCCGGCAACGACGGCGCGGAGGACATGATGGATCCCTCCTTAAGCTCGGGCCTAAGCTCTGGATCGTCCGATCGGCTCTCCGGCCTTTCCAAGGCGTCGCGTAAGTTCGTCATAATGAATCGCCTCCTCAGCACCGATCGACTCGAACAGATGGCGCAGTGGCCCTGCGCCGGTACAGGCGTGCGCGGCATCACGATACAACCGCACGGCCGCCGCCTCCGTCATTCGGGCGTGCCCGAGCAGCTCGAGCACGCTGCCGCCGATCGGCAGGCTCGCAACCGGTCCCGGGCTCAAGGCCGCCCCCGCCTCCGCCAGCGCTGCAGCAAAACGTTGCGCGTGGCGCAACTCCTCGAAGGCCGATCCCTCGCACTCCTTCGCCAGGTTCGCGTCCCCCAGCCCCCGGGCTACGACCGCCTGCAGCGTAAATTGCTGGGCGGCCGCAAACTCGTGGCGCAATGCGCGTTGCAGCCAACCTAGCATGGTCGGAGTTGGCCTCGTCATCGCTGCCGATCCCGGTGGCGGCCTGGACGCATGCCGTCGGATCAGTTACGCGACACGTCACCATCACGGCCACCGCCCTCGGACTGCAGCGGCAGGATCTGCTCCACCTCCGAGTGCGGACGCGCGATGATATGCGCAGCCGCCAGACCATCACCCACGCGCTCGCAGGCGTCGGCACCGGCGCGCACCGCGGCATTGACCGCACCGGTCTCGCCACGAACCAGCACGGTCACATAACCGCCACCCACGAACTGACGTCCGACGAGACGCACCTCGGAAGCCTTGGTCATGGCATCGGCCGCTTCGATTGCAGGAACCAGGCCGCGCGTCTCGATCATTCCGAGCGCGATACCCAACTTTTCACTGGCCATGTTCAACTCTCCTTGACTTTCAATTGATAAACGTACGAAACAAACTCTTCGATCCGCTCGTGCCCTAGCTGCGCCAGCGCTCTTCATCCCAGTGATCGATGATTCCGCCGATCGTCAGATCGGTGGTGATCTTGGGATTACCGGCCGCAATGCGCGCGGCAGACAGGCCGATGGTGACGACGAAATCGCCTGGTTTGGCCCCGATCGGATCCAGGGCCACCTCGAGGTTGCCCCGATGATCCTCCACCACGCGCAGGGACTTTGCCGCCAACCAGAAATTTCGTTTGGTGGTCACGAGGTCGCGCACGATCCGGTGTATCTGCATGGCTACTGGGCTCCTGCCTTGCCACTGGAATCGTCCCAGTAATCGATGATCCCGACGATGGTCAGGTCGCTCGGATAATCCTTGCTGCCTGCGGCATCGCGTGCCGCGGAGCTGCCGACGGCGATCACCCAATCGCCAGGCTTGCAGCCGACCGGGTCGACCGCCACCTGCTTGCCGCTGCTGCCGCGCTCTTTCACCACCAGCAGCCTGCGATTCTCGAGGCTGCCAATGCGCGCCGTAGCAACCAATGTACCTTCGACCTGACAGATCTTCATGCGTGCAACCCGGCCTTGGATTCGGTGCGGCGCTGTGCCGGCGCCTCGACGGCGTGGAGTGTGCTGGTGTCGCCAGCCCTGGCCACCGCCATGACCACGAGACTTCCCCGATCGACCAGGGACTGGAAGCGAGCCTCGGTGGCGCTCTGCAGCCGCGTGGCACGGCGCTCCGCGCTCGCGCGCGCTCCAGGGATGCGCGGATCGAACCGGACATGCACCAGCACCGGCACCGCCAGTCCGCGCGGTTCGTGCAGTGACTTCAGGATGCGCACGCCGACGTCGAGATCGGGCGCACCTTCCTCGATAGTGTCCATCTGCGCCTGGAACGCCAGATTGCGCAGCTGCACGTCATCGACCGCATCGCCGATCACGATCAATTGTTCGGTGTGGCCGCGGTCGGCATAGCCGGCGCCATGCCAGCCACGCACCGCGTCCACCTGCGCCAGGTTGTTCTTGAGCAGGTAACCGCAGAACCAGCGCATGCCTTCCGTGGCCGCATCATCCGTCGCCACGCCGATGGATTCGGCGACCTGCACGCGGATCGCCTGCTTGCCTTCTTCCCGCGACAATCCGCGGGTGAGATCGTACAGCCGCTGGTTGTCGATGAAACGGCCGGTCGACATCTGACCGGCGGCATCCGGAACGTGCACCCGGATCGCATCGGTATCGGTATCGACGCCGACCAGCAGGGTGGCGACCCGCGCCTCGCAGCAATGGGTCAGCTCCACCGCCTGCTCGAATTGATGCAGGCGCTCGAGCAGGGCAGAGGCGGCGCGCGCATCGTCGCTGCCGTGCGCAGCACAGCCCTCATGGCTGGGGTCGACACTGCTGAAATGATAGACGCCGATCTTCAGGAACCGGGTGCGGCCGCTGACCTCGTTCGGGCGCGCTTCACGATAGCGACGCAGTTCCACCGTCTCCCAGTGACGCAGCGACTCTTCCACGTCGAACATCGCGCCCGCATAGGACTTGCGGTATGCCACCACGGCCGGCGGCACCCTTAGGATGTAATCGACCGTCCCGCTCAGGCGCCCATCGGCACAAGGCGTGATATCGATCGCATGAAATCCGAAGCGCTGGATGAGCTCTTCGGCGCTCTCGCCTTCGAACTTGCGCGCCAGGTCGCGCTCGGGATGGCGCTCGATGAGCCGGCAGAAGGTTGCCAGCACGCAGTACGCATACAGGCGCCTGACATCGAGCGGCGCTGCCCACGACACCGTCAACAGCTCGCGCGGCACAGCGACACCCAGGCGCTCGCGCAGGAATTCCGCGGCCGTGGATGCGAAATTGTCCTCGAATTGCCGCCGCGCCAGCTCCTTCAGCGTCGGCTCGATGGCGCTGAACGCCGCCTGGATCTCATCGGAGCGCTGCTTGAGCGCGCGACTGATGGCCGGGTCGGCGAGCGGATGGCCCGTGGTTGCCGCGCCGCTGGAAAACGCGTGCGGCGATGCTTCCGGCTTTGCGAAGCTGGTCGCGAAGCTCGGCACTCCCGACCAGGGCTGGCCGAGTCGAGCCGCGCTCAACCGTTGCCAGGCCGCGGGGTATGGGGCGGCCGGTCGCCGCTGTGCGCGCTTCATGCTTGCGCTCCGCCGGACAGGGTCACCCGCGCCGCTGTCTTCCCTGACCAGCCCGCCAGACCGGTCACCAATTGCTTGGTCTCTTCGCGTTTCGCCAGCGTCTTGAACTTACGCGCGCCCGAGAATGCCTGCGCTTTCCCGGCTCGTTCGCTCGGATTGCGTTCGACCGCATTGCTGCCGTCCACGCCGGTCACGTTGGATTGCTCGGTCCAGGACCATCCGGACACACGGGTACCTTGCTCGCGTCCCTCGCCGGTGAGCTTGGAGCGCGCGGCGGGGGCCTCTTTGTCGGCGGCACCGCGGGGCCGGAAATTAAATTCGGCATTTCCGGTCACACGACCACTGGCGATGGCAAACGATCCGGTGATCGGTGAGGACGCCGCCGCCGTGTCCGGTGACGCCTGCGCGGCACGCGCACGCAGCTGCGCGGTGCGCTGCGGCGACGCGATGGAAAACCGCGCGTTCACCCCGGCAAGCCCCTCGTCCGCGCCCGTGGCCGGGGCATCGGCGGACTCGCGAAAATAGGCCGACCCCGTCACCTCGCGGGCCGCGCCCCGATGGGTTCCGGTGACGCTGTCCGAGTGCCTGGGCACGTCGCCGGAGATCGCTGCGGTCGCCGCACGCCGTGGCAGGCGATCCTCGGCAGTCGACGCGGTGGCGGGATCGCACCAGCCGTGGACGGTCGCCGGCCCTTGATAGGGTGTCCCAGTGATGATCGAGCAGGAGCCCGCCGCATCGCCGCTGACGCGCGGGTTATGTTCCACGTGGGTGCCGGTGAGGCGCTGCTGTCCCCAGGTCTGTGCGACGCTGACCTTGGCGCCGGTGACCGGGTCGCGCCGGGCCGCTCCCAGTTGCACCGCTGGCGCCGTGCCGCCGCCCGACCCGCCGCATTCCGCCTGCGAACTCGCAGGCGTCAGGTATTGATTGCCCGTCACTTGCCGGCAGACGCCATTCTCATCGCCGGTGACGCGACCACCGCGACCGACCGCGGAACCGGTGATCGGCAGTCCATTTTCCGTCGATTCGATCGGCAGTTCACGCGTGCGCACGCGCGAGCCGAGCGAATTCGCCGACCGGCCGAGATTGGTGCCGAACACGCTGTGTCCGTGCGGGTCGACCTGGCGATTGAACTGGCTCGATACGTAAGCGCCATCGGACGCGCGCGGTGTCACGTCGTCATTGATGTTCTGCTCGGCCTCGCCCGTAATCGCGATCGTGGCGCCGCGCTCGTCACCGGTCACGCTCACTTTGCTTCTGATCAGGGTGCCCGACACGATTCCCCCGCCTGCCGTGCGCGCCAGGCCCACCTTGGGTCCACCCGAGCGCACCGGCGGACCGTCGCTGGCGCCGATGTACTGGGTGCCGGAGACCGGTAAATGCGTGCCCGGCTCATCTCCGGTGACCTGTGAGCCGCGCCCAATCCGGCTGCCGGTCACGATCTGGCCGCCGTGCGTGGTCGATGCCGTCACCTTGGGGGCATAGTCGAGCTTTCCCTGGCGCGCCGGCCGGCTCGGCAATGCGGCGGGCGTGTTGCCCCGGCCCTGCTGGCTCATCAGCGCCCGGCGTGCCCGCGCCTGTTCGTGGCCTGACCCGGCGCCATTTACAGCAGAGCTCACGCCAGAGCCTTGGGAAGAC
>Ga0302157_10006930_pt1 | contig 11559 bp, 9 predicted proteins | sample I_Bog_N3_3_FD_193502 | JGI IMG/M metagenome (GOLD analysis project Ga0302157, IMG submission 193502) | Peat permafrost microbial communities from Stordalen Mire near Abisko, Sweden - I_Bog_N3_3 | ecosystem: Environmental > Terrestrial > Soil > Wetlands > Peat | place: Sweden: Abisko, Stordalen...
TCGCAGATGGAGCGCCTGCGTCGATTTCCACAGCGCCCCCGCGAGCAGCAGGGGTGAGAGCACGAGCGTCGCGGCGACGGCGATCCGGCGCGTGCGACCGAGCGAGCACAGCGCCTCCGCGGCGAACAGCGCGTCGAGGATCAGCCCGGCCTTCGACAGCGCGTGACCGAGCGTGGCCGTGGCGAGGATCACGTTGTGCCGCCTTCGAGCACGAGCGCGAACCCGGGCACGATCACCGTTCGTCCGGCGCGCTCCAGGCGGACCTCGACGAGGTAGCGGCCGGGCGGTGCGGGCGCTCCGGCGGCGGTCCTCCCATTCCAGACCAGCTCGAACTTCCGGTACTCGCGAACCCGGCGGCTTCGCGCGATCACGTCCACCGCGCGATCGGTGGCGGCGGCCAGGACCGTCACGTCGACGACGTCGCCGACCGACAGCCTGAGGTGAAAGTGGGCGGCCCGCGGCGGCGGGCCCTGCGGATGAAAGCGCGTCGTCGCGCTGTGGCCGTTGACGAGCGGGGCCTCACGCTTGAGCTCCTGGTCGCGGAACAGTGCGTAGACGCTCGCCGCCACCAGCAGCACGAGCACCGCGCCGGAGAGCGTCGCGGCGCGCAGCGCGCGCGGCCGCGCACCCCCCGTCGCGCGTATCACCGCCCTGCGTATTCGCTGCCGAGGGTGATGACCACCTGCGGAACGCCGCCCGCGGCCTCCGCGAGGCTGACGGTGTCGGCGTCGGCCGGACCGACCCGCGTCGGCGTCGGCGCGAGGTCCTTCGCGACCTCCTTCGCCGCGGCGCGGCCGCCCGGCGTGATGTAGCCGACGAGGGTGTAGTGGTGGCCGTGCGACAGCGCGTTGCCGATCGTGCCCTGCTTGAAGCCCAGGCGAGCGAGCCGGCCGGCAACCTGGCTCGCCAGCCCCGAGGTGTGCGTGCCGTTCAGCACGGCGACCGTCACCGTGGCCGGGTTCGGCCCGCCGGCAGCTCTTGGCGCGTTCGAGCCGCCTGTGCTGAACACCCTCGTCGCGATGAAGATCAGCACGATCACGATCACGACCGCGGCTGCGAGCAGCCGAAATACCGACCCGCCCGCGTGCGGTTCGAGATCCTCGCCGTCCGTGCTCGGTGCCTGCTCGCGACGGCGGGTCGTGGCGGCGCCGCCGTCCGCCACGACTCCCTCCAACGCGCCCTCACCCACCGCGGCCGCGGCAGCCGCGCCGGCCACCGCCGCGACGGGTATGGCGCGTGCCGGCGGGGGCGGCGGTGGGAACCGGGGCCTCGCCCCGGCGGCGGTGGATGGAGCGAGCGGCGCCGGCTCCTCTTCTTCAGCCGCCGGCATCGCGTCGCTGTGACCGCCCTCGTCGAGCGCCGCCGGTTCCGGCGCCGGCTCGGCGGTGAAGTCGAAGACCGACGGCTCGAGGCGCTCGGCCGAGATCTCCCCGGCCGGTTCGGGCACGAGGGAGGCGACCGCCACCGCTCCGGCTCCCAACGCCTCGGCCGACTCCGACTGCGACTCCCCAGGCTGCCCGGCTGCCACCCCCTCCACGACCGCCGTCTCGGCGGTGTCGGAGGAGACGTCGGCGGCGCCGTCGGGTGCTTCGGGCGCGCCGTCCAACAGCTGGGCCGACCCGACCGGTTCCGCTGTCGCGGCGGGACGGGCGCTGAGCGGAACCGAGGCGCTCGGTGTGGACGCCTCCCCTGAGCCTCCACCCCGGGACCCGTCCGCGTCGGTGGTGGTGGCCGCGTCCGGGCGCTCCGCGCGAGCGGCGTCGTCAACCACCGGCGGCGCTGCCACGGTCCCGTCGGCCGATGGGACCCCCGGGATCGCCGCAGCCATCGCGCCGGCAACCGTCGCGGCCGCCACGGGAGCCACGGGAGCCACCGCCTTCCCCGGCTCGCCGAGCTCGCCGGCCGCGCCAAACGCCGGGGCTGCGTCCGCTGCTGCCCCGGCGGCCGCCCCGCCGACCGCGACCCGGCGCACCCCCGGCACCGCCACCGTCGCGGTCGGGGCGGCAGACGCCGGCTGGCCCGCCGGCATCTGCGGCGTGAGCACCTCGCGCCCGGGCGCCACCGCCACCGGCCGCGGGGTCAGCTGGCGGGCGGAGGCCGGCAGGCCGCGCAGACGCTCCTCCTGCTGCTCGAGCAGGTCCGACATGCGGCGGACCTCCCGCGCCTGGGCGAAGTAGAGGAGCACCAGGAGCGCCAGCCCGATGATCGCGGCGAACCCGGCGTAGGCGCCGATCGACTTGACGTCCGACTGCAGAGAGAACGCAAGGACCATCAAACGCGGCAGTCTATGAGGACTCGGCGACGACTGGGGCGTGCACCCGCAGCTCCGTGAGCTGGGCGACCTTCTCGGCGAGCCCGACCGCGTCCGCCTCGAGCACCAGCAGCGAGATCTCGTCGAAGATCACCTCGACCCGTTCGAGGTCCATCGGCTCGCGCCGCGCGAGCAGGATCTTCTCGGCCTCGGTCGGCTCGGGGCGCTCGTAGGGGTTGAAGAGGTCCTCCTCCAGCTTCTCCCCCGGGCGGCGCCCGATCATCTCGATCGCGATGTCGACTCCGGGCCTCAGCCCGGACAGCTCGATCATCTTGGTCGCGAGGTCGAGGATCGACACCGGCTCGCCCATGTCGAGCACGAAGACCTCGCCGCCGCTGCCGAGCGTGCCGGCGCGGATCACCAGCGCGACCGCCTCCGGGATCGTCATGAAGTAGCGGGTCATCGCACTGTCGGTCACCGTCACCGGACCGCCCGCCTCGATCTGGCGGCGGAAGATCGGCACGACGCTGCCCGAGGAGCCCAGCACGTTCCCGAAACGCACAGCCATGTAGCGGGTTGCGGGGAACCGCCTCTGCGCCGCGTCGATCGCGCACTCCGCGAGCGCCTTCGAGGCCCCCATCACGGTCGCCGGCATCACCGCCTTGTCGGTCGAGACCAGCACGAAGGCGTCGAGTCCGAGCTGGCCGGCGACGGTCGCGACGACGCGCGTGCCGATCGCGTTGTTGCGGACCGCCTCGACCGGGTTGCGCTCCATCAGGCCGACATGCTTGTAGGCGGCGGCGTGGAAGATGATCTGGGGCATCTCCTCGCTGAGGACCTCCCGCATGCGCTCCTCCTCCTTGCAGTCCGCGAGCACCGGCGCGAGCGCGCCGGGCGGGGCGTGCAGGTCCTCCTCGAGCTCTCGCAGGATGGCGAACATGTTGTCCTCGGCGTGGTCGAGCAGGACCAGCCGGCGCGGCCCGGCGCGCCAGATCTGCCGGCACAGCTCGGAGCCGATCGAACCGCCCGCACCGGTGACCATCACGACCGCACCCTGCAGGTAGCGACCGACGAGCTCGAGGTCCACGCGCACGGCCTCGCGCCCGAGCACGTCCTCGACCTGCACGTCGCGGACCCGGCGCGCGATGCCGACCGTGCCCGAGAGCATCTCGAACACCGTCGGCAGCGTGCGCACCGGAATTGCGCGCTCGCGGCACGCCTTGACGACCCGCATGCGCAGCTCGCCCGGGGCCGATGGGATCGCGATGATCACCTCGTCGGGCTCGGCCTCCTCGAGGATCCGCGGCAGCTCGCGAGTCGTCCCGCGCACGCGCACGCCCTCGAAGCGCAGGCGCTGCTTGAGCGGGTCGTCGTCGACGAACCCGACCGGGTGAAGGCCGAGATCCGCGTTGCGCGTCAGCTCCTGGCAGACCAGCCGGCCACCCTGTCCGGCGCCGACGATCAGGACGTTGCGCCGGGCATGCGAACTCGAGTGCAGTCCCGGCAGGCGGCGGTCGTTGACGGCCCGCGCGAGCACCCGGGCGCCCGTGAGGAACACGAGCGACAGCAGGAAGTTGAAGGCGATCACGCTCACGGGCAGACCGACGGCGACGAGCACCTCGGTCAAACCGGGGTGGTGCTTGTTGAGCTGCGGGAACAGCGCGCGATGCACCGGGTGCACGATCGCCACGACCGCCACCAGCAGCACCGTCGCGATCACGAGCGAGCGCAGCAACAGCTCGATGTCGCGCTGACCGACGTAGCGCCAGCGGCGCTGGTAGACACGTGAGACCGCGAGGATCGCGACCGTGCCCACGATCACCCACGGCCACGTCGCCGTGAACAGATGGTGGTAGCGCGACGGCCAGCTGCCCTCGAAGCGCAGCCAGAACGCTAGGTAGTACGCGAGCGCGACCAGCCCTGCGTCGACCACGAGTTGCGGCAGCGAATGGCGATGCAGCGGAAAGGCCGCCGAGCGAAGCCGTCGGCGCATTGCACCGATTGTAGGGACTGCAAGCGCGGTCAGAGCACTTCTGGGGTACTCGTGCGAGGGCCTGGCGAGGCCGCGCTCATCAGCAGCGCAACGAGCACCGCCGGGTCGCGTCGCACACGCTCGCCGCCCTCGGAGCCGCGGTCGCGCTTGCGAAGCTCGATCTGCTCGGCGCGTTCCAATCGCCGCATGCGCCCCTGGGCGATCAGCTGCTCGTCAACCGCGCCGAGCCGCCCCTCGAAGGTCGTCCAGACCGGCGTGCGCAGCGCCACCGCCTCGCGGTTCATCGTCCCGCCGGCGCTGATCACGAGGTCGGCGTAGGCGATCAGCGACTGCGCGTCGATCGCCCCGCTGGGCACGACGAAGCCGCCGGCGTCGAGCAGTTCACGGCGCTGCGACTCGATCCGCGGCAGTACGACCGCCTGCGACCCCCGCACCCGCGCCAGCACGCCGGCGAACAGCGCGTTCTCGAAGCGGTGGTAGAGCGAGACCGCCGGCGGCGTCCGCACGACCACGATCGGCTCGCGCGGGTCGAGGCCCAGTTCGCCGAGCACGGCCGGGCTCGGCTCGAAGTCGGCGAGGTAGTACTCCTCCTTGAGGCCCGCGTAGCGCTGCAGCTTGCCTTCTGCGCCATAGCGCGCGAGGCGCTCAGGGGGGATGACGTCGGGCACGACAACAGCTTGTGCCAGGCGGCAGTTCACGTTGTGCTGCACGCTCGCCCACTCATAGTCGAACATGGTCGCGCTGGGAATCCGCAGCGCCGCCGCGGCGACGGTCACGTCGTTGGACCCGTGCCCGAACGCCAGCTCGAAGCGCCGCGGCCGGGCCCAGCGCGCGAGCGCGAACGACCGCGACGCGAGCCCGCCCGCCTTCGCGGCGAGACGGCCGCCGCGGTGGCGACCGATCACGGTCGGCTCCAGGCCGAGACGCTGCGCCAGCTCGACGGTCTGCGCGAAGTCGCGCGCCGTGACCGACACGTCGTGGCCGTCGGCGCGCAGGCGTTCGACGATCGGACGCATCACGAGCGGGTGCGGGCTGTTGGTGAGGTCGACCCAGACTCGCATCGCCGTGGCCAACGCTACCCTTCTGGCGCCGTGTACGAGCTTGCGTCCGTCACCAACGCCCTGGTCAACGTCGCAACCACGATCATCAACGACCTCGGCTATCCCGGCATCTTCCTGCTGCTGGTGGCCGGCTCGGCCGGCATTCCGGTGTCCTCGGAAGCGGTCATGCTGTTCGCCGGCTTCGATGTCTACAGGGGCCATTTCACGCTCCTGGCGATCATCATCGTCGGCGTCCTGGGCGACATGGTCGGAGCGACGCTCGCCTACGCGATCGGGTACTTCGGCCGGATCGAGCTGGTCGAACGCCACGGCGCGAAGGTCCACCTCACGCCCGAGCGCCTGGCTCGCGCCGAGCAGTGGTTCGACCGCTACGGCACCAGGGCGATCCCGATCTGCCGCATCCTGCCGCTCGTGCGCGCCTACATGTCGTTCCCCGCCGGCGCCGCGGAGGTCCCCTACCTGCGCTTCCTCGCCCTGAGCGCGCTCGGCGGCGTGCCGTGGATCGCCTTCTGGGGCATCCTCGGCCGCGTGATCGGATCCCATTACCACGACGTCGAGAGCAACCTGCACTACGTCGACATCGCCGCGCTGGTGCTGATCGTCGCGGCGATCATCTACCTGTTCGAGCGCCGACGCAGGAGGAAACTCGCCCACTGACGCCACGCCCGGCGACGCCGGCCCGCCCTTCACCCTGGGCCACGCGGTCGCGCTCGGCCTGCTGCACGGCCCGGCCGAGCTGGCGCCCGTCTCCTCCTCCGCCCACACGGCGCTGCTCGCCTGGTATCGCGGCTGGGACTACGGGCCGCTCGACGCCGGCGCACGCAAGCGCTTCGAGGTCGCCCTGCACGCAGGCACCACCGCGGCCCTGCTGATCCTCAGCCGGCGAGAGCTCGCCGCGATCGCGGCCCAGCGACGACCGCCCGGCGCGAGCCCGGGCCTCGGCCGCGTCCTCGTGCTCGCGAGCATCCCGCCGGCGCTGGCCGGCGCGCTGCTGCAGAACCCGATCGAGCGCCGCCTGGGCACGCCGGCGACGATCGCCGCGGCTCTCGCCGGCGGCTCGATCGCGATGGTGATCGCCGAACGCCACGGCGGCGGCGGGCGGCGCAATGGGGCCGACGCCGGCGTCCTCGACGCCCTGGCCCTCGGCGGCGCCCAGGCGGTGGCGCTGATCCCCGGCGTGTCGCGCAGTGGCGCCACCCGCTCGGTCGCGCGCTGGCGCGGGTTCGCTCCCGCCGACGCGGCGGCGCTGTCTGGCGCCGTCGGCCTGCCGGTCACCCTCGGCGCCCTTGCGCTCAAGGGCGTGCAGGCGCGCCACAGCGAACGGCGCGAGTGGGCGACACTCGGCGCGGGCGCGCTCGCCTCCTTCACCTCGACGCTCGCCGGCGAGGCCGCGATGCGCCGCATCGGGCGGGAGGGCTCGCTGCTCCCCTACGCCGCCTACCGCCTGGCGCTCGCCGCCGCGGTGGTCCGCCGTCTGCGCCAGAATGGCGGTCGATGAGCGACGCCTACGCCGCCGCCGGCGTTGACACCAGCGTCGCCGACCGCGGCGTGCGCGCGCTGGTCGACGTCCTGCGCACGATCGACACCGGCCGCCCGTCGCGCTCCGCCCTGGGGGCCGGCCATTACGCCGCGGTGCTCGAGATCGCCCCGGGCCTCGGTCTCGCGCTCTGCACCGACGGGGTCGGCTCGAAGCTGATCCTCGCCACCGAACTGGGGCGGCTCGACACGATCGGCATCGACTGCGTCGCGATGAACGTCAACGACCTCGTCTGCGTCGGCGCGGAGCCGGTCGCGATGCTCGACTACATCGCCGTCGAGCAGGTCGATCCGGCGGCGCTCGAACAGATCGCGCTCGGCCTCAAGCGCGGTGCCGAGCTGGCCGGCGTCGAGATACCGGGCGGCGAGCTGGCCGTGCTGCCGGAGCTGATCCGCGGCCACCCGAGCCCGCACGGCTTCGAGCTCTCCGGCAGCGCGATCGGCACGGTCGCGCTCGAGCTGCTCGTGACCGGGGAGCTCTGCGCTCCCGGCGACGCGCTGATCGGTCTGCCCTCTAGCGGGCTGCACTCCAACGGCTACACGCTTGCGCGCCGGCTGACCGACGGTCGCCTCGACGAACGCCCGGAGCTGCTGGGCGGCGCCACGCTCGGCGAGGCGCTGCTCGAGCCGACGGTGATCTACGTGCGCGCCGCGCTCGCCCTGCTGCGCAGCCCCACGGCGGTCCACGGCCTCGCCCACATCACCGGCGACGGGCTCGTGAACCTCAAGCGATTGAACCCGGCCGTGGGCTTCGAGATCGACGCTCCGCTGCCCGTCCCGGGCATCTGCGAGTGGCTGTGCGAAACCGGCTCGATCGACGCCGCCCAGGCCCACCAGGTGTTCAACATGGGCTGCGGCTTCATCGCCGTCGTCGCGCTCGCCGACGCCGCCGCGGCGACCGCCACGCTGGCCGAGCACCACCCCGGGGCGCGGGTCATCGGAGCGGTCAGCGACGCTGCGGGAACGGTGACGCTGCCCGGTCTGGGAATCGTTCTTTAAGGGGCCGCTTCGCGGCCGCTCGGCGACGCGGCGCCACCGCGCGGCAGCGGCCCCCACTCGCGCCGACGCTCGCTCGCGCGGCGTCGTCCGGGCGAAGGGGAGAGCCTCGGTTCGATGTTTTGTGTGACCTCCGGCTCAGCTGAGATGTCAGGCATTGTGCTGAACTGGGAGGCGAGGCTCAGGCACGGGCGGCGCGGGTGACGAGGCCGTCCAGAAAGGTGCTGACGGCGAAGTGGAACCGCTCCTCGCCGGCGCCGGCGACGAGTTCGGAGGCGTGGGCGACGAGGAGCGGGAAGCGCTCGGGCGGGAGCGCGGCGAAGGTCGCGCGGATCCGGGCAACGGCATCGTCGTGGTCGGCGTCGGTGGTGTTCCCGGCCGCGCGGCGGACGTCGGTCTCGGTCGCCGTCGCGGTCATGATCAGCATCAGGATGTCGACGGCCCACGATGCGTCCTGGGAGGGGATCCCGCCGGCCAGGAGGATCCCGAGCAGGTTCTCGGCGCCGGCGAGGGTGTTTTCGGTGGTCGGCGCCTCGCCCAGCAGCACACTGGCCATGCCTGGATGGGCCTCCAGCGCGTCGCGAAACCCGCGCATGAGGTCGTAGACCTGCTCGCGCCAGCGCTTCGGGTCGGGCGTGGGCAGCGACACCGTGCCCGCGACACGGTCCATCATCGCCCCCAGCAGCTCATCGCGGTTGGCGAAGTAGACGTACAGCGACGCAGCGCCGGTGTCGAGTTGGCGGGCGACGCGCCGCATCGTCACCGCATGGAGCCCTTCGGCGCGGGTGATCGCGAGTGCGGCATCGACGATCGCCTGATCGCTCAGCGGGGCCTTGGCCAGGCGATCACGGATCGAGCGGGGGCGGGTCGGAGCGTCCATGTAGGAAATGTAGCGACTTGACGAACGCCGTTTGTTGACGTACGGTGTTCGTCAACGAACAGTGTACGTCGTCCCAGGAGCTTTCGATGCCCGAAACCATTGCCGCCTCCCGCCCATCGATCACCAGCGCCCAGCCCGTCGCGGGCAACCCGCTGCGCTGGTTGGTGTTCTCGGTCGTTCTCGCGGCGAACGTGATGGACCTGCTGGACGCCACGATCGTCAACGTCGCCGGTCCGTCGATCCGCCGCGCGCTCGGCGGAAGTCCCTCGACGCTGCAGTGGCTGAGCGCCGGCTACACGCTCGCGTTCGCGGTGTTCTTGATCACCGGCGCGCGGCTCGGAGACATGTTCGGCCGCCGCCGCCTGTTCCTGGTCGGCTCCGCCGGCTTCACCCTGATGTCCGCCGCCTGTGCAGCCGCCCCCTCATCCTCGGTGCTCATCGCCTTCCGCGTGCTGCAGGGCGGTTTCGGCGCGCTGATGATCCCCCAGGGATTCGGGATCCTCAAGGAGGTCTTTGCCGAGGACGAGATGGGCAAGGTCTTCGGCGCGTTCGGGCCGATGATGGGGCTGTCGATGCTTGCCGCGCCGATCCTCGCCGGCGCGCTGGTCGAGGCGAATCTTTGGGGCACCGGCTGGCGGTTGGTGTTCCTTATCAACGTCCCAATCGGCATCGCCACATTCGCCGGCGGCGCGCGGGTCTTGCCGCGCACTGTCGCACACCCCGGACTGCGACTGGACATCGGCGGGATCGTGCTCGTCGGACTCGCGCTGACCGCGATCATCTACCCGCTCATCCAAGGCCGAGCGGCCGGCTGGCCGGCCTGGACGTTCATCTCGCTCGGCGCCGGAGCGCTCCTGCTCGGCGCCTTCGCGCTCTGGGAACGCCACCGCCAGGGCGATCCACTGATCGATCCCCGACTGCTGGCCAACCGGACCTACACAAGCGGAATCCTCGTCGCACTCGCCTTCTTCGGCGCCTTTGGCGGGCTGCTGCTGTGCGTGTCACTGTTCACCCAACTCGGCGAGGGGTTCTCGCCAATCCACGCCGGCCTGAGCCTGATCGCGATGGTCGTCGGCATGATCGCCGGCATGGGCGCGGGAACGGCACTCGTAGGACACCTCGGCCGTCACCTATTGCACCTTGGCGTCGCCGTCGTCGCCACCGGAGCCGTCGCTCTGGGCCTCACCGTGACCGGCGCCCGCACAGCCTCGACCCTGGACCTCGCTCCCGGACTATTTCTGATCGGCGCCGGCGCCGGAATGTCACTCGGCCAGCTGTTCGACTTCATCCTTGCCGGCGTCGGAATGGACGAGGTCGGCTCGGCCTCCGGCGTCCTCGAGGCCATACAGCAACTCTCAACCGCGGTCGGCGTCGCCGCCCTCGGAACCATCTTCTTCTCAGCATTCACCCACCACCTGCCCACCCACGCACTCGCAATCACCGCCTGGGCGTGCCTGGCACCAATCGCGCTCGCGTTCGCGCTCATCTTCCGCCTACCAATGAAAGCCCGCGAACCCGCCACGTGACCGCGCCCGCACCAGCTGCGGGCCGCCGGCTGGTCGTGGCCCAACAGCAGCAGCCGCCGCGTTGACACCGGTTCGCGTGCGCCCCGCGCCGCTCCGTGGCGCCGGGGGCGCACAATACGCGGCGATGGGCACGACGCCGCAGACCGTCGTTGGCGGGCGCTACCGGCTGGAGCGCCAGATCGGCGCGGGCGCGACGGCGCGGGTGTGGCTGGCCTTCGACGCCGTGCTCGAGCGGCGTGTGGCGATCAAGATGCTGGCCGCTCCGATCGGCGGAGAGGTCGAGCACATCGAGCGCTTCCGCCGCGAGGCGCGCGCGGTGGCGAAGCTCCAGCACCCCCACATCGTCGCCGTGCTGGACTCGGGCGAGCACGACGGCATGCCGTTCATGGTGCTCGAGTATGTCGAGGGCGAGACGCTGAAGGAGCGCATCCGCCGGGTCGGGCGGCTGACGATCACCGAGGCGGTGGCGTTCGCGATCGAGGTCGCGCGCGCCCTGGACGCCGCCCACGCGCACGGGATCGTCCACCGCGACGTCAAGCCGCAGAACATCCTGCTCGACCCCGAGGCGGGAGCCAAGATCACCGACTTCGGAATCGCGCGCAGCGGCAACGAGACCGCTCTGACGATCGGCGGGCGCGTGCTCGGCACGACCGACTACGTCTCCCCCGAGCAGGCGCTCGGGCACGCCGTCAGCGGCCAGTCGGACATCTATTCGCTCGGCGTCGTGCTGTATGAGTCATTGACCGGCGAGGTCCCGTTCAGCGCGCCGAGCCACGTCGCGGTCGCCACCATGCATGTGCGCGACGAGCTCCCCGACGTCCAGCGCAAGCGCCCCCAGGTCTCGGCGGCGCTCGCGGCGGTGCTCGAACGCGCCACGGCGAAGCAGCTCACGCGACGCTACGCGCGCGCACGCGAACTGGTCGCCGACCTCGAGGACGTGCTGGCGATCGAGGCCGCGAGGACCGCGAAGGCGCCGGGCCGGGAGGCCACGATCGTCCTTCGCAGCCTCCCGCCGCAAGCGACGCGACGGCTGCCGTTGCGTCTGCGCCACCCCGCCGCGCTGGCCGCCGCCGCGGTGACGGCGATCGCCGCGACGGCGGTTCTGCTGCTGGCGGTGCTGTCGCACACCCACTCCGGAACGCCGACTCCCGCCAACGTCCCGCGCTCCCCCGGCGAGGTTCCGGTGAACCTGGCGCAAACGGCGGCCGTCGCCTACAACCCGTTCGGCACGGGTCCCGAGAACGCCGCCACGGTGGGGCTGGCGATCGACGGCGACGACGCCACCTCATGGCAGACCGCAACCTACACCGATGGCA
>Ga0302157_10006934_pt1 | contig 11556 bp, 12 predicted proteins | sample I_Bog_N3_3_FD_193502 | JGI IMG/M metagenome (GOLD analysis project Ga0302157, IMG submission 193502) | Peat permafrost microbial communities from Stordalen Mire near Abisko, Sweden - I_Bog_N3_3 | ecosystem: Environmental > Terrestrial > Soil > Wetlands > Peat | place: Sweden: Abisko, Stordalen...
AGCGCGAGTGGCGTGGCGGCGAGCAGGCAGCGCAGGAGAGAGGTCGACATCTGGAGTCCTTCGCAAGGAGAGGTCGCCATGTTGCATGCGTTATGACCGAGTCGGTGCGGGGACGACACAAGGCCCTGCGGGCTCGTCGGACGATGGCTGTCCCCGGCGACTTCCTCCCACAATGACAGCATCCGCCCACAGCCGCTGCCCGCCATGCAACTCCACACCCTGATCGCCTTCACCGCCGTGGCCGCCGTGGCCATCCTCAGTCCGGGGCCGGCCACGCTGCTCGCCTTGCGCAACAGCATGGCCTGGGGGCCGCGCACGGCGATCTGGTCGACGCTGGGCAATGTGTGCGGGCTGTTCTGCCTGTCGGCGGCCGCGATGTTGGGGCTCGGCGTGGTGCTGCAGTCGTCCGCGCTGCTGTTCGGCGTGGTCAAGCTGCTCGGGGCGGGCTATCTGTTCTACGTCGGCATCCGTCAGCTGACCGGGCGCGGCGTGACGCTGGTGCCGGCCGAAGGCGACGCCGTCGCCGCGCCGCCGGCGCGCTCGCGCCTGTTCGGCGAGGCGCTGTTGACGGCCGGCACGAACCCGAAGCCCATCCTGTTCTTCACCGCGCTGTTCCCGCAATTCCTCGATCCGCACGCGCCGCTGCTGCCGCAGTTCCTGGTGCTCACCGGCCTGTTCATGGCGCTGTCGTTCGCGTCGCTCCTCACCTATTCGCTGCTCGCGTCCCGCGCCCGCGCGCTGCTCGCACGACCGCGCTTTTCCCTGTGGCTCAACCGCAGCGTCGGCGCGATCTTCGTGGCGTTCGGCGCGGCGTTGCTGACGCTGCGTCGCCAGGCCACGTGACGGCCCGTCCGGATGCGCTGTTCCGCCGTGTCGGCAAGCTGCCGTCGCGGTAGGGTCCGCAGCACAGCACCAGGACTTTGCGAAGGCGATATCCTCGAGCGAACCCGCTCGAGGAGATTCGCCCATGACCATCGCACGCCTTCCCACCTACTTCATCTCGCATGGCGGCGGCCCCTGGCCATGGATGAAGGAGGAGATGGGCGGCGTCTATGACCAGCTCGAGGCCGCGCTCGCCCGCATGCCCGCGGATCTGGGCGTGACGCCGCGTGCCGTGCTGATGCTGTCCGCGCACTGGGAGGCGCCGCAGTTCACGGTGCAGACACACCCGTCGCCGCCCATGCTCTACGACTACGGCGGCTTTCCGGATTTCACCTACCGCATCGAGTACCCGGCACCGGGCGCGCCCGACGTCGCGGCACGCGTGCGCGAGGCGCTGGCCGCGGCCGGCATCGAATCGCAGGAAGACGCCGCGCGCGGCTTCGACCACGGCATGTTCGCGCCGATGGCCGTCATCTATCCCAAGGCCGACGTGCCGGTGCTGCAACTGTCGCTCAAGCGCGGTCTCGTGCCGGCCGAGCACCTGGCGCTCGGGCGGGCGCTGGCGCCCTTGCGCGACGAAGGCATCCTCATCATCGGCAGCGGGCTCAGCTATCACAACCTGCGCGCGTTCGGCCCCGCGGCGCGCGCGCCGTCGGCCGCGTTCGACGCGTGGCTGGAGAGCACGCTGGCGATCGCCGACGCCGCCGCGCGCTCGACGACGCTCGCCGCGTGGGAGCGCGCGCCCGCCGCGCGTCTCGCGCACCCGCGCGAGGAGCACCTGCTGCCCCTGATGGTGGCGCTCGGCGCGGCCGAAGGCGAGCCTGCCACGCGGGTGTACCACCAGCGCGAGTTCTTCGGTGGCATCACGGTGTCGAGCTATCGCTTCGGGTGAGGCGGCACCGCCGCAGGCGGGCGCGCTGCCGCTGCTCGCGCTGGGCGCCTCGCTGATCTCGCAAAACCTCGGCGCGGCGATCGCCAAGAGCCTGTTCCCGGTCGTCGGCGTCGAGGGCATGACGGCGTTGCGCATCGGGCTGTCGGCGGCGTTGCTGCTGGCGTTCTGGCGCCCGTGGCGCACGCCGCTGGCTCGCCGCGACATCGGCAACGTGGTCGTCTACGGCGCGATGCTGGGCGGCATGAACCTGTGCATCTATCACGCGTTCGGCCGCATCCCGATCGGCATTGCCACGGCCATCGAGGTGATCGGCCCGCTGGCGGTGGTGCTGGCCGCGTCGCGGCGCGCGGTCGATGTCGCCTGGGTCGCGCTGGCGCTGGTCGGCCTCGTCCTGTTGCTGCCGCTCGCAGCGGACGCGCCGCTCGATCCGGTGGGACTGCTGTTCGCTTTCGGCGCCGCCGTGTCGTGGGCGCTGTACATCGTGTTCGGCAAGCGCGTTTCCACGCTGGCGAGCGGCCAGGCGGTGTCGCTGGGCATGTTGGTGGCGGCGTTGTTCGCCGTCCCGATCGGCGTCGTGCACGCCGGTGTCGCGATGCTGGTACCGACGACGCTGCTGGCCGGCCTGGGCGTGGCACTGCTGTCCAGCGCCGTCCCGTACTCGCTGGAGATGGCCGCGCTGCGCCGCATGCCGCGCCACGTGTTCGGCATCCTCGTCAGCGCCACGCCGGCCGTCGGCGCCGCCTGCGGCGCGATCGTGCTGGGCGAGCGGCTCGGCGCGCTGCAGTGGCTGGCGATCGCCTGCATCATCGGCGCATCGGCGGGCGGGGCGGCCACGTCGAGCCGCGCGCTGGCAGATCAGGCGATCGCGTAGCTTCAAGCGAAGCGGCGTCTGGCGGTGTCCTGGACCTCGCCCGCGCGCACGATCGCGGCCTCGCCGAACGGCAACACCCGGAAATCGCTGCCGGCCGGCGAGCCTTCCAGGTGCGACACCGCACGTGCGAGCGCCTGGGTCGGCGCCTCGTAGGCATCGTCGGCCAGGTTGAAGGTGGCGAAATGGATCGCCAGCGTGGTCTGGGACTCCAGCGTCAGGCTGGCCTGCAGCGCCTCGTCGGGATCGATGTGCACGCGCTCCATGAACCAGCGCGGCGCGTAGGCGCCGATCGGGATCAGCGACAGCGTCATCGCACCGAAGCGCTGGCGGATCGCCTGGAAATGGAAGCCCATGGCGGTGTCGCCGGCGAAGTAGACCTTGCCGTGGTTCGTCTCCAGCACGAAGCCGCCCCACAGCGACTTGTCGCGATCGAACAGGCCCCGGCCCGAGAAGTGCTCGGCCGGCACGTAGGTGGCGGACACGCCTTCGCAGATCTCGTGGCTGTCCCACCAGTTGAGCTCGACGACGTTCTTCGACGGCACCTTGGCGCCCACGCGCAGGCCGGTCAGCACCAGCGGGTTGTCGCGCTGGACCAATCGACGCAGCGTGGGCCGGTCGAGATGGTCGTAGTGGTCATGGCTCAGCAACACCACGTCGATGGGCGGGATGAGCTCGAACGGCACCGCCGGGGGCCGCACCCGCTTCGGCCCGGTCCACGGGGTGGGGCCGATGCGCATCGACATCACCGGATCGGTGAGGATGTTGAGCCCGTCCACCTGCACCAGCACGGTGGCGTGGCCGATGACCGTGGCGCGAATCGAGCCGTCATCCACCTTGTCCAGCGGCGGGGCCACTGGCACGTCTTCCACGTGCGTGGGCCACGGCCCGCGCGAGCGCGTCGTGAGCCAGCGCAACGCGCTCGCCAGCCCATGCTTCGCCCGCCCGCTGGCGTTGTGGAACACGCCATGGCGGAACGGGGCGGCCTCGAAGGCGTTGGGCGGCAGGGGCAGGGTCACGTCGTCATTTCAGGGAAGGCGTCGCTCCGACTGTACGGCCGCTCGGCGATCGGCGTGTGAACGAGTGCCGAAAGCCGCTGCAAAAAAGCCTCTGAGGAGTGTTGCGCTGCCTGCGGCGCTGTGGCCAGGCGCTGCGCGCCTGGCGTTCCCGGGCGGCACATCGCGAGCGCCAGGGTGGGCAGGGACTTGGCTCTCCGGCTCGCGGGCACCTGAACCCCTGCCTGGACGGCTGGGGGTTCCGCGGGCGCGCGCCTAAGATTGCCCCGCGCAACGCCAGCGGGCCGGGCGCCCGGAGGCTCGCCATGACCGGGAAGCGAATGCCCGCTACGATCCGGCTCGCCGGCGATCCAGGTCCCTGCCCACCCTGTCGCGGCCATGTTTGTTGAAGGGAAGAGGTGGCGTGTCGAGGCCCATCGAGGGCCCCGACAGCTTTGGCGCCGTCGTTTCCCTTCGTACGAGGCGAGTCGCAGGCAGGCGGCGCGAACGCCATGCGTCGGCGCGTTCACGCGACGACGTCGCTGTACAAGCGCGAAGCGGACCTGCCCGCCAGCCTGCGAATGCGAGTCAGGCTGCCTCTGGCAGGCGCTTGCGCACGGGCGTACGCCCACCGACACTGCGTCATGCAGGACGATTCGACACGGGTACACGGCCCCGCCATCAACGTGACGATCGCTACCGCCCGGCTGCGCCTGGAGCCGCTGGACGAGCGCCACGCAGCACCGCTGTTCGACGGCATGCGCGACCCGGCGATCTACGAATGGATCTCGCTGCAAGCGTCGAACGACCTGGCGCACCTGCAGGCGCGCTGGCGACGCGTGGCGCAGCGCCCGCTCGTCGGTGTCGAGGTGCTGGATTTCGGTTGGGCGGTGCAGCGCATCGCCGACGGCGCGTGGATCGGGAAGATGGACGCCGAGGTGACGGCGCAATGCGTGGCCACCAACGTGGGGTATGCGTTCGTGCCGGCGTATTGGCGCCAGGGCTACGCGACGGAGGCCGTGATGGCGCTCAGCGAGCACCTGCGGCGCCACGGCGTCGTCGAGCAACGCGCCACCGTCACGGTAGGCAACGACGCGTCCTGCCGCGTGCTCGAGCGTGCGGGCTTCGTGCGCGAGCGCGTGATTCGCGCCAACGACACGCTGCGCGGCGTGCTCGTCGACGACGTCGAATACATCCGCCGCTAACTGCCACTGCTAACTTCCGCCGCGCTCCGCCGCTTCGCGTTGCGCCGCCGTGTCCTCGGGCCTGCGGATGCCGGCCACGTAGTCGAAGCGGCGTGTGTTGCCGTCGCGGCGATAGATGGCGAAGCGCGCGATGCCCAGGTGTTCCAGGTTGGGCAGGCCGGTGGTCCAGAACTGCGTCTTGCCGGCGATGACGATGCGCACCATGCCGTTGTCGCGCGCCGGCTGGAGCTGCTCGACGCTGGCCTCCCCGGACGCGTCGACGGCGGTCTTGAACTGGCGTGCGGTGACGGGCCTGGCCGTGTCGGGAAGGCAGCCGTCGCATTCGCGTGCCATGGCGGCCTGCACCGCGGCCCATCGCATGGCGGCGGTCTGCAGCGCCGGATTGATGTCGTCGCTGCGTTGGCGCGACGTGGCCGCACTGTGGCGCATGCCTTCGAAATCGTCGCTGTCCAGGTCCGAGCTGCGGTGCGACGCGTGCGCGCCGGTGTCCGTGCGAGCGGGCACTGGCGCACCGGCGAGCAGCGCACGTTGACGGGCCTTGCGTGCGGCCCTGGCGGCCTGGCGGGCGGCGTGCAGTTGTGCGGTGACCTGGGAATACAGGTCGTCGAGGCGGCGCAGCACGCGGGCGGATTCCGGGAAGACCACGGTACGCCCGTAGCTGTTGACCTCCTGGCGCCACGCGGCCACCAGCGTCCGGGCGCGGCCTGCATGCGGCGGAAGCTGCGACAGCAGTTCCTGCACTTCCATGTAACGCGTGGCGATGCCGTTCTGCAGTTCGCCGACGGACGAGGCGCGATCGACGATGCTGAATTGCGGACCCCAGGTTTCCCAGTCGAGGTCCTGCCAGCTGCGATCGTGGAAATTGGGCCTGGCCATGCACTGCTGTCCGGTTTCTGGGCGTCGTCGAAGAGGGCAACGCCGGCCGGCCGGCAAGGACACGGCAGGACCGCCCGGGCGCCTGTTCGGCTGCCGAGCGAATGCTACAGGCCAATGCGCACAGGTTGAAGACACCTTGGCGCGAAACTAGGGATTTTCGAGCGCGTATTGCGCCCATGGCGGCGCTGACGTCCTCCGCAAATGCATCGGGCGCCGCTCGAAGAGGGGCGCCCGATGGTCGGAGCGTGGCGCGCGCGTGGCGCGTCCGGAAGGGTCAGCCGTTCTTGCGTTTGCGCTGGGCAGCCACGGCCAGGAACAGGGCGCCGAGGCTCATCATGGCCAGCGACGACGCTTCGGGCACGGCCGACACCGGCGGCAGCGACGTAGGCGGCGACGACGTGGGCGGCGACGGAATGCTGGGCGGCGGGGACGGCGGATCGGAGTCGGTCGTGCCGGACTGCGTCGGCGGCGGGGGCGTCGGCGTCACAGACGGGGGCGGCGGCGGCGAAGCCGGCGGACCCGAGGTTGGCGGAGGTGGCGGCGTCGTTGTCTTGCCGGTGCCGGACAGGATGATCCCACCCGAGCCGCCGCTGCCGGTCGTCGGGGCCGGTGCCGGCGAGCTCACCCCACCGCCGCCGCTCGAGGAGCCGTCTTCGCCAGCGCCAGAGGGGCTGGGCGACGGGTCCGTGCCGGCGCCAGCGGTGCCGCCGGACGGGGCGTCGTTCTGGGCGACGATGAAGCTGCCCGGCGGAATGCCGCCGGCAGCCGGGTTGCCGTAGGTGAACAGATCGTCGTCGGACTTGCCGTGACCCGAGCCACCGCTGGCGCCTGCTAGGCGCTTCCTGTGAGCGACCGCTGCCGCCATCTGCGGCAGCGACGGGGAATTGGCGTGGTTGGTCGCGCCGTCGTCGATGTGGCCGCTGCCCGAGCCGGCCGAATGGCCGCCGCTGGAAGCGACGTGCTGCTCGCCATTGCCCCTGAGGAAGGCCAGGAATCCACCCCCAAAGCGCTTCCAGTCCACGGCCACGTAGGTGACGGCCGCGGTGCAGAAGAAAGCGATGAGTGCCAATACGACGGCGCGTTTGCGCTTGGTCTTGAACATGATGGTCCGATGGAAGAGCTAGTAACCGCATGTTACCTTCTCACGGTTGTGTTTCAGACCCGACACGGAGGGCGGTATCCAAGCATCGGCGGAAACGTGAACTAGTTCCGCTCGCCGGGCTCAACTGCCGAGTGAATTTGCCGAGAGGCGCGGGTTTGTCCGCATCGGCGTCCGGTAAGAACGCTGAAAGTCGGGCGCGGCGACGATGGACGCACTCGACAACCCGTCCCGGAGCGCGCCATGAATCCCACCGCATCGACCCCCGCCAGCGTGCGCGAATCCGCTCGTCGCGGCGATCCCGGCGTGTTCGGCCAGGCGGTGCTCAGGCTGCTGACGCATGTGACCACCGTGGATGCCGTGCACGTGTTGTCGCCCCACTTCCGGCTGGTGTCCCTGCGCAGCAACGCATTTCGCCGGCTCGCCCATGTGCCCGGCGACAAGGTGCAGGTGCGCGTGGGCGGCATGGCGTTTCGCACCTTCACGCCGTTCCGGATGGGCGAGGGCGACGACTCCCTCGGCCTGCTCGGCCACGTGCACGGCAGTGCGCCGGCCGCCCGCTGGCTGGGTGCGGTGGCGCCCGGCGACCGCTGCCACGTGATGGGTCCGCGGCGATCGATGGACCTGCCCGCGATCGATCGCTCCACGGTGTTCGTCGGCGACGAAACCTCGCTGGGCCTGGCGTTGGCGCTGTGCGGCACGCCGCTGGGCGGGCTCGACACGCACTTCATCTTCGAGGTCGGCAACGCGGCCGAGGTGCGCACGGTGCTCGAGGCGATGGGCCGTGGCATGCTGCAACATGCGTGGCTCGTCGAGCGTCGCCCGGACGGCGCGCATCTGGAGGACGTCGAGACGACGCTGGCCCGCTACGCCACCGCCGACGCGTTCCGCCAATACGTGCTCAGCGGCCGGTCGCTGGCAATCCAGCGTCTGCAGCGCACGCTCAAGGGGGCGGGTGTGAAGCCGTCGCAGATGCTCGTCAAGGCGTACTGGGCGCCCGGAAAAACCGCTCTCGATTGAATCCACCATGAACCGCATCGCCCTCGTCGAGGATCACGAACGCCTGTCCACGCTCGTGCGCAAGGCGCTGGCCGGCGCCGGCATCGAGGTCGACGTGTTCGATCGCATCGCCAGCGCGCGCCATGCCATCGCCGAGACGGCCTACGGCGCGATCGTGGTCGATCGCGGCCTGCCCGATGGGGACGGCCTGTCGCTGGTGCGGCGCCTGCGCGCCGACGGCAATGTCACGCCGTGCCTGATGCTGACGGCGCGCGACGCGGTGCACGACCGCGTCGAAGGGCTCGAGGCCGGCGCGGACGACTACCTGGCCAAGCCGTTCTCGATGGAGGAACTCTCGGCCCGCGTGCGGGCGCTGCTGCGTCGCCCGCCCACGATGCGCAGCCTCACGCCGTCGTTCGGCGACGTGCAGGTGGCGCCCGACCAGGGCACGATGAGCTGCGGCGCCGAGACGGTGACGTTGCCGTCTGCCGAGCTGCAGATCATGCTGTGCCTGGTCAAGGCCGAAGGCCTCGTGGTGCGCCGCGGCGCACTGGAAGCGGCCGCCTGGGGACTCACCGAGGCCGTGACGCCCAATGCGCTGGACGTCGCGTTGCACCGCCTGCGCAAGAAGCTGCAGGCGATCGATTCGACGCTGCAGGTGCTCAACGTGCGCGGTCACGGTTACGCGTTGCGCCCCGATGAGACCTGACCTGCGTCAAGGCCGCGAGCGCGGATACGGACGTGACAGCGACCGCGGACGCCGCGCCTGGCACGACAGCGATTGGCGCCATTGGGACGAGGGCGCGAAGGGGGCGCGCTGCCAAGCCGACCCGGACGCGCTGCAGCGCGAGATGCGCTGGCGCCGTCGCGCCGCCTGGTACCTGACGCACCATCGCCGCCATCACCAGGGCGGCAGCCTGGGCGGGCGCCTGCTGGCCACCTTCATCATCGCCTCCTTGCTGAGCATCGCGCTGGCCGCCGTCGCGCTCGAGACGGCGTTCAACTGGCACCGCTCCGCCGCGCTGTCGCACGGGCTCGGCGAGCAGGTGGACTGGATCGAATCGCACCTCCGGTTCGACCCCGCCGGCACGCCGGTGGCGCTGCGCGAGCCGGCCGATACCGCCTGGGTCTACACGGCCGCGACGCGCGACTGGAAGTACCGCGTCGTCAGCGCGCGCGGCGCCACGCTGCTGTCGTCGGACGCCGGCGCGCCGCCGTTCGCCGCGACGCCCGCCGGCTTCGATGCGGCGCGCGAGCGCTTCGACGTGGTCGCCGACGGCCTGCCGCTGCACGTGGTCACCAAGGCGCTGTCGCACGACGGCCATCCCTACTTCGTGCAGGCGGCGATCAGCGACCGGGCGGCCGCGCTCTTCAGCGGCGCGATCGTCGGCCCGATCCTGCAGAACGCCCTGGTGATCCTGGCGGTCTCGCTGCTGCTGTTCGCCTTCGGCGTGCATGCCACGCTGGGCCACCTGCTGCTGCCGTTGCGACGGGCCTCCGATGTCGCGTCGCGCATCGCCCCGCGCAATCTCGACACGCGCTTGTCCGAGACGACGATGCCGCGCGAGATGCGGCCGCTGATCCGCGCGTTCAACCAGGCGCTCGACCGGCTGCAGCAAGGCTATCGCGTGCAGCAGGAGTTCCTGGCGGCGGCGGCGCACGAGTTGAAGACGCCGCTCGCCCTGATCCGCGGCCAGGTCGAACTCAGCGAGTCGGCCGACCGGGAACTGCTGCTGGGCGACATCGACCGCATGGCGCGCCAGGTGCACCAGCTGCTGCACCTGGCCGAGGTCAGCGAGTCCGGCAACTACCAGATGGCGGCGATCGAGTTGAGTACCGTCGCCGCCGAGGCCACCACCTTCCTGCAGCGCCTGGCGCAGCGCGGCAACGTGCACCTGGATCTGCGCGCTGCCGAGGCGTTTGCGCCGCGTCGTGCCGATCGGGCCGCGGTGTTCGTGCTGCTGAAGAACCTGATCGAGAACGCGATCCAGCATTCGCCTGGCGGCGCCGTGGTGACGGTGGACGTGCGCGAGAACGGCGTGTCGGTGCGCGACGAGGGCGAGGGCATCCCGCCCGAGCACCTGCCCGAGCTATTCAAGCGCTTCTGGCGCGGCGCCGCGCGGCGCGACACCGGCGCCGGCCTGGGACTGGCGATCTGCCAGGAGATCGCGCTGGCGCACGGCTGGTCGCTGGTGGCGCGCAACGGGACGGTCGGCGCGGAGTTTCTCGTGTCGTTCGAAGTCGGCTGACGGCCTCATGAACGAGAGTCCGGGCGTGCCCGGGCCGAGGCACACTGGCGGACATGACTCCAACCACCGACCACGCTCTCGACAACGTCATGTGGCGCGCGCTGACCGCCTCGCAGGCCCACCTGGCGATGGGCGGTGGCCTGGCGCGGCGCTTTCGCCCGGAATACGCGGTGTTCGCCGCCATGCCGCGGTTGTCCACCGCCGGCTTCGCCGAGTTGGCGTCGGTGACGCAGCCCGGCGAGATCGTGGCGATGGCGCAGGACCATGACTTCGAGCCCGATCCGCTGTTCGAGGTGGTCGAGCGCAAGAACCTCGTGCAGATGGTCGGGCCGGCAACGGGCGACGTCGAAGAGCCGGGCCGCTTCAGGGCGCTCGCGGCGCACGACATGCCGCAGATGACGGCGCTGGTTCAGCAGACGGCGCCCGGGCCGTGGTTCGACCGCACGGCGGAGCTCGGCCGATTCCTCGGCTTCGAGACGGAAGGCCGGTTGGTGGCGATGGTGGGCGAGCGGCTGCGCGTGCCCGGTCATACCGAGATCAGCGCGGTCTGCTGCCATCCTGGCTGGCGTGGCAAGGGGCTGACCGCCGATCTGATGCGACTCGTGTCGCAAGCGATGGTCGAGCGCGGAGAGCTGCCGTTCCTGCATGTGCTCGCCGAGAACGTCCCGGCGATCGCACTCTACGAACGGCTGGGCTTTCGCAAGCGGATCGAGTCGCGCCTGACGATCCTGCGCCGCAGCGAGAGGGCGGCTTAGAGCGCCTTGCCTTGCGGCTTCGGTGCGGTCGGCGCCTGCGTTGCCGATTGCCCTTGCGGCAAGGTCTTCGTCAGGTCGACGAAGGCGCGACCGTGATCGGCATCCACCGGCTCGGCGCCCTCGTCGGCGCCTTCCACCGGCGCGACAATCGCCTTGCCGATCGATTCGAGCACGTTGTCGTCTTCCTCGCCCACGACGCGGCCGTTGCGGCCGTCGGCGAGGTCGTCACGGGTGCGGTCCGAAGGGGTGGTGGGGATCATGGTGGCTGCTTCCTGTTGGCGTGCCCATGTCAGGCAATCGCCATGCCGTGCGAGCCTGGGCACGAGGACTGCCGCTGGAAGGCAACTCGAACCCTCAGGAAAACAACATGCAGATCCAGATCAACACCGACCACAACATCGAAGGCAGCGAAGCGCGCGACGAGTGGGCACGCAGCGTCGTCGAGTCGTCGCTGGGATATCTTGCCCAGCACGTGACCCGCGTGGAGGTCCATCTCAGCGACGAGAACGCCGGCAAGGGGGGCGCCGGCGACAAGCGTTGCCTGATGGAAGCCCGGCTCAACGGCCGCCCGCCGATTGCGGTGACCCACCATGCCGAATCGCTCGACACGGCGGTCAATGGTGCTGCACACAAGCTGGTGCGCGCGATGGAACACGAAATCGGGCGCGCGGACAAGCACGCACATGACGCGCCGGCGATCGCGGCGGACGACGCCGACGACTTCGTGCCGTCCTCG
>Ga0302157_10006935_pt1 | contig 11555 bp, 6 predicted proteins | sample I_Bog_N3_3_FD_193502 | JGI IMG/M metagenome (GOLD analysis project Ga0302157, IMG submission 193502) | Peat permafrost microbial communities from Stordalen Mire near Abisko, Sweden - I_Bog_N3_3 | ecosystem: Environmental > Terrestrial > Soil > Wetlands > Peat | place: Sweden: Abisko, Stordalen...
GACCGTGCCGGCGAGGGCCGGATCCGCCCTCCGCCGCCGCCACGCCAGGATCGGGGCGCCGAAGATGGCCAGGGCGTAGACGGCCATGGCCTGGCCGGACAGCCACTCGGGTCGGTGCCAGCCGCGGGCGAACAGCACGAAGGCCGGCGCCGGGTCCTGGGTCGGCTGCCACTCGACCGCCCGGTCGTAGAAGCGTGCGTACGACCGCACCGCCGGCCAGTCGACCGAGTTGGTGAAGTTCTGGTCGGTGCCCACGAACCAGACGCCGAGGGAGCCGATGACGTCGTCGGCGTAGGCACGGGGGTGGGCCCGGATCCAGGCCAGGTCGTCGTGCAGGTACTGCGACGACACCTCGGCGTACAGCGGGTTGTTGTAGTTGGGCGAGCCGTCCACCTTGTACAGGTCGCCGACCGCGGCGACGGGGCTCGGACGGGCCCGCACGTATCTCGGCGAGTAGGTCGTCGGCGGAGCGAACGGGGGTATCGAAGCCACGGCGTTCATGCGGCCCTGTCGCTGGAGCTCGGCGATCTGGTCGGCCGGTGCCCGGAAGAGGACCGACCGGGCCAGGTTCATACCCAACCAGCTGCTGGTCGTGGTCGTGCCCACCTGCACGTAGTCCTTCACGTACCAGCCGGCCACGACGAGCACCGGCACGGCGGCCACGGCCAGCACGGTGCGCCACTGCCGGCGCAGGACGATCACCACCGGCACCGCGGCGACGAGCAGCCACTCGATCTGGTAGCTGCTGTTGAGGAGCACCACGCCCGCGTACGCACCGAAGAATCCGACCCCGTAGCGGGCCCGGCGGGTGCGGAGGAACCGGATCAGCGTCCAGGCCCCGAACGTGCCCAGTGCCGCCGTCGGATAGGCGTAGTCGAGCCAGTTCTCGTAGAGCAGGTAGGCGGGCGAAGCCACCACGCAGACCAGGGTCACCACCAGTGCGGCCACGGGCGGGACGCGTAGCTCGACCATCAGCAGGTAGGTGCAGACCACGATGAGCAGGCCGAGGGCGAGCGAGCCGACGACTTCGACGGGCCGCCGCAACCCGTCGGGCAGTTTCAGGAGGAATCCCACGTAGAGGTTGAACAGCGGTGGCTGCATGTTCAGGTGCCACACGCTGGTGGCCAGGTGGTCGCGGAGCTGACCCAGGTCGAGCAGCTGCCACATGTCGGTCAACTTGGTCGCCCGCAGGGGGCTGTCGTCGAAGCGCACGCCGGCGATGGCGGCGATGACGCGGGACAGGCCGTAGGCGGCGACCAGGATGACCACCGGCAGCCCGGGTCGGGCGTCCAGGCCCCGTCGGCGGTCCCCTCCGGCCCCCTCGGCTTCGGCACGCTCGGCTCCGCCGTCGGTGGACGGACGTTCCTCGACGGCAATGGCGCTGCCCGGTGCGGCGCCGGGCGGACCGGGATCGGTCATCGGGGCAACTCTAGTGAGTGGGTGACGGTGGTCACGTGGTACCGATCCGGCCATCGTGCGCGGCGCGCAGGACGCAGGCTGCGGCCAGTCCCGGTTCGGCGGTCACCACGGGACCCGAAGTGCAGGCGATGAAGGTGGGTTCGGGAACCACGACCACCGGTGCCGGTCGACGGGGCACGGACCACACCCACGCGTCGGCCTGGTGGCGCGGCCCCGCACCCAGGGCGGCGGTGAAGGTGGCGACGGCCACCGGCACCGAGCGGCCCTGCAGGGCGGCCGGCCACCTGGACTCGTCGGGTACCACCACGGTCGTGACCCCCCAGTCCGCTATGGCCAGACGGAGTCGGACCGACTCGTCGGCGCGGCCGGTGGGCAGCGGGGCGAAGCCGTCGGACAGGTTCTCGAGGCCCAGGGCGGCCTGGGCCATGGCACGCTGGCGGGCCGTCGGACGGGCCGGTGGTGTCGGGGTGATGCTGCCGCCGCCGACCAGAGCGAACCGCAGCCCACCCACGGCCTGCCACGTCATGGGGGCACGCAGTCCGGACGAGGCGAAGGGATAGGTGAGTACGACGTCGGACGTCGGTACCCGGGTGCCCACCTCGGTGAACCACGGGGGCACGTCGACCGGGCGGGTGGTGAAGGGGAGCCGGTAGCCGAGGGCGATGGGGAGGAGGGCGAGGGCGGCCAGGGCCCAGGCCACGAGGGTCGAGGGCCGTGGGTGGCGTACCGAGCCCCCGGGCCAGTCCAGGCGCGCGGCATGGGCGTGGTCGAGGACGACCCCCAGCATCACGGCGGCGAAGAGGTCGGCCACCCCGGCGATGCGGTCGGGCACGATGTTCTGGACCAGGGGGAGGTGGTCGAACAATTGCCACGGTCCGAACCGCGCCCCGAGCGACAGGCTCTCCAGGAGCACGAGCATGGCGGCGCAGAACCACAGTCGTCCATCGCGGCGGAACCAGGCCAGACCGATCAGTAGGGCGGCCACCATGCCGAGGCCGAGATACCCCAGCAGCAGGGGGTGACTGCCGAAGTAGCCGTAGGTCTCGAGGATGGCGTTGGGTCCCCGGTCGTGGCTCCCGGCGGGAAGGAAGAGGGTGCGCCAGGCGCTCCCGAACAGCTGGATGTCGGGCCAGACCCGGCCGGGCAGCGCCCGCGGCCCGGCCAGCGCATACCAGGCCGGGTAGGCGAGCAGCAGCAGGCCGGCCGCGGCGGCGGTACCCAGACCGGCGACCGCGTGGCCGGTCCGTTCGGCGACGGACCCAGGTGAACGCACGAGTCCGGCCAGGACGAGGAGGAGGGTGCCGAGCCCGGCGGCCAGCACGGAGATGACCAGGATCTCGGAGCTGAGGAAGAACTGGAGGGTGCACAGCCCACCGAGGGCCAGGCCCCACGCCCACGACCGGCCACGCTGGCGGACGAGGAGTTCGTCGAGGCAGACGAACATCAGCGGTGGCACGACCAGGGTGGCGAACTCGACGTGCTGGAGCGTCAGGTTCTCGATGACGAAGGGGGAGAAGCCGTAGAACAGTCCGCCCAGGAAGGCGGCGGGCTGCCAGGTGGTCCAGCGCAGCAGCAGGGCCCGGGCCGACAGGGCCGTGACCACCGGGGCGAGGGTGGCGGCCACGTTGAGGGAGAACACCGGGCCGAACGCCCACGTCACCGGGGCGAGTGGCACGCTGATGGCCAAGAAGCTGGTGTTGGCCGGCAGATTGATGCCCTGCGGGTGGAGGGCACGGGTGGAGAAGAAGAGCGACTCGCCGTGGGTGAAGGCGTAGGCAGGCCACGACATGAACCACGTGAGCAGCGACGTATCGCCGCAGCCGCAGGTGGCCGTGGAGGTCGGATGGTGGAGCCAGACGCCGGACCAGAGGACGACCGCGAGCCCCAGGTAGAGCACGGCCGCCAGTCCGTGGGCCGTCCAGCGGCTCCGGGGGGCGTGCATCCGCGCAATGTACCGCCCGGGGCGGTGGACTACCGTGCGTGCTCGCCGGGTGCCGCCGCCGACGTGGCGTTCCCGGGGCCGTCGGAGGAAGCGCGCCATGACCACGCCGTCACCGGGAGTCCCCCGCCACGAACCGGCACCACCGGGTCCGGTGGTGTCCGCGGACCCACCGGTGGGCGCGGCGTTCGCCACCGATAAGCCGCGGACCGGTCACCCCCGTGACGGCGGATTCCACGCCGACGGACTCGGCGACCGGCCGTCGGCCACCGGCACGACCCGCGTGCTCGGGCTGGACGGGCTGCGGGCCGTGGCCGTGTTCCTGGTCCTCGGATTCCATTTCGGTGTCGGGTGGCTGGGTGGCGGCTTCTTCGGTGTCGACGTCTTCTACGTCCTGTCCGGGTACCTGATCACCGGGCTGCTGCTCGCCGAGTACGAACGTCGGGGGCGCATCGGGCTGGCTGCCTTCTGGCTCCGGAGGGCCCGCCGCCTCCTGCCCGCACTGCTCCTGGTGCTCGTGGCGGTCTCGCTCCTGGTCCGGTTCGCCGAGCCGTCCGGATCGATCCCCGAGTACCGGGGAGCTGCGCTGTCCGCCCTGTTCTACGTGTCGAACTGGTGGCAGATCGCCACGAGCGGCAATTATTTCGTGGCCACCGGTGCCGTCTCGCCGCTCACCCACACCTGGTCGCTGGCCGTCGAGGAGCAGTTCTACCTGGTGTGGCCGCTGGTGGTGCTCGGGGTGCTCCACCTCGCCGGATCGTTCCGGCGCGGCGTGCGGACGGTGCTCGTCGTGGCCGCGGTGGGGGCGGTGGCCTCCATGGTGGAGATGGCCGCCCTGTTCCATCCCGGGGGGAACACCACGCGGATCTACTTCGGCACCGACACCCATGCGCAGTCCGTACTCATCGGTGCCGTCCTGGCCTGCGTGCTGACGCTCGTCGAGCGCAAGCGGGGGGAGACGGGCATGGACCCGGCGGCCCGCGGCCCGGCCGCCCGGGCACAGATGACCGCTGTCGGGGTCGTCGGCCTCGTCGTCGTGTTCGCCCTGTCGTGGTCGTTGCGTGGCTCGTCGCCGGCCACCTACCGGGGCGGATTCGCCCTCGTCGCCCTGTGTTCCGCACTGGTCATCGTCGCCGTCGTGTCCGTTCCCGACGGCATCCTGGCCCGGGTCCTGTCGCTGGCACCGCTCGTGTGGCTCGGCACCATCTCCTACGGGATCTACCTCTGGCACTTCCCGGTGGCCGTCTTCCTCGACGCCGGACGCACCGGTCTCCACGGCCCGGCCCTGTGCGCGGCGCGGACCGCCGTCACGGTAGTGGTGGCCGCGGCCAGCTTCTACCTCGTCGAGCGGCCGGTCATCGAGGGGCGGTTCTGGCGGACGCTGCGGTCGGCGGGACCGGCGCTCCTGGCCGTGGTCGCCACCGTCGCCGTGGTGGTGGCGGCCACCGCCGGACAGGCCCTCGCCGCGCCGACGACCCCGGCCGGTCTCGTCGGTCCGGGGGCTACGGCCGCCGAATGGCGTGCCGTGCACCTCACGAGTTTCGCCGGCTCGGGTCATCGGTTGCGGGTGCTGATCGTCGGTGACTCGTTGGCGTTGACCGTGGCTGTCGGGCTGGCCCGCTACGCGCCGGCCTACGGCATCGACCTGGGCGGACGATCGCACACCGGGTGCGGGGTGGCCGTGGCCGTGCCCCTGTCCGACCACGGGGTGGTCGGCGACCCGTTCGGGAACTGCGCGACGTGGCCCACCTGGTGGTCGGACGACGTGACCCAGCTCCACCCGCAGGTCATCGGACTGGTCACCGGGTTCTGGGAGGTGGTCGACCGATGGATCGACGGTCGCTGGCAGCACATCGGCGAGCCCTCGTTCGACGCCTACGAGACGGCCCAGCTCGAGCGGGCGGTGGCGATCCTGTCCTCGGGTGGGGCCAAGGTGGCCCTCTTCACGTCCCCGTACTTCCAGACCGGGGAACAGCCGGACGGGGATCCGTGGCCCCAGGACGATCCGGCCCGGGTGGACCGGTACAACCAACTACTGGAGGCGGTGGCCCGCCGCCACCCCGGCGTGGTCTCCGTGGTGCCGCTCAACCGTTTCCTCGACCCGGCCGGGCACTTCACGTGGACCCTCGACGGCCGGGTGGTCCGCCAGGGTGACGGCGTGCACACCACCCTGGCCGGCGGTACCTACCTCGCTCCCCGGGTCCTGCCGCTGCTGGCCGCCCTGGGGCGCCCGGGCTGACCCGGGCGGTCGCCCCGCCCTCGACCGGCTCCCTCGGCGGGAGGTTCCGGTCGCGGCGTGTCGGGGAGCGCCCGTCGCATTAGTTAGAGAAACTAACTATACTGGATCCATGACCACGATCCTCACCCCCGACAGCACCGGGCCCGTATCCGCCGGCATCGCCGGCACCGGGGGAGCCGCGGTCGACAGCGACCGCGCCGAGGCGGAGCTGGCCTCGCGCCTGCGGATGGCCGTGACCCGCCTGCACCGTCGCCTCCGTCAGCAGGCCGCCGGCGGCCTCACCCCGTCGCAGGCTTCGGCCCTGGTGGGCGTCGAGCGGCTCGGTTCGCCCACCCTCGGGGCCCTGGCGGCCCGGGAGTCGGTGCAGCCTCCGACCATGACCAAGATCGTCGCCGCCCTGGAGGATCTCGGCTACGTGACACGGGTGGTCGACCCGTCCGACCGCCGTGTGGCGCGGGTCACGATCACCCCGGCCGGGGCGGAGACGCTCCGGACCGTGCGGTCGCTCAAGACGGCCTTCCTGGCCGATCGCGTCCAGCGGTTGGCGCCTGGTGACCGTGCCGCCCTCGGCAAGTTGACCGACCTGCTCGAACGACTCGTCGACATGGACGACGCATGAGTGCGGTCCGCGCCGCCGCGCGCCAGACCTTCAGCTCGCTGCGGGTCCGCAACTTCCGCCTGTTCTTCATCGCCCAGCTCATCTCGGTGTCCGGCACGTGGATGCAGTCGGTGGCCCAGGCCTGGCTGGTTCTCCACCTGACCGGGAGCGGCGTCGACCTGGGCATCGTGGTGGGCCTCCAGTTCCTGCCGATGCTGCTGCTCGGACCCTTCGGCGGCCTCATCGCCGACCGGGTGAACAAGCGCAGGCTGCTGTTCGTCACCCAGACCGCCGGTGGCCTGCTGGCCCTGGTGCTCGGGATCCTCGTGGTGACCGACACGGTCGTGCTGTGGCAGGTCTACCTCCTGGCCGGCATGCTCGGGATGGTCAACCTGTTCGACAACCCGGCCCGCCAGACCTTCATGGTCGAGATGGTGGGACGCGACGACCTGCCCAACGCCGTGAGCCTGAACGCCGCCCTCATGAACGGCGCCCGGGTCATCGGACCGGCCATCGGCGGGGTGATCATCACGGTGTTCGGCCTCGGCACGTGCTTCTTCGTCAACGCCGCTTCCTACCTGGCCGTCATCGTGGGACTGTCACTGATGCGCACCTCCGAACTCCACCGGACCCCGCCGGTCGCCCGGGCCCGGGGCCAGGTGCGGGACGGGTTCCGCTACGTCTGGGCCACACCCGCGCTCCGGAACGTGCTGCTTTCGGTGGCCCTCATCGGGATCTTCGCCTACAACTTCACCGTCACCCTGGCATTGCTGGCCAAGGACACGTTCCACGGCGGGGCAGGGGCCTACGCCGGGCTGACGGCGTGCATGGGGGCGGGTGCCGTCGTGGGCGGTCTGCTGGCCGCCCACCGGGCGAGGCCCACGCCCCGACTCCTGCAGGTGCTGGCCCTGATCTTCGGGGGACTGATGGCGGCCGTGGCCCTGGCCCCGACGCTGCTGGTCGCCGACCTGCTCATCGTCCTCATGGGGGCGGCGTCGATCGGCTTCATCGCCACGGCGAACGCCACGCTCCAGCTGACGGCGGACCCGGCCATGCGCGGGCGGGTGATGGCGCTCTACGCCATGGCCTTCCTCGGCACCACGCCCATCGGTGCCCCCCTGGTGGGGGCCATCGCCCAGTGGACCAGTCCACGGGTGGCGCTCCTCGTCGGGGCGGTGGCGACGGTGGTGTCGGCCGGACTGCTGATGTGGCGCCACCAGGCCCGCCTGCGGACCGGCGAAGGGGCGGACGTGGCCAAGATCCACCTGATCGAGGCCCAGGCCGTCGACGAGGTGGAGTCGGAGACCCGGGCGATCTGACGGCCCGTTCCGCCGAGCGAGTCGTCGGAGTCAGCCGGCGGCCGCCGGCTTGGGCTCCTTCGGCAGGCCCAGCACCCGCTCACCCACGATGTTGCGTTGGATCTCGGCGGTGCCGCCCCAGATCGTCTCGGAGCGGGAGAAGAAGAACGAGGCCTGCAGGGCGCTCACCGGGTAGTCGTCCCGGCCCCGCCTTACCCCCTCGTCGCTGATGTCGGTGGGATCACCGGTCAGGATCTGGCCGTCCATACCCAGGATGTCCATGGCCAGCTCCATCGTGTCCTGGTGGTACTCGGACCAGTTCATCTTGTTGGCGGCCCCGAGAGCGGCCATGTGGTGGGTCCCGTTCAGGGCGTCGGTCAGCGACCGGAAACCGTTGATCTCCATGATCTTGACCTTCGACCAGGCGGTGGCGAGGCGCTGACGGATGAGGGGGTCCGAGGACTTCCCGTTCTCCTTCGCCGCGGCGATGATGGTCTCGAGTTCGCGCAGGAACCGACGGTGGCCGGTCGTCGCCGAGGAACCCCGCTCGAACCCGAGGGTGGTCATGGCCACCTTCCACCCGTTGTTCACGCCGCCCACCACGTTCTCCTTCGGGCAGCGGGCGTTGGTGATGAAGATCTCGTTGAAGTCCGCGCTCCCGTCCACCTGGGCGATGGGCCGCACCTCGATGCCCGGCTGGTCCATGGGCACGAGCAGGTAGGAGATGCCGGCGTGCTTGGGGGCATCGGGATCGGTGCGGGCCAGCAGGAAGATGTAGTCGGCGAACTGGGCCTGGGTCGTCCACACCTTCTGGCCGTTGATGACCCATTCGTCCCCGTCCAGCTCGGCACGGGTCTTGAGGCCGGCCAGGTCGCTGCCGGCGTCGGGCTCGCTGAAGCCCTGGCACCAGGCGATGGTGCCCTTCAGGATCCCGGGGATGAACTGCTGCTTCTGTTCCTCGGTCGCCCACTGGAGGATGGTGGGTCCGACCAGCGTGTCGCCGAAGAAGTCGGCCCGCAGGGGCGCCTCGGCCCGGGCGAACTCCTCGTTGAGGACCACCGACTCCATGAGTGACAGTCCCTTGCCCCCGTACTCCTTGGGCCACGAGGCGCAGATCCAGCCACCCTCGAAGAGCTTGGCCGTCCACTCGGCCAGGAACTCCTTGCGCTCCTCCTTGGACATCGAGAATCCGGGCGTGCCCCAGCCCTCGGGCAGATTGTCGGTCAGCCAGGTGCGGATCTCGGCGCGGAACGGCTCGGTGTCGGCGGGGTAGTTCAGGTCCATGGGGCGAGATTACCCCCGCGGTCCGGGCCGCCGACAGAACGGTCGGCCGGGGGCGACCACGACCCGGCGGCACGCCACCCGGGGGCCTCCCGGGCCCGGCGGGGGCCGTCTACGCTTGGGAGGGTATGACGACGAGCGACGTGGCGATCCACGCGGACACCGAGATCCTGCATCTCTCCAACATCGTCAGGCGACCGCTGGTCGACCTCTCCGGCGACCGCATCGGCCGGGTGAAGGATCTGGTCGTCCGCCTGGGCGACTCGCCGCACCCGCCCGTGGTCGGCCTGGTCGTGACCATCGGCGAGCGTGACCTCTTCGTCCCCATCCGCAAGGTGGCCACCTTCGAGCCGGGCCGGGTGCTGTTCGACGGACGCCGGGTGGACCTGCGCAAGTTCGAGCGGCGTGAGGGCGAGGTGCTGCTCGCCCAGGACCTGCTGGCGCGCCACGCCATCAACTTCGTCGGGGGCAGGATCATCAAGGCCAACGAGATCGAGCTGGCCAAGGTCAACGGCACCTGGGAGGTGGTGGCCGTCGATCCTTCGGGCCGCCCGCTGCTCCGCCGTCTCCTGCCGGGTTCCCTCGGTAGGGGCACCAAGCCCGGGACCATGGTCGACTGGGCCAGCATCGAGCCGTTCGTCGCCCACGTGCCGAGCTCCAAGCTCCGCATCCCCTACCGCAAGCTCAAGAAGCTGCACCCGGCCCAGATCGCCGACCTGGTCGAGGCCGCCTCCCACGACGAGGGTGAGGAGATCATCGAGGCGGTCGGTCAGGACCACGAGCTCGAGGCCGACGTCTTCGAGGAGCTCGACGCCGAGCACCAGGCCGAGTTCGTCCGCAGCCGTTCCGACGTCGAGGCGGCCCGCCTGCTCGGATCGATGGCCCCCGACGATGCGGCCGACCTCATCGGCGACATCGCCCAGGAGCGGCGGCTGCCCATCCTGACCCTGCTGCCCGAGCCGCAGCAGCGCAAGGTCCGCTCCCTCCTCAGCTACCACCCCGAGACCGCCGGTGGCCTGATGAGCCCCGACTTCCTGTGTCTGCCCGCCAGCCTGACGGTGGCCGAGGTCCTCGACGAGGTGCGGACCAGCACCATCGCGCCCGAGGCCCTCAACGTGATCTTCGCCGACGGTGCCGACGGCGAGGTGGTCGGATCCGCCTCGGTGGTCCGCCTGATCCAGTCCGCCCCGGCCGCACCGTTCGGCTCGGTGTGCGAGGAGAGCCCGTTCCACCTCCACCCCGACTGGGACCTGGGGGAGATCGTCCGCAAGATGTCCGACTACAACCTGATCGTGGCCCCTGTGCTCGATCCCGAGCACCACACGGTCCTCGGCGTCGTGACCGTCGACGACGTCCTCGAGCTGTTGCTGCCCACCGGGTTCCGACGCGACTTCGGTCGCACGGCGGCGGAGGACTGACATGGTCCGCCGCCTCAAGCAGCCCGGACCGCCCATCGTCGTGGGCTACCCCCCCAGTCCCGACCGGTAGTCCGGGCGGCGGCTGCGTCGCGCCCAGGCGTGTCCCGGTGCGGGGCACCACCGGACCCACCGGGCCGTTGCGCGGCCCGACCCACGATCACCGGATCCTCGATCCGGCCCGACCACCAGTACGGAGCGGCGCGGCCGCGTCCTTCCCACCACCCGATGACCGGCGCCACGGTGCCCCGAGGTCAGTCATGGCTGGAACGCCACCACAGGAGCACGAACCCGACGAGAACGAGCCCGTGACCCCGGGCCGGACGTCGCGCGCGTCCGCGGCCCACGACCCGTCCGCGGTGCTGGACAGCGCCCACGTGGGCGACATCCAGGGGGCATTCGGGACCATCCGCGAGCACGACCTCGACTCGCGTCGGTCGTGGACGGCGCGGCTGCTCACCCTGCTCGCCATCATGGGCCCAGGTCTGATCGTCATGGTCGGGGACAATGACGCCGGTGGCGTGGCCACCTACAGTCAGGCCGGGCAGAACTACGGGTTGTCGCTGCTGTGGGTGCTGCCGCTGCTGATCCCGGTGCTGGTGGTCAATCAGGAGATGGTGGTGCGCCTGGGTGCGGTCACCGGCGTCGGCCACGCCCGGCTCATCAACGAGCGTTTCGGGAGATTCTGGGGCGCGTTCTCCGTCGGCGACCTGTTCATCCTGAATTTCCTGACCATCGCCACCGAGTTCATCGGGGTCGGTCTCGCCCTCCAGTACTTCGGTATCTCGCGGTACTGGTCGGTACCGCTGGCCGCCGTGGGTCTGGTGGTCATGACGGCCACGGGCAGCTTCCGGCGGTGGGAACGCTTCATGTTCGTGTTCATCGCCGTGAACTTCCTGGTCATCCCGTTGGCCTTCACGTCACACCCCTCCGCCGGTTCCTTCCTCGACGGGCTGACCACTCCCGGCGTGCAGGGTGGGTTCAATTCGACGTCGGTGCTGCTCGTCATCGCCATCGTGGGCACGACGGTGGCTCCGTGGCAGCTGTTCTTCCAGCAGTCGAACATCGTGGACAAGCGGATCACCCCCCGGTGGATCAACTACGAGCGGGCGGACACCGTCATCGGTTCGCTCATCACCGTGTTCGCCGCGTCCATCCTCATGGCCGTGGTGGCGAGCGCGTTCGTGGGCACCCGGTACTTCGGACACTTCACCAACGCCGGTGGCGTGGCTGCGGGGCTGCATCACGTCGTCGGGCGCACGGCCGGGACGATCTTCGCCATCATCCTGCTGAACGCCTCGATCATCGGTGCCGCCAGTGTCACGTTGTCGACCAGCTACGCCTTCGGCGACGTATTCGGGGCCCA
>Ga0302157_10006947_pt1 | contig 11544 bp, 7 predicted proteins | sample I_Bog_N3_3_FD_193502 | JGI IMG/M metagenome (GOLD analysis project Ga0302157, IMG submission 193502) | Peat permafrost microbial communities from Stordalen Mire near Abisko, Sweden - I_Bog_N3_3 | ecosystem: Environmental > Terrestrial > Soil > Wetlands > Peat | place: Sweden: Abisko, Stordalen...
CACGCTGGCGAAGGTGATTTCCGGCGTGTTGCCGATCGACGGCGGTTCGGTTTCGATCCTGGGCGAGGCTCCGTCGACGCCGGCCGAGTCGCGCGCGACCGGCATCGCCACCGTCTATCAAGAGGTGCTCGTCGCCGAGGAAAGCTCGGTCGTCGACAACCTCTACATGGGCGTCGACAATCTGTTTTCCGCGTCGGTTCCCTTCGATCAGAAGGTCCGCGGCGCCATCGCGATCATGCAGGAACTCGCCGGTCAGCCGGTCGATCCGTTCGCCAATGTCGGCACGTTGCCGCTGGCGATCAAGCAGTGGATCACGATCGGTCGCGCGCTGATGTCGAGACCGCGAGTTCTCATTCTCGACGAATCCTCCGCCGCGCTCGATTTCGACAGCACGCAGCGCCTGTTCGCCAAGATGCGCGAGTTGCGCGCCGCCGGCGCCACCGTGCTGATCGTCTCCCACCGCATCGCCGAGCTCATCTCGATCTCGGACCGCGCCACGGTCATGCGCGACGGGCGCGATGTCGGCATCCTCGAGAAGGACGCGCTGACGGAGAAGAATCTCATCGCGCTGATGACCGGCGAGGCGCAGGAGGACCATCCCGAGCGGCGCGCGCCGCAGCCGAAGCAACGCGAGACCGTGCTGAGGGCTGAGAAGCTGGTCAACGCGCCGGGTTCGGCGCCGTTCGATTTCGAGCTCTATCGCGGCGAGATCGTTGGCGTCGCCGGACTCGACGGGCAGGGCCAGAGCGAATTCGTCCGCCATCTCGCCGGCGTCGAGCACGCCTCGTCCGGCGAGATCTCGGTCCTGTCGCGCAACGGCGGCTTCCGCCGCATCGATTCGTTGCGCGCGGCGGTCAAGGAGCGCGTCGTCTACGTATCCGGCGATCGCAAGCGGGAGGGCATCTTCGCGTCGCTCTCGATCTTCGAGAACCTGACGATTCCGCTGTATCGGGAAAAGAAGCGCGGCGGCGTGCTCGGGTTCATCGATTGGTCTTCGCTCGGCTCGATCTTCGCGCGCGAGGCGGCCAATCTGCTCATCAAGTTCGGCGAGCGCGACGACAAGATCACCTCGCTGTCGGGCGGCAACCAGCAGAAAGTGTTGATCGGGCGGGGCTTCGCGCTGCGTCCGGACATCATCGTGCTCAACGATCCCGCCCGCGGCATCGACATCGGAGCCAAGACCGAACTCTACAAGCACCTGCGCGCCTTCGCCGAGGCGGGCAAGTCCGTGGTCTACATGTCGAGTGAGCTCGAGGAATTCATCGGCTTCGCCACCCGCGTGATCGTGTTTCGCGGCGGCCGACCGTTCGATGCATTCGCCGGCGTCGAAGTCGAGGGCCACGCGATCCTCAATGCGATGTTCGGCCAGACCAGCGGGGCGGGCCTGCGCCATGTCGTGGCGGAGGCGCCGGCTCCGGAGCGGCCCGCGCCAGCGCAGGCTGCAGCGCCGCCGGCGCCCACCGTGGATGCTCTGGAAGCGCCGCGACCGGCGCCGCCGCGCGGGATCAAGATCATCGAATTCGGCGCGAACGGCGACATCGTGCGGAGGCGCAGCGCATGAGCGCGACGACGGCTCCCCGCGCAACGGCGCCGAACCTGCAAGGCGCGCGCAGCAGCCCGCATTTGCTGATGCCGATGACGCTGCTGTTTGCGCTGCTCATCATCGCGGTGTTGCGTTCGCCCAATCTCGTCACCAACGCCGGGCTCGGCAGCGCCGTCATCGTCGCCGGACCGCTGATCCTGGCGACCTATGCGCTGATGTCGACAGTGGTGGCCGGGCGCGGGACGGTCGATCTCGCGATCGGCCCGCTGATCAGCTTCATCAACGTGACCTTGATCCAACTGGTGGCGGCTGGCGCGCTCGGCTCGCCGATCGTCACCTTCGTGTACGCGGTCGCCGTCGGCATGGCCTATCAGCTGCTGATGGCGCTGATCGTGATCTACATCCGCGTCCAGCCGATCATCGTGTCGCTTTCTGGCTATCTCGCGCTTTCGGGCATCAATCTCGTCATTCTGCCGCGACCGGGAGGCGTAGCGCCGGACTGGATGGCCTCATGGGGCGCGGGAACCTCGGTGTTCTCGCCGGTCATGGTGGTGTTGATCCTGGCCAGCGTCGCTTGGCTGCTGATGACGCGCACCGCCTTCTTCACCCACCTCCGGCTGATGGGTTCGGACGAGCGCGCCGCCTATACCAGCGGCATCCCGATCACGGTCGTGCGCATCGGCGCGCATCTCATTTGTGGCTTCTTCGCCGGCCTGTCGGCGATCTGCTTCACGGCGCTCATCGGGTCGGGCGATCCGGGCCAGGGCACGACCTACACGCTCATCTCCGTGACGGCGCTGGTGCTCGGCGGGGCTTCGCTGGGCGGCGGTCGCGCCAGCATCGCCGGGTCGCTGATTGGCGCGGTCGATCTCTATTTGATCACATATGTCCTCTCGACCTTCTCCTTCGGCGGCATCCAGAGCTTCGTCACCGATCTCTGCTACGGCGCCATCCTCGTCGCCTCGCTGTTGCTGACGCTCACCTTGCCGGTCATTCAGCGGACTCTCGGCAATTTCTCGTCGCTGCTGTATTTCGTCGTGCTGGCGATCGTCGCGCTCGGCGTCGTGCTGCACTCGACCTTCCCTTATGCGACCCTCGGAGCGCCGGCCGCAACGGCCGCTACCGGGCTGCTCGAGGCGGAGGCGCTGCGCCAGACCGCCTCCGCAGCCCCGCATGACGCGCGGATTTGGGCCTTCGTCGGCATATTGTTGTTGACGCTGCCGCTCCTCGCGCGGACGCTGATCGTCGGCGCGCCGCGGCGCGGCGTCGGCCCCGTCGTCTATATTGTCGTCGTCGGTCTCGCCTTGCTGGCGGTCTATCTGGCGACGCATGGCTATGCGGTCGTCTCGCTGGGGAGCGCCGGGCGATGACCGACGTGCGCAATCAAGCCCCGGCCGGCAGCTTGCCCGCCCGCATCATCGGACTGCTGATCGCCGTCGTCCTGACGATCGCGAGCGTCGGTCTCGGCCTCTACGAGAACCTGCCGGCGCAGCAGGTCATCCTCTATTCCGCCGCCACGCTGGCTCTGTCGGCGTGGATCTGGCGGTTCTACGTGATCCAGTTCGCGAGCGGCGTCGAGGGCGCGGGCGAACTCCGCAACGCCTGGCGCAAGTACCGTTCCGGCATTCTCGGATTTCTCGTCCTGTGCGGCGTGTTCTTCCTGCTTTCGGTGACGATCGACGGCTTCTTCAACGTCTGGACCGTGATCTCCGCGTTGATCCTGCTGCTCATCATCATCCTGACGATGAGCGTCGGCCGGTTCATGGCGGAGAACCGCAGCGCCTTCATCGGGCTGATGGTGCTGGCCGGCCTGTTCTCCGTCGGCTCGATGAACATCGACGGATTCTCCTCGGCGACCAACATCAAGTCCATGCTGCTGTTTGCCTCGTTCTTGGGGCTGGCCTCGATCGGCCAGACGCTGGTGGCGCTGCTCGGCGGCCTCGATCTGTCGATTCCTTATGTGATCGGCGCGGCGAACGTCGGCCTGCTCTATCTGACCGGACTCGGCGTGCCGCCGTGGATCGCCTTCCTGCTCATCATGCTGGCGGGTGGACTGCTCGGCGTCGTCAACGGCTTCCTGAGCCTGCGGCTGCAGGGGCAGGCCCTCATCGTCACCCTGGGCGCCGGCTTCGTGATATCGGGCGGCACGCAGATCGTCACCTCGATCGGCTCCGAATACAGCGGCAACGTGTTCGGCACGGTGCCGGACTGGCTCACCAACCTGTCGTCGATGGCCGGTTCGACGTTCGGCCTGCCGTTTCCGCCGGTCATCGCAATCTGGGCCGTGGCGGCGCTGATCCTGATCGTGGGCCTGCGCCACACCGTCTATGGCCGGTTCCTGTACGCGCTGGGCGTCAACCGCACTTCGGCCGAGCGCCTGTTCATCTCCGAGCGCGGCTATTGGGTCTCGATCTTTGGGCTCAGCGGCATGTTCTCGGCCTTCACCGGCTGTTTGCTGCTCGGTTGGAGCGGGGGCGGCTTCATCGGAGTCGGCTCGCAATACCTGTTCATGACGCTGGCGGCTGTGGTGGTGGGCGGCACCTCGCTGCTCGGGGGCGTCGGCGGCTACGGCTTCACCGTCATCGGCGTGCTGGTGCTGCAGGTGCTGACCTCGTTCCTGGTCGGCATCGGCCTCAAGTTCGAGTGGCAGCAGTTCATCTTCGGAATGCTCATCCTGCCGATGGTCGCCCTGTACGCGCGTTCGCCGCACATCCGCACGCAGATCTGAGAGGCCGTCGCCATGCAAGCCAAGATTGAGCCGGAGAGTGGCCAGTGAATACGTTGATCGACGCGCAGGATCTGACGGGCGCAAGCTATTCGGCGGTTCTGTTCGCGCTTACCGCCGCCACTGTGCTGCTGCTGCTCGGCGTCGGCTGGGTGGCGCGCGAATGGAAACTCGCCGTCGCGCTGAGCGCGATTTCAATGCTGGTCGGGATGGTCGCAGTCTATGACGGGCGCGCGGCCTGGCTCGCCAGCAAGAGCGTCTCGATCGCCTACCCCTACGCCGGCTGGATCGTCTCGATGCCGATCCAGGTGCTCACCCTGTTCTTCTTTGCCCGGCGCGGCGGCAAGGTGTCTCAGGCCCTGTTCTGGCGGTTGGCGGTGGTTTCCGTGCTGATGGTGCTCGCCCGCTATCTCGGCGACGCCAAGCTGATGCACCCGACGCTGAGCCTGCTGATTGGCGTCGTGTTCTGGCTCTACATCCTCGGCGAACTGTATTTCGGCCAGATGGACGAGGCGGTGGCGACGAGCGAAGACGACGCCATGCGCCGTGGCTATTTCTGGCTGCGCATCATCGTCACGATTGGCTGGGCGATCTATCCTCTCGGCAGCTTCATCGTCAGCTTCACCGGCTATGTCGACGACGGGAGGCTGAGCCTCACCTACAACCTCGCCGAATTCGTCAATCGGATCGCCTTTGGTCTCGCGGTGCTCGCGACCGCGCTCGTGAGCGCCGAGAACGAACGCAAGTAACGGAACTGAAGACGGGATCGCCAGCAGGCGTTCGCGGGAATCGCAGGAGCTACGCACAATGAACGGCGCCGACATCATTGCGGTCATCATTCTCGCGGCGATCGTCATAGCGGTCCTCGCCTATCTGCTGCATTGGCTCTATCGCCGATCGACCAAGGACGTCTCCTTCGTCAGAACTGGTCTGGGCGGCGAGAAAGTCATCATGGGCGGCGGAGCGTTCATCCTGCCGATCGTCCATGACATCACCGAAGTGAGCATGAACACACTGCGGCTTCAGGTGACGCGCGCCCGCGAGAAGTCGCTCATTACCAAGGACCGCATGCGTATCGAACTCGAAGTCGAGTTCTATGTGCGTGTGGTGCCCAATCCCATCGAAGTCGCAACCGCCGCGCGTACGCTGGGCCGTCGCACCATGGACCCCGAAAGGCTGCGCGAGCTCGTTCAGGGCCGCTTCGTTGACGCGATGGGCACGATCGCGGCCTCGATGACCCTCGAAGAGATGCACGAACACCGCGATCGTTTTATTGCCGGCGTGAAGGCCGAGGTAGTCAAGAACTTGGGTCAGAACGGGCTCGAGCTCGAAGCGGTCTCGCTGGTGTCGCTCGATCAGGCCGACATGAAGCTGTTCAATCCCGCCAATGCGTTCGACGCCGAAGGTCTGACGCGTCTGACCCAGGAGATCGAGTCGCGCAAGAAGAAGCGAAACGACATCGAGCAGGACACGTTGATCGCCATCCGCAACAAGAACCTCGAAGCGGAAAAGATCTCCCTGGAGATCACCAAGGAGAGCGAGTACGCGCGGATGCGGCAGGAAAGCGAGATCGCCTGCCGGCGCGCTCAGCAGACCTCCGAGGTCGAACGCGAACGCGCGGCGCGCGAACGCGACGTCGAGACGGCGAAGATCCAGGAGCGCGAAGAGGTCGAGCGCACGCGCATCGGCATGGAGCGGCAACTCGAAGAGCTGGAGATCGAACGTATCGAAGCGCGCGAAATCGCCGAACAGAATCGCGATATCGCGATTGCCGCGAAGTCCAAGGAGCTTTCGCGCGGCCAGACCGAAGCCGAAGAGGCGCGCAAGGAACTCATGCAGGCTCAGGAACGCGTGACCACGGCCCGCGAGATGGAAATCGCCAACCGGGTTCGCGAAATCGATCTGATCGCGGCGCGCCGCCAGGCCGAAGTCGAGGCGCTCAAGATTACGCTGTCGGCCGAGGCGGAGAAGACCGCCGCCGGGGATCGCGCCGCCGCCGACCGCATCGCCGTGGGCGCGCTCAAGGAGCGCTCGGCGGTCGAGGCGGAGGCCAAGCGCGCCCTCAACGAAGCGGAGAACCTGCGCTCCGACGCCAGTCGTCGCAGCTCGCTGCACCAGAGGCTGGTCGAATCGCTGCCTGCAATCATCCGCGAGAGCGTCAAGCCGATGGAGCGCATCGAAGGCATCAAGATCCTGCACGTCGAGGGACTGCCGGGCCTTTCGAGCCCAGGCGCAAGAGGCGACGTCGGCGAGGGCGGCGACGGATCGCCGCGTTCGCCCAAGGAAGGCAACCTCGCCGAAGAGGTTGTGAGCTCGGCGCTGCGCTATCGCGCGCAGGCGCCGTTCGTCGACACGTTGCTCGGCGAAATCGGGCTCAGCGCAGGCGAAATCCATCGCACGCAGCCGCTGCAGAACCTGTCGAAGATTGTCTATTCGCAGACCAAGGACGCCGGTTCGGGCGAAGGCTCGCAAGGCCATTGAACCCAGGCGCGGTTGCCCGCACGCGGCGCGCGACGGCGCCGCGGCCCGGCGACCGTCGGCCCTGCGCTGGCGCTGTCGTGGTGAGGATCGTCCGTGGACGCTGATCGGTATGTCGAGCGAGGGATCGCCGTGTTTTCCAGCTGGGGAGTCTTCGGCGTGATCGCCGTCGGTTTCCTGATGGAAGGCATTGCGCGCGAAACCTATTGGCTATCGCTGGTCGGCGTCGCCGCGGCGATTGCGGGTCTCGTCGGGCATCTGATCGTGAACGCCTACTTCGACCGGTCGTTCTCGCGGGGCGAAGCCGGGCTCGGCTTGGCCGCGCTCGGCGCCGTAGTGCTCATTTTCACTGTTGCGTGGCTCGCTGGCGGTCTGGCGGAAACGACGGTTTGGACGGGTCTGACCCTGATCGCGGCGCTGATCGCGACGAGCGCGGTCTATCTTGCGACCCGGTTCGGGCTGAAAGGGGCCTTTTCGCAGTTTCACAGGCGCGGCCCGCGCGGTGGCGGCCGATGAACCTGACCGCGCAACAGATTTGGCTCATCGCCTTCGGCGCCGTGTATGTCGCGGCGACCTCGTTCTGGGCGCGCCAGTGCGCGCTGCGCGAAGGGGCGCAGCGGCGCTATCTGTCGGCGAGCGGCGAACTGCCCGCCTGGATCGTCGCGCTGGCGCTGGCGGCCGTGAGCCTGTCGGCGTGGGTCACTCTGGGGCTTCCCGACCTGATCGGACGCGTCGGCCTGCCCGCCGCCGCGCTCGCTCTCTCTGTCGTCATGATGGCGCTGTTCGGCGCCGTGACCTTCAAGCGACAATGGCAGGTCGGGCGACGTTTCAGGGCGCGCAGTCAGGGACAATTGCTCGCCAACTATTACCGCTCGCGAGGTTTTGCGTGGCTGTCGGCCGGCGTGGCGGTCCTGTTCGCCGTGGGTTTTTCGGCCGTTCAACTCGGCGCGCTCGGCCGCCTGATGGCGGACCTTTCGGTCGGCGGCATCGCCGCCGAGCCGGCGACATGGCTGCTCGCGCTGATGACGTTCTCCTACGTGATCGTCGGCGGGCTTTACGCGGCGGGCGTTCTAGGCGCTTTGCAGTGCGTGCTGATGGGCGCGGCGATGATCGGGCTTTCGCTCGCAGCCGTCTATCTCGGCGGCGGCTTTTCGGCGCTGAACGAGGTATTGGCGCGGATCGCGCATCAGCCGGCGAGTTCGCACCTGTTCCGTGTGGCGGGGGTGGTGCGCTTTGTCGCCGGCGCCGACGACCTCAATGGCTGGACTTCCGCGCTCGTGCTGTCGACCGGCCTCGCGATGGCGGGCGTCCAAGCCAGCCCGCTGGCGACGCAACTGCTATTGACGGCGCGCGATGATCGCGGCGTCGCGGCAGGCCAAACCTGGGTGCTCGCCGGCTTCTTTGGCGGGCTCAGCGCCTTCGGTCTGGCGCTCGTCGGGGCCTATGGAATGACGACGGGTTCGCATGACGCCGTCGGGCCTCTGCTGGCCAAGCTCGGAGCCGCCTCGCCGTGGTTCATGGCGGCGATCTATTATGGCTTGGTCGCCGCCTTTCAGGCGCTTGCCGCTGTGGCTGTGGTGACGGCGGCTCATGGTTTCGTGCGCGACGTTTTCGTGCCCGACTTCATGCCCGATCTCGAGGGGCCGGCGGTGACGCTGCTCGGGCGCGTCTGTGTGGGTGTGCTGCTGCTGGCGAGCGTGCTGCTGGCGACGCGGGCTCCGGCGGCGGCGGTGTCGCTGGGGGCGCTCGCGTTGCCCTTCGCCGCGCAACTCGCGCCGTCGTTGGTCGGATTATGCTGGATGCGTTGGATCTCGCCGCCCGCGGCGCTGGTCGGCGCGGTCGCCGGACTGACAATCGTCGCGCTCACCGACAGTTTCGGCATCGCGGTCATGGACTTCGTCGGACTGCATCTGCCCTGGGGCCGTTGGCCCTGGACGATCCATTCCGCCGGTTGGGGGCTCGCGGCCAATGTGGCGGTCGTGCTCGTCATTTCAGCCATCACGCCGAAGCGCCGCGCCAGCCAGCGCGCCGAAACGGTCAGCGCGTTTCTGGCCAGCGTGTCCGCGCCGCGTCCGGTCAGCCGTGGCCTCAAGCCGACCGCCTGGGCGGCGGCGCTGGCTTGGCTGTTCGCCGCCGCGGGTCCGGGACTGCTGTTCGGCAATTTCGCCTTTGGAGACAGCGTCGGCGGCCTCGACAAATGGCTGCTCGGGGTCCCGCCGCTGTGGGGCTGGTGCCTGCTCATGTGGGCGCTCGGTGTGATTCTGGTCTGGTTGCTGGCTTACAAGCTCGAACTCGCGACGCCTGTCAGCGTCGAGATCGTTCCGCTGGAGCGAGGACCCGTCGGCCGTCACCGGATGACGGGCCTGCGCGTCGATCATCTCCAGGCGCTTCTCTGGGCGTTGAGCGGCATCGGCGCGCTCATCACCGTTCTCGCCTGGATCTTTGGAAACTGAGGGATTGGGAGGACCCATGAACGCGTTCACCTTCAACACCAGCGCCAGCATCCAATTCGGCGTCGGCGCGCTTGCCCGGATCGGCGCGCTCGCAACGGATCGTCTGGGCGAGCGTGTGCTCGTGGTCACCGACCCCGGAATGCTCTCAACCGGCATTGTCGATCGCGCCCTGGGCTTCCTGCGCGAAGCCGGGGTGCAGGCGGCGGTGTTCTCGGATGTCGTGGCCGATCCGCCGGCCGCGATGATCCTCAAGGCCGTCGACGCCGCGGTCGAGATGGGCGCCACGGGGATTTTCGGGCTCGGCGGGGGCTCTTCGCTCGATACCGCCAAGCTCGTTGCGCTGCTGGCTCCCGGCCGCGAAACGCTGACCGACGTGTTCGGCGTCGGAAAGGCCAAAGGGCCGCGCCTGCCGTTGGTGCTCGCCCCGACGACGTCCGGCACCGGCTCCGAGGTGACGCCGATCTCGATCGTCACCACGGGCGAGAACGAGAAGATGGGCGTCGTTTCGCCGGTCATCCTGCCCGATGTGGCGCTGCTCGATCCTGAATTGACGTTGGGCTTGCCGCCGCATGTGACGGCGGCCACCGGCGTCGACGCCATGGTGCACGCGATCGAGGCCTACGCCTCGGCCAACGCCAACAACAATCCGGTCTCGCGCATCCTCGCGACGCAGGCGTTGACCCTGCTCGGCGGCGCCCTCGAGCGGGCGGTCCATCATGGCTCCGACATCGAGGCGCGCTCGGCGACGCTGCTGGGGTCGATGCTCGCGGGCCAGGCTTTCGCCAATTCGCCGGTCGCGGCGGTGCATGCGCTCGCTTATCCGCTCGGCGGGCGTTTCCATATTCCGCATGGCCTGTCGAACGCGCTGATCCTCGCCCACGTGCTGCGCTTCAACTGCAAGACGGCGCCCGGCGCCTATGTCGAGATGGCGCCCTTCGCTTTCCCCGAGTTGGCCAGGCTCGAAGGTCAGGCGCGGGCGGAGGCGTTCTCAGACGCGCTGCAGGAGCTGTCACGCACATGCGGCCTGCCGCAGCGCCTGCGCGACGTCAAAGTGCCCGAGGACGTGCTGCCGACTCTGGCGCGCGACGCCATGAAGCAGACGCGGCTGCTGCCGAACAATCCGCGACCGCTCAGCGAAGCAGACGCGCTGGAAATCTACCGTCGGGCCTGGTGAGGGGAGCCGCCGTCATGTTGAAACTCAACGATCATTCGCTGCTGGTTACGAACGCCTTTATCGACGGCGCCTGGGTCGGCTCCGATAAGCGCACGCCGGTGAGGAACCCCGCGACCGGGGACGTCGTCGCCGAAGTGGCCGACGTCGGGGTCGCTGGCGCGCGCGCCGCGATCGACGCCGCCGACCGCGCGCAGCGCGACTGGGCCCAGCGCACCGCGCGCGAGCGATCGAATGTCCTGCTCAAATGGAACCAGCTGATGCTGGACAATTCCGACGACCTCGCGCGCATCTTGACTGCGGAAATGGGCAAGCCGCTTCTCGAGGCGAAGGGCGAGATCGCCTACGGCGCGAGCTTCATCGAATGGTTCGCGCAGGAGGGGCGGCGCATTTACGGGGACACGATCCCCGGCCACCAAGCCGACAAGCGCATCCTCGTGCTCAAACAGCCGATCGGCGTCGCCGCAGCGATCACGCCGTGGAACTTTCCCAATGCGATGCTCGCGCGCAAGGTTGGCCCGGCGCTCGCCGCCGGGTGCGCCTTCGTAGCGAGGCCTGCGGCGCTGACGCCGCTGTCGGCGTTGGCGATGGCCGTGCTCGCTGAGCGGGCCGGCCTTCCCAAGGGCGTGCTCAACGTTGTCACGAGCGCCGACTCGTCCGGCGTGGGGCTGGAGTTCTGCGTCAACCCGAAGGTGCGCAAGATCTCGTTCACCGGCTCGACCCGGACCGGCGCGATCCTGATGCGCCAGAGCGCCGACGGCGTCAAGAAGTTGAGCCTCGAACTCGGCGGCAACGCGCCGTTCATCGTGTTCGACGACGCCGATCTCGACAAGGCGGTCGAGGGCGCAATCATCGCCAAGTTCCGCAACGCCGGCCAGACCTGCGTCTGCGCCAACCGCATCTACGTGCAACGCGGCGTGCATGACGCCTTCGCCGCCAAGCTCGCCGCGGCGGTGGAACAACTGAAGGTCGGCGACGGCGCGGCGCCGGGCGTGCAGATCGGGCCGCTGATCTCCGGCTCAGCGCTGGCGAAAGTCGAGGCCCACGTCGCCGACGCGCTGGCCAAAGGCGCGAAGGTGACGACGGGAGGCGGACGCCACGCCGCGGGCGAACTGTTCTACCAGCCGACCGTACTTGCCGGCGCGACGCGTGACATGCTCGTGGATGTACCTCC
>Ga0302157_10006948_pt1 | contig 11543 bp, 8 predicted proteins | sample I_Bog_N3_3_FD_193502 | JGI IMG/M metagenome (GOLD analysis project Ga0302157, IMG submission 193502) | Peat permafrost microbial communities from Stordalen Mire near Abisko, Sweden - I_Bog_N3_3 | ecosystem: Environmental > Terrestrial > Soil > Wetlands > Peat | place: Sweden: Abisko, Stordalen...
AGCCGAAGGCCGCGAGGCCATGGTCGATTGCGAGCATTTTTTCGACGGCTTCAAGGAAAACAAGGCCTACGCCCTCGACTGCGCCGAAACCGCCTACAAGGCCGGCGCGCGCTGGGTGGTGCTCTGCGACACCAATGGCGGCACGCTGCCGCATGAAGTGGAAGACATCGTCCGCGCGGTGACGACGCGTGTCCCGGGAGCAAACCTCGGCATCCACGCCCATAACGACACCGAACAGGCGGTGGCCAATTCCTTCGCGGCGGTGCGCGGCGGCGCGCGGCAAATCCACGGCGCGCTCAATGGGCTCGGAGAGCGCTGCGGCAACGCCAACCTCTGCTCGATCATCCCGACGCTTTTGCTCAAGCCCGAGCTTTCGCAAAAATACGAGATCGGCGTCACGGCGGAGAGCCTGCGCGGACTGACCAAACTCAGCCATACCCTCGACGAATTGCTCAATCGCGCGCCCGACCGCCACGCCCCCTATGTCGGCGCCTCGGCCTTCGCCACCAAGGCCGGCATCCACGCCTCAGCCGTGCTCAAAGACCCGCGCACCTACGAACATGTCCTGCCCGACAGCGTCGGCAACGTCCGTCGGGTGCTGGTGTCGGATCAGGCCGGCAAGTCCAACATCCTTGCCGAACTGGAGCGCCTCGGCGTGCCGGTCGCCAAGGACGATCCGCGCGTGATGCGGCTGCTGGAGGCGGTGAAGGACAAGGAGGCGCAGGGCTATGCCTATGAAGGCGCGGACGCCAGTTTCGAATTGCTGGCCCGTCGCATCCTCGGCCATGTGCCGGATTATTTTCAAGTCGAGCGTTTCCGCGTCGATGTCGAGCGCCGGCACAATGCGCAAGGCGAGTTGGAGACGTTTTCCGAAGCTACGGTGCGGGTCAATATCGATGGCGAGAGCCTGATCTCGGCGGCGGAAGGCAATGGTCCCGTCCATGCGCTCTATGTCGCCCTGAGCAAGGATCTCGGCAAATACCAGCGCCATATCGAGGATATCGAATTGCTCGACTTCCGCGTGCGTGTCTTCCAGGGCGGCGCCGATGCGGTGACTCGCGTCCTGGTGGAGTTCGGCGACAAGCAGGGGGAAACCTGGTCCACGGTCGGCGTGTCGCCCAATCTGATCGACGCCTCCTTTCAGGCGCTGCTCGACGCGGTCGATTACAAGCTGCTCAAGTCGGGGGCTTAGCGGCGGCTCGCTTGGCCGAGCCCGACATGCTATATCGGACGGTAAATTTTATTGCCTGCCGATCGCATTTCAAGGATCTCGGATGGAATCCGTCTTTCCGCCCCGCGCCCATTTGAACGACGCCGCGCTCTCTTTCGTTCGCTCGGTCCCAACCACGCGGATGGAAGGAGAAAGGCAATGAAACAGCTTCGCAGTTTCGAAGACCTTCTGCCCGCTTGGCAGACTTACGCCCGCGCGCTCGGGGAAGCCCCGGCCACGGCGTCTCCGCCATCGGGCGCGTCCGAGTCTCCCCGATTGATCAATGCGCGTATCGCCTCAGCTTGCCCCGCCTGGCTCGCCCAGCAGGGCGCCTGGCCGAACAATGACGTCGATATGGAAGTGGTGGCGACCGATATCCGCGCCGCGCTCCTTCGGCTGGCCGGTCCTGTCGCCCCCGAGGCGGAGGACGCCGTGCTGGATGCGAAGGCCCTTGCGCTGCCGGCGGCGGTTGGGTCGGCTTTGGGCGCGCTGGCGCTGGCGCCGCTGACCTTGCTGTGGTTCGACAACCGCGCGATCGGCCTGACCCTTGGCGGCGTGCTCGGCGCCTTTCTGGTGGTGCGCGTCATCGGGGCCTTGTTCGATCGTCCGGATATTCTGGCCAAGGCGCAGCGCGCCACCGCGCTCGCTGGCGGCGGCATCGCCATCAACGGGGTCTGGCGCGCCATACGCGGGCTGACGCCAGGTCTGATGAAATCGGCCGCGTGGCTCGTCGCCGTCCCCTTCCTCCTCACGCTGGTCAAGCGCACGGCAGGGCCGCGACTCTCGACCTCCGCCGAGCGCGCGCGGAAACTGGCCATGATCGACCGGACCGCGGCGCTGGCGCTCGCCCTTTGCTGGAGCTATCCCGCCCGGCTGCCGCCGGCGCCAAAGCCGACGGCGGCGGCGCAACTGCCCGAGCCGATCTGGGATGCGCTGGTGCGGCTCAAGGGCGATCTGGCGCGAAACAGTTCGATCGACGACATGCGTGACAGTTGCGAGGACTTGTTCCAGCGCTGTCAGGAAGCGGGCTTTGACTGGAAGACGGCGCCGCCCGGCGCGCCCTATGACGACGCCATGGCGGAAGCCTTCGACACCTTCGGCCTGATCGCCCCCGGCCAACCGATACGCACCTCTCGCGCCGCCTTGACCCGCAACGGAGAAGTCGTCCGCCGGGGCGAGGTGAGGCGCGTTTGAGCTTGGAGAACGACATGCCCGCCTATCTTGGAATCGATTTCGGGACGAGCAACACCCATGTCGCCTTCTGCAACGACGCAGGCGCGGGGCAACTGGTCGCCGTGCCAATCAAGATCGCCGGCAGGTCCTCGAACACGTCCAGCGTCCTTTGGCGCACCCGCGAGGGGGAAGAGGAGATCGAGGCGTTCGGAACGGTGGCGACAGACGCCTGGAGCCAGTTCGACAGCGCGGAGCGAAAGGACCGCCGCCTCGCGCTGGGGTTCAAGCCCGATATCGCCGTCTCGCCCGCCGCCCGGGCCGACGCCACCGCCTTCCTGCGCAAGATCTGCGAAGCGGTTTCCGCTATCCAGCCCGCAGCGGTTCGCGACGGGCTGACCGTCATCGGCGCCCCGGCGCAGGTTGCAAGCGAACAGCGGGAGATCACGCGGCAGATCGCGCGCGCCGCCGGATTCGCCAAGGCCGACTGCGTCGAGGAGCCCCTCGGCGCCCTCGCTTACCATCTCACCAACGGCAGCCTCACCCTTGCCGAAGCGCGCGAGGGCGTGGTGGTGATCGACTTTGGCGGCGGCACGCTGGATCTTGCGCTGGTCAATGCGGAGCGCGGCTTGCGGACGCCCTGGGGCGACCCGGCGCTGGGCGGACGTCTGTTCGACGATCTGTTCTATCGCTGGGTCCAGGACCGCTCCGGCGGCTTCGAAGTCTCGGAGCGCGAGGCGATGGGGATCTGGCAGAAGGAATGCCGCGAAATGAAGGAGGCCTTCTCCCGGCGCTGGGCCATGGTCGGTGACGGGATGGCGGATTTCACCTACCGGATTGATTGCGGAGAGCGGATGCAGACGCTGAAGAACGCCTCGGTGGCGGAATTTCTGGAGCGCGCCCGCGCCTATCGTCCGAGCCCTGTCGCCCTCGCTTATTTCCAGCGCTTCGGCCTGCCTGCGCCTTTGCAAGAAGGGCGAAGCGTCGATCTGCTGGACTGGATCCGACGCACGATGGAGCGCGGCGCTCCTCGCGAGGGAAAGCGCTTCAGCAAAGTGATCCTCACCGGCGGCAGCTCCGACTGGCCGTTCATGACGCGATTGGCGGCTGAGGTTTTCGACATAGATCCCGCAGCCGGCGTCATCCGGTCCGAGGATCCGGAGACGACGATCGGCTCGGGGCTCGCGCTCTACAACGCGCTGCGCGAGCGCTTCAAGAAGCAGCGCGCGGCGGTCGAGGCCGCGAGGCCACGGGCGCGAGACGAGATCGCTGTCGCCGTATCGGAGCTGATCGAGGAGGTTGGCGGACGTCTGGCTGCCGAGATTGTCGACACGGTGATGCCGCGCATCGACGATTTGTTCGGCGCCTGGTATCGCAAGGGAGGGTCGCTGCGCCGCGTCGGCGAGGAGGTCGAAGCGGCTTGCGCGGATTGCGAGCCGGAAAACCTGCGGCTGGCGGAAGCTGAGCGCGACGCCCTGATGAGCGGTCTGGCGCGTCTGTTCCGCGAGCATCTCGCCGGGTTCATGCAGGCGCATGAGATCACCAAGGATGTCTCGCGCTATGTGCCCGACGCCGGTTTATTGCTGGCGCTGGCCAGTCCGGGCGCGGACACTGAGAAGATGATCGCCTCCGAGATCGGCGAGACGGCCGGGACGATGGCCGCTGTGGCCGCGAGCGTCGGCCCGCTGGTTGCTGCGACGGTTCACGCCAAGCTGATCATTCTGCTGGCGATCGCCCATCCGCTTCTCGCCGCGTTGGCGGGCGTCGGCTCGCTGGCCGCCTATCTCGGCATCGGACGGACCGTCGGCGCGGCTGTGCAGGACGCGGTGAAAGATCATGAGTTCAACGCCCTCACACTGGGCATTCTCCACATCACTCTGTCGGAGGCTGGCTTGGCGAAGAAACTGGCGGAAGGGCGGCGCGCGGCGGAGGCCGATCTGCGGCGGGCCATTGTGGAAAGCCTCAAGGGCGACAAGGAGGCCGACGCGCCCGGTCTCGTCGAGCGCGCGGCGGCTGCCTACGATGCGATGCTGGGCAGCGTGGTCGCGGATCTAGGCGTGCTTGAACGGGGGAGCACAAGCATTCGCCCGAATGCCTTGATTGAATTGTAGACCGACGAAAAAGCTCTCCCGTCTCACGCTTTCGCAGGCGGGATCGCCGCCCAGGCGGCATGATCGGCCTCATTGCGCTGCGCATAGAGGAGACCGAAATCGGCGACGGCCCGATCGAAGACATCGCTGGACCCCATATAGCCGGCGATCACCGCCGCATCGCCCGAGCGCGCATGGGCGCGGGCCAGCGTGCGGCCGCACAGCCGCGCATAGTCGGCCAGGCCTTCGCTTTCGGCGATTTCGCTGATCGCGCCGAGGCGGCGGTTTTTGAGGATGCGAATGTAATATTGCCGTCCCGACTTGTCGTTCTGGGTCCAACTGAGAAAAATATCGCTCGCCGCCTGCATCATCCGCTGGCCCTCGACCACACGCTGGCCCTGGGGGCCCTTATAGGCGAGCTTTCCGTCGAGCGTTTCGAGCACGGAACGATTGGCCTCCTTCACCTGAAGGAACACGGGGTCGTCGTCGCCGCTCATGAACAGGCCGACATAGCAATAAGTGCCGACCGAGCCGACCCCCACCGCCTTGAAGACGAAATCCTTCAGGGCATAGCGGTCGTAGAGGGCGCCCACCGCCGGCGTCAGACCGGCGCGATATTTGGCGAAATCCTTTTCCGGCGAGAATCCTTTGGCTGCGTCGGAATTGGGCGGAAAATGGAAAATGCGCGGCGCCTTGTCATGAATCAATGGCGCGCCCGATTGCGCCAGCGTGGGAAAATTGTCGTCGCGGTCGAGGCCATCGCCGCGCGCCCTGACGATCATCGCCTGCATTTTCTTGCGCATCGCCGCGTCTCGGAATTTTTTCAGCTCGATCTCGAGATTGATGCGGCTGTGAAAGATTTCCCGCGGCGAGCGGACCGACAGGCCGATCATATGCTTGCGATAAGAGCGCACCGTGTCGGCGGCGAGTTCATGGCGCTTCGATTTCGAAAGGCCGAGCGCCGCCGCCGCCACCGCAATGCTGGTGGCGAGGCGTTTCACATCGACGGTAAAGTCGACGCCCGCCAGCGTTTCATCGAAGTCGTTGATGTCGAAAAGAATATTGTCCTCGGGCGTGACGAAGGCGCCGAAATTCATCAAGTGGCAGTCGCCGCAGGCCTGGACCTTGGCGCCGGTCATCGGCTGCCACTGGAGGTCATGCGCCATCACCGCCGCAGCGCCGCGATAATAGCCGAAGGGATCCGCGGCCATGATTTCCCGGCGCACCTCCAGCAGGGCCGGCAAGCGGGTCGCGTTTTGCGCGAGAAGAATGGCGTTGGCGTCGCGGTCCATCGGGCCAAGCAGATGCGCATGTGCGGCGCGCGGCGTCTGCTTGCGGAGAGTCTTGCCCTGCTGCACCCGTTCGGCGTGGGAGGGGAGCGAAGGGCTGGCATGGGTGGCGCTGGCGCGGGAAGGACTCAACGGATCGCTCCAAAAACATGAAATTTCCAGGAATTGTCGCGAGAATAGTCTCAGACTTTCAAGATGCAACACCGCGCTCACGCGATCAGGACGGGAAGCGCGCACAAGGTAAATTGGGTTTCGAGTCGTTTGCGTAAGGCCGTCGCCGTTGCTAGGGCGCCGGGGCTGTCGCCATGCACGCAAATACTGTGAATGGGGCTGGGCAGGATTTGGCCGCCGCGCGTGACGACGCCGCCCGCTTTAAGCATGACGGTAACATGTTCGAGGCATTTTTCGGTCTCATGCAGCACGGCGCCTTCGCGTTGGCGCGGCGTCAGACTGGCGTCGTCTTCATATGTGCGGTCGGCGAAAATCTCCGACGCGACCTTGAGCCCCGCAGCCATTCCTGCTTGGGCGAGATGGGAGAGGGCGGGGGCCAGCAGGATCAAGCTCCGGTCATAGCTGCGGATCGCTCGCGCGATGGCGTCGGCCAGCGCGCGGTCGCGGCAAGCGTCGTTGCTCAAGGCGCCATGCGGCTTCACATGCGACACGCGCGCGCCTTGCGCCCGGGCAAATCCGTCGAGCGCGCCGATCTGGTAAATCAACAGCGCCTCGACCTCCTCCGCCGAACATTTCAGCGAGCGGCGCCCGAAGCCTTGCAGGTCCGGGTAGGACGGATGCGCGCCGATGCTGACGCCGGCGGCCAGCGCCGCCGCGACGGTTTTGCGCATGACGACGGGGTCGCCGGCATGAAAACCACAAGCAAGACTGGCCGATTGCACGACACTGAGAAGGCCTTCGTCGTCGCCCATGCGCCACGCGCCGAAACCTTCGCCGAGATCGGCGTTGAGGTTGAGTTTTGCAAAGGCGTTCATCGATTCAATCGCCGGAAAACGCGCCGCTGATGAGATTTTCGCTCCATAACTTTTCCAAATCCCAAGGCTGTCGGACAGCTGTCATTTTTTCACGCCATTGTGCAAATTTTGCATGAAGCTTTTGTCGCGCTTCCGCCGCCTTTTGGTGATCGACGGCGGTGAACGCGACGCTATCGCCAGCCGCAAAATGCGCCGCGCGAAAAACATCCGCCGAAATGACGCAGCCGATCTTGGCGTAGCCTCCAGAAGTCTGGCAATCCGCGCGCAAAACGATGGGCTGGCCGTCGCCGGGAACCTGGATCGCGCCGGGAGTCGCGCCGTCGGACACGATATTCGCAAGCCCTGGCCGATGGGTCAGTTGGGGGCCGGCAAGGCGCATGCCCATGCGATCACTGTCGGCGCTCACGCGCCACGCGGTTGCGGCGAAAGCGGCGAGCGCCTCGGGCGTGAAATTTTGGTCTTGTGGGCCGGGGATGAAGCGCAGCGGCCCGTCCTCATGCGCGAAAACCGGCGCGGCGACCTCCTCGCCCTCGGCGGCGGCGCAGCGCAACAGGTCGCCAGCGAGCAGCGCGCGTCCGTCAATCCCGCCAAATTTTGCGCGGAGAAAAGTCGAGCGGCTGCCGAGAACCATTGGCAAGTCGAGCCCCCCGGAAAAACCGATATAGGCGGGGCCGCGCGCCAGCCGCAAGGCCAGACTATCGCCGGTTTGCAGGACCAGCCCGCGCCAGCCCATGACGCTGTGCTCGCCGCCGTCGGCGCGGGTCAACATGCCGGATAAAGCGCCTGCAAGGCCGATGCGCAGGGGACCTTGTTCTACCCGCAGAACCGGAGCGGCGAGCAGAATCTCGAGGCCGGCCGACCCTTCCGGCGCGCCCGCGAGCGCGTTGGCGGCGGCGAGTTGAACCGGGTCGAGCGCGCCGCTGAGCGGCACGCCGAGCGCGCGATAATTTGTGCGCCCGCAATCCTGCGCCGAGACGCCCATGCCCGGCTGCTCGACGCATATGCGCGCGATCATGCGGTGTCACGCAAAGCGTCGGGAGAAAAATCCTGCGCCCATTCCCCTTCCAGCCGCTCGAAAGTCGCGCGGTCGATCGGGCGCCAGCGCAGCTTGTCGCCCGACGTCAGCAAAGCGGGGCGTTCGGGATTGCGCGGGTGGAACAGAGGGGCGGGCGTGCGTCCGATCAGCCGCCATCCGCCGGGGCTGTCGAGCGGATAGGCCGCGCACATGCCATCGGCGATGGCGACCGAGCGCGCGGGTACATTTTTGCGCGGTGTGGCCAGACGCGGGGCGTCCAGAGCATCGGGCAGGCCGCTCAGATAGGCGAAGCCGGGCTGGAAGCCGAGCATGGCGACCTCGAAAACCACGCCTGCGAAATGGTCGATATACTGGTCCGGCGACAGGTTTTTCAGCGCCGCCGTCTCGGCGAGGTCGGGCGCAAAATCAACGTCGCGGCAAAAGGGAATGACGAAAGACGCGCCCTCGACTTTTTTCCGCGCGCCCTCCCGCAGCAGGAGCGCGAGAGACGCACGCAGCGCGTCGAAAGTGATTTGGTCGGGGTCGTACCAGAGGGTGACGGAGGCGAAGGCGGGCGCCCATTCGATCACGCCGGGCAGGGTCTCCGACGCCAGCCGCCCAGAAAAACCGAGCACGCGTAAGTGGGTTTGCGGATCGATGCTGTCGCCGAAAGCGACCGTTGCGGCGGCGTCTCCGAGCGGCAGGACTCGCGGCTCGGACATCTGTCAGGCGCCAGCGGCGATCGCCTGCGCGATGCCGGCATAATGGCAGCCCGCCGCCGCTAGCACGAAGCTATGCCAGATGGCGTTCTGATATTTGAGGCTGTGCCAGCGGTAAAAAATCACGCCCACCGAATAGAGCAAACCGCCGATGGCGATCAGCGTCATGGTAGATGCGGGCAGCGCCGCGAGTAGCGGTTTGAGGGCGAAGATCGCCACCCAGCCGAGCGCCAGATAAAATATGATCGAAGCGTTGTCGAACCGTCCCGGCCAGATGAGTTTCAGGCCGATCCCAACGAGGGCGCCGGCCCAGACGATGCCCGCGAGGGTCCAGGCGAGGGCGTGATCGGGCAGTTGCGCCAGCAGGGCGGTATAGGTGCCGGCGATCATGAGATAGATCGCCGCATGGTCGAAACGCCGCAGCAGCCATTTGAGCGGCGAGGGCGGAGTCATGTTGTAGGCGCAGGAAAAGCCGAATAGCAGAAAGAACCCTGCGGCATAGACGGCGATGGCCAGCCCGTTGCTGGTGTCGCCGGATTTGGCGATCTGCACGAACAGGACGGCAAAGGCGATCAGCCCCGCGACAAGTGCAGCCGCGTGTATAAACCCGTCGGCGATCAGTTCGCCGACGCTATAGGACCGTTTGTAATGACGTGGATGTTCGGGCGCAAGCGACATCACATAGCTCCCTGCCGCGCAAAACTACGCGGAAGTTTTGAGTAAAGCAGAGGTTCGGGGCGAAAGGAAGGATGCATTTCCGCGATTTGCGATGCTGCGCCGCAGCAGGGCCAAGCTTCAGTTTGGAGTCGCTGAATGACAAATATCTTACATACTTTCGCGTCTTTTTTTGCGAACCTTGTGGACGCCATAAGTATGGAGCTATTCGGGCGTTAACAAGGCGGCGCGGCCAAGACCTGAAGCCAAAAACTGACGGACAAGAACTGGCGGAAACGAATTGACACAAGCAAACGCCAACATTCCCGCGCGTCCGCGCGAAAAATGGACGGCGACGGCGCGGCAGGCTTTGCTCTACGCGCTGCCGCTGGCCTTCGTTGCGCTTCTCGGCGTGCAATGGCTCGACGCGGATTTCATCATGCTGCGCGAAAGCGCGCAAAAGCAGTCGGCGCAGATCGCCAATCAACTCGGAGAGGTCGGCGCGCGGGCCGTGACCAGCCTTGCGACGGTCGCCTGGGCCGATGTCGAACTGGCCGAGGCCGATGGCCTCAATCCTTCGACGCGCCTGTGGCAGGTGGTCTATGGCTATAACCTCGGCCTGCTGGTGTTGCAGCGCAAGGGCGACCGCACCACCTTCCCGCCCGAAGATCCTCTCGCCATGCCGAAAATGTGGGAGGAAAAATTGCGCGCCCTGATCGACGTGGCCGACCTGCTGCGCGAGGGCGACAAGCTGAATGGCTGGTTTCCCCACATTTCCGGCGAATATTATTTCGAATGCCGGCGCGACGGCGAGGGCGCGGCGCGCAACGAGAATTGCATCGCCTTGAGCAGCCGGCAGATTTTTCCCACGCTTTTCGCCGCGCTGGACGCCACGGCCTCCCATCTGCCTCAATGGTCCTTCCGCCTGCGCGATCCCTTCGACCGGATCGTCTGGCGGCATGGCGAGTCCCCGACGATTCACCAGTCCTTCATGCTGAGCGGCGCTCTGCATAATTTTGCGCTGGAGGTTGCCGGCGCCCCGGCCCCCAAGCGCGATATTCTCGGCCGGCTGGCGCTGGCGGCGCCCTTGGCGCTGGTTTGGCTGCTGCTGGTGTTCCAGTCGCGGCGCGCCAAAAATGCCCTGCTGGCGGAAAGCGCGGCGCGGGCCGCGCTGGCGACGCGCCTGTCGCATGATCTGCGCACGCCTTTGGCCAATCTGAAACTTTACGCCGAACTCATCTCCCGCAAAGCCGCCGGCGCGCCGGAACTCGACCGTTATTGCAAGGTGCTGACGGAGGAGGTCGACCGTCTCGACCTGCTGGCCGGCGAGACGATTTTCCGCGGCGAAAGGCGGCGCGAGGCGGCGCAAAAAACTTACCAAGACCCCTGCGCGCTCGCCCAAAAAATCCTCGCGCGCTATGAAAAACTGCTGGCCGCCTCGGGCGCCCATTGCGAGTTGAGTTGCGCGGCCGCAATCAGCCTGCGTTTCGACACGGTCGCCTTCGAGCGCATCTTGATCAATCTCGTCGATAATGCGCGCAAATATGCGCCAGGGCCGATCAAGGTTTCCATCGATTGGCGCGACGGCGTGCTGGCTCTCGCCGTGCGCGATTTCGGCGCGACGGCGTCGGAGGACCGGTCCGTCAAACCGTCGCATGGAATGGGCCTCGCTATCGTGCAAGAATTGACGCGGGCCAATGGCGGCGGCTTTTCGCTGAGCGGGGCCGATCCCGGCCTTTGCGCAACAGCGACCATCAAGGCGGAACCGGAGTCGACGTGAAAATCCTCATCGCCGAAGACGACGTCAATCTGCGCGCCGGTCTGGTCGACCTGCTGGCGCTGGAAGGGCTGGACTGCATCGTCGCCGAGGATGGCGAAGCGGCGTGGCGCGCCTTTGTCGAACAGGCGCCCGCCCTGTGCCTGTTCGACGTGATGATGCCGCATCTCGACGGGCTAGACCTCTGCCGCCGCATTCGCGCCCGCGACGCGCGCACGCCGATCCTGCTGCTTTCCGCGCGCGGCGCCGAGATCGACAGGGTCATCGGCCTCGAAATCGGCGCCGACGATTACATCGCCAAACCCTTTGCCGCGAGAGAACTCGTCGCGCGCATAAAGGCGGGGCTGCGGCGTGCGAAAGCGGCGCAGGCGCCGGAAGCAGTCGCCGCATTGGGCGCGGAGGCGCGCCTGCGCATGGGCGATCTCGACATCGATCCAGCGGCCTTGCGGGCATGGCGGGGGACGCAGGCGATTGATCTCGCGCCGCGCGAACTGACGATTTTGCAGGTCCTACTGGCGCGCAAGGGCAAGGCGGTGACTCGCGACGAGTTGTTCGATCTCGCCTGGGGCCGCGACTACATGCCCAACAGCCGCGCGCTCGACCAATATGTCTCCGGCCTGCGCCGCAAGATCA
>Ga0302157_10006952_pt1 | contig 11541 bp, 8 predicted proteins | sample I_Bog_N3_3_FD_193502 | JGI IMG/M metagenome (GOLD analysis project Ga0302157, IMG submission 193502) | Peat permafrost microbial communities from Stordalen Mire near Abisko, Sweden - I_Bog_N3_3 | ecosystem: Environmental > Terrestrial > Soil > Wetlands > Peat | place: Sweden: Abisko, Stordalen...
GGTGGTTGGGTACGTGCCGCCGGTTGAGCGGGTGGTGAAGAAGCGGGTTCGCAAGCCGCGGGCGAAGGTGGATTGGGGGCGGATTCCGTTGCCGCGGGGGATGTTGGCGGCGGCGAAAAGGCAGGGATTTGGAAAGGTGCCCCGGGGGTAATGGAGAGGCGTGAGTCGATTGTTCCGGTTGATTATCGAAATGATTGTGGTACGGCGGTTTTGCCTGGGGACTGTGCTCTGTGGGACTGCTGGGCAGCCACGCCGCCAAGGGGCGGCTCGCTGTGACCGATTTTTTGGCGCAGGTGGCGAGTTGGGGTTCAGGCCGGCAGGTCTATGAATGGAAGTCTTTTTGGTTCTTTTTCTTCAGAAAACGAACTGCTTGCCGGCTAGAGCAAAATCCGCGCTGATAGGCGCGCAGATCTTACTCTAGGTCTTTGTTTTATCGAGCATCTCTATCCGACGGGTGATTCCATCTGGTCGGATGATGCGCTAGTGAGAGCCGAGCATGTGGGCGCCGATGGTTTGGGCGTCGGCGCCGGCGCCGGGGGTCTCGTGGACGACGCGGCCGTCGTGCATGACGATGATGCGATCGGAGAGTTCGAGGATTTCGTCGAGGTCTTCTGAAATGAGCAGGACGGCGGCGCCGGCGTTGCGGGCGGCGACGATGCGGGCGCGGACTTCGGCGACGGCTTTGACGTCGAGGCCGAAGCAGGGATTGGCGACGATGAGGAGTTTAACGTCGCCATCGAGTTCGCGGGCGAGGACGCAGCGTTGGACGTTGCCGCCTGAGAGCACGCCGATGGGGGCTTGGCTGGAGGGGGCGCGAACGCCGTAGCTGGCGATCATGCGGCGGGTGCGGTCGGCCATGGCGCGGCCGTTGAGCCAAAATGTGTGGGCTCCGGTGGCATCACGGTCGAAGCTGCGCAGGTTGAGGTTGTCGGAGACCGACATGCGCGGCACGCAGCCGTTGCGCAGGGGTTCTTCGGGGAGGACGCGGACGGAGCAGGCCTGGGCTTCGTCGCGGGTTGCGGTGTAGGGGGTGCCTTCGATGCGGATGTCTCCGGAGGTGGGGACGCGCTGGCCGCCGAGGACTTCGGCGAGTTCTTTCTGGCCGTTGCCGGAGACGCCGGCGATGCCGACGATTTCGCGGGGGTGGACGACGAGGCGGGAGATGTCGAGGCCGGCGCGGCCGGCGTCGCCTTCGGTGCGGAGGTTTTGCACCAGCAGGCGTTCTTCGTCAGCGGCGTTGCCTTTGCGTTCGACGCTGGCGGGAGCTTGGGGTTCGCCGATCATCATGGCGGTCATATCGGGGGGTGTGAGGTCAGCGGCGCGGCCTTGGCCTGCGAAGCGGCCGCGGCGGAGGACGGTGACATCGTCGGCGAACTTTTTCACCTCCTTCAGTTTGTGGGTGATGATGGCGACGGTGATGCCGCCGCCATGGGCGAGGTCTCGCACCAGGCTGAGCATTTCGTCGGCTTCCTGCGGGGTGAGGACGGAGGTGGGTTCGTCCAGCACGAGGAAGCGGCGTTGCAGATAAAGCTGCTTGAGGATCTCGGTCTTTTGGCGTTCGCCGGCGGCGAGGGTGCCGACTTCGGCGGAGAGCGGCACCTTGAAGGGCATGTTGGCCATGAAGGCTTCGAGGTCGGCGCGTTCGCTGCCCCAGTCGACGACGGCGGGGACGTCGGCGCGGGACATGACGAGGTTTTCGGCGACGGTCATCGAGGGGACGAGGGTGAAGTGCTGGTAGACCATGCCGAGGCCGAGGCGGTCGGCGTCGGCGGGGCGGCCGATGGTTTCCTCATGGTTGTCGATGAGGAAGGCACCTTCGTCGGCCTTGTAGTAGCCGAGCAGGCATTTGACGAGGGTGGATTTGCCGGCGCCGTTTTCGCCGAGCAGGGCGTGGACGGTGGCGGGGGCGACTTTCAGCGAGACGTTGTCCAGCGCTGTGAAGGCGCCGAAGCGCTTGGTGATGCCGATGGCCTCGACCGCGATGGCCTTGGTGGCGATGGTGGCACTCATACGAGGCCTGCGATGACGTCGTCGCTGGTGGCGACGGCGCCGAATACGCCGCCTTGCATCTTCACCATCTTCAGGGCGGCGTCGTGGTTGCCTGGGTCGGTGGCGCCGCAGCAGTCGGCGACGAGCAGGCATTCGAAGCCGCGGTCATTGGCTTCGCGCATGGTGGTGTGGACGCAGACGTCGGTGGTGATGCCGGTGAGGATGATGTTTTCAATGCCGCGGGTGCGCAGGATGAGTTCGAGGTCGGTGGCGCAGAAGCTGCCCTTGCCGGGCTTGTCGATGATGACTTCACCAGGCAGTGGGGCGAGGTCTGGGATGATGTCCCAGCCGGCTTCGCCGCGAACGAGGATGCGGCCGCAGGGGCCGTCGTCGCCGATGCCGGCGCCGATCTGGCGGGAGCGCCAGCGCTTGTTGGCGGGGAGGTCGGAGAGGTCTGGCCGATGGCCTTCGCGGGTGTGGAAGATGTGGTAGCCGCCGTTGCGCATGGTGGCGAGCAGGCGCTGAATCGGCGCGATGGGGGCGCGGGTGAGCGAGAGATCGTAGCCCATGCGGTCGACGTAGCCGCCGTGGCCACAGAAATCGGTCTGCATGTCGATGATGATGAGGGCGGTGTTGGCGGGGCGGAGATCGCCGTTGTAGGGCCAGGCGTATGGCTCCGAGACGATGGTTTTCATTCAGCGGCATCCGATAGAATTTCGCCATAGCGGCGGGTGGGGGCTGGCAGGCCGCAGGAGGTGCCGTCGGTGACGCGAACGGTAGAGTCCCAGGGCAGCTTGTACTGGCCGGCGACGAGGTCTTGCATGAAGGTGTAGGGGCAGTCGCCTGCGCCGCCTTTGACGGCGGAGAAGCCGCGGTGGCCGAGTTGGTAGATGTTGTTCTCGACGCCCCAATGGGCCCGGGCTTCGCGGACGAGATCGGGGCGGACTTCGGCGGTGATGATCTCATCGGCTCGGCCGGTGGTGCCGTGGGCGATGATGGTGCCGTCGAAGTTGACGACCATGGCTTCGCCCATGGAGTCGAAGGTGCCGTCTGAGCCGCACATGCAGACGTTGGCGGTGACCATGAGGTTGCAGAAGGCGTTGCTCTGGTTGGTGAAGCCCCAGGATTGCCGGATGGGGGCGGTGTAGCCGGCGGTGCGCAGCATGATTTCGGCGCCTTTGTAGGCGGCCTCGCGCGCCATTTCGGGGAACATGCCGTCGTGGCAGATGATGAGGGAGAGCTTGCAGCCGTTTGGTCCATCGATGACGGGGATGCCGAGGTCGCCGGGTTCCCACGGTTCGACGGGGACCCAGGGGTGGAGCTTGCGGTAGTAGAGCTTGAGCTCGCCGGTGGGGTCGATGACGAGGCCGGAGTTGTAGGGGTTGCCGTGCGGGTTGCGCTCCATGATGGAGAAGCAGCCCCAGAGGTTGTGGGTGACGCAGGCGGACTTGAAGGCGGCGACCTCCGGGCCGTCGAGTGAGCAGAGGATGTCGTCGCTTGTGTCCATGGAGAGGCCGTGCAGGGCGTATTCGGGGAACACGACGAGGTCCAGCGTGGCCATGTTGCGGCGGGCCTTGGCGACCATGTCGACGATGACCTGGGTTTGGCGGGTGATGTCGGCGCGGGTTTCGATGACCGGCAGCTTGAGCTGGACGAGGCCGATGACGACGCCGTTGGGAGATTTGTTGAGACCTCCGAGACCGTTCATTTGGTGGCTCCTTCAGCGGCCGATCGACAGCTCGCCGGGCATGCCGCGCAGGGAGCGGCCGGGGCGAACGGTGATGGCCAGGATCAGCAGGGTTACGACATAGGGTGCGGCGTAGAACAGGTAGTAGCCCTGGGTGATGCCGACGGTTTGAAGAGATGGGCCGAGGGCTCCGGCGGCGCCGAAGATCAGGGCGGCGGTGATGCAGTGCAGCGGGTTCCAGCGGGCGAAGACGACGAGGGCGACGGCCATCAGGCCTTGCCCGGAGGACAGGCCTTCGTTCCAACTGCCGGGGTAGGACAAAGAGAGGAAGGCGCCGCCGATGCCGGCCAGCGCGCTGCCGGCGGACGTGGCGAGCAGGCGGATGGCGTCGATGTTGAGGCCGAGGGCGCGGGCGGCGTCGGCGCTGTCGCCGACGATGCGCACGCGCAGGCCGATGCGGGTGGCACGGAAGAACCAGTGCAGGGCGGCGGCTGCGGCGAGCCCGAGGAAGAACAGCGGGCTGACTTCGAGGGCGCTGCGGACCTGCGGCAGGCTCGACCAGAAGCCGAGGGGCAGGGTTGGCAAGTGCAGCGCTTCCGGTTGCACATAGGGTTTGCCGAAGAAGAAGGCGATGCCGGTTCCGGCGAGCATGATGGCGATGCCCATGGCGACGTCGTTCACGCGGGCCAGTGAGCAGATGGCGCCGTGGACGGCACCGAGCAGGGCCCCGGCGATGGCGGCGACAAGGACGCCGGCCCAGGGGCTGCCGGTTTCGTACGAGGTGGCGTAGGCGACCATGGCGCCGAGGACGAGAACACCCTCGTTGCCGAGATTTATGCGGCCGGAGCGTTCGGTCAGGCATTCGCCGAGGCTGACGAAGAGGAAGGGTGTGGAGACGCGCAAGGCGCCGGCGATCATGGCGACGAGAACGGTGCCGATGGCGTCCATGACGATCTGGCTCCTTAGAGCGGAGTGACTGGAGGTGGAATTACCGTAGGTCTGAGTCCCGCGATCAAAAGCAGAGTTGGACCATGATGATTTTGCCTATCAAAAATCATCATGGTCTAACTTTTCGAGCGCGGCTGGAACCAGGCGATGCGGCCTTGCATGGTCTCGCTCGCCAGGATCGCCACGAAGATGAAGCCTTCAAGCACCGCGACAGTGGCGTCGGGCAGGTCCATCCGGCGTTGCAGCAGGCCACCAGCGGCGCCGATGCCGCCGAGCACGACGGACATCGGGATGATCGCCAGTGGGTTTTGGCGGGACAGGAAGGCGATAAGGATGCCGGCGTAGCCGTAGCCGGCGATGAGGGAAGAATTTGCGCGGCCTTGGATGGCGGCGACCTCGATCATGCCGGCGAGGCCGGCGCAGCCGCCGCCGATGACGCAGGCGAGGATGATCAGGCGGTTCACCGGAAGGCCTTGCAACTGGGCCGCGCGGAGGTTGCCGCCGGTGACGCGCATGGAGAAGCCGAGGCTGGTGCGCGAGATCAGCACCCAGCAGAGGATGCAGACGACGATGCCGACGAGCAGGCCGGGGTGCAGGTCGGTGCCAGGGATCGGGCCGAGCATGTTGGCGGCGCCGATGTCGTAGGTGGAGGGCTTGTTCAGGCTGGCGGGGTCGCGCAGCAGGCCCTCGACGAGGTGGTTGAAGATGGCGATGCCGATGTAGGAGAGGACCAGGCTCGCCACGGTTTCGTTGATGCCGCGCTTGGCGCGAAGCAGGCCGGTGATGGCGATCCAGCCGCCGCCGGCGGCGATGCCGGCGAGCGCCATCAGGATCTGAACCAGTGGCGGCCAGGCACCCTGAAGTGGTAAGGTAACCACTGTTGATGCCAGCCCGCCGAGAGCGACCGCCGCTTCACCGCCGATGATGACGAGGCCAAGTTGGGCTGGGACCGCCACGCAGAGCGCGGTCAGCAACAATGGCGCCGCACGCTGCAGGGTGTTGGTGAGCGAGAACGAGCTGGCGAAGGCGCCCAGCCACATCAGGGAGAAGAAATCCGCCGGCGATTTGCCGAGCGCCAGCAGGAACAGCGAGAACGCGGCGGACGCCAGCAGCAGGGCCACGATGGGCCCCGCCACGGTCTCCAACGCACGGCGGATCGGGTAGAAGCGGTCGGCCAAAGCCGGCGACGCCGACTGCGCCGCCTGCTGCTTGATCCCGGCAGCGCCGCTCATGACCCGCCCCTGCTTACGACAATGAGCCGACGACGCCCTCTACCAGGTAGTTCATCGATTCGAGCTCGATGGCGGTCTCGACGAAGGCCTTGCCGGCGGGAATGACGACGTTGCCCTTGTTGTCCTTCAGTGGGCCTTTGAACACCGCGTAGCCGCCCTTCATGATCTCGGCCTTGACGGCATCGGTGTGCTTGCGGGCTTCGGCCGACACGGCCGGGCCGTAGGCGGAGGTTTTCACGAAGCCCTCGGACAGGCCGCCACGCACAAAGTTGTCCAGCGGCTTGCCGGCTTTGGCTTCGTCGATGAACTTCTTGTAGACGGTGATCCAGTTCCACTCGGCACCGGTGAGATAGCCCTTGGGTGCCAGCTTGGACTGGTCAGCGTGGTAGCCACAGACGTAGATGCCGCGATGCTCGGCGGTTTCGACCAGCACCTTCGGGCCGTCGACATGGCACGTGACGACGTCCACGCCCTGGTCGGCCAGGCTGTTGGTGGCCTCGGCTTCCTTGACCGGCATCGACCAGTCGCCGGTGAAGATTACCTGGCAGGTGATCGACGGATCCACCGAGCGGGCACCGAGGATGAAGCTGTTGATGTTGACCAGCACCTGTGGGATCGGCTTGGCAGCGACGAAACCGATCTTCTTGGTTTTGCTGGTATGGCCGGCGACGATGCCCGAGAGGTATTGGGCCATGCCGATGTAGCCGAAATACGATCCGGTGTTCATCGGGTGCTTGTCTTTCTGCCACAGGCCGCCGCAGTGGCGGAACTGCACCTTGGGGTATTTGGCAGCCATCCTCAGCATGTATGGGTCGAAATAGCCGTAGCTGGTGGGGAACAGCAGGCTGGCGCCGTCGAGCTCGATCATGCTCTGCATGGTCTTGGAGACATCGTCGGTTTCCGGAACCTTCTCCTCCTCGACCACCTTGATGCCCGGCATCTTCTTCACCATCGCGGCCGCCTCGGCATGCGCCTGGTTGTAGCCGTAGTCATCCTTCGGGCCGACATAGATGAAGCCAACCACCGTGTCGGCGGCCTGGGCCGGGCGGGGGGCGCCCACGGCCAAGGCGGCGGTGCCGATGGCAGCGCCTTGCAGCAAAGTGCGACGTGAAATGCCGGAAGCCTCGGTCATGGTGTATCCTGCCCCTGAGGCCGGCCCGATCGCCGGTCCTGTTCCATGCCGAAGTGTTCTGCAACGAATATGCCACCGGGAATCCCGCGGCAATTGCCGGCAATCAACCACAATTGAGGCAGCACGCGCCGCTCCCTTGGGCAGCCAGCGCAAGTCATGGTCACAATACCGCACTGGTTGCGGCGGCCGTCAGTGGCGCTCCCGACTATTCAGCACTTGCCGTGCGAATGGCGATGGCGGCAGCCGAGGCCCGATTTTCCACCCCAAGCTTGATGTAGATCTGCTCCAGATGCTTGCTGACCGTGCTGGGCCGCATGCCGACGATATCGGCGATGTCGCGGTTGGATTTGCCGCGGCCGATCCACAGCAGGACCTCGGCCTCGCGGGCCGTGAGCCCGAGGCGCTGGCGCAGCAGGGTTTCACCGCTCCAGGTGGCGGTGGCGACGACGCGGAGGAGCATTTCATCGGGCCCGAACTGGCCGACGAAGTGAAGTTGCAGGGTTTGCCGCTCATGCTCGAGAGTGGCGACGCAGCGGCCGGGCTGCAGGTCGGCGGGTGTGATCGTCCAGTCGGTGCCCCAGGCGTACAGCTCGCCAGGGTCGCGGCCGGGCATGGCGACGGCGGCGTCGCGCAGCAAAGCGGCGGCTTGTGGGGTGGACCACAGCACGCGGCCGTCAAGTGCGGTGCCGATCAGGAAGCGGCCGGCGGCGTCGAGCGCCATCTGGGCGCTGCGGGTCCGCCTGGCATTGACGAGGTGTACGCCGATGCGGGCGATGACTTCGTTGGGCGCCACCGGTTTGGTGACGTAATCGACTCCGCCGGCCTCGAAACCGCGCACAACGTGCTCGCTGGCGGTCAGTCCGGTCATGAAGATGATCGGCACCGACGCGAGGTCGGAGCGGCGCTTCATGATGCGGCAGAGTTCGAAGCCGTCGGTGTCTGGCATGATCGCGTCGATCAGCATGATGTCGGGCGTGATGCGTTCGATGATCGACAGCGCGAAGGCGGCGGACTGGGCGAGCAGCACGGTGTAGCCGGCGGCCTCCAGCGCCTCGTTGAGCAGGCCAAGGGTGCCGGGCAGGTCGTCGACCACCAACACGGTGTCGCGACGCTTCATTCGGCGGCGTCCTGGGTGGAGGCTTCGGATTCGGGCGGTGTCGCGGTCTCGCAGGCCTCATCGAGTGCGGTCAGGAATGCCTCGATGCGATATTCCGCCAGCAGGTTGCGCAATTCGGCGAACAGCGCGTTGCCGCCGGGGGTTTCACGTTCAAACACGTCGAGCTCGGTGCGCAGGCCACTGACATAGCCGATCGCCGCGAGTTCTCGCAGCCTCTGGTACTGCGCTTGCGACAGCGCGTGCCGTGTGGCGACCGGCTGTTCCGGCGCCTGCTGGGTGCTCCAGGTCAAATGCAGCAGGCGGCCGATGCGGTCGAGCAGGGCCGGCAGGCTGATCGGCTTGGTCAGCGCGTCGTCGTGATGCACGGCCTCGGCCGGCGGCTGGCGGAGATCCCGGCCATCGGCGGAGATGATGATGATCGGCGCCAAGGCGTAGAGCTCGCGCAGCGCGCGGGCGAGCTCCCAGCCGTTCATGCCGGGCATCGACAGGTCGATCAGGAACAGGTCAGCGGCGGTGCCGGCGGCGAGTTCGAGGCAGCTTTCGCCATCCTCCGCCACCAGCACGGTGAAGCCGAGCGGGGTCAGCAGATCCTGCAGCAGGCCGCGATGGATGGGGTCGTCGTCGGCGACGACGACGCTGCGGCGGGCGCCGGCGTAGCCGGTGATGCGTTGCTCGGCCAAGGCCGGCCGGTGATCGTGCACCGAGGCGGACAGCATGAGGCGGACCCGGAAACGGCTGCCGACGCCGACTTCGCTGGTGACGGTCATTTCGCCGCCCATGATTTCCGTCAGCACCTTGGCGATGGTGAGCCCAAGGCCCATGCCGGGCATGTTCTGGCCACGCGCGGTCTTGACCCGCTGCAACGGTTCGAAGATGCGCTCGAGGTCGGCGGCGGCGATGCCGATGCCGGTGTCGATCACCTCGAACTCGGCGATCTCCGTACGCCAGCGCACCCGCAGCGTCACCTGGCCGGTGGCGGTGAACTTGATGGCATTGGACAGCAGGTTGATCAGGATCTGCCGCAGACGGTGCTCATCGGTGTGCACCCGCGCCGGCAGCGTCGGCGGCCCGTCGTAGACGAAGCCGATGCCCTTGTCCTCGGCCTGCAGGCGGAACATGTCGACGAGCTGGGCGATGAATTCCGGCAATGCCACGTCGTCGTGGTAGATATCGATGCGTTTGGCCTCGATGCGTGAAATGTCGAGCAGGCCTTCAACCAGAGCGGCCAGATGCTCGCCGCTGCGGCGGATGATGCGCAGCGCATCGCCGCGGCGCTCGACGTTGGCGGGGTCGCGTTCCAGCAGCTGCGCATAGCCGAGAATGGCATTCAACGGGCTGCGCAACTCATGATTGATGCTGGTGACGAAATGGCTTTTGGCAAGGCTTGCGGTCTCGGCGACATCGCGCGCGCGTTGCAGGGCGGCATCGGTGCGGCGGTGCGCGCGGATCTCCGCCATCAGCAGATTGGTCTGCCGCCGCGTCTCGTCCTGCGCCACACGCCGGCTTTCCTGCGCCAGCACCAGCAGCCACGCAGCGACCCCGCCGATCACCACCAGCACGCCGAACGCCTGCCAGAACGCGCCGGCGTCGGAGGTCGCGGTGCGCGCGTGGATGCCGAGCAGCACGAGGCCGGTCGAGACGATGAACAGCGCGAACACCAGACCGAACCGCCCGAGCGGGCTGGCGGCGGCGGCGATCACCCGCACCGGCAGCAGCGCCGTCAGCACCGAGGAGATCTGCGCGCCGACGCGTGCATGCGGCTTGCAGCCGTCATTGCAGCGGGCATCGAGCGAGCAGCACAGCGAGCAGATCGGGCCGGTATAGACCGGGCAATAGGCCATGTCCTCCGGCTCGAACTGGTGCTCGCAGATCGAGCATTGCAGCGAAGAGCGGCTGCCCCAGGCGGTGCGCGGCTTGCGCGCCAGATAGAAGCGGCCGTTGGTGGCCCAGGCGATCAAGGGTGCGGCGACGAAGGCCGTGGCAAAGGCGATGAAGGTCGACATCGCGGACATCAGCGGGCCGAACGCCCCGAGCCAGGCCGACAGCGACACGATGACGCCGAGCAGCATGCCGCCGACACCGACCGGATTGATGTCGTAGAGGTGAGCGCGCTTGAACTCGATCCCAGGCGGGCTGAAGCCGAGCGGCTTGTTGATGATCAGGTCAGCGACAAGTGCGCCGATCCATGCCGTTGCGATATCGGAATACAGCACAAGGGTGCGCTGGATGGTTTCGTAGGCGCCCATCTCCATCAGCAGCAACGCGATGCAGATATTGAACACCAGCCAGACCACGCGGCCGGGATGGCTGTGCGTCAGGCGGGAGAAGAAATTCGACCACGCGATAGAGCCTGCGTAGGCGTTGGTGACGTTGATCTTGAGCTGCGAGAGAACCACGAAGAAACTTGTGACGACGAGTGCGACCATCGGCGAGTGAAACACCTCACCGAACGCCATGAGGTACATCTGCGACGGCTGAACCGCCTGTGCGACGTGTTCGCCAAGGGTGATGCCGCCATAAGCCAACAGCGAACCGGCCAACAGCTTGAACACGTCGAACACCACCCAGCCCGGGCCGCCGGCGAGCAGGGCCGTCCACCACCGCGTCGATCCCGCGCGTGACTTGGGTGGCAGGAAGCGCAGGTAATCGACCTGCTCGGCGGTCTGGCTGATCAACGCCAGCAGGATCGAGGCGCAGGCGCCAAATGCCAGCGGGTCGAATGCGTTGGTGGCGTTGGAGGGATGCACGCCGGTGCCGCCATAGTGCGACCACCCTGGGATCCAATCCGGATGCGCGGTGATCGCTGCGATCAGCGCTACAACATTGAGGACCAGCCAGATTGGCTGCGTCCAGAGTTGAAACCGGCTGATCCAGGTGATGCCGTGCGTCACCAGCGGCACCACGGCCACGGCGCAGAGGATGTAGCCGAGCCATAGCGGCACATCGAAAAAGCTCTCCAGCATCGATGCGACGATGACCGATTCGATGCCGAAGAAGATGAACGTGAAGCTCGCATAGATCAGCGAGGTGATTGTCGATCCAATATAGCCGAACCCAGCGCCGCGGGTGAGCAGGTCGACGTCAACACCGTCACGCGCGGCGTAATAGCAAATCGGCAGGCTGATCAGAAAGATCAGCAGGCTGACGGCCAGGATGGCGGCGACGGCGTTGGTGAAGCCGTAGGACAGCGTGATGCTGCCGCCGATTGCCTCAAGCGCCAGGAACGAGATCGACCCAAGGGCGGTGTTGGCCACCCGCATGGCCGACCATTTACGCGCGCTTTTGGCGGTGAAGCGCAACGCGTAGTCTTCCAGCGTCTGGTTTGCGACCCACTGATTGTACTCGCGTCGTTCGCGAACGATGCGTTGGCGGGCCAGCATCCGGGGAAAGTCTCCTTCATCCTGCAGGCCAGACGACCGGCGCCTGGGTCGCGGTC
>Ga0302157_10006961_pt1 | contig 11527 bp, 12 predicted proteins | sample I_Bog_N3_3_FD_193502 | JGI IMG/M metagenome (GOLD analysis project Ga0302157, IMG submission 193502) | Peat permafrost microbial communities from Stordalen Mire near Abisko, Sweden - I_Bog_N3_3 | ecosystem: Environmental > Terrestrial > Soil > Wetlands > Peat | place: Sweden: Abisko, Stordalen...
CTTCCCGCCCCACCCCCGCTCGTCCCGCCCCACCCCCGCTCGTCCTACCCCACCCCCGCTCGTCCCGCCCCACCCCCGCTCGTCCCGCCCCCGCCTCCCTTCGCCCCTACTCCAACACCCAGACCGCGTCCTTCAACTTGCCGACAAACGCCTTGTGGGCATCCAGCTCCTCACGCGTCGGCCGCACCGGCCGGGGTGTCCGCGGGCCGGCCGACTGGTAAACCGCGACATTCGACTGCGCCTTGTCCCCCGCCAGGGACAGGCCGCGCTGCCGTCCACCGGTCAGCTCCACATACACATCCGCCAGCAACCGGCAGTCCAGCAACGCGTTGTGCGTCGTCCGAAGAGTTAGATCGATATCAAAACGACGACAAAGGGCGTCGAGGCTGTTCGGCATCCCCGGGAACCGCTGCTTGGCCAGGATCAGCGTGTCCACCATCCGGTCCGGATCGAGCGACGGCAGGCCAAGGCGGCCGAACTCGGCGTTCAGAAAGCCAAAGTCGAACGGCGCGTTGTGCGCGATCAGCTTGCCGTCGCCCAGGAATTCCAGCAGGCCGCCCGCGATCTCGGCGAACAACGGCTTGCCCACGACCTCGGATGCGGTGATGCCGTGCACACGCGTCGCCTCCGCCGGAATGTCACGCTGCGGGTCTACCAGGGCATGAAAATGCCGGCCGGTCGGCAAGTCGTTTTCCAGCTCCAGTGCCGCTACCTCGATCAGCCGGTCGCCGAGCAGCGGGTCCAGGCCGGTTGTTTCCGTATCAAACAGCACAGAGCGGGTCATGGCCGCAACTCCCGGATCAGGCGTTTCAGGCTTCGCAGCGTATGAGCGCGCGACAGCCCGGTGCGGATCACCACGTCGGCGCGCCGGCGTTTCTCGGCGTCGGGCATCTGGCGGGCGATGACCGCGGCGACATCCGCGGCACTCATGCGCCGGCGCAGCCGCACCCGGTGGATTTGCACCGATCGCGGGGCGGATACGACCACCGCCTTGTCCAGCTTGCGGTGGCCCCAGCTTTCAAACAGCAGCGGCACGTCCAGCACCACAAGGCTGGCGCCGGCTCTGTGCGCGCGCGCCAGGAAGGCGCGTTCGTCATCTTTCACCATGGGGTGGATGATGCCCTCCAGCCGCTTCAGCGCGTCCGGCTTGCCCAGCACCGCCTCCCGCAGCGCCGCTCGGTCCAGGGCGCGGTTGCTTGTGGTGCCGGGGAAGGCCGCCTCGATGACCGGAATGGCGCGTCCGCCGGGGGATTGGAGGCGATGCACGCTGGCGTCGGCGTCAAAGACCGGGATGTGCGCGCGCCGGAACGCCGCGGCGGCGGTGGACTTGCCCATGCCGATGCCGCCCGTCAGACCGATGATCTTCATGCCGGCAGCAGATCCGCGGCGACAAAGCGGCGCAGCGCATCATCCACGACCGGCTCCACCCCGAACCAGGCACGAAATCCGGGAATGGCCTGGTAGAGCAGCATCCCCAGCCCTTCCACCGTCCGCAGCCCATGCGCCCGAGCGGCTTGGAGAAGAGGGGTGTCGAGCGGGACGTAAACGATGTCGGCGACTACCGTCGCCGGATTGGCACGCGCCAGGTCAATCGCCAGCACCGCGTGGCCGGCCATGCCCAGGGAGGTCGTGTTCACCAGCAGCGCATGGTCGGGCAGCGCATCGTCGCGCGCATTCCAGTCCACCACCCGCAACCCCGGCAAGTCCCGCGCAAGCTGCTCTGCCTTCGCGCGGGTGCGGTTGGCGACGGTTACTGCAACGCCCTCGCTCAGCAGCGCCGCGGCGATCGCGCGTGTGGACCCGCCAGCGCCCAGCAGCAGCGCCGGGCCGGCCGCGGGGTCAACGTCGTGGCCGCGCAGATTGGCGAGGAAACCCCAGCCGTCGGTGTTGGTGCCGGTAATCCGGCCGTCCTGGAAGACCATGGTATTCACGGCGCCGGCTCGGCGGGCGGTGTCGTCCACCCTGTCGCAGATTTCGAAAGCCGCCACCTTGTGCGGGATGGTCACGTTGGCACCGGCGAAACCCGCTGCAACCAGGCCGCGCACGCCGGTCGCAAAGTGCTCCGGCCGGATCGCCAGCGGCAGGTAGGCGCCGTCGATCCGATATTGCTGCAGCCAGAACCCGTGCAGCCGCGGCGAGCGCGAGTGGCTGACGGGCCAGGCGATAATGCCCGCGAGTCGGGCGTTGCCGGAGAGGATGGTCATAAAGCCAACATTCCCTGTGCCGGGCCGGAGATCAACTGCCCAGGGGACTGCCCAGGGGACTGCCCAAGGGACCGCCCGGGGGATTGTTCATCCTTGAGGCCGATGCCGGTGAGACGCAGACGGCGCATCGCCGCGATCAGCCAGCGCAGCTTGTCCGCGGCGGCGGCGATCGGCAGCCCGCCGGGGCGGATGTTGGAGATGCAGTTGCGCTCCGCGTCGGTCCGCCCCGGGCATGGCTGCCAGGTCAGATACGCGCCCAGACTGTCGGCCGCGCTGAGACCGGGACGCTCCCCGATCAGCACGGCGACCGCTTCGGCCCCCATGGCCTGACCAATATCGTCGCCAAGGGCGACGCGCCCCTGTTCGGCGACGATCACCGGGGCCTCGGGTTGCAACGCGCTGAGCAGGGGGACGGCGTGGCACTGGACGGCGGTGGCGGACAGGCCGTCGCAGATGACGAACACCAGGGCACCGGGGGTGGACGGCAGGCGGTCCCGGTCGGTGTCGCGCAAACGGCGGCCGAGGTCGGGGCGGAGCAGATACGTGCGGCGGTCCGGCGCGACACTACGGACGGCGAGGCTGGCGATGCCGGCGTCGGTCAGCGCCGTTTGCAGCGCCGGGGCATCCAGCGCCGCGTGGACGGCATCGCGGGCGGCGGCATGCGCGGCCTGGAAGTCGAGATGCGCGGCGGTGGGCAGGCCGTTGCCGGCTCGTCCGAGTCCAACGCGGGCGGCGGTGAAGCGGCGGAGGTCGGCGCGGAGGGTGATGGGCGGCATCCTTGGGTCGCTCCGATGTCGCAGGCAGGCATGGGTTTTTGGGGCCAATCGGGCCTGACGTTTTGCACATTAGAGCATCTTGATCCTGACTGGAATCGTCAGGGCTGCCGACCCTTCAAACGCCACACGAGCGGCGACAACCCGCTTGGCAAATCCGCTTTTTAGTACGGCGTTAGCCAGCGGCCGGGGCCGCACCGCCAATGGTGAAAAAGGCCGAGGCGTCTGCCCCATGGCAGCGACGGGCCGGACACTGTATTTTTCATGGTCGTGAACCTTCGGGACTTCGTGCCTTCGTGGTAAAAAAAGACTCGCTAATCGCCGCCGGTGTCCCCAGCGGATGGGCCAGGTTTAGCGGACAGGAAGGTATTTTTCACCACGAAGGCACGAAGTCCCGAAGGTGGTCCACGGCGGGAACTCACGGATATGGATGCACCGCAACGCCCGGCCGAATCTGGTCGCGACCAGCCTGGGCGGGGCGGTGACGAGCCGTTGGCTCTATTTTCATGGTAGTTAACCGGCGGCCGGGGCCGCACCGCCATGGCTGAAAATGGCCGCGTGGTATCGACCTCGTAACGACTGGCCCAGCCTACGGCACGCTACCCTTGCGATCGCTTAGAGGTCGTATCATTCCACGGTGGTGCTATGACCCCGCATGGTAGTTTGATCCGCGCCGCCTCAACGCATTGCCTTTTGTCGCCCCCGCCAATGGGGAGCACGCATAGAAGGAGGAAAAACGAGCCCACGGAGATCACGGGGCTTTCTCCGCGAAGGAAACTCCGTCATCTCTGTGGGCTCGTTTTTCCTCCGTGCTAAAAAATCTTGAATGCCCACCGCCCCGACGATCCGGCATTGGGCAGATCTCATTTGGCCTCAAACCCGTGGTGCCGACATCTGGGCGATGGCGGCCCCCCGGGAGGCCGCCGCGCCGATCAGTTCAACCGCAGATCGAGAATATGCTTCGGATCGGGCTTCAACTCGCCTTTCTCCACCCGCTTGACGATGTCCACCAGCGCGGCGTTGGCGGGGGTCGGGATGCCGATCTCCTCACCCTTGCGGACGATCAGGCCGTTGAGGAACTCGATCTCGGTCCGCCGCCCCTTCACCATGTCCTGGCCCATCGACGGCCGGTGCTCGCCGCCGCCCGCCTTGCTGACCTCGGCCAGGCGGTGCGCGTCGTATTCCGCCGTCGCCGCCGCATCGCCTTCGCCGGCCTTGGCGATGATCTCGGGGTCGATGTGGTGGATTTCCTCCAACTCGTAACCCAAAGCCTGACCGACGCGGATCGCCTCGCTGCCCAGGCGCGCACCGAAGCGGCGGAGCGCGTCGTTGGTCAGGATGTCCTTGCTGACCAACCCGGTGCTCGCGGACATGCCGTTGGCCATGCCGTTAGTGACCAGTTTCGACCAGCGCTCGCCCCAGATGTTCTGGGTCACCAGCGCGGAGTCCGCCAGCCCGACCAGGCGGCCGATTTCCTTCACCCGGTCGGTAATGCGGCCATGCACTTCGCCGGTGCGGAACACGGTGTGCTTCGCCCCGCTTTTGCCGGCGGCGCGCTTGACGTGGCCGGGTTCGAACAGATCGACCGTGATGGAGCTGGCGATGCAGCCGACCACGCGGCCCCAGCCGACAACGCCGGCGATGGTTTCCTCGTTCATGCAGTTCTGCAACGACACCACGAAGCCGTTCGGCGACAGGTACTGCGAGATCAAGGTCGCCGCCCACTGCGTATCGTAGGACTTGACGCAGACGAAGGCGATGTCGATCGGCGTTTCCTTCGCCAGTTGCTGTGCGTCGGTGATGTGCAGCGCACGCACCGGGGTGGACCAGGTCGGCACGTCGCGGATGTGCGAAACGGTGAGGCCCTTGGCCTTCATGGTCTCGACGTTGGCGGGCCAGGCGTCGATGAAGGTGATGTCCTCCCCGGCCTGCGCCATGTGCGCGCCGGCATAGGCGCCCACGGCGCCGGTGCCCATGACTGCGATCTTGTAGCCCATCGGTTTCCTCCCGCTTGCGATGCGAATGCCCCTAGTGTGACCCGATGCGCGAGAAACGCAACTTCCGGACGCCTCCCAACACTCGACCAGAACCCGCGCCGCCGTGACGGCGGGTGCCGTCCCGACTATACAGGGCCGCACCTCATGCCAGAACACCGCAAAGGGATAGTGATGGATCGATCCAGGCCGTCCCCCGCCACGCCATCCGTTCGGCCGCGCGTTTGGTAGCATGACAGTCGCCCTGCGTGCGATCGAGGCCGAACTGAAGCGGATCGCCGGTGTCAGCGACGCCGTGGTCATGACCCTGACGGATCCGCACGCCACCGACCGGCTGCTGGCCGCGGTCGAGATCGAGAGCGACCAGCCGCCATCCGAGGACGTCCTGCAGCGAATTGGTGCTGCTGTTTCGCAGCACACCGGCTTGTTCGAGATCATGCCGGTCCGGTGGTTTCCGCGCAGGCCGTCCGGAACGATCAAACGCCAGGACATCAAAGCGGCCTTTATCCGCTACACGGCCGGTCCGCGTTTGGCTGACACACTCTATTTGCGTGCCGTGACCGCGCATGAGATGGGACGCCACGATCTGGCCGCGGCCAGCCTGCATGAGGCGATCGCGATCAATCCCGCGCCGGCGCCGTATCACGCCGCGCTGGGCAACGCATTGCGGGAACTGGGGCGATTGGACGAAGCGATCGCCAGCTACCGCAAGGCCATTACGCTGACGCCGGAACTCATCGATGCCCACTACAACCTTTCGACGACATTGCTGCTGCGGGGCGAGCTGCAAGCGGGATGGACGGAATTCGAATGGCGCTGGAAGACCGAATATCTGATCATGGCCCAGCGGTCATTTACCCAACCGCAATGGGCCGGCGAGCCTGCCCGCGGCCGGACCCTGCTGATCCACGCCGAACAGGGATTTGGCGACAGCCTGCAATTCTGCCGCTATGCCACGCTCGCGGCCAGGCGCGGCCTGCGGGTAATCCTGGAGGTGCAGGCGCCACTGGTCCGTCTGCTGCGCAATCTGCCGGGTGTCGAGCGGGTGATGGCACGCGGCGAGGCCCTGCCGGACTTCGACCTGCACTGCCCGATGATGAGCCTGCCGCTGGCATGCGCGACAACCATCGAAACGATTCCCCAAAGCGCGGCGTATCTGCGAGCCGACCCGGCGCAGGTCGAGGCCTGGCGCAAGCGGCTTGACGCGATGCCGCCGCTCGGTCCCCGGATCGGCCTGGTGTGGGCGGGTTCGGCGACCCTCACGATCGATCTTCGCCGCTCCATCAATCCCGAGAAACTGGCGCCGCTGGTCCGCCTGCCCGGATTGCACTTCGTCAGCCTGCAAAAGATTGGGCCCGCCGCACCCGCGGATTTCCGGCTGACCGACTTCATGGCGGACATGAATGACTTTGCCGACACCGCGGCCCTGATCGCCAACCTGGACCTGGTGATTTCGGTTGATACGGCCGTTGCGCATCTGGCGGCGGCGCTTGGCAAACCGGTCTGGATGCTGGACCGGTTCGATCACTGCTGGCGCTGGCTGACCGGACGGCGGGACAGTCCGTGGTATCCGACCTTGCGCCTGTATCGTCAGCCCCGGCGCGGCGACTGGGATTCTGTCCTGGCCGAGGTGGTTCGCGATCTGAAGGCGCGGTCTTCTTGACGGTGGTTGGTCAAAACAGTTGCAGCAACTGCGCCTTCAAATAGGCCGTCTCCGGCAGATGCGGATGCACGGGATGGTCTGGTCCCGCGCCGCCGGTGAAGACGATCTGTCCCTCCCGCCGGGCGCGGTGCAGGCCGAAGCCGATCTGCGCCGCCCATTGATCCAGCGGCGCGTGATGGCTGCACGATGCCACGAACAGGAACCCGCCCGGCGCAACCAGCGGTGCGGCGAGGCGGGCCATGCGGCCATAGGCGCGCAATCCGGCCTCGGCATCTTTGCGCGATTTGGCGAAGGCCGGCGGATCGCAGACGACGATGTCGAACCGTTCGCCCGCGGTGTGCAGCGCGGTCATGGCAACGAATGCGTCGTCGCGGCGGTTGGTGACGCGGTCGGCGAAGCCGTTCAGTGCGGCGGCTTCGGCGGCATGGGCCAAAGCGGGGGCCGAGGAATCCACCAGTGTCACCGTGGCTGCGCCCGCGCCGGCGCAGCGCAGGCCGAAGGCGCCGACATGGCAGAACACGTCCAGCACGCGCGCGCCATTCGACAGGGAAGCGACGAGGTCGCGGTTGGGACGCTGGTCGAAGAACCAGCCGGTCTTTTGTCCGCTCAGCGGATCGATGGGGAAGCGAATGTTGCCTTCCCGCACCATCGCTTTCGCGTCGTCGCCGAGCAGCAGATCGACCGACTGCGGCAGGTTTTCGTGCGCGCGGGCAGCGGTATCATTCCGGGCGACGACAGAGCGCAGCGGCAGCAGGCCGGTCAGGACCTCCACGATCAGCGGCGTCAGAAGGTCCATGCCGGCGGTGTTGGCCTGCAACACCGCAACGTCGTCGTAGCGGTCGATGATCAGGCCGGGCAGCCGGTCCGCTTCCGCGTGCACCAGGCGGTGGAACGGCCCGTCGCACACCCGTTCCCGCAGCGCGATGGCCGATTTGAGACGCGCTGCGATCCAATCCGCATCGATTACGGCTTCCGGATTGCGGTCCAGCAGGCGTGCGGCGATCAGGCTGTGCGGATTGAACATGAAGGTGCCGAGGGGCGCGCCGTCACTCGCTTCCAGCCGCACCAGGCCGCCGGGTTCCATCCGCCGGTATTCCGGGCGCATGGCGATTTCGTTGCTGAACACCCAGGGGCTGCCGGCCCGCAGCCGCCGCCCCTGCCCCGCACCCAGCCGCAGCAGCGGCCGGTCGGTCACGCGTGCGCGCCTTCCAGATAGGCCGCTCTGATTTCCGGACGGGCGAGCAGGTCCGCGCCAGCGCCAGTCATCGTGATGGCGCCGTTGACCAGCACGTAGCCGCGATGCGCGAGGCGCAGCGCCTGGAAGGCATTTTGTTCCACCAGCAGGACCGTCAGCCCGGTGGTCCGGTTCAGGTCGCGGATCGCACCGAAAATCTGCCGCACCACCAACGGAGCCAGCCCCAGCGACGGTTCATCCAGCAACAGCAGCCGGGGTTTGGCCATCAGCGCGCGTCCGATCGCCAGCATCTGCTGTTCGCCGCCGGACAATGTGCCGCCGCGCTGGGTCAGGCGTTCCTCCAGCCGGGGGAACAGGGCGAATACCTGTTGCAGTAACGAGTCGGTGTCGGTGTGCCCGAGAACCTCGGCGCCCATCAGCAGGTTTTCATAGACGGTCATGCGCCCGAAGATGCGCCTGCCCTCCGGCGCCTGGGCGATCCGGCGGCGCATGATTTCGTGGGTCGGCAACTGCGTGATGTCGTGGCCGTCATAGACGATGCTGCCGGAGCGGGCGCGTGGATTGCCGCAGACGGTCATCATCAGGGTGGATTTTCCCGCCCCGTTGGCGCCGATCAGGGTGACGATCTCGCCTTCGTTGACCGTCAGATCGACGCCACGCAGCGCCTGGATCGCGCCATAGAAAGCGGTGACGCCGGATAATGACAGCAGTGCCACGGGGGATTACGCGGCCTGTGCGAGTTGCCGCGGCCGGTAGATCGCGATGTGCGTCACGCGGGCGACCGGCGTGGTTTCATTCGCCAGCACCAGCGCATCGATCTCCACCCATTTGTGGCCCTTGTGTTCGTAATTCTTGGTGATGCGGGCACGCACATTCAGGGTATCGCCGACGCGTGCCAGGCCGAGATTCTGGACCGTGCTGCCCATATGCATCCAGGCCGGCAGGATCACGTTGTGCGACAGCGCCCAGTTGCAGCAGCGCAGGATGGTGCCGGGATGGACGATGCCCTCGGCGGCATAGATCGGATCTGTTTCGCGCGTGTCGGCGAGGTCCTGCGTTTGAAATTCCTGTGTCACTGTCAGTGGATTCATGCCGAGCCAGTCGCCGGTGCGCAAGGTTGTTTCGTCGGCGGGGGATCGGGTGGCGCGCGCCGGAACCGATTTGAAATCCGCGGCCGACACCACAGCAACCGCCGCCGGCAACGCTGCTCGGCCGGTGGCGCAGAGCACGCCGGCGCTTTCCACTTTCAGAGCCAGACCGGCAGCGTCTTCATCGGCGGTGATTTCGGCGATCTCGCCTTCATACACCGGCTTGCCGAAGCGTGCCTCGCCGGTGCCGCGTTCCAGCCAGGCGCGTCCCCAGCGTTGGACGGGGAGGTGGGACATGTAGGCGTACACGTGCACACCACCGACCAGGCCGCCCTTGAAGCCGAAACGTTTGGCGGTTTCGTCGTCGTGGATCTTGTTCTCGGAGGCCTTGGCGGTGTTGTACGCCGCGACGTGATAGGGCGGCAGGGCGGTCATGGGCGGCTCCTGTTGGGTTCCGGGCAGGTTAGGCTGGTGAGAGTTGAAGGGGAAGGTGCGGCTACTGGCGGGCGAAGCGGTCGATCCGTTTGCCCTCGTTCGAGGCGCCGAAGACGGTGCCTTGCGCATCGACGGCCACGCCCTCGGGGCCGATCCTGTCGCCATCCGGACGCGGAATGAAAGCCCGCACCGTTCCGTCGGTGGTGCCGACGCGGATGCCATGGCGGCAGCCGGGGTCCGGGGTGCAGCCGGTCTTGTCCACGGTTTGGGAGTCCGCGACATAGACCCCGTCGTGCGCATCGACGTAGATGCCGCTGGGGCGGCCGAACTGCCGCCAGTCGGCCAGGAATTTGCCGTTGGCATCGAACACCTGGACCCGGCTGTTGGACCGGTCGGCGACATAGACGCGTTCCTGCGAGTCGACGGCGATGGCGTGCGGGGTATCGAACTCGCCGGGTCCGCTGCCTTTATGCCCCCAGGTCGTCAGGAACTTTCCGGCCTTGGAAAACTTGACAATCCGCGCATTGGAGTCGCCGCCATGGCCGTCGGCGACAAAGACGTCGCCGTTGCGCGCGATGGCGATGCCGGTCGGGCGGTTGAAGTAGCCGGGTGCGTCGCCGGGCATGCCGGCGTGTCCGAGCTTCAACAGCACCTTGCCGGAGGGGCTGAATTTGACGACCTGGTGGCCCTTGCCGTTCTTGCCGTCGGCGTCGGCGACCCAGACATTGCCATCCGGATCGACGGCGATCCCGTGCGGGAAGACGAACATGCCGGCGCCGAAACTGGCGATCAGCTTGCCGGATGGGTCGAAATGCAGGATCGGCGGCAGGTTGGAGTCGGCACAGCTTTCGGCACCGCAGCGTTCGAACACCCAGACGCTTTTACCGTCGCGATCGACTGCGACGGCGGTGGTGCCACCCCAGGTGCGCCCGGCGGGGAGTTGCCCGAAGATGGTGGCGGCGGCGTAGGGGTCGGGCAGGTCAATGCTGGGGGGTGCGGATTGGGCGCGCGCGGGCGCGATGGCGGCCAGGATGCTGGCGACAAGCAGACCGATGAGTTTGAGTGGTTGCATGGACGTCCCCTTTTTGGTGGCCGTTCGCGAGATCATGGGGTGCCCGCAACACGGCTCGGGGTTTGGTTAGCAGGTTTTGGCGTCGGTTGCGATTGGGGGTCGCGTGGTCAGGGTGGCTCGCGGGACAGAAGTGCCTCGATGCAATCGACCAGCCGCGACGCCGTTTGTATCGCTTCCAACGCCCCGTCCGCGGTGATTTTGGTCGCGGGTTGCATGCCATAGTCCGCGACCGATTTGAGTTCGTAGGCCTCAGCCAGGAACCGCGTAAAGGACGGGTCGATTGAGGGTTCGCTCTTGGCCAGCCGAGCGAACTCGCTGCGCACGCCGCGATGGGTTTTGGCGATTTTGCCGGTTCGGTCATTCAGCAGGGCTTCGGCGGCGTGAAAGGCGCCGAGATAGGCCTCGCGCGCTGCAACATAGGCGATGCCCATGGCTGCGATCGCGGTTGCATCGGCGAGGTGGCGCCTTGCGGTAAGCAGGCTGTCGGCGGCCTCGGGTGTCACAGGTCGATGCCTTCGCGACGGATTTCCTGCATCAGGAGCGTGCGCTCGTTGTAGGCGCCTTGCGGGAAGGGTTTGGCCGAGATGACGCCGCCGGTTTCCAGCAGGATCGCAGTGGTGATTTCCCCAAGTGGTCGCAGCTCGGGCCAGAAGCCCCGATACTCGTGCAGGAATACTGCCACGTCATAGTCCGAGTCCGAACGGGCGTCGCCGCGGGAGCGGGAGCCGAATAAGATGGCCCGTTCCAGGCGCGGCCCGTAGATAGCGTGCAGCGCGGCGGAAAGGCGTGCAAGAACAGGATCGGTCGTGGGGGTGTGCTGCATGACGGCTTTCGTAAACGATGCTGGCAGGCCGGAGCGCAGGCGTTCGCCCCGCCTTTGGAACACTGTCACGAAGTCCAAGCTGTGTCACGGCTAAAGATAACGCGTTCTGTCGACGCGCACCCGGGGGCCAATGCTACGCAGCGGCGACGCAGTAATAGTGTGCATAAGAACGACTTGCGACAGCGGGAAATACCGGTATCATTCCTCTGCTGAAGACATTGATTGGGCGCGCAGACTTGACCGCGGGCACATCAGATCGAAGATAGGACTGACTTGTCCG
>Ga0302157_10006962_pt1 | contig 11527 bp, 10 predicted proteins | sample I_Bog_N3_3_FD_193502 | JGI IMG/M metagenome (GOLD analysis project Ga0302157, IMG submission 193502) | Peat permafrost microbial communities from Stordalen Mire near Abisko, Sweden - I_Bog_N3_3 | ecosystem: Environmental > Terrestrial > Soil > Wetlands > Peat | place: Sweden: Abisko, Stordalen...
ACATCGGCTGGCTTGGCCGCCACGTCGAACCCATCCTGGAACCCGACCTGGCGATCATCGACCCGCACCACCACCTCTGGGTCCGCGACGGCAGCACCTACCTGCTGCCGGATCTGCTCGCCGACCTCGCCTCCGGCCACAACATCCGAGGGACGGTGTACGAGGAATGCCACTCGATGTACCGCACCGATGGCCCACCCGCGGAAGCCTCCCTCGGCGAAACCGAATTCGTCGCCGGTCTCGACGCGTCCGGCCCCTCGAAACCCTGTATCCGCATGGTCGGCAACATCGATCTGCGACTGGGTGAGGCCGCCGGTCCGCTGCTGGAACGCCACATCCAGGCCGGCGGCGGGCGCTTTGCCGGTATCCGCCAGTCCACCGCCTGGGACGCCAGCGACCGCATCCACAAGGTGGTGCCGACGCCGCATAGGCTCGCCGATCCGGCCTTCCGCGCCGGCTATGCCTGCCTGGACCGGCTGGGCCTCGTGTTCGATGCCTGGGTCTATCATCCGCAACTGGCCGAGGTCGCCGATCTCGCCGCCGCCTTCCCCGCCACGACCATCGTGCTGAACCATGTCGGCAGCCCGATCCTGGGCGGGCCCTATGCCGCCGATCGCGCCCGGGTCTTCGCCGACTGGAAAGAAGGCATGGCCGCGCTGTCCCGCCAGCCGAACGTGACGGTGAAACTCGGCGCCCTGCCGATCCGGCTGCCGGGTGATGCCGCCAACCGCGACCTGCCGCCGTCATCGGAAGAAACCGCCGCCGCCTGGCGCCCCTGGCTGGAGACCAGCATCACGTTGTTCGGCGCCGACCGCTGCATGTTCGAGAGCAACTTTCCGGTGCAGAAGCGCTGGAGCAGCTACGCGGTAACCTGGAACGCCTTCAAGCGGATCGCCGCCGGCGCCTCGGCCGACGCGAAAGCGGCTTTATTCAGCGGCACCGCGGCGCGGGTCTATCGGGTGCCGTGACCGGTCAGTACATGCTGGTCAGCACGTTCGACAGCCGCTTGCGTTCCTCCAGCGCCCGTCCCGTCCCCAGCGCGACGCATTGCAGCGGGTTCTCCGCCACCACCACCGCGAGCCCCGTCGCATCGCGCAGCACCTGATCCAGCCGGTACAGCAGCGCCCCGCCCCCGGTCAGCACGATCCCCCGGTCCACGATGTCGGCCGCGAGTTCGGGTGGCGTGTTCTCCAGCGCCACCTTCACCGCCTCCACGATCGCCGCCACCGGTTCGGACAGGCTTTCGGCGATCTGGCGCTGGCTCACCAGCACCTCACGCGGCACCCCGTTCATCAGGTCGCGGCCCCGCACCTCCCGGTACGGTCCTTGGTCGCCGTCCTCGGACTGGTTCGCCGCGCCGATATCCATCTTGATCCGTTCGGCCGAGGACTCGCCGATCAGCAAATTATGGTTGCGGCGGATATAGCTGATGATCGCCTCGTCCATCTTGTCCCCGCCCACCCGCACGCTGCGCGAATAGACGATGCCGCCCAGGGAGATCACCGCGACCTCCGTCGTGCCGCCGCCGATATCGACGACCATGGATCCCGAGGGTTCGGTCACCGGCAGCCCCGCGCCGATCGCCGCGGCCATCGGTTCCTCGATCAGTTGCACCCGCCTGGCGCCGGCGCTCTCCGCGCTTTCCTGGATCGCTCGGCGTTCGACGGCGGTGGAGCCGGAGGGTACGCAGACGATGATCAGCGGCGAGGCGAACCCGCGCCGGTTATGCACCTTGCGAATGAAATGCTTGATCATTTCCTCCGCCACCTCGAAATCCGCGATCACCCCGTCGCGCAACGGGCGGCTGGCGGTGATGTAGCCGGGGGTGCGGCCCAGCATCAGCTTGGCTTCCTCCCCCACCGCGACGACCTGCTTTTTGCCGCGCACGTCGGCGATCGCCACGACGCTTGGCTCCGCCAGAACGATGCCTCGACCCTTGACATAGACAAGCGTGTTGGCGGTGCCGAGATCGATGGCCATGTCGGCAGACATGAAGCCGAGCATCCGCGAGAACATACAGTAAACCCCTAGGTGCGGCGAGCTGGTGGTTGCCGGAAGGCGCCGGGCTTAGCCTTGCCGCTTGCCAACCACAAGGGGGCCATGCTCGGGGGCCGCCGGCTTGCGACCGGTGAGGAAGGTGGCCGCGGCCAGTTCCAGGTTGGCCTCGGCCGAGAGGCTCTTGACCCAGGGCCGGCCCATGAAGTCGTCCGCCGGCCGCAGCAGATCGCCCAACGTCGTGCCCAGGAACTCGCGCCGAACGGGTTCGTCGAGGCACTCCGCCCAGCGCCGGATCACCCAGGTCAGCGACCAGACCGGGGAACCGGAGGGCAGGACGAAGACATTGTCCACGTCGATCGCGCCTTCGAACAAGGCGCGCAGGCCCTGTGGGGTCATGTTGTAATAGTGATGCGGAAACCCGTGCAGCGGCTGCAGGAAGGGGACCTCGCAGGCGATCTCGCCGCCGGGTTTCAGCACCCGAACCAGCTCCGCGGCACAGGCGAAGGGGTCGCGGACATGCTCCAGCACCGCGATCGAGATGACGCCGTCGAAGGTGGCGTCCTGGAACGGCAAGGTCTCGCCGATGCCCAGCACGTCGGTGGAGTCGTAATCGACGATCTCGTAGTTCACGATCGTGTCGTAGTACACGTCGCGCTGGCCGGCGCCGCAATCCAGCAGCAGGCCGTCGGGATGGCGCGCGATCATCGCGCGCACCGGGTCCGGGTAGGGGTTCGCCGACACGTTGTCCGTTGGCACCACCGCCGCCTGTTGGCGCAGTTCCGGGGTCAGGAAGTCGATCTTGGCGCCCCGCCGGACATGCGGCAGGTCCAGTCGCAGGAACGGCAGAAGGCGCGCCATCTTGGCCTGTCGCAACGCGTCGAGGCCGGCGGTGACCCGCATCCGGCGCGGCTCGCGATGGCCGAAATGCGCGTAATGCTGCCACCCCGTCAGCAGATGCCCCGCCGCGACCGCCGCGGCCACATCGGGGTTCGCGGCCAGATAGCGGACCTCGTCGAAATTCGTCGCGGTGACACGTTCGTCCAGCCGCAGGCTTTGCATGGCATGCCTCGTAACTGCCCGGGTGGCCGTTGAACATGGCCTACCGTCAGGTTCGCGCCAATAGGTGCGTGGCAGCCGCGCATTCGCCTGCAGGTCTGGTGCAATGACGGGTCAGGCAAAGGCCGCATTCAGACTTGCAATGATTGCAGTGTGGCTGCCGTCCGCCAGGGGAACCGTCACGGTGGATCCGCTAAAGGCAACGACGCTCTGTCCGGGCGTGGCGGACTGTGTGAAAGGGTTCCGGGTGGTTGAACCGGCCATGGTGCCGAATGGGCCATACGTGGCGCCGCTGCGTCCGGTTAACGTGAGTTGCAAAACACACTGCCAGCCGTACCACGAGCCGGTGTAGCCGGAAACAGACACGATCGGATCATTGAGCGGGATATTGACCGTTTGGTTTGCTCCGCTGTTTCCGCCGTGCTGCAACAATGTGAATACCCCGATTTCCCTGTCCTGAGTGCCGGTGTTGTATGGGCCGGTCCCGGTATTGACGGCCTGAATGGCGTCGAGTACGTCCCCCGATCGGATATTCATTTGGGTCATGTTGGGGTTACCCGCCGCGCCGATGATCGGCGTGTCGTCGAAGGCATTGCCGGTCGGCGGGTTTCCGAGTTGAAACAGAATCATGAACTGGGCCTGCTCAAACTGGAAGTTGCCGGAGTTGAGTCGCCAGACAAAAATGTCCTGATAATCATACGGGGTTCCCTTGTATTGAAAACCCGCCGACACGGTGTTCCAAACCTGTTGTGCGGAGGCATTGGGTGCCGCATTTCCTGGCTCGAACTGTGCGCCGTAGCCGATCTTGGTCGGGGCGATTCCGACGCGGAGAAATTCCGATAAGGGCGTGCCGTCGTAGAATTGAGGGGAGACGAAATCAAATGCGCTGTTGACCGTCGGATAATCGATCGTACTGGTGGGCCATGCAGGCGTGAACGACAGATAATATTTCACCGGCTGCTGATCGAACACCTGGCGAATCGTGGAAAACAGGATCTGGAACTGTTGCTGGGTGAGTTGTTCGGATACCGCGCCTTCCCAGTCAACATCCATCCCATTCATGCCATTGTTACTGAGATACGTCACCAGATTGTTGGCGAATGTGGTGGCCTGTGTTTGCGGATCGCCACCGCCTGCAAAAATTGCGGCCAGGGTATTGCTGCCCGAATACACCATCGTCGCCAAGAATTTGATATTCGGGTTGACCTGGCGTGCATCATGCAGCACGGAGTTCAAATAATCCTGGTTGGTCAGACCACCCGGGTGCGATGAGCTGCCGATTTGGATGGTGTCACCGCTGGCGGCGGGAACCACCTCGAAAAACGCGATGCCGAGGAAACTTGCGCTGTCGTAAGTCTTGTACTGAATGAGCGATTGAAAGCAGCTGTTTGAGCTGTTGTAGTTGGTGCCGGGTGGTTCATCTTCGTTCAGGAAGATCCACACATTGATGCCGTACGGTGGGTTTGCCATTCTGGTCCTCCTTCGACTTGATACGCCAAGCTGTGGTGCCTAACCATGCGCAAACCGATCCGCATAGGATGCGGAGCATGAGTTTCGGACCCCCACAACCCGCTGTGGCGTCGGCGAATATGGGTACAGAATCCCTCGGTTCACGTCACGGCCTTTGCCGCACGTGACACATTATTACGTAGATCCGGTCCTGGTTGCGGACGAATGGGCGGGGCACATCGCGCGAAACCCATTCCCTTCCCTGGAATCGCGGTTCAAATACTATGCTGAAAGGAACGTGTCAACGATTCTAATTCAGCAAGATACGATATTCAAGCTCATGTCATATATCGCCCCCCTGACCGGGCCATAGCGGGAGCCGGCTTCCATCACATCGATGGGCCGTTCCGCGTCGGGACGGGGGGGCGAAGTCGAGCTTTCTGTCGCGGCGGCTGTGCGGCAGGTCCAGCCGCAGGCAAGGCGCCAGCCGCACCGTCCTGGCCTGCGGCAACGCGTCGAGGCCCCTGCTTCGTGAGGTCTGCACCGCAGGGCACGATCGCTGTCTGGCGGCACCCGGCAAGGGCCCCGACCCAGGTCGTGGACTCCTTGGGCAACCGTTGGTAGAAAGGCCTCCCCGGCTCCAATGCCACAACCATGCGGCCCCAGAGAATGAAAATTGTCGCCTGCAACAGCAACCGCCCCCTCGCCGAGGCGGTCGCCGCCAAGCTGAAACTGCCGCTGACCAAGGCCTCGATCCGCCGCTTCGCCGATATGGAGGTGTTTGTCGAGATCCAGGAGAATGTCCGCGGCGAGGATGTCTTCGTCATCCAGCCTACGTCCTTCCCGGCGAACGACAACCTGATGGAGCTGCTGATCACGCTGGACGCCCTGCGGCGGTCCTCCGCGCGGCGGATCACGGCGGTTATTCCGTATTTCGGCTACGCCCGGCAGGACCGGAAGACCGCGTCGCGGTCGCCGATCAGCGCCAAGCTGGTGGCCAACCTGATCACCGAGGCGGGTGCCAACCGGGTGCTGTGCATGGACCTTCATGCGGCGCAGATCCAGGGGTTCTTCGACATTCCGGTGGACAATCTGTATGCCGCGCCGCTGTTCAGCCGCGATATCCAGGAACGCTACAAGGGGCACGACGTGATGATCGTGTCACCGGATGTGGGGGGCGTGGTGCGCGCGCGGCAGATCGCGACGCGGCTGAACTGCGACCTGGCGATCATCGACAAGCGGCGGGAACGGGCCGGGCATTCGGAAGTGATGAACGTCATCGGCGACGTGGCCGGCCGAGACTGCATCCTGATCGACGATCTCGTCGATTCGGGCGGCACCCACTGCAATGCGGCCGAGGCGCTGATGAAGCGCGGGGCGCGGTCGGCCAGCGCTTATGTGACGCACGGCGTGCTGTCGGGCGGGGCGGTGTCTCGGATTGCTTCGTCACCGATCGAGATGATGACGATTACCGATTCGATCCTGGCGACCGACGCGGTGTGCAAGGCGCCCAACATTCGGGAGCTGACGATTGCACCGCTGCTCGCGGATGCGATGCAGCGGATCAGCGATGAGACGTCGGTGAGTTCGCTGTTCGATTGAACGCGGGGGTCGGGTTTCCGCGCGGTGTGGCACGCTCGGCTCAACCTGTTGTTGGCCCCTGTCGCGTTCGTTGTTGGTATTGCCGGTTGGCCTGGTCAGAGGGTTCGACTTGGCGTCGCCGGCGAAAGCCGCAAGTCGTTATTTTTTTCACGTAGGAAGAACGAGGGCCACGGAGGTTGCTCACGCGGGGGACGAATCGAACGCGCGGGGCAGAGCGCTGCGGGCGTCTTCGCCGGATATCCAAGTTGTTGACTTCGAGGGGGCTTCCGTGCCCTCATTCTTCTTTCGTACTAAAGATGCGGACTTGCAAACGTCCTGGGCAAAACAATGACATGTTCGGTGACTCGCTGACGGACACCGCCAACATTGCATGCAGTAAATTTTTTCAAGAAAATGAAGGGGATGCAGGATGATGAAGGGAATGCCTCGGCGGGCGGCTGCGTTCCGCGGCGGTGACGCGTTGAAGCTTTCGGCTGCTTCGACGCGAACGTCGTGGCGATAATTTCATTCGATATTAGAATGATATGCGCGCCTTCGGGATATCGATCTGACTCCGGACTCAATTCTGCGGTCCCGGGACAATCATCTGACCTTGTCAGACTCAATCCCCTTCACCGGCGTTAAAAAAAAGGCAGATTCACATCAGACCGGGACCTCGCCCATGCCTGGCGGGAGTCGGTGCTGCGAATTGCTTCCGACGGCCCGCGATGGGCGGATGGACTACGACACCGGGTAGCTTACAAAACATTTCTCCGACATGAAGACGTGCGTTTCGACATAGTCATGCACCTCCGGCCGCCGGTCCAGGGTCTCCATCGCCCCCATCAGCGCCATCCAGTTCAGCATCTCGTGCTGCCCCGCCGCTTCCATCTGCGCGCGCGTCCGCCCGCGCCAGTAACCATAGTCGCGGTCGCACAACGCCTCGAACATGCGTCGGTCCGCCACCTGGTCGGGCCAGAGGTAACCGTTGGTCGGCGACAGGAAACAGTGCGACCAGCTCGATGACGCGATCAGCGCCACCCGCCAGGGCGAGGCCGCCAGCACCTCGGCCACCGCCTTGCCCACCTCCATGCAGCGCCAGGGCTGCGGCGCAGGGGGGTCTGGCGCGTCGGTTTGCGGCGGCAGGAACAGGGCCGCCATGCCGCCCTTCGCGTGGATCAGGTTGCTGCCGTAGCAATTGATCGCAAAGGGCAGCACCGGCCAGGGAAAGCCGCGCCGGTCCCAATCCAGATACAGCAGCGTGTTGGTAAAGGCGTGCGCCAGCCCATCCTGGTGCAGCGGCTTATAGGCGTAGGACATGTCGATTCCGCGATCGATCAAGGCCCTGGCGAGATATTTCGCGGCATCGCGGTGGCCGTGCAGGGGCATGGTCCAGTCGCCGGTCTCGGCCCAGCGGTTTGGCCGGCCACCGTTGCCGCCGCGCCAGGGCTGTAATAAAAAATCCTTGTCCAGGCCCATGATGCAAAAAGCCGGAATGATATCCTCGCGGAAGTTTTCATACTGGTCGTCGCCGAAGATCAGCACGATATCGGGATCGAACGCCTCCAGCGACGCGCGCACCGCTCTGAAACCGTCGGCCATGCGGGCACCGTAACGGCGGGCGGAGGATACGCCCGCATCGTTGCCCAGTTCGGCCAGCAGCGCGTCGGGCCAGTTCGCGCGATCCTTGGCGCTGGCCGGCACATTGGGCGCGGTCAGCAGGTGGTGGAAGCCGCCGGGCATCCGTTCGTCCGGCAGCAGCAGCCCGGGATAATGCGTGCAGCCCAGTCCGAGGATCTCGCCCATCGATGCCTCCCATGTTTTGGTCAGGCTAGACCCCTGCGTGTTCGGCGCGCAACCCACGCTTGACGGCGCGGCGATGCAGGCGCGCAATCGCAGCAATCAGCGGAGGAACGGTCCCATGCCATCTCAGGTCTATGTCGGCGCCTCGGCGCGCACCGGCGGCAGCATCAGCGGCGTCTTCCGCCGCCCCGCCAATGACAGCGCCTGGACGCATCTGACCACGGGCCTGCCAGCCGAGACCCACGCTCACGCCATCACCGTCCATCCCGGCGATCCCGCGGTGGTGTTTGCCGCGACGCAGGCAGGGCTGTTTCGCAGCCTCGACCGCGGCGCGCGGTGGCATTGCCTGATCGCGGCGGAGGGCCGCGAACAGTTCTGGTCGGTGCTGGTGCATCCCGCCGATCACCGCGTCATCCTGGCTGGCACCGCGCCGCTGGGGCTGCATCGCAGCGACGACGGCGGCGACACCTGGCGCCGCATGCCACGCCCGGCGATCGCCGAACGGATGGTGGGTGCGTTTCCCGCTCGCATCATGCGCCTGAGTGTCTCACCGTCCCGCCCGGACGAGATCTATGCCGGCATGGAGGTGAACGGCGCGATGCGCAGCGACGATGGCGGGGAAAGCTGGGTGGATTGCAGCGATCCGCTGGTTCGTTTCTCACAGCAACCGGATTTCGCCAGCGCGATCCTGACCAAGGACCCAGCCGAGGGCATGCTGGACGTGCACGCGATCTGTGCCGCGCCGGCCGAACCCGGCACCGCCTTCCTGGCGCTGCGTATGGGCCTGTTCCGCACCCGCGACCGGGGCGAGACGTGGCAGGACCTCGGCATCGGCCAGCACGCGGCGGATCTGCGCTACGGGCGCGATATCGTGGCGTCACCACAGGACCCGCGGGTGATGTACGCGTGCGTTGCGGATGCGTCGCGGGGAAGGGCAGGGCGGCTGTACCGCAGCCAGGATTCGGGGGGCACCTGGGCGCAGTTCGATCACTCGGTGACGGTGCAGAGCACGATGATGGCGGTGGCGCCGGACCCACGCGATGCTGCCTCGGTGCATTGCGTGACCCGGCGGGGGCAGAGCCTCAGCACGTTGGATGGCGGGGAAAGCTGGCGGGACTTTCCGTTGCCGGCGGACTGCGGGGCGGCGGTGGCGATCGCCTGCGGGTAATCAGCGGGACACGCGCATCGGTTTCAGCACCGCGACCGCCAGCACCGCGGTCAGCAGATCGGCGGCGATGGCGACGCCGAACACGCTGCTCCAGGTGCCGGTCGCGTCGTGCAGCAGGGAGGCCATCGGCCCGCCGAAGATTGCGCCGATCCCCTGCGCGATATAGAGGCACCCATAATTCCGGGTCGCATAGCGCGGGCCGAACGTGTCGGTGAGGGTGGCGGGGAACAGCGAGAAAATCTCCCCCCAGCCGAAGAACACCAGCCCCGACAGCAGCACGAACAGCACCGGATCGGTGCGTGTGCTGAGCCAGGCCGCCATCGCGAGACCCTCCAGCGCGAAGGCGAGGCCCATGGTGTTCTCGCGGCCGATCCGGTCGGAGACGAAGCCGAAGAAGGGCCGGGTCAGGCCGTTGGTGAAGCGGTCGATCGTCAGCGCCAGTGGCAGCGCGGCGACGCCCCAGACCAGCGCTTTGGTGATGCCGAACTCGGCGGCGAAGATGCCCATCTGCGAGGTCACCATCAGGCCGGAGGTCGCCATCATCGTCATCATCGCGAACATCAGCCAGAACACCGGGGTGCGCAGCATGACCGAGGGCGGCACGCCGGGGCCGGCCGGTGCCGCGGCGGTTGTCGCCGGCGGTGCTTTCAGCCCAAGCGCGGCAAGCAGGCCGACGATCGCGAAAACCGCGCCGAAGCGGAGCAGGGTTGTGGACAGGCCGGCGCTGGTGAGCGAGGCCGCGATCGGGAAGGTGGTCACGATGGCGCCCATGCCGTAGCCGGCGGCCACCACGCCGGCGGCGAAGCCGCGCTGGCCGGGGAACCAGCCGACGACCTGGCCGACCACGCCGATATAGACGATGCCGGTGCCCAGGCCGCCGACGATGCCGTAGGTGAGATACAGCATCAGCAACGAGGACGCCTGCGATGCCAGCACCCAGGACAGCCCCGCCAGCACGCAGCCGAACCCGATCAGCCGGCGTGGGCCGAAGCGCTCCACCAGCCAGCCTTGCAGGGGCGAGAAGAAGGTTTGCAGTACGACAAGGAGGGAGAAGGTTACCTGCAGCGCGGCTGGGGTTACGTTCAGTGTGGCGCCGAGGGGTTTGGTGAACAGCGCCCAGACGTATTGCGGGCTGGAGATCGCCATCATGCAGATCAGTCCCAGGCCGAGTTGGATCCAACGGCTGGCCGGCCTGGCGGTCACGAAGGATGGGGCAGCGACGGTATCGGTCATGACGGGAACTCTCCGGATGGTGGTGGAGAGCAAGCAAACCGTGGGCCAGTGCGTTCGGGGGGCAGCGGAAACCGAGGAATACTGGCAGCTTAGCAGGCTGCAGAACGGTTCGCGGCCCAGATTGCGTACATCCGTTCCATTTGCGCGTCGAACTCGACCCACAGCGACTGCGCCTCCTCAGGTGGGACAAGCCGCATCGCAGGTTGAAACGCGCCGTCGTCCAGGATGACCGCCGACTCGTCCCGCCAGAACGGTTCGGATGCCGCCCGCAACCGTTCGATCATCGCCGCGAGGGCTTTGGCGCGTCGTATGATGAGATCGCCCACGAGTTCTATCTGCGCCCTCATGCGCCCAGCTTCTGAGCGATGCCGGTCAGCAGCGTCTCGATCCTGGTCAGCCTGGCGGTGTGATCGGCCTGGGTGTCGGCGATCCGCATGATCGCTGTCTCGTGGCCGTTCTGGCCGGCGGCGAGGTTGGCAATTCGCCCCTCGATCGCGCCAAGCCTGGCCTCCATGGCCGAGAGGCGGTGACCGGCCTCGCTCTCCAAGAGCTTTGTCGACGCGACCGCCGCCTCTGCGGCGACCTTCGCCTGCTGGGATGCTCTGACGATCAGCGTCCAATCCGTGTTTTCGCTCATGCGTCGTTCTCTTTCGTCGGCGACCAGGCCGTCTAATACGGCCCGGCCCGTCGGGCGATCAACGACGGGTAGCGGCCCGGCGAGGCGTCCGGCCCGCACGCTTTGCCTCCATGCGGGCAATGCTCTCGTCCAGTTCGCGCAGCACCTCGTCACCGGACACCATCTGCCCGGCGGCAAGCTCGACCTCGCTCCAAGCGAAGGAGGCAAGCCGTTCGGCCTCGCTCGGCGTCGGCGGTGCCCAATCGGCCGGGTGCCGGTGGTGCGGTGTGTCGTTCATGGGGAGATAATATGCCGTCCGCGCCTGATGTTCCAGTGTGATGCGTCGCCTGCCTACTCGTCCATGCCATGGCTGGGCGCCCGCGCCACGAGGCCTCCCGCACGCCGCTCTTTACGCCGCTCGGTCCGTGTGTTCTTACGGGCAGCGGAGGTGAATCGCTTTGCTGACTGATCGCCACAAGGAAATTGCCGGCAAAATCTGGGAGATCGCCAACCGCCTGCGCGGGCCGTACCGCCCGCCGCAATACCGGCTGGTCATGCTGCCGATGGTGGTGCTGCGCCGCCTGGATTGCGTGCTGGAGCCGACCAAGGATGCGGTGCTGGCC
>Ga0302157_10006965_pt1 | contig 11523 bp, 5 predicted proteins | sample I_Bog_N3_3_FD_193502 | JGI IMG/M metagenome (GOLD analysis project Ga0302157, IMG submission 193502) | Peat permafrost microbial communities from Stordalen Mire near Abisko, Sweden - I_Bog_N3_3 | ecosystem: Environmental > Terrestrial > Soil > Wetlands > Peat | place: Sweden: Abisko, Stordalen...
AACGATCTCGTCACGCTCACTTGCCAGTTGATGGTCGAGGGCCATGGCCCGGCCTGGGCCTGGCAGGAAGCCGTCACTCGCACGGCCGATCGCATCGCCGGCATGAACAATCCGTTGCTCGCCGCGCGCGCCGCCGATTTGCGCGACGTCGGCCGCCGGGTGCTCGGCCGTCTCGCCCCCGAACTGGAGACCGCGACCGCCGGCGAATTGCCGGAAGGCCCCGTCATCCTGATCGCCGACGACCTGACCCCTTCCGACACCGCCGGACTCGACACGAGCCGCATCGTCGCGCTCGCCACCGCGCGCGGCGGACCGACCTCGCACACCGCCATTCTCGCCCGCACGCTCGGCCTGCCCGCGCTGGTCGCCGCCGGCGACGCGGCGCTCGACGTCACCGAGGGCGCGACCGCGATCCTCGACGGCAACGGCGGTAGGTTGTGGCTCGACCCGGACGCTTCCGCGATCGCTTCGGCGCGCCAGCGCATCGCCGCGGACGCCGCGCGCCGGGCGCATGAGAGCGAGGACCGCGCCGCCCCCGCCGTCACCACCGATGGTCACCGGGTCGAGATCGCCGCCAATGTAAATACGCCGGATCAGGTCGCGCTCGCGCTCAGACTCGGCGCCGAAGGCGTCGGCCTGATGCGCACCGAATTTTTGTTCCTCGAACGCGGTTCCACGCCGACCGAGGACGAGCAGGCCGAAATCTACACCGCGATGCTCGACGCGCTGGGCGACCGTCCGCTGATCGTGCGCGCGCTCGACATCGGCGGCGACAAGCAGGTCGCCCATCTCGACCTGCCGACCGAGGCCAATCCGTTCCTCGGCGTGCGCGGCGCCCGCCTGCTGCTACGCCGTCCCGATCTGATGGAGCCGCAATTGCGCGCGCTGTATCGCGCCGCCAAGAGCCGGCGTCCGTTGTCGATCATGTTTCCGATGATCACCTCGCTTCAGGAGGTCATCGCGTTGCGCGCGGCTTGCGAACGCATCCGCGCGGAACTCGACGCGCCCGCGTTACCGGTCGGAATCATGGTGGAGGTGCCGTCCGCCGCCATTCTGGCCGATCTCATCGCCCCGCATGTCGACTTCTTCTCGATCGGCACCAACGACCTCACCCAATACACGCTCGCCATCGACCGGCAGCATCCCGAGCTCGCCGCCGAGGCCGACAGCCTGCATCCGGCCGTGCTGCGGTTGATCGCGGCGACGGTGAAGGGCGCGGCGGCGCACGATAAATGGGTCGGCGTCTGCGGCGGCATCGCCGGCGATCCCTTCGGCGCCTGTCTGCTCGCCGGTCTCGGCGTCAACGAACTGTCGATGACGCCGCGCGACGCGCCCGCCGTCAAGGCGCGATTGCGCGCCGAGAACTACGCTGACTTGCAACGCTTGGCGTCCGAGGCGCTCGCCTGCGAATCCGCGGACGGCGTGCGCGCCCTCGACGGAGTTCGGCCATGAGCGCGCCGTTCGCCCCCGATGTCGTCGCCGTGACGCTCAATCCGGCGATCGACCTCACCGTCGCCGTCGATCGTCTCGTTGTCGGCTCCGTCCAGCGCGCCGCCAACAGCGTCTCCAATTGCGGCGGCAAGGGCGTCAATGTCGCCGGCTGCCTCGCCGATTGGGGTCTTCGGGTCGCGCTCACCGGCGTCCTCGGCCACGCCAATGCGAGCGCGTTCGGCGAATTCTTCGCCGAGAAGGGCGTCGCCGATCGCGCCGTTCGGGTCGCCGGCGCCACCCGCACAAACATCAAGATCGCCGACCGAGCTTCCGGCGAGACGACCGACATCAACTTGCCGGGTCTGACCGTATCCAATGACGCGTTCGCGGCGGTGCGGGCCGCGCTGAGGGAACTCGTCGCCCCGGATCGTATCGTGGCGCTCGCCGGTTCGCTGCCGGAATCGCTACCCGAGATCGCCTGGGCGACCCTCGCCGCCGACCTCGCGGCGCTGGGCGCTCGCATCGTGCTCGATACGTCGGGCGCGCCGCTCGCCGCCGCGTTGCGCGGCCGTCATCCGCTTCATGTCGTCAAGCCCAATCGCGCTGAACTTGAGGCTCTGATCGGGCGCGCGTTACCCCGTACAGGCGATGTAATCGCCGCCGCGCGCACGCTGCTCGATCGCGGCGTTGCGCTGGTGATCGTGTCGCTGGGCGCGGAGGGTGCGCTGTTCGTCGACCGCGAGAGAGCGCTGAACGCCGCTCTGCCGGCCAAGACCGTGCTGTCCACGGTCGGCGCCGGCGACGCGATGGTGGCGGGCATCTGCGCCGCCCTCGTCGAGGGCGCGTCGCTCGAGCGCCTCGCCCGTCTTTCGGTCGCCTTCGCGGCCTCGAAACTCGACCGGATCGGCCCGTATCTCGGCTCGACCGAAAACGTCGAACGCCTCGCCGCCGCCGTCCGCGTGACGGCCGTCTCGAACTGATCGGAAGTCTTTCTGTTATGCGGGCTGATCCCGCAAGGAGGGAAATATGTCAAATCTCATAGCGGTGGTCGCGGGTGGCGATCGTCCAACGCAGGCGATGCTCGCCGTCGAGGCGCTGAAGAAGGCGGCCACGGCGCTCGGTCATACGCTGGCCGTCGAACTCCGGTCTGGTGGCGCCGTCACCGGCGCGCTCGCTCCGGGCGCCATCGCCTCGGCCGAGGCGGTGCTGTTGGTGGGCGACACCAAGGACGACGCCCGCTTCCAGGGCAAGAAGCAAGTGCATGCGACGCTCGACGCCGCGCTCGCCAACGCTTCCGCCACGCTCGGCGGCGCCTTCGCCAGCGCCGCGGGCGGCAAAAGAATCGTCGGCATCACCTCGTGCCCGACCGGCATCGCGCATACATTCATGGCCGCCGAGGGCATCGAACAAGGCGCCAAGGCGCTCGGCCACGTCGCCCGCGTCGAGACGCAGGGCTCGGTCGGCGCCCAGAACAAGCTGACGGACGCGGAGATCGCCGCCGCCGATCTCGTCATCATCGCCGCCGACACCAACGTCGACCTCTCGCGCTTCGGCGGCAAGCTGCTGTATTCGACCGGCACGAAGGACGCGATCGGGAACGGCAAGGGTCTCGTCGCCCGCGCGTTCGCGGAAGCTCGCGTGCGTCCCGGCGGCGTCTCCTCGGACCTCGCCGGCCAGGTCGAGGCGCAGAAGGCCGCGCGCTCGGCGCAACGCACCGGCGTCTACAAGCATCTGATGACCGGCGTCAGCTACATGCTGCCGTTTGTCGTCGCCGGCGGTCTGCTCATCGCCATCGCCTTCGCGCTCGGCGGCATCTATGTCTACGACGACGCGCATAAGGGCACGCTTGGGCAGGCCTTGTTCCTGATCGGCGCCAAGTCCAGCTTCGCGCTGATGGTGCCGATTCTCGCCGGTTTCATCGCCTACTCGATAGCCGACAGACCCGGCATCGCGCCGGGCGCCGTCGGCGGCATGCTGGCGGGCACGATCGGCGCCGGCTTCCTCGGCGGCATCGTCGCCGGCTTCCTCGCCGGCTACATCGTCAAGTTCCTCAACGACCACATCCATCTCGGGCGCAATCTCGATGGCCTCAAGCCTGTGCTGATCCTGCCGTTGCTCGGCTCCACCATCGTCGGCCTGTTGATGATCTATGTCATCGGCACGCCGGTCGCCGAGGCGCTCTCCGCGATGACCATCTGGTTGAAGGGGATGCAGACCTCCAACGCCATTGTGCTCGGCGCGATTATCGGCGCGATGATGGCCTTCGACATGGGCGGCCCCGTCAACAAGGCGGCCTACACCTTCGCCACGGGCCTCATCGCCACCGCCGACAACGCCGTCTACGGCCCGATGGCCGCCGCGATGTGCGCCGGGATGACGCCTCCGCTGGCGCTGGCGCTCGCCACCAAGCTGTTCCGCGATCGTTTCAGTGAAGACGAGCGCGAAGCGGGCAACGCCGCCTTCTTCCTCGGCATCTCCTTCATCACCGAAGGCGCGATCCCCTTCGCGGCCAAGGATCCGCTGCGCGTCATTCCCTCGTTGATGATCGGTTCGGCGGTCGCTGGCATGATCTCGATGGGCCTCGGCGTCGAGCAGCGCGTTCCCCACGGCGGCATCTTCGTCCTGCCGATCCCCAACGCGGTCACCCATCTCGGCGGTTATGTCATCGCCCTGGTCGTCGGCACGATCGTAAGCACCGTCGCCCTGCGCGTCCTCAAGCCCAAGCTGATCGAAGCGACGGCTTGAAGCCCTCGCCGCCGGACCGTCTTCCGCCCGGCGGCGCTTTCCACCTCGTCCTCACAATTCGCAAATTCTCTCACGAACCCGAACAGGAGTTCGAACGATGGCTCTCGTTTCCTCGCGCCAGCTGCTCGACCATGCCGCCGAACACGGCTACGCGCTGCCCGCCTTCAATATCAACAACATGGAACAAATGCTGGCCGTTATGGGCGCGGCCGCCGAGGCCGACGCCCCGGTGATCCTGCAAGCCAGTCGCGGCGCGCGCGCTTTCGCCAACGATATTGTGCTCAAGCACCTGATCCAGGCGGCGATCGAACTGTATCCGAAGATACCGGTGTGCATGCATCAGGATCACGGCAACAGCCCCGAGACCTGCCTCTCCGCCGTCGTCAACGGCTTCTCCTCGGTGATGATGGACGGTTCGCTGATGCCCGACGGCAAAACGCCCGCGGACTGGAACAACAATGTGGCGGTGACCGCGAAGGTCGTCGAGTTCTCGCACATGGTCGGCGTCGCGGTCGAAGGCGAACTCGGCGTGCTCGGAAGCCTCGAAACGGGAATGGGGGCGAAGGAAGACGGTCACGGCGCCGAAGGCGTGCTCGATCATTCGCAGCTCCTCACCGATCCCGATCAGGCCGTGGCTTTCGTGAAAGCCACCGGCGTCGACGCGCTCGCCATCGCGATGGGCACTTCGCACGGCGCCTACAAATTCTCCCGCAAGCCCGACGGCGACATTCTCGCCCTAGGCGTCGTGAAGGAAATCAACGGCCGCGCGCCGAACCTGCATCTGGTGATGCACGGTTCGTCCTCGGTGCCGCAGGAGCTGCAGGACATCATCAACGCCTATGGCGGCGAGATTCCGCAAACCTTCGGCGTGCCGATCGAGGAAATCCTCGTGGCCATCCGCCACGGCGTCCGCAAGGTCAACATCGACACCGACTGCCGCATGGCGATCACCGGGCAGATCCGCAAGGTGTTCGCGGAAAAGCCGGGCGAGTTCGACCCGCGCGCGTTCATGAAGCCCGCCATCGCCGCGATGAAGGCGCTATGCAAGACCCGCTACGAGCAGTTTGGCGCGGCGGGCATGGCGAGCCATATTGATCCGTTGCCGCTCGCCGCGATGGCCGGTCGTTACAAGGACGGCTCGCTCGCGCCCCGCGCGGCCTGATCGCCGTCACGTCACGGTCGTGAACCCCACTCAGGCTAGCGCCGGAGCGGGGTTTTTCGCGTTGTGCGCGGCTGGCGAACGGCTCTTATGAAAACGTTATCATAAACTAGCGCACGTAATGTATTCACGCGGGGCCGCCCCGCCTCCTTTGCATAGGTCAACATTAGCCTTTCGGCGATTTTGGCTTGACAAATACCATGAAAACGTTTTCAATAACGTCATCGAAGACGTGGAGCAAGACTAGCCCGGCTTCGCCGCCATTGATGCGCGATCGGCGCGCGCCGCGGACGAATTCCTGCGGCAGATCAAATCGTTGCTGGATTGAGAGGCTAGTGAAGCCCCTTCCGGCCGTCATGAGGAGCAAGTCCATGTCCGTTTCCCCGTTCGCCGATCTCGACGCCCTTGTCGCGCGGGTGAAGAAGGCCCAGCAGATCTATGCCGGGTTCTCGCAGGAGCAGGTCGACAAGATCTTCCGCGCGGCCGCGTTCGCCGCCGCCGACGCGCGCATCCCGCTCGCGATGATGGCGCATGACGAGACCGACATGGGCGTCGTCGAGGACAAGGTGGTCAAGAACCATTTCGCCTCCGAATACATCTACAATCGCTACAAGGACGACAAGACCTGCGGCATCATCGAGGTCGACGACGTCGGCGGCACGGTGACGATCGCCGAGCCGATCGGCCTCATCTGCGGCATCGTGCCGACCACCAACCCGACCTCGACCGCGATCTTCAAAGCGCTGATCTCGCTGAAGACCCGCAACGGCATCATCTTTTCCCCGCATCCGCGCGCCAAGCGCGCGACCTGCGCCGCCGCCAGGCTGGTGCTCGACGCCGCCGTCGCGGCGGGCGCGCCGGCCGACATCATCGGCTGGGTCGAGGCGCCCTCGGTCGAACTCTCCAACGCGCTGATGCGCCACGCCGACATCAACCTCATCCTGGCGACCGGCGGCCCCGCGATGGTCAAGGCGGCCTATTCCTCGGGCAAGCCGGCGATCGGCGTCGGCGCGGGCAACGCGCCGGTCGTGATCGACGAATTCGCCGACATCAAGCGCGCCGTCGCCTCGATCCTGATGTCGAAGACCTTCGACAACGGCATGATCTGCGCGTCCGAGCAGGCGGTGGTCGCGGTCGATTCCATTTATGAAGCTGTGCGCGAGCGCTTTTCCTCGCACGGCGGCTACATCCTGTCGCCGGACGAACTTGCCAAGCTTCGTTTGGCGGTGTTCCCGAACGGGCGTCTCAATCCCGACATGGTCGGTCAATCCGCTGTGAAGATCGCCGCCCGCGCCGGCTTCGAGGTTCCCGTCGGCACCAAGGTGCTGATCGGCGAGGTCGAAAGCATCGGCGAGGAAGAGCCGTTCGCGCAGGAGAAGCTGTCGCCGACGCTGGCTCTCTATCGTCGCGCCGATTTCGACGCCGCCATGGAGGCGGCGGCGGAACTGGTGGCGCTCGGCGGCATTGGCCACACCTCGGTGCTCTACACCGATCAGGATCGCCGCGCCGACCGGGTGATGGCGTTCGGCGTGCGCATGAAGACCGCCCGCATCCTCATCAACACGCCCTCGTCGCACGGCGGCATCGGCGATCTCTACAATTTCAACCTCGCGCCGTCGTTGACGCTGGGCTGCGGCTCCTGGGGTGGCAATTCCATCTCCGACAACGTCGGGCCGAAGCATCTGATCAACAAGAAGATGGTCGCCAAGCGGGCCGAGAACATGCTGTGGCATAAGCTTCCCAAGTCGATCTACTTCCGCCGCGGCGCGATCGTCGAGGCGATGAAGGACCTGGCCGGCAAGAAGCGCGCGCTGGTCGTCACCGACCGGTTCCTGTTCCAGAACGGCATCGCCGACGAGACGATCCGCTTGCTGAAGCAGACCGGCATCGAGGTCGAGGTGTTCGCCGACGTCGAAGCCGATCCGACCTTGTCGGCGGTGCGCAAGGGCGCGGAGCGCGCCATCAACTTCAAGCCCGACGTGATCGTCGCGCTCGGCGGCGGCTCGCCGATGGACGCGGCGAAGATCATCTGGGTGATGTACGAGCACCCGGACGTGCATTTCGAGGATCTCGCGCTGCGCTTCATGGACATCCGCAAGCGCATCTACAAGTTCCCCAAGCTCGGCGTGAAGGCCGACATGGTGGCTATCCCGACGACCTCGGGCACCGGCTCGGAAGTGACCCCGTTCGCGGTGGTGACCGACGACGCCACCGGCATGAAGTACCCGCTCGCCGACTATGAACTGACGCCGACCATGGCGGTCATCGACGCCAATTTCGTCATGACGCTGCCGAAGTCGCTGACCGCATTCGGCGGCATAGACGCGGTCGTCCACGCGACCGAGGCCTATGTCTCCGTGATGGCCAACGAGTTCTCCGACGGGCAGGCGTTGCAGGCGCTGAAGCTCTTGAAGGAATACCTGCCGGCCGCCTACACCGATGGCGCGGCCGACGCGGTGGCGCGCGAGAAGGTGCACAACGGCGCGACCATCGCCGGCATCGCCTTCGCCAACGCGTTCCTCGGCGTCTGCCATTCGATGGCGCACAAGCTTGGCGCGGCCTTCCATCTGCCGCATGGTCTATCCAACGCGCTGCTGATCTCGAACGTCGTGCGCTACAACGCCAACGACAATCCGACCAAGCAGACCGCCTTCTCGCAATACGACCGGCCGCAAGCCCGCCGCCGCTACGCCGAGATCGCCGATCATCTGGGTCTGGGCGAACCCGGCATGCGCACCGGTCCGAAAGTGGACAAGCTGGTCGCCTGGCTCGACGAACTGAAGGCGCATCTGAACATCCCCGCCTCGATTCAGGCGGCGGGCGTTTCGGAAGCCGACTTCCTCGCCAAGGTCGACCAGATCGCCGTCGAGGCGTTCGACGATCAATGCACCGGCGCGAACCCGCGCTTCCCGCTGATCGCGGAGCTGAAGTCAATTCTGCTCGACAGCTACTACGGCCGCGTCTTCTCGGAGGAGGTCGCCGAACCTGTCGTCGCCGCGACGCCCGTCGCCAAGAAGAGCGCGATCAAGCTCGCCAGCGCGGCCGAATGAAAGGCGCTCCTCGGTCGGTTTTCGGTCGCCACCCGCCCCGGGGCGACCGGCGAACCGGCTGCGGCGCGCCCCTGTCCCAACGTCCCGAAAGTTGATCCGACATGAGCTTCCACGAGAGTCGTACCGCAGCGACCGATCGCATCACGCGCAAGCGTCAGACCAAGATCGTCGCGACGCTAGGTCCGGCGTCGAACGAGGCGAGCGTCATCGAGGCGCTGTTCGCCAGCGGCGTTGATGTGTTTCGCCTGAACTGCAGCCACGGCTCGCACGCGGACCACCGGCGGCGGCTCGACATCCTGCGCGAGATCGAACAGCGTTGGGGCCGGCCGATCGGCGTGCTCGCCGATCTGCAGGGGCCGAAGCTGCGGCTGGGAACCTTCGCCGAGGGGCGCATCGCGCTGACCCTGGGCCAGAACTTCCGCCTCGACCTCGATAGCAAGCCCGGCGACGAGACCCGCGTGGGCATGCCGCATCCCGAGATCTTCGCCGCGCTGACATCAGGCGCGGAACTGCTGCTCGACGACGGCAAGGTGCGGCTGGAGGTGCTGTCGCGGGGGCCCGACCATGCCGAGACGCGCGTGCTCGCGGGCACCGCGCTGTCCGACCGCAAGGGCGTCAACGTGCCCGGCGTCGCGCTGCCGATCTCGGCCTTGACCAAGAAGGACCGCGCCGATCTCGACTTCGCGCTGGAGGCCGGAGCCGACTGGATTGCGCTCTCCTTCGTGCAGCGCCCCGAGGACGTGATCGAGGCGCGCGAACTGATCGGCGACCGCGCGGCCTTGCTGGCGAAGATCGAGAAGCCGCAGGCGATCGATCATCTGGAGGCGATCATCGCGCTCTGCGACGGCGTGATGGTGGCGCGCGGCGACCTCGGCGTCGAACTGCCGCCGGAGGACGTGCCGACGTTGCAGAAGCGCATCGTGCTGGAGGCGCGGCGGATGGGCAAACCGGTCATCGTCGCCACGCAGATGCTGGAATCGATGATCACCGCTCCGACGCCGACGCGCGCGGAAGCCTCCGACGTCGCCACCGCGATCTTCGACGGCGCCGACGCGATCATGCTCTCGGCCGAGACGGCGGCGGGGGCCTATCCGCTCGAGGCCGTCACCATCATGAACCGCATCGCCGAGCGGGTCGAACGTGATCCGCTGTATCGCCAAGCGATCGACGCGCAACGCGCCGCGCACGGCCCGGTCTCCGCTTCCGACGCGATCTCCTCGGCGGCGGGCGAGGTCGCGCGCGCGATCGGCGCGGCGGCGATCGCCACCTATACGACCAGCGGGTCGACGACCTTGCGCGCCGCGCGCGAGCGCCCCGCCGTGCCGATCCTGTGCCTCGCCCGTTCGGTCGCGATCTCGCGGCGGATGGCGCTCTCCTATGGCGTGCGCTCGGTGTTCGCCGCCGTCCCCGACGGGTTCCGCGCCAAGGTCGCCAACGCCGTCGCGGTCGCGGAGCTTCAGGGCTTCGCGAAGCCGGGCGACATGCTGGTGATCACGGCGGGCGACGGCGTCACCGGCTCGACCAACGTGCTGAGGGTCGCCGCCGTCGCCGCCGAAACGCTGTGAGCCGCATCCGAAAATTGAGTTCCGACAACGACAACGCATTCGAACCTAGCCAAAAGTAGAACAAGGGCCCACCAAAACCGAGCGCGAAGCGCCGGCCCATTTCCGACCTGATGTTTTGAGGTGAACCGACATGAACATGCACGCCCGTGAAGTCGACCCCGTCCTTTTGTCGCGCGAAGCCAACGATCCGTGGCGCGGGTTTTCCCAGGGCGACTGGCGGCGCGAAGTCGACGTGCGTGACTTCATCCAGAAGAACGTCACGCCGTATGAGGGCGAAGGCGACTTCCTCGCCCCGGCGAGCGCGCGCACGGCGGCATTGTGGACCAAGCTGAAAGTGATCCTCGACGCGGAGCGCGCCACCAAGGGCGGCGTGCTCGACGTCGACGCCTCCGTCGTCTCTTCGATCGTCTCGCATGGCCCCGGCTACATCGACAAAGACCTCGAACAGATCGTCGGGCTGCAGACCGACGCGCCGCTGAAGCGCGCGATGATGCCGTTCGGCGGCTGGCGCATGGTCAAGAGCGGCCTCGAATCCTACGGCTTCCCCGCCTCGAAGGGGCTGGAGGAGACCTTCCCCAACATCCGCAAGACCCACAACGACGCCGTCTTCGACGTCTACACCGCCGAGGCGCTGAAGTGCCGCAAGTCCGGCGTCATCACCGGCCTGCCCGACGCCTACGGCCGCGGCCGCATCATCGGCGATTATCGCCGCGTCGCGCTCTACGGCGTCGCGCGCCTGATCGAGGACAAGAAGGCGCAGGCCAAAAGCCTCGAACTCGACGCGCTCGACGACAGCGTGATGCGCCTGCGCGAGGAGATCGCCGAGCAGATCCGCGCGCTGAAGGAACTCGTTGTCATGGCGGCCAAATACGGCTTCGACATTTCGAAGCCTGCCGTGAACGCGCGCGAAGCCGTGCAATGGACGTATCTGGGCTACCTCGCCGCCGTGAAGGAGGCCAACGGCGCGGCGATGTCGCTGGGCCGCGTCTCCAGCTTCCTCGACGTCTATTTCGAGCGCGACATCGAGGAGGGAACCCTCGACGAGGCGGGCGCGCAGGAGCTCGTCGACCATTTCGTGATGAAGCTGCGCATCGTGCGCTTCCTGCGCACGCCCGAATACGATCAATTGTTCTCGGGCGACCCGACCTGGGTCACCGAGGCGATCGGCGGCATGGGGATCGACGGCCGCACGCTGGTGACGCGTTCGAGTTTCCGCTTCCTGCATTCGCTGGTGACGCTCGGCACGGCCCCCGAACCCAACCTCACCGTGCTGTGGTCGGAGAAGCTGCCGCAGGGCTTCAAGGACTATTGCGCCAAGATCTCGGTCGACACCTCGGCGATCCAGTACGAGAGCGACGATCTGATGCGGCCCTATTGGGGCGACGACTACGGCATCGCCTGCTGCGTCTCCGCGATGCGGATCGGCAAGCAGATGCAGTTCTTCGGCGCGCGCGCCAATCTGGCCAAGACCTTGCTCTACGCCATCAACGGCGGCCGCGACGAGAAGTCGGGCGAGCAGGTCGGCCCGACCTTCGCGCCCGTCGGCGGCGACGTGCTCGATTACGACGAGGTG
>Ga0302157_10006967_pt1 | contig 11522 bp, 11 predicted proteins | sample I_Bog_N3_3_FD_193502 | JGI IMG/M metagenome (GOLD analysis project Ga0302157, IMG submission 193502) | Peat permafrost microbial communities from Stordalen Mire near Abisko, Sweden - I_Bog_N3_3 | ecosystem: Environmental > Terrestrial > Soil > Wetlands > Peat | place: Sweden: Abisko, Stordalen...
CAGCACACGCCAACAGCATCATCACCAGGCACAGCCGGCGCAACAGCATCATGGCGCCGGCCCCGACACCGCGGCCGTCACACCCTCGGCGATGCCGGTCGCCAGGCAATCGAACAGCCGGCGGATGGTGCTCAGCATCTGCGCCCGCGGCGTATGGTCGAGATCGAACACGCCGTCGTCGTTCCAGCGCTGCATGAGCGCGCTGCGGTGCAGCAGCGGCACATCATAGGCACTGGCCGCATCCGATATGGCGGCATTGTAGAGCGACAGGTTGATCACACGCGCGAGACTGGGAGCGTACTGCAGATCAATCAACAGAAGATCGCTGCCGGCGGCCTGCACCTTGTCGACACCGTCCTCCAGGCTGGCCGCAAACGAGTCGATGCTGTCAGATGCCCCGGCCTCCGTCGAGCCCGGCGCCCAGATCACCAGGCTGGGCTTCAGCTCGGCGAGGTCGCTGTCCAACCGCGCCGCCCGCGCCCGCGCCGTCCCTGCCGGCTGGGCCCGGTTGACCACGGTGATCGCAACCCCCGGCAACGCCGCGCGCAGATGCACGGCCAGGCGCGAGGGATAGCTGTATTCCTCACCCTGCGCCGCCGTGCCCGCCGTGGAGGCGCCACCGACCGCGAGGATGGTCAGCGCACGGTGCGCCTGCACCGACCGCCGCGACACCGGCAGGTCGATTCCGGTCAACGCGAGATCATCGGGAAACCGGCACTCCGCCGGCTGCGCCTGAGCCGCCGCGATGCCAAGCCCCATGCCCAGCACCACCACCCCTGCAAACAGCCCGCGCATCAACCGGGCGCCACCGCTGCGGCCGGGCGCGGCAACTGGCCGCCGCCGCTGTACCATGCGAGCAGCAGGCCAAAGCCGAGCAGCAGGCCAACACCCGCCGCATTGACCAATGTCTGGAAACCCAACCCATCGCCAAGCACCGTGTAGGCGACGTTGCCGAGCACCGACAGCAGGATCGAAAGACAGAACACCTGCAGCGAATTCTGCCCGCACAGCACCACCAGCCAACCAACCCGGCTGCGGAAAAACGCCGCGTTGCGACCGATCAGCCGTGACGTCAGATACGCCAGCGCCAGCACGTTGGCGAGCCGCACCAACGGCAGGCTGCCTTTGTCGATGGGCCACAAGACATGGGTCAGCAACGTCGGCACCGCGTTGAAATTCTCGTGAAGTGTCCAGCTGAGTTTGATCACAAACCCGGCAATCGCAACAGTGGCGGCAAGCCGCAGCAGCCATGTTCCAAGCCATTCCGGGTGCTTCGGCAACACCGGCTGTCGCATGCCGTTGCCATAACCGAAGGCCGCGCCGATCACGAACAGCAACTGCCACGCCAACGGATTGAACGTCCAGCCCTGGTCGTCGGGATAGCCGGTCAGGTTGAATCCCGTCCAGCGCACCACCGCGTACAACAGAACCGACGGGATCAACGCCGCCCACAGGCTGCGGCGCAGCGCCCACAGCACCAGCGGAAAGATCAGCAGCAACGCAATGTAGAGCGGCAATATGTCGAGGAAGGTCGGCTGGAACTGCAGCAGCAGCACCCGGATCACCGCCTCGGCCGGCTCATCGAGGAACGCGCCAACATGCAGCTCGTCGATGAACAGCGGATTGTTGAACCGCAGCACAGTGTAGCTGACCTCGGCATTGTAGATCATGAACAGGCAAAGATGCGCCACGTAAAGCTGCCAGGCCCGCCGCCAGATCCGCGCCGCCGCCATCAACGAGCCTTCGCGAACGCTGACCCGGCTGTAGACCAGCGCCGCAGTGTAGCCGGAGATGAAGATGAACACCTCGGCGGCGTCGCACAGCGCGCCGGCCTGCAGGGTGAAATTGCTGAAGAAGTTGCCGGGAATGTGATCGATAAAGATAAAGAACAACGCCGCGCCGCGGAAAAAATCCAGCCGGTAATCGCGTCCACCGCTCGGGGGTAAACTCATGGCGGCGCATCCTGCATCACCCCGACAATATCGGCCTTCAGGCCGACGGTTCAAGCGCGCGTGAGGCAGGCCGCCAGCAATTGTGCGAACGCCCGCGCCCGATGGCTGCTGGCATGCTTCTCTGCCGGCGGCATCTCGCCGTAGCTGCGGCTGTCGCCAACCGGCACGAACATCGGATCGTAGCCAAAGCCATACCCCCCGCGGGGCGGCCAGATCACCGTCCCCTCGGTGCGACCCAGAAACGTCGCGGTCTTGCCGTCCGGCCAGGCCAGGCAAAGCGCGCAGGTGAACCAGCCCCGGCGATCGGCAGCATCGCCAAGTTCGGTGTGCGCGCGCAGCATTTCGGTGCGCACCCGCGTCATCGCCATGGTGAAGTCCTTCGACGGCCCGGCCCAGCGGGCCGACACCACGCCGGGCGCCCCACCAAGGGCTGCCACCGAAAACCCGCTATCGTCAGCCAGCGCCGGCATCCCCGAAGCCAGCGCCGCCGCCAGCGCCTTGATCTGCGCATTGCCGACAAAATCCGGCGCCGTCTCATCCGGCTCCGGCAAACCAAGCTGCCCGGCCGACATTGCATGCACCTGCAACGGCGTCAGCAGTTCGGCGATCTCTACAAGCTTGCCGGGGTTGTGGGTGGCGATAACCAAGGTTGAGCCAGGGGCAAGCGGGCGGGTCATCAGCCGGCCAGCGCCGCCAGCTGCGCGGCATGCAACTCCGCGGTGCCCTTGCGCGCCAGTGCCATCAGCGCATCGAACTGCTCAGGCTTGAACGACGTCTTCTCCGCCGTCGCCTGGATCTCAACGATGCCGCCATCCGCGGTCAGCACGAAATTGGCGTCGGCCTCGGCATTGCTGTCCTCGGCATAGTCGAGATCCAGCACCGGCGCGCCCTCAAACAGCCCACACGACACCGCCGCCACCTGGCCAATGAACGGCGCCTTGGTCATCACATTCATCTTGATCAAATGCTTGAACGCCAGGTTCAGCGCCACCCAGGCCCCGGTGATCGAGGCGCAGCGTGTGCCGCCATCGGCGTTCAGCACGTCGCAGTCCAGCGTGATCGACATCTCGCCCATCGCCGCCAGGTCCGTCACGGCACGCAGGCTGCGGCCAATCAAACGCTGGATTTCCTGGGTGCGGCCGGACTGCTTGCCCCGAGCCGCCTCACGATCGCCCCGGGTATGCGTGGCGCGCGGCAGCATCCCATATTCCGCGGTCACCCAGCCCTGGCCCTTGCCGCGCAGGAACGGTGGCACCCGGCTCTCGACCGACGCGGTGCACAGCACCTCGGTGCCACCCATCCGAATGATGCAGCTGCCCTCGGCATGGTGCGAGAAACCCGGCACGATGGAAACCGCGCGAAGCTGGTCGGCGGAACGTCCGGATGGTCGAATGGCGGTCATGGGCTGGTCTCTTCGGTTTTATGGCTCGGCCTATGGCGGTAAGCATCTGGTTGCGCAAGTCTGTGCATCCGCGAGCGAAAGCCGCCCGCTGGACAAGAGTTTGAGGGATCGATGCTGGAACTGGGAATTATCGGCGCGGGCATCATGGGCGAGCGGCTGGCACGCGCCGCGTTGGGTCAGGCCAAAGGCAGCGTGAAGCTGGTCGGCATCTGGGATCCGTCACCCACCGCCATGGCCCGCATGGCGGCCGAACTGCCGCAATTGCCGCAGCTCGCCTCGGCCGAGGCAGTCACCGCGGCCGCGCAATGCGTCTATGTCGCATCACCGCCGGCAAGCCACCTCGAGCACGCCGGCCGCGCGCTGACCGCCGGCAAGTCGGTATTCTGCGAAAAGCCGCTGGCGGTCGACCTTGAGCAGTCGCGCGCCTTCGTGGCGCACAACGGCGATGCCCGGATCGCCGTCAACTTCCCGTTCGCATCGTCCTTCGCCGTCGCCAAGCTGTCGGAATGGATGGCCCAGATCGGCACACCGCGCACCCTGACCATCGACGTCGCCTTCCGCGTCTGGCCCCGGCCCTGGCAGCACGACGCCGCCAGCTGGCTCGACCGCAGGGCGGAGGGCGGCTTCACCCGCGAGGTGGTGTCGCATTTCCTGTTCCTGTCGCGCCGCCTGCTCGGCCCACTCGCCCTGCAGGAACAACTCGTGCAATTCCCCGAGGATGGCCGCAGCGAGCACGACATTCGCGCCAGGCTGATGGCCGGCGCGGTGCCGGTGAACCTCACCGGCAATGTCGGCACCACGCCCAAGGACGACCACAACGCCTGGACCCTGCGCGGCGACGCCGGCGCCATCCGGCTGCGCGACTGGTCATTCGCCGAGCGCCAGACCCCAGGCGGCGTTTGGGAACCCGATCCCGATGCGCTGCCCAACGAGCGCATGCGTCCCCTGGTGCTGAAGCGCCAGCTCGACGGTGTTGCCCGCATGACACAGGGCGAACCGCATCCTTTGGCCACCATCCAAGAGGCGTTTGACGTGCAAACCGTGGTGGAGACCATCCTCGCCGGTTAAAGTCACGTAGGTATTTCCCACATGCCTGAAAATTGTGCGACACTGTGGATATGGACCTCCCGGTAAATCTCTCCGCCGTCCGCCAGCCACCCGGCCTAGATGCCCGCTCCGCCGCCGTGCTGCGCGAGATCGTCGAACAATACGTCGAAACCGGCGAGCCGGTCGGCAGCCGCACATTGTCGCGCCGGCTGCCGCTCAACCTCAGCCCGGCGACGATCCGCAACGTCATGGCGGATCTCACCGATGCCGGCCTGCTGTTTTCGCCGCACACCTCGGCCGGCAGGCTTCCAACCGAGCTCGGCCTGCGGCTGTTCGTCGACGGCCTGTTGCAGTTCGGCGAGCTCGGCGAGGACGACCGCGAGGCGATCACCACCGCCGTCGAAGCCTCCGGCCGCTCCCTGGAAGACACCCTGGCCGAGGCCTCCAACACGCTGTCCGGCCTGTCCGCCGCCGCCGGCCTGGTGCTGGCGCCAAAATCCGACGGCGCCCTGCGCCATATCGAATTCGTGCCGCTCGGCTCCGGCCGTGCCCTTGTGGTGCTGGTCGGCGGCGACGGTCACGTCGAAAACCGGGTCATCGAAATCCCGCCAGGCGTGCCGCCCTCCGCCCTGCAACAGGCCGGCAACTACCTCAATGCCCGCCTCGCCAACCGCCCGCTCGCCGAATTGCGCCGCCTCGTCGCCGAAGAACTGGCGGAAAACCGCACCCAGCTCGACACGCTATCCTCCCAGGTGGTCGCCGCCGGCCTCGCCACCTGGACCGGCGAAGGCCGCGCCGGCTCGCTCATCGTGCGCGGCCAGGCCCGCCTGCTGGCTGACGTCACCGAGATGGACAAGCTCGCCGCCATCCAGCTGCTGTTCGAGCGCCTGGACACCCAGGAAACCATGATCCGCCTGCTCGACCTCGCCGAACGCTCGGACGGCGTGCGGATTTTCATCGGCGCCGAAAGCGGGCTGTTCGGCACCACCGGCGTCTCGATGGTGGTCGCCCCCGCCCGCAACGGCGACGGCCGCATCGTCGGCGCTATCGGCGTGATCGGACCGACGCGGATCAACTACGGCCGGATTATCCCGGTGGTGGACTATACCGCACGGGTGATTGGCAGGCTTTTAGGTTAGGCAAAAGACTCTTCTTTTTCTGAAGAAAAAGAAGCAAAAAAACTTTTATTGTGTCTGCCGACCTTTGCCGTAGAACGTGTATTCGGCAAGGGACGGCAGAAAGAATAAAAATTCTTTGGTTCTTTCTTTCAAGAAAGAACACCTTTCCTTGCCTCTCCTGCCTTATCCAAACTTAGGCAGCGTCTCCAACATGCTCTCACGCGCCGACATGCGCTCGAACCACGCCATCAGTGCTGGGTGCTCGCCGGCGATCTCACGGCCCTCGTCGGTGCCGAGCATGTAGGTAAATACCGGGGCCAGCATGAGGTCACCGAGGCTGATGTGCTCGGCGCCAAACCAGACGCTGTCGCCGAGCAGCCGGGCAAACTCCGCCACGCACAGCCGCACCCGCCCGAGGCCGGCCGCCACCACGCCGTCATCGGGCACGCCGCCGAGCATGGGCGTCACCACGCGCTGCCACACCAGTTGTCCGATGATGCAGCCGTAGCCGTAGCTGTCGATGATCCCCGCCACCTGGTCCGACACCGCCGCCTGCCTGGCCGAGGCCGGGGTCAACGCCGGGCCCGGGAACACCCGGTCGATGTAGCGAATGATCGCCGAGCTCTCGTAAATGGTGATACCGTCGTGGCTGAACGCCGGGATCTTGCCGAACGGATGGCGGACCAGATGTTCACTGGATTGGTTGGAGCCATCGAGGATATTGACCTCGTCCAGCGTGTACGCGGCGCCCTTCTCACTGAGCGCCATGCGCACGCTGCGGACGTAGGTGGAAAAGTTGATGCCGTGGACGATTGGGGTGCTCATCAGTACGTTTCCCTTGATTTTAGCCGGCAGACGCATTTTTAGATGGGCGGTCACGTGAAAACCAGAAGGTTCCCCGGCTTGTTTCGAGCCCGCACCTCCACTACGTCAGAAGCTATGAGCACGCACCCCGATACCCCCGCAGAGATCGATTTGCCCGAATCCGAACTGGCGCCGGAGACTCCGGAACAGGTGATGGAGGCCGCCGTGGCCAAGATCGCCGAGCTGGAAGCCGAACGCGATGAGTTCCGCGACAAGTGGATGCGCTCGGAAGCGGAGATCCAGAACGTCCGCAACCGCGCCAAGCGCGATGTCGACGAAACCCGGCAATACGCCGTGCAGAAATTCGCCAAGGACGTCGCCGAAGCCGCCGAGAACATCAAGCGCGGCCTCGACAGCATTCCCGCCCGCACCGACAACGAGGCGGAGATCGTCGGCAAGCTGCGCGACGGCTTTGAAGGCGTCGAACGCAGCTTCGTAGCCCTGCTGGAACGCAACGGCGTCGTCCGCACCGACCCGACCGGTGCCATGTTCGATCCCAACCTGCACCAGGCGATGGCCGAGCAGGAAACCGACGCGCATCCGCCCGGCACGGTGGTGCAGGCCTGGACCCAGGCCTGGACGCTGAATGGCCGGATTTTGCGCCCGGCGATGGTTGTGGTGGCGAAAGCACCGGCCGCGGCAGCGCCACCCACGGCCAAACTGGACACTACGGTATAGAAATAACGTCGCAGGCAGCCTTCCTGCACAATAAATTGGCACCGCGGTCTTGCCCGCCGGGGTGCTGCTGAATACATCGTATTTGGCCCCATTACGGGCAGCGAAACAACGGTCCTAGCAAGGGCTGGAATATCAACAGGGACGGAGTTCGGTGCCTCGGGCCGGGTTCCTCCGCTGACAAGGAGACTGCAATGAGCAAGGTCATCGGTATCGACCTCGGCACCACCAATTCCTGCGTTGCGATCATGGAGGGCAAGGATGTCCGCGTGATCGAAAACGCCGAAGGGGCGCGCACCACCCCCTCGATCGTCGCCTTCTCCGACAGCGGTGAACGCCTCGTCGGCCAGTCCGCCAAGCGCCAGGCGGTCACCAACCCGACCAATACGCTGTATGCGGTCAAGCGCCTGATCGGCCGCCGCTTCGATGATCCGTTGGTGGCCAAGGACAAGGGCATGGTGCCCTACAACATCGTGCGCGGCGACAACGGCGACGCCTGGGTCGAGGCGCGCGGCGAGAAGTATTCTCCGAGCCAGATCAGCGCCTTCATCCTCGGCAAGATGAAAGAGACCGCCGAAGCCTATCTCGGTGAAACGGTGACGCAGGCGGTGATCACCGTCCCCGCCTACTTCAACGACAGCCAGCGGCAGGCCACCAAGGACGCCGGCCGCATCGCCGGCCTCGAGGTGCTGCGCATCATCAACGAGCCGACCGCGGCCGCCCTCGCCTACGGCATGGACAAGAAAAAGGGCGGCGTCATCGCCGTCTATGACTTGGGCGGCGGCACCTTCGACGTCTCCGTACTGGAAATCGGCGACGGCGTGTTCGAGGTGAAGTCCACCAACGGCGACACCTTCCTCGGCGGTGAAGACTTCGACCTTCGCGTCATCGAATACCTCGCGGCCGAGTTCAAGAAGGAGCAGGGCATCGACCTGCGCTCCGACAAGCTGGCCCTGCAGCGCCTGAAGGAAGCCGCCGAGAAAGCCAAGATCGAGCTGTCCTCCTCCAAGGAGACCGAGATCAACCTCCCATTCATCACCGCGGATGCCTCCGGGCCGAAGCACCTGGTGATGAAGCTGACCCGCGCCAAGCTGGAAAGCCTGGTCGACGACCTGATCAGCCGCACGCTCGAGCCCTGCAAGGCCGCACTGAAGGATGCCGGCGTCACCGCCGGTGAGATCGAGGAAGTCATCCTGGTCGGCGGCATGACCCGCATGCCCAAGGTCATCGAGGCGGTGAAGCAGTTCTTCGGCAAGGATCCGGCCCGCAACGTCAATCCTGACGAAGTCGTCGCTATCGGTGCCGCCGTGCAGGGCGCCGTGCTGAAGGGCGACGTCAAGGACGTGCTGCTGCTCGACGTGACGCCGCTGTCGCTCGGCATCGAAACATTGGGGGGCGTGTTCACCCGCCTGATCGATCGCAACACCACGATCCCGACCAAGAAAAGCCAGGTGTTCTCCACAGCCGATGACGGGCAGACCGCGGTCACCATCAAGGTGTTCCAGGGCGAGCGTGAACTGGCGGCGGACAACAAGATTCTCGGCCAGTTCGACCTGGTCGGCATTCCCGCCGCCCCGCGCGGCGTGCCGCAGATCGAGGTGACCTTCGACATCGACGCCAACGGCATCGTCTCGGTGCAGGCCAAGGACAAGGCCACCGGCAAGGAGCAGCAGATCCGCATCCAGGCCAGCGGCGGCCTGTCGGACGCCGACATCCAGAAGATGGTCAAGGAAGCCGAGGCCAACGCCGAGTCCGACAAAGCCCGTCGCGCCTTCATCGAAGCCAAGAACCACGCCGACGGCCTGATCCATCAGACCGAAAAGACCTTGAAGGAAAACGAGGGCAAGATCGCCCCCGGCGACAAGACCGACGCTGAAGCGGCGATCGCCGAGGCCCGAATTGCCATGGAAGGCAGCGATGCCGCCATCCTGACCGCTGCAACCGAGAAGCTCAGCCAGGTGGCGATGAAAATCGGCGAGGCAGTCTACAAGGCCGGCGCCGAGGCCGGTGCTGCTCCGGAAGCCGGCGCCAAGCCGGCTGATGACAACGTCGTCGACGCTGACTTCGAAGAGGTTGTGGATAAGAAGAAGTCTGCCTGATAGCTGTGGACTGGCGTTTGTGATGTGCGTGCGGCACCCGCCTTTCCAAAGGCGGGTGCCGTGCGATTTAGGCGGGTTGAAGAGCTGACATGGCCAAGCAGGATTTCTACGCCACTCTCGGCGTGGCACGTGACGCGAGCGCAGACGACCTCAAGAAGGCCTATCGCAAGCTGGCCATGCAGTATCACCCGGACCGCAATCCCGGGGACGCCGCGGCTGAGGCCAAGTTCAAGGAAATCAACGAGGCCTATGACATCCTGAAGGATGATCAGAAGCGTGGCGCCTATGACCGCTACGGCCACGCCGCCTTCGAGGGCGGCATGGGCGGCGGCGGTGGCGGCGGCTTCGAAGGCGGCGGCCTCGGCGACATCTTTGACCAGATGTTCGGCGATTTCATGGGCGGACGGCGTGGCGGCGGCGGCCAGCGCGCCGGCGGCGACATCCGCACCCAGGTCGAAATCGAACTCACCGAAGCGTTCGCCGGCACCAAGGCAACGCTGCGTGTTCCCACCCGGGTCTCCTGCGAGGCCTGCAGCGGCACCGGTTCGGAAAGCAAGGACCGCGGCAACGAGGCCTGCCCAACCTGCGGCGGCGCCGGCAAGGTGCGGGCCCAGCAGGGCTTCTTCCTGGTCGAGCGCACCTGCCCGACCTGCGGCGGCAAAGGCCGTGTGGTGCGCAATCCCTGCCGGATCTGCCAGGGCCAGGGCACCGTGCAGCGCGAGCGCAGCCTGCAGGTGTCGATCCCGGCCGGTGTCGAGGACGGCACCCGCATCCGGCTCGCCGGCGAAGGCGAATCGGGCGGCGCCGGCGTGCAGCCCGGCGATCTCTATGTGCATGTCGCAATCAAGTCGCACCCGATCTTCCAGCGCGACGCCGCCAACGTGTTCTGCGTGGTGCCGCTGCGCATGACCCAGGCCGCCCTCGGTACCGACATCGAGGTGCCCTCGATCGACGGCACCCGCGCCCGGGTGAAAATCCCCGCCGGCACCCAGACCGGCGACCAGTTCCGCCTGCGCGGCAAGGGCTTCTCGGTCCTGCGCAGCTCACAGCGCGGCGACATGTATATCCAGGTGAAGGTCGAGACAGCACAGAACCTCACCCGCCGCCAGCGCGACCTGCTCGAGCAGTTCGAAGCCGAAGTGAACAACAAGGTCAGCCCGGAATCCGAGGGCTTCCTCGACAAGGTCAAGGCGTTCTTCGAAAAGAGCAAAAGCGCGTGAAACACGGCTTCGGCATCGCCGGGATCGCCGGCCGCATGGGCCGGGTCCTGGTCGAGGAAGTCGCGGCCGCCGGAGCGCCGTTGTCCGGTGGCATCGACCGCCCCGGCAGCGTGACCGACGCCACGCTGCTCCCCGACATGGCGGCCCTGGCCGCAGCCTGCGAACTGGTGATCGACTTCACTCACGCCAGCACCGTGCAGGCGCACGCCAAAGCCTTGGCCGAGGACGGCACCGCCTGGGTGCTCGGCACCACCGGCCTCTCCGCCGAGGACGAAGCCGCCGTTGCCGTCGCCGCCGAGCGCATCGCGGTCGTCTACGCCCCCAACTTTTCACCCGGCGTGAACCTCATGCTCGCCCTCGCCGAGCGCATGGCTGCCGCCCTGCCGCCGGCGACCTACGACGCCGAAATCGTCGAAATGCACCACCGCCAGAAGGTCGACGCCCCCTCCGGCACCGCCATCGGCATCGGCCGCGCCGTCGCCGCCGGGCGTGGCGTCAAACTGGAAGACGTAATGGACAGCGGCCGCAACGGCCACACCGGCGCCCGGATCACCGGCCATATCGGCTTCGCAGCGATGCGCGGCGGCCAGGTCGTCGGTGAGCACACCCTGCTGTTCGCCTCCGGCGACGAGCACATCGCCCTCACCCACCGCGCCTTCGATCGCCGCGCCTTCGCCGCCGGCGCCGTCCGCGCCGCCCTCTGGGCCCGCGGCAAACCGGCCGGTCTTTACACGATGATGGACGTCCTCGGCATGCGCTGAGGCTTGACCCCCCCGGCAGATTCGGCCAAACCCCCGCAACGACGCCGATACCGACTTCATATGTCGATATCTTTATGTGTTTCCAACCTCGGTTCCCCAGGGGGAGTTGTTCATGCGCGACAAGGGTGAATATCTGTTCACGTCCGAATCGGTTTCGGAGGGACATCCCGACAAGGTGGCCGACCGGATCAGCGACACCGTGGTGGACGCGTTCCTGGCGGCAGACCCTTACGCCCGCGTCGCCTGCGAAACCCTGGTCACCACCAACCGCGTCGTGCTCGCCGGCGAGACCCGTGGGCCGGACGCCGTCACCCATGAACACCTCGCCCACCTCGCCCGCATGGCGATCCGCGATATCGGCTACGATCAGGGCGGCTTTTCCTG
>Ga0302157_10006970_pt1 | contig 11519 bp, 10 predicted proteins | sample I_Bog_N3_3_FD_193502 | JGI IMG/M metagenome (GOLD analysis project Ga0302157, IMG submission 193502) | Peat permafrost microbial communities from Stordalen Mire near Abisko, Sweden - I_Bog_N3_3 | ecosystem: Environmental > Terrestrial > Soil > Wetlands > Peat | place: Sweden: Abisko, Stordalen...
TGTTCTCCGTGAATACGGGCGTCAACCTCCTCAGCGATCTGGGCATAAGCAGCGGCATCGTGGTTCATAGCGCAGGCTCCGATGAGCGCTACCTGAATACCGCGTGGACAATTCAGATACTGCGTGGAATGGCCATTGGCGCCATCATGTTTCTCGCGGCCGAGCCGCTGGCCTTGCTATTTTCGAATATCCAGCTGACACCGCTGCTGCGAATCGTTTCACTGGTGCCTGTCATTGCCGGATTCACGACGACCAGCGTTGCACTGGCCGATCGGCAACTGGATCCCAGGAGGCGCGTCAGCATCGACTTGGGCATGCAGATCTTTTCTGCCGTCGTGACATCCGTGCTCGCCTGGGTGTTGCACTCGACCGTCGCTTTGGCCTGGGGCTCGGTGATCTCCACCGTGTTCACTGTCGTCGTGCAGCGTATCGTTCTCAAGGGGCCGAAAAATCGCCTTCATTGGGACCGTTCCCAAGTGCGCGAAATCATCTCGTTCGGGCAGATCACATTCCTGTCCTCGGCTTTGCTATTTGCTTCAGCGGAGGGCAGCCGGCTGTTTTCCGCAACGATGGTCGATAGCCGGATCCTTGGTCTGATCGGTCTCGCAAGCGGATTGTCGATCATGCCCTGGCAGGCGATCCAGACCCTTTCGCAGCGTGTATTGATGCCGGCGTATGCAGAGGTCGTGAGGTCCGGAGACGCTCAGCGCCTGCGCCGGGCCGTTCTGAAGGCCCGCATCATGCAGATCGTGCCGTGCTGGATCATCAATGTGACGATGATCGCCTTCGGGAATCAGATTTTCCACATCATGTACGACTCGCGCTATGCGCAATCTGCATCGATCCTGAAGATCCAGTGCGTTGGGATGCTGGCCGCGATCCTCACGTTTTCGTACAACGGATTGTTATTGGGAATGCGTCGCTTGGGTTTGAGCCTGGCACTCCAACTGGTGCAGAGCATCATTCTCTGGAGTGGGATGTTTTGCGGCTTTCGTCTCGGTGGAGCGATGGGCCTTGTCGTCGGCACGGCGCTGGCCAGCTGGATCTACTACCCGTTCGCATTTGTCGTCTATCGCCGGCTCGGACTGACCAATGGATGGTTCGACTCCATCGTCTTGGCCGGCTCCGCCGTAGTGGGATTTCTGCTGTGGCACAACTATGTTGGCATCGTGGCCTAAACGGCCTCTGTAACAAAAAACGCAGCCACGATGGCTGCGCTCTTTCTGTGCGCCCAGCATGGGCGCGATCTTGGAGGTGCAAGTCCTCCCGCTAGCTGGCCACAGTGAGCGAAGTGAACCGCAGCCGCGTAAGGGCGACCGAGCGTGGGAAGGAAGCGGGGAGCGAAACCGCGAGAGATGTCGCTTGGAACTGCATTGCATCAGAAGCCTGGACAACCAGGGCGCGCGGTGGTGGGGCACGGTGAAGCCATGCCTGAAGGCGTGAGTGATGAAGCAGCGCTGGCGCGGCATGCGCAAACGGACTGGGGGGGCCGACGACTTGCTGGGGCAGGCGCTGGCCAGGGAGAACATGGCCCGAGCGTGGAAACGCGTGAAGGCCAACAAGGGAAGCGCCGGCGTCGATGGACGCACGGTGCAAGACACGGGCGTCTATCTCAAGACCGCGTGGCCCGACATCCGCGAGAGACCGCTCGACGGCAGATACCGGCCTGAGCCGGTGAGGCGCGTCGGCATCCCGAAGCCGGGTGGTCGGGTGCGTGAACTGGGGATACCGACCGTGGTCGACAGGTTGATCCAGCAGGCACTCCTGCAAGTGCTGCAACCGCTGATCGATCCGACCTTCAGCGCACATAGCTACGGCTTCCGGCCGGGGCGAAGCGCGCATCAGGCGGTGCTGGCAGCGCAGCAGCACGTGCAGGCGGGCGACAGACGAGTGGTGGACGTGGACTTGGAGAAGTTCTTCGACCGCATCAACCACGACATCCTGATGGATCGGCTGGCCAAGCGAATTGCGGACAAGCGGGTGCTGCGGTTGATCCGTCGCTACCTGCAAGCCGGCGTCGTGGAACACAGGGTGCACAGCGAGCGGATCGAGGGCACGCCGCAGGGCGGCCCCTCGAGCCCGATGCTTGCCAATGTGTTGTTGGACGATATGGATCGGAGCTGGAGCGGCGCGGACATCGGTTCGTGCGCTACGCCGACGACTGCAACGTCTACGTCAGGAGCCAGCGAGCAGGGGAACGGGTGCTGCGAGCACTGCGCGACTGCTACGCGAGGCTGGCGCTGAAGACCAACGAGACGAAAACGGCGGCGGAGCCTGTGTGGGGACGCAAGTTCCTCGGCTACGCGCTCTGGGCCGCCCCGCGAGGGGAGGTCAAGCGCGCGGTTGCCAAGCAGGCGCTGGGCACACTGCGAGAACGCATCCGGCAACTCACGCGGCGAACCCGCGGGCGCAGCCTCGAACAGATTGCTGAAGACCTCCGTGGCTACCTGCCGGGTTGGAAGTCGTACTTCCGGCTCGCGCAGACGCCCGGGATCATGAAGGGTCTGGACGAATGGCTGCGTCACCGGCCGCGCGCGGTGCAACTCAAGCAGTGGCCGCGCGGCACGACGATGTTCCGCGAGCTTCGGGTGCTGGGCGCTTCGGTCGACTACCGCCCGGTGCGGACCCGCATGCCGGGTGGTGTGGGAGGGGTCCGATCAGCGATGATCGGCCCCTATCCCGATTGAGGCGCTAAGCCGGAGCCCGTCAGGCCGCCAGCAACGGCGAGAACAATGGATCACGCAAGCTGCGCGGCCGGTACGCGCTCACGCGCCGCGCAATCGCCGCGATGTGGTCCGGCGTCGTGCCGCAGCAGCCACCCGCCAGGTTCAGGAATCCCGACTTCGCGAACTCTTCCATCAGCGCGCCCGTGACCTCCGGCGTCTCGTCGAAGCCGGTGTCGCTCATCGGGTTGGGCAGGCCGGCGTTCGGATAGCAGCTGACGAAGGTGTCGGAGGCGACCTTGGCCAGTTCTTCGATGTACGGGCGCATCAGCGTGGCGCCGAGGGCGCAGTTCAGGCCGATGGCGATCGGGCGGGCGTGGCGTACGGAGTGCCAGAACGCAGTGACCGTCTGGCCCGAGAGGATGCGGCCGGAAGCGTCGGTGACGGTGCCGGAGATGATGACGGGCAGGCGGATGCCGGTGTCGTCCATGAATTCGTCGAGCGCGAAGATGGCCGCCTTGGCGTTGAGGGTGTCGAAGATGGTCTCGACCAGGAACAGGTCGGCGCCGCCCTCGACCAGGCCCTCGGCCTGTTCCCTGTAGGCGGCCTTGAGCTCGTCGAAGTTGGTGTTGCGCGCGCCCGGGTCGTTGACGTCGGGGCTGATGCTGGCGGTGCGCGGGGTGGGGCCGAGGGCGCCGGCGACGAAGCGGGGCTTGTCGGGTGTCGAGTACTGGTCGGCGCACTCGCGCGCGATGCGCGCGGCAGCCACGTTCATCTCGCGCGCCAGGTAGCCCAGGCCGTAGTCGTCCTGCGCGACGCTGGTGGCGCCGAAGGTATTGGTCTCGATGATGTCGGCGCCGGCGGCCAGGTACTGCGAGTGGATCTCGCGCAGCACCTCGGGCTTGACGAGCTGCAGCATCTCGTTGTTGCCCTTGATGTCCTTCGGATGGTCCACGAAGCGCTCGCCGCGGTAGTCGGCTTCCTGCAGCTTGTAGCGCTGGATCATCGTGCCCATCGCACCGTCGATGATGACGATGCGCTGCTTCAGGAGCTCGGGCAGTTGTGCGCCGCGGGTGAACGCGAGGGAGGGCTTGGACATGCCCGAATTATTGCAGGATGTCGATGACCGTGTCGGGGCCGTCGGGTGCGTACAGCGCGCAACGGAAGTCGTCGCTACCGGACGTGGCGTCGGGGAGACGGTACGGGCTGCGGGACGCTCAGTGCAGGATCAGCGGCTGTTGCGGCAGGCCGGTGTAGCGACCGATGAACTCTTCCACCTGGTCTTGCGTCGGCTCGTTGCGGGCGAGCTCCTCCACGCCTTCGCGGAAGTGCTGCGCCATCGCGCCCTCGAGATAGATCTCCTTGCGGGCGAACTTGTCGACGATTTCGTAGCCGCCACGGGAAAGCGGCGTGTCGCTGGCCTCCAGCGTGTCGCCCTCCCGGCGCGGCACGGGCACGTCGAGCTCGACCACCACGAAGTTGTCGGAGTTGTAGACCATGGTTGTCATGTCGGCATCCTTGTAAGTCGAGGTCCAGTTGGTAGCGGTCGCGCGGAAATCAAGAGGCCCGCTGCCACAGTGACAGCGACCAGGCCCCTGGCGGCGCACTCATGCGCAACGCCGCAGGCAGGTGATGCAGCGAGGGCGACAACCAGGCCTCGACGCGCAAGTCGTACGGTCTTTCGGCGGCTCGAAGGACATGAAGCAAGGCCGGGGCCCGAACCCCGGGTATTGACAGTTCGTTACCTTGTCGCAGCTCCGCAGGGAGATCGCCCGGCGGCAGGACCTGGAATGTCCAGCGTTCCAGCTCGCCGCGCAGGCCTGCCACCTGCAGATCCCAGTGTGTCGCCGGGTGACCACGTTGCGCGGCGGCCTCGGCAATGGCGGCCAGTTGCGCCACCCAGCTCCAGCGATCCTGCGCGCCCGGGGCGATGGGCAGCGCCCCGGATGCACCAGAGAAGCGCACGCGGCCGCCTTCGCGGTCGAAGTTGACGGCCCGTTTGTCGTGGCCGCGTTCGCGCTCCACGAGTCGCGACGGCGCCACGCCGGCGGCGTCGAAGCTGCCCGTGCTTTGCCACTCGCGTGGCGGCCGGTCCGCGAGCGCCAGGGTGAAGCGCAACGAGAACGAGGCCGCGTCATGCGTCCATTCGAGTTCGGCCTCGCCTGCGGCCGATGACGCAGCGGACGCTCCCGCCGTCGGCTTGCCGCCTTGGAAGAGCGCGTAGCGCAGGGTCGTCGAGGGCGGCGCCTGCGTCGCGTAGACAGGCCATTCGGGTGACTTGTCCGGCTTTCGTTGCAGCGCGCCGTCGTCGCCTGCGCGCGGGTGTGGCATGGGTGTGACGAGCGCGGGCGGACGGCCTCGAACGGGGGCCGTGGCCGCGTGGGGCGACGGCAGCGGTGTCGGCGCACGAGCGGGCCCTGGCGGCATGCCGGCAAGCGCCGAGGGAACTCGAACGCCGGTCGGCAAACTCACCATGGCGACCCAGTGCGTGCCGGCGCGTGCCGATGCGAACCGGGGCAGGCCGCCGCAGGCGATCTGCCAGCCGATCGCGTGCAACGCCAGCACCGCCAGAGTCAATCCGCAGAGACGTCGCGTTCGCATCGGACAATACTGCCATCGCCCCTTCAAGACACCCGGCGCCGAACCGGGCATTTCCATGAAACTTGCCACCTACAAGGATGGATCGCGCGACGGCCAGCTGGTCGTCGTCTCGCGCGATCTCACGACGGCCCATTTCGCGACCGGCATCGCCACGCGCCTGCAGCAGGCGCTCGACGACTGGAACTTCATTGCCCCGCTGCTGCAGGATCTGTCGGTGGCGCTGAACCACGGCAAGACCCGCCACGCTTTCCCGTTCGACCCCAACCAGTGCATGGCACCGCTGCCGCGCGCCTACCAGTGGGCCGACGGGTCGGCCTACCTGAACCACGTGGAGCTGGTGCGCAAGGCACGCGGTGCCGAGATGCCCGAAAGCTTCTTCGGCGACCCGCTGATGTACCAGGGCGGCAGCGACGACTTCATCGGCCCGTGCGATCCGGCCCGGTTCGCCGACCCGGCCTGGGGCATCGATTTCGAGGCCGAGGTGGCCGTCATCACCGGCGACGTCGCGATGGGCGCGAGCCCCGAGCAGGCCCTCGAAGGCGTGCGCCTGGTCATGCTGGCCAACGACTGGAGCCTGCGCCACCTGATCCCGGCCGAACTGGGCAAGGGCTTCGGCTTCCTGCAAAGCAAGCCCGCCACGGCGTTCAGCCCGGTGGCGGTGACGCCGGACGAGCTCGGCGACACGTGGTCGGGCGGCCGCCTGCACCTGCCGCTGCAGTGCAGCTGGAACGGCCGCAAGGTGGGTGCGTGCGACGCCGGCCCCGAGATGACCTTCCACTTCGGCCAGCTCGTCGCCCACCTCGCGAAGACGCGCAACGTGCGCGCCGGCAGCGTCGTCGGCAGCGGTACGGTCAGCAACAAGGACTGGAGCAAGGGCTACAGCTGCATCGCCGAGACGCGGGCCATCGAGACGATCGAACACGGCGAGCCCAAGACGGGCTTCATGCAGTACGGCGACGTGATCCGCATCGAGATGAAGCGCGACAACCAGTCGGTTTTCGGAGCGATCGAGCAGCAGGTGCTCGAGTGCGAATGACGCTGCGCGCTGCGCTGGCGCTGCTGACGCTGTGCCTCGTCATGCCGGCGCGTGCCGCTGCGGTGACGGCGCCGGGTGACGCGGCGTCGCCGACCGCCGTGGTTGCCGACACCCGTTGCCCGCCCGATGCCGTCATGCCGGGCCAGGACGAGGTGAAGGCCGGCATGCGCCAGGCCGTCGACAGGGGCCTGTTGTGGAAGGCCACCCAGGGCGGCCGCACGGTCTATCTGTACGGCACGATCCACGTGGCGCAGGAGTCGTGGATGTATCCCGGCCCGCACGTGCTGCGCGCCGTGCAGGCCAGCGACGTGATCGCGCTGGAGCTCGACCCCACCGATCCGGACATTCTTGGCCGCCTGCAGAAAGCCATCGCACGACGCCCCGATGCGCCGGCGTTGCCCGAGGCGCTGCAGCGCCGGCTGGCGGCCCAGATGGCCGCTGCCTGCATCGCACCGGAGACTTTCGCAGGCATGCGCCCGGAGATGCAGGCCGTGTCCGTCGAAGTGCTCGAAGGGCGGCAGTTCGGCCTGTACCCGGCCTATGGCATCGACAACTTCCTGGCGGGCCTGGGCCACGGCATGAAGAAGCCGATCCGCTCGCTCGAGACGCCCGAATCGCAGGCTGCCCTGCTGGTCAGCGACGACCCGGCCGAGACCGCGACGACCGTCGCCGAAGTGCTGGACGAGCTCGAAGGCGGCAAGGGCCCGCAGATGCTGCAGCGCCTGGCCGGCGACTGGCAGCGCGGCGACCTGGACGACCTGGGCGCGTACGCGAGCTGGTGCGAATGCCTGGATACGCCGCAGCAGCGCGCCGACTTCGTCAAGCTGGTGGACGAGCGCAACCCGCTGATGGCCGACAAGATCGTCAAGTGGCATGCGCAAGGCAAGTCGCTCTTCGTCGCGGTGGGCACGCTGCACCTGATCGGACGTGCAGGCCTGCCGGCCTTGCTGAAGGCGCGCGGCTTCGAGGTCGAGCGGGTCGCATTCTGAACCTCTGGACACTACCGAAGACGCCGCACCGAAAGCGTAGGATCATTGACCTGCCGCCACTGACGAGGTTTCCATGTCCGACATCCCGAATTTCGCCAAGCTGGTCCCCGGATTCGATTTCCTGCAGGGCCTGGTGAAGAACGCCGGCTCGGCGTTGCCGAGCATGGGCCAGTGGGTGGCGCCGACATTGAATCCCGAGGAGCTGCAAAAGCGCATCGACGAGCTGAAGACGGTGCAGTTCTGGCTCGAGCAGAACGCCAGGATGCTGAGCACCACCATCCAGGCGCTCGAGGTCCAGCGCATGACGCTGTCCACGTTGAAGACGATGAACGTGCAGATGACCGACCTGCGCGACGCGATGAAGGTGGCGCCGGTGGCCTCGGCCGGTTCGGCGGCGTCCGCAGCCGTGGGTTCCGTGGCCAACAGCTTCGGCGCCGAAGCCCTGATGCAGGCGGCCAGGAACGCGATGGGCAACATCGCGGGGCTGGGCAAGACGGCCGCTGCCGCGCCGGAACCCGAGCCGGCGCCCGCACCCGAACCGCCGCCTGCTCCGGCGCCGCAAGCCCACGCCCAGGCTGCGGCGGAGCCGCCCGCGGTCGGCGCCTCCGGCGTCGTCGATCCGATGCAGTGGTGGGGCGCGCTCACCAAGCAGTTCACGCAGCTGGCGGCCACGGCGATGAAGGACAGCGCCACCGATGCCGCGAAGAACCTGGCCGGGGCGATGATGAAGCAGGGCATGGACGCGGCCGGCGAGACGATCAAGAAGGCCGTCGCGGTTCCGGCCGGCGTGGCCGCCAAGGCGATGTCGGCCGCCACGCAGGCGGCCGGCGCCACCGGCGCCAGGGCCACGGCCAGGAAAGCCACGGAAAAGCAGGCCGCGGCCGCGAACAAACCTGCGGCCCGCAGGACGCCCGCCCGCAAGGCCGCTGCGACAAAGGCCAAGCCACGTGCGCGTTGATCCTGCCTTTGGCGAAGACGCTCCGTCCACGATCTCGGATCCGGGCTGGGCGAACACGGCGCCTCCCGGCTTCGATGCCGTCGCCGCCCCGGTGCACGTCGCGGCGCCAGTGATCCCGGGTGACGCGCCGGCCCCGGTGTCCGCCCGCGCGCCGGTGGGCCAGAACACGCTCGTCGACACGCTGCGCGCGCTGCTGCCCGCCCACGCGCTGCTGTGGCGCAACGAGGACACCACGCCCTACGAATGCGACGGCCTCACGGCCTACCGCGAGCGGCCCCTGGCCGTCGCGTTGCCGGAGACCGAGGAGCAGGTCTCGGCGATCCTGGCCGCCTGCCACCGGCTGGGCGTGCCGGTGGTCGCGCGCGGCGCCGGCACCGGGCTGTCGGGTGGCGCGATGCCGCACGCGAACGGGCTCACGTTGTCGCTGGCCAAGTTCAACAAGATCGTCAAGGTCGACACGCGGGCCCGCACCGCCACCGTGCAGTCGGGCGTGCGCAACCTGGCGATCAGCGAGGCCGTGGCGTCCTCCGGCTTCTATTACGCGCCCGATCCGTCGAGCCAGATCGCGTGCACGATCGGCGGCAACGTGGCCGAGAACTCGGGCGGCGTCCACTGCCTCAAGTACGGCCTGACGCTGCACAACGTGCTGCAGGTGCGTGGCTTCCTGGCCGACGGCAGCCCGGCCACGTTCGGCTCGCTGGCGCTCGACGCGCCGGGGCTGGACCTGCTCGCCGTGGTGATCGGCAGCGAAGGCATGCTGGCCGTCGTCACCGAGGTGGTGGTCAAGCTCACGCCCAAGCCGCAGATGGCGCGCTGCATCATGGCCAGCTTCGACGACGTGCGCCGTGCCGGCGACGCCGTGGCGGCCATCATCGCCAACGGCCTGATCCCGGCCGGGCTCGAGATGATGGACAAGCCGATGACGGCGGCGGTGGAGGCCTTCGTGCACGCCGGCTACGACCTCGACGCCGCGGCCATCCTGCTGTGCGAGAGCGACGGCACGCCCGAAGAGGTGCAGGAAGAGATCCTGCGCATGGAAGCGGTGCTGGTGGGCGCCGGCGCCACGCGGCTGGAGATCAGCGCCGACGAGGCGCAGCGCCTGAAGTTCTGGAGCGGCCGCAAGAACGCGTTCCCGGCATCGGGCCGGCTGAGCCCGGACTACATGTGCATGGATTCGACGATCCCGCGCGCGCGCCTGGCCGACATGCTGCTGGCCATCGCCGAGATGGAGAAGAAGTTCGACCTGCGCTGCTGCAACGTGTTCCACGCCGGCGACGGCAACCTGCATCCGCTGATCCTGTTCGACGCCAACGAGCCCAGCCAGCTGCATCGCGCCGAGGCCTTCGGCGCCGAGATCCTCGAACTGAGCGTGGCCATGGGCGGCACCATCAGCGGCGAGCATGGCGTGGGCGCCGAGAAGCTCAATTCGATGTGCGTGCAGTTCTCGGAGACCGAGCGCGCGCAGATGCTGGCATTGAAGACGGCCTTCGACCCGCAGGGGCTGCTCAACCCGGGCAAGGTCATCCCCACGCTGTCGCGCTGCGCCGAGTACGGCCGCATGCACGTCAAGCGCGGCGTGCTCGCCTTCCCGGAGCTGGAACGTTTCTGACACGCCAATGAACGACTTCCTGATCGGCCTGGCGGAGCGGGTGCGCCAGGCAGTGGCCGCCAAGGCCATCCTGCACATCCGCGGCGGAAACACCAAGACGTTCATGGCGGGCGTGCTTTCCGACGCCGCGACGCTGGACATGCGCGGCTACACAGGCATCGTCGACTATGCGCCCAGCGAGCTGGTGATCACCGCGCGCGCCGGCACGCCGCTGGTGGAGCTCGAGCGCGTGCTGGCCGAGCGCGGCCAGTGCCTGCCCTTCGATCCGCCGCGCTTCGCCAATGCGGCCGGCGTGCTGAGCGGCACCGTCGGCGGCATGGTGGCGTCCGGCCTCGCCGGGCCGGGACGCGCCGCCGTCGGCGGCGTGCGCGACTACGTGCTGGGCGTGCTCCTGCTCGACGGCCGCGGCGAACTGATGCACTTCGGCGGGCAGGTGATGAAGAACGTGGCCGGCTACGACGTCTCGCGCCTGGTTGCCGGCTCCTGGGGGGCGCTCGGCGCGCTGTGCGAGGTGTCGCTGAAGGTGTTGCCGATGCCCGTGGCGTCGGTGACGCTGCGCTTCGACATGCGCCAGGCCGAGGCGCTCGAGCACCTGCACGCCTGGGCCGGCCAGCCGCTGCCGCTCAACGCCAGCGTGTGGTGGCGCGACACGCTCGCCGTGCGGCTGCGCGGGGCCAACGCGGCGGTGGCGGCGGCCGTGCGCCGGCTGGGTGGCGAAGTGATTCCCGACGACCTTGCCAGCGCGTTCTGGGAGGGCCTGCGCGACCAGCGCGACGAGTTCTTCCTCGAAGCGCGTCAAGCCGCGGAGCGCGAGAAAAGCGCGCTGTGGCGCCTGTCGCTGCCGGCCACCACGCCGGTGCTGCCGTCGTTCCAGGACACGCTGATCGAATGGGGCGGCGCGCAACGCTGGGTCGTGGCGGGGGCCGAGGACACGCTCGTCACCCATCGCGCCGAGCGCGCGGGCGGCAGCGCGTTCCGCGTCAGCGGTGGCGTGGGCGACGGCGCGGGCTATGCGACCCCGCTCGCGCCCGCGTTGCTGGCGATCCACCGCAGGCTGCGAGAATCGTTCGATCCGCAGGGCGTGTTCGTGCCCGGCCGCCCGATGCGGTTCTGATCCGGTACTGATCCGCACCTCCACCCGACCCGCTCCCGCATGCAGACCCAGCTCGCTCCCGAATTCGCCGGCACGCCCGATGGCATCGAGGCCGAAGCCATCCTGCGCAAGTGCGTGCACTGCGGCTTCTGCACCGCCACCTGCCCCACCTACCAGTTGCTGGGCGACGAGCTCGACGGGCCGCGCGGGCGCATCTACCTGATGAAGCAGGTGCTCGAAGGCCAGGCGCCGACGCGCGCGACGCAACTGCACCTGGATCGCTGCCTCACCTGCCGCAATTGCGAGACGACGTGTCCGTCGGGCGTCGAGTACGGCAACCTGGTGGAGATCGGCCGGCGCATCGTCGACGCCAAGGTCGAGCGTCCCGCTGGAGAACGCGCCAAGCGCTGGCTGCTGCGCGAAGGCCTCACGTCGCCGCTGTTCGCGCCGGCGTTGAAGCTGGGGCAGGCCGTGCGGCCGCTGCTGGGCAAGACGCTGAAGGCCAAGGTGCCGATCAAGGTGGCTGGCGCCGCCGCCACGCGCGAAGGCCTGTGGCCGCAGCGCACGCAC
>Ga0302157_10006972_pt1 | contig 11516 bp, 9 predicted proteins | sample I_Bog_N3_3_FD_193502 | JGI IMG/M metagenome (GOLD analysis project Ga0302157, IMG submission 193502) | Peat permafrost microbial communities from Stordalen Mire near Abisko, Sweden - I_Bog_N3_3 | ecosystem: Environmental > Terrestrial > Soil > Wetlands > Peat | place: Sweden: Abisko, Stordalen...
TGAGCGCCAGGGCCGGGACGCGAGAGTCGCGTGATTCGGTGGCGCGCAGCGAGCGGATCATCTGGTAGCCATCCATGTCGGGCATGCCGACATCGCTGACGATGACGCTCGGCCTGGATGTCCTGAATGCGATCAACGCGTCGCCAGCCGAGGCGAAGCTCGTCACGACCGCGCCCTGATCCTCGAGCACCCGCCTGAGGAGTTCGCGCCCGTCCGGCTCGTCGTCGATGGCGAACGCATGCACCCCCTCGAGCCTGGGCAAGGCAGTCGATTCCCCTGCGTCCACTCCGACCGAAGCAGGGTCGCGCCCGTCCTCGCCCTGGATCGGCGAGACCGGAAGTTCGACGAAGAAGGTCGAGCCTTTGCCCGCGCCCGGGCTGGACACCCGGATCGAGCCGCCGTGCAACTCGACCAGTTGCTTGCAGATCGCGAGCCCCAGCCCCAGGCCGCCGTGGGCGCGGGTGCGCGAGCTGTCACGTTGCGAGAATCGGTCGAACACCAGTGGCAGGAAGTCCGCCGGAATGCCGATGCCCGTGTCGGCCACGCTCAATTCGATGTGCGAATTCACCCGCTGCAGCAGCACCTGCACCTGGCCACCCTTGGGCGTGAACTTGATGGCGTTGGCGAGCAGGTTCCAGACCACTTGCTGGAGCCGGCCGGCGTCGGCGCCGACCATTGTTCGCGACGGGTCCAGCAGGGCGTGCAGGCGAATTTCCTTGTTCTGCGCGATCGGCAGAGCGGAATCGATCGCCTTTTGCACGACCTCGGGCATCGATATCTGCTGCACATCCAGCCGGATCTTGCCGGTCATGATCCGGCTCAGTTCGAGCAGGTCGTCGATCAGCTGCACCTGCGCGCGCGCGTTCCGGTCGATCACCTCGATGGCACGCTGCTGGTCGCCCGGGCCGCTGGCATGGCCCTTGAGCAGGATCTGCGTCCAGCCCAGGATGACGCTCAGGGGCGTTCGAAGTTCGTGCGATAGCGTGGCCAGGAAGTCGTCCTTCACGCGGGTGGCGCGCTGGGCGGCCATCCTTGCGCTGCGCTCGGCGTCGAGCAGTTGTTCGCGTTGCTCGCCGGCGCGCTCGATCGCCTCCAATCGCCGGTTCTCGGTCAGGTCCCGGGTGAGCTTGGCGTAGCCCACCAGGCGGCCGGTCGCGTCGCGCAGCGCCGTGATGGTGACGCTTGCCCAGAGCGTCGTGCCGTCCTTGCGGACGCGCCATCCGATGTCGGTGAAGCTGCCTTTTTCCGAGGCCTGCTGCAACTCGTGCTCGGGCCATCCGCTGTCCCGGGCGTCCTGCGGATAGAAGATGGAGAAGTGCTGGCCGACGATCTCGTCGGTCGTGTAGCCCTTGATCCGCTGCGCGCCGACGTTCCAGCTCGCGATCCTGCCGTTGACGTCGAGCATGAAGATGGCGTACTCGTCGACGCCTTCCACCAGCAGTCGGAACCGCTCCTCGCTTTGCCGCAACGCCTCTTCGTGGCCGCGTCGTTGCGTGAGGTCGCGCGTGACCTTGGAGTAGCCGATCAACGCGCCCGTCGCGTCCCGCATCGCGGTGATGACGACGTTGGCCCAGAACAGCGAGCCGTCCTTGCGCACGCGCCAACCTTCGTCCTCGAACGACCCGACGCGCCGGGCCACTTCCAGCTCGTGTCCGGGCAGCCCTCGGGCCAGCGCGTCGGGCGGGTAGAACCGCGAAAAATGGCTGCCGACGATCTCGGCGGCCCGATAGCCCTTGAAACGTTCGGCACCCGCGTTCCAGGTGAGCACATGTCCCTCGGGATCGAGCATGAAGATCGCGTAGTCGCGCACGCTCTCCACCAGCAGGCGAAAGCGTTCCTCGCTCTGGCGGAGATTCTCGACCCCCCGGGTGGATCGTTCGTCGTTGTGGTTCATTGGCAAGCCTTCGTTACGGCACCCGGCCCGGCCCGGCCAGTCCGGCCAGCATGGACGCTGAACGAGTGATCCTGTCTCCCGTGCAGTGTGAGCAGGCGGCATGCCAGGATGCCGAGCGCGACAATCCGCCCATGACGACCCTCTACGGCATCCCCAACTGCGACACCGTCAAGCGCGCCCGCGACTGGCTCACGGCACGTGGCGTCGCCCACGAGTTCCACGACTTCAAGAAGGCCGGCGTGCCCGCTGACCGCCTCGCTGCCTGGGTAGCCGCGGCCGGCTGGGAGCGCGTGCTCAATCGCAAGGGCACCACCTGGCGCAAGCTCGACCCGGCGCAGCAGACGGCGGTGGTCGATGCCGCGTCGGCGCAGGCGCTGATGCGCGGTCAGGCCAGCGTGATCAAGCGGCCGGTGGTGGAGTGGGACGACGGCCGCATCACGGTCGGCTTCGATGCCGGGGACTGGGAAGCGCGCGCCTGAAATTCAGCGCGGGGACTCGCCGGCAGGATCACGTTGGCGGCGACAATCGGTTCTCAGTCCACCAGGAATCGCTCACCATGTTCACCGGCATCGTCCAGGCCGTCGCCACCGTCTCCGCGCTCGCCGACCGGCCCGGCCTGCGCAGCTTCACGCTCGCGTTCCCCAAGGGCTTCTGCGACGAGCTCGAGATCGGCGCCAGCGTGTCCGTCGACGGCGTCTGCCTGACCGTCACCGAACGCGTGGGCGGCGACGCCGCGAACTTCGACGTGATGCAGCAGAGCCTGTCGTTGACGACGCTAGACACCTTGAAGGTGGGCAGCCCCGTCAACGTGGAACGGGCCGCGCGCGACGGCGCCGAGATCGGCGGCCATCCGTTGTCGGGCCACGTCGATTTCCAGGCCGTGCTGTCCTCGGTGCGCCAGCCGGAGAACAACCACGTGCTGCGCATCGCGGTGCCCGCGCCGTGGATGCGCTACGTGTTCGCCAAGGGCTACATCGCGGTCAACGGGGCCAGCCTCACGGTGTCGGACGCGAACCGCGCCGGGGGCTGGTTCGAGGTCTGGCTGATTCCCGAGACCTTGCGCGCGACCACGTTCGCCCACAAGGTGGCCGGCGACGCGCTCAACATCGAGATCGAGCGCAGCACGCAGGTGATGGTGGACACGGTGCGCGATGCCGTCGAGGAACGCCTCGGGCCGCTGATGCCTGCGTTGACGGCGCTGCTGCGCGAGCGCGGCGTGGACGTCGACGCGCTGCTGAACCCGGATTCATGAGCGCACGAACGGTTCCCGACGCCGACGTGTACCTGCCGCCGCCGGATCTCGGCCTGGAGGTCCTGCACGTCGAGCCGGCGTTCGTCGTGCTGGCCAAGCCACCCGGCCTGCTGTCCGAGCCAGGCCGCGGGGCAGACAAGCGCGACAGCCTGCTGGTTCGCGCGCAAGTCGTCTACCCCGACGCCCGCATCGTGCACCGTCTCGACATGATGACCAGCGGCGTGATCGTGCTCGCGCGCGAGCGGCTCGCGCACGCGGTGTTCAGCGAGGCGTTTCGCGAGCGCGAGGTGCACAAGCGCTACGAGGCGCTGGTGCACGGCCGGCCGGCTCATGACGAGGGCGACATCGACCTGCCGCTCACTGTGGACTGGCCCAACCGGCCGCGCCAGGTCGTCTGCCACGACAGCGGCAAGCCGTCGTTGACGCAATACCGCGTGATCGGCGCGGGCCGTGTCGACGGCGTCGGCCCGTTGACGCGCATCGAGCTCGCGCCGATCACCGGGCGCACGCACCAGCTCCGCGTGCACCTGGCCGCGCTCGGCTGCCCGATCGCCGGCGATCCGTTCTACGGCCGCGACGGCGACACGTCCCCACGGATGATGCTGCACGCGTGCCGGCTCGATTTCGCGCATCCGCTCACGGGCGAGACCTTGTCGTTCGCCAGTACGGTTCCGTTCTAGGTTGCGGTGCAGCACGGGCAGCGTGCTCGACCGCGCCGGCAAAATGCCTTGCCGCCGCGCATTCCCCGGGGTCCGTCCTATGGGAGTGCAGCGTCCCGCTGGGTAAACTCGGTACGGCAAACCAGGAATCTTCATGCCCCAAGCAGTCATCAGCGGCACCGGCCTCTACCAGCCGCCGCACATCATCACGAACGCCGAACTCGTCGAGGCGTTCAACGCCTACGCAGCAGGCCACAACACGGCCCACGCCGAGGCCATCGCGCGCGGCGACCAGATGGCCATGACGGGCTCCAGCGTCGAGTTCATCGAAAAGGCGTCGGGCATCAAGCAGCGCTACGTCGTCGAGAAGGCCGGCGTGCTCGACCCGGCGCGCATGCGCCCGAAGTTCGCGGAGCGCGGCGACGACCAGCTTTCGCTGATGGCCGAGATCGGCGCCGACGCCTGCCGCAAGGCCCTGGCCGCGGCCGGCAAGACGGGCGCGGACGTCGACGCGATCTTCTGCGCGGCGTCGAACATGCAGCGCGCGTATCCCGCGATGGCCGTCGAGATCCAGCAGGCCATCGGCGCCGGCGGCTATGGCTTCGACATGAACGTGGCGTGCTCGTCGGCCACCTTCGCCATCGAGCAGGCCGTCAACGCGGTGCACTCGGGCAGCGTGAAGTGCGCGCTGGTGGTCAACCCCGAGATCACGTCCGCCCACATCGAGTGGAAGGATCGAGACTGCCACTTCATCTTCGGCGACGTGTGCACGGCCACCGTGATCGAGAGCGCCGACACGGCCACCTCGGCGGATCAGTGGGAGGTGCTGGGCACCAAGCTCGCCACGCAGTTCTCCAACGCGATCCGCAACAACTTCGGCTTCATCAACCGCAGCGAGGACTCTGATCCGCTGGCGCGCGACAAGACCTTCCGGCAGGAAGGCCGCAAGGTGTTCAAGGAAGTGGTGCCGATGGCCGCCGCGCACATCGAGAACCACCTGGCCGCGCTGCATTTCGAGCCCACGCAGATGCGCCGCTTCTGGCTGCACCAGGCCAATCTCGGCATGAACCAGTTGATACTGAAGAAGCTGGTCGGCGGCGAAGCCGGCGGCGACCTCGCCCCGCTGGTGCTCGACACCTATGCGAACACGTCGTCCGCGGGCTCGATCCTGGCGTTCCACGAATACCACGCCGACATGCAGGCCGGCGACCTGGGCGTGATCTGCTCTTTCGGCGCGGGTTATTCCATCGGCAGCGTCGTGGTACGCAAGAAATAAGTTCAGGCCTTGCTGCGCGCGATCATGCGCCTCAGCCAACGGCACCAGGCTGCGCATCGTGCCGTTGAACGCCGAGCCGAAGCCCACGCCCGCGATCACCGAGCCCCCGAAGAGCGCGCCGGTGGAATGCAGCTGCACGCCGGCCAGCGTCACGCTGACACCGATCACCAGCGCGGCATCGCGCGCGGCGACGCCGTGCCGGACGTGAGCGTGGCCGGCCGTGCATGCAGGTCCAGTCAGCGCTTGCGGACTCTCGTTTCGTAAGCCTTGCCGACAAGCGCCCGGACCGCCGCCGGCACGGCCGACGCCAGCGTGATCCGCAGACCCGCCACCTTGCCGCCCCAGAGCAGCTTCTCGGTCCACGCCGGGTACATCGCCAGGGCCCGCTCGCGATCCTCCTCGTCGACGAACACATGGATCACGTCGCCGGCCGGTGGAACGGTGACGAATATCTTGCCGCGGACGCGAAACGAGGCGTACTCGTGATGAGGTTGCTCCGTGACTGCGTCGAGCGACAGCGCGTGTTGGCGAACGGTCTCGATTTTCACGCCTGGAAGTATGCGCGAGCCAGCGAGCGGCAGAACCCGCTATCGTCTTTTCCCGGGACGTTCCATGGCCACTTCGGAAAGCGAATAGCCCAGTTTCTCGTAGAACGCCGCTACGCCGGTCCTGCCCGCGCGGAGCACCCACGTCATGCGATCGTCGTCGCCCATGGCGGCGCGGATCAGCGCCGTGCCAACGCCTCGAGTTCGATGCGCGCGGGCGACGACGACCATGGAAATGTAGCCATTGAAGATGCCGTCCGTGATGGCGCGCAGAAAACCGATGACCTCGTCCCCTTCGATGGCCACGAGAGCGATCTGCGAGCGGGCGACCAGCTCTCGAAACAGCGCTGCATCCTGAACCCGGGCCCCCCAGTCGTTGGCAGCCAGGAGCAGTCGTGCTGGTTCGATTTCATCGGGCAGGATGGTTCGGATGTTCATGAGCGCGCCTGGGATCGACTGGGTCGGTTTGAACGGGCTTCAGTCTAGAGGCTGCGGCTTCTTCCTGTGCGTGCAACCTGGCCATTTGCAGACCTTGGCGGCCTCGAACTGGATGACGGTACCGACGATCGCGCCATGGCCACGCCGGCCGGCCCAAGAAGGAACGAAAATGCCGGAAAAGGCGCATGCCGCCGCCCAGCACGAGAAGGTATCTTTCCTCCATGACCGCATTCAGCTTCTTCTGGCACGACTACGAGACCTTCGGCCGCGTGCCGCGCCGCGACCGGCCGGCGCAGTTCGCCGGCATCCGCACCGATGCCGACCTGAACGAGATCGGCCAGCCGGTGATGCACTACTGCAAGCCGTCGCCCGATTCGCTGCCCGACCCGGAGTCGTGCCTGCTGACCGGGATCGTGCCGCAGACCTGTCTCGAACAAGGCTTGCCCGAGCATGCGTTCGCCGCAGAGATCGAAGGGGCACTGGCGCAGCCGGGCACGATCGGCGTGGGCTACAACACGATCCGCTTCGACGACGAGGTCACCCGTCATCTGTTCTGGCGCAGCCTGATCGATCCGTACGCGCGCGAATGGCAGAACGAGTGCGGGCGCTGGGATCTGCTCGACGTGGTGCGTGCCACGTGGGCGCTGCGGCCCGAAGGCATCGAGTGGCCGCGGCACGAGGACGGACGGCCGTCGTTCAAGCTGGAGCACCTCACCAGGGCCAACGGCATCGCGCATGAGTCTGCGCACGATGCGTTGTCCGACGTGCGCGCCACCATCGCGCTGGCGCGCCTGATCAGGACGCGGCAGCCGCGGCTGTGGGAGTTCTGCCTCAAGCTGCGCCGCAAGGAGGCCGTTTGGGCCGAGATCGGCGCGCATCGGCCGTTCCTGCACATCTCGGGCATGTTCGGCGTGGAGCAGGGCTGCATGGCCGTCGTCTACCCGTTGGCGCCGCATCCCACCAACAAGAACGAGCTGCTGGTGTGGGACCTGGCGCACGACCCGCAGGAACTCGCCGGGCTGAGCGCCGAGACCTTGCGCCAGCGCATGTTCACGCGCACGGCCGACCTGCCCGAGGGCGTCACGCGGCTGCCGGTCAAGAGCATCCACGCCAACAAGTCCCCCATCGTCGTCGGCAACCTGAAGACGCTCACGCCCGAGGTGCTGGGCCGCTATCCGGTCGATGTCGAGCGCGCGCTGCGCCACGCGCAGGCCGCCCCCGACATCGCCACGCTGATGCAGGGCGCCTGGCGCGAGGTCTACACGCGTCCCGTCGCCACAGCCACGCCCGATGTCGATGAAGACCTGTACGGCGGCTTCGTCGGCAACGAGGATCGACGCAAGCTGGAGCGGCTGCGCCACCTGTCCGGCGAGCAACTGGCCGGCCAACGCGTGGCGTTCGACGACAAGCGGCTGGAGGAGATCCTGTTCCGCTACCGTGCGCGCAACTTCGGCGGGACGCTCAGCGCGCAGGAAAGCGAGCGCTGGGTCGAGCATTGCAGTGCGCGCCTGCACGAAGGCGCCGGCGGGTCCACCACGCTGCCCGAGTTCTTCGAGCGCATCGACCAGCTCAACGAGGAGGCCGACGAGCGCGGCCAGGAGATCCTCGGTGCCTTGTACGACTATGCCGAGCAGATCGCGCCGCCGCTGCGCGAAGGCGCATGACAACCGGGGTTGCCGTCGTCGGTGCGGGAGCCGTCGGTTGCTGGTACGGCGGCATGCTGGCGCGCGCCGGCGTGCCGGTGACGCTGATTGGCCGCCCGGTGCATGTGGAGGCGATGCGGCGCCACGGCCTGCGGCTGAGCAGCGCCGCTTCCGATGAGCACATCGCGGTCGACGCCAGCACGGACGTCGCCGCCGTGGCCGGCGCCTCGCTGGTGCTCGTGTGCGTCAAGTCCACCGACACCGAGGCCACCGGCGCGAGCCTCGCCGCGCACCTCGCGCCGGGTGCGCGCGTGCTGAGCCTGCAGAACGGCGTGGACAACGCCCCGCGGCTGCGGGCGGTGGCGCGCTGGCCGGTGGCGCCGGCGGTGGTGTATGTCGCCAGCGAGATGAGCGGCCCGGGTCACGTACGGCACCTGGGGCGCGGCGAACTGGTCATTCCAGCGGACGTCGGCGCATCGGGCGAAGGCCTGAGCTCCGCCGACATCGTCGCACTGTTCGCGCGCGCGGGCGTGCCCGTGGAACTGTCCGACAACGTGGTCGGCGCGCTGTGGGGCAAGCTGGTGCTCAACTGCGGCTACAACGCCATCTCGGCCATCACCGACGTTGCGTACGGCCGCATGGTGACGCTGCCGGGCATTGCACGGACGGTGCACGATGCGGTGGCGGAATGCCTGTCGGTGGCGCGCGCGTTAGGCATCACGATCCCCGGCGACGTCTTCGCCGCGGTCGATCGCATCGCCACGTCGATGCCCGGCCAGGTCTCGTCGACCTGCCAGGACCTGCGGCGCGGCAAGCCCACCGAGATCGACCACCTGAACGGCTATATCGTCGCCGAAGGCGAGCGGCTGGGCATCGCCACGCCGCTCAACCGGGCATTGCACGCGCTCGTGAAGGCACTGGAAACGAAGGCGACCGCCTGAGGCGGCCGTGGCGCTAGCGCAAGCCGGGCGCCAGGTGCTGGAACGGCTCCTGCACGGGGGCCGACGCCGACGCCCTTGGCGGCAGTCGCTGGATCGGCAGCGACTGGCCCGGCTGTTGCGACACCGGCGGCAGCAGCACGGCGTTGGGGCTGGTTGGCTGCAGCGCGGTGCCGGCACCGCCATCGCCCGGCTCCGACGCCGCGGCCTCGTGCGGCGAGCCCGCCACCAGCACCGATGGCGGGTTGCCCGGCTCCATGCCCAGTTGCGCGATGTAGCCACCGCCGACGAACTCGTCGTAGAGCCAGTCGCCTTGCACCTGCTGCACGCCCTCCGGCACGGGCAGCGTCATCACGGGCTCGTCCTTCAGTGCGACGCGCATGTAGTCGATCCAGATCGGCAGCGCCAGCGTGGCGCCGAACTCGCGCGCACCCAGTCCGGTGTTGTCGTCGCGGCCCATCCACACCACGGTCGTGACCTTGGGCTGGAAGCCCGCGAACCAGGTATCGACCGAGTCGTTGGTGGTGCCGGTCTTGCCGTAGATGTCGGTGCGCTTGAGCGTGGCCTGCGCCTTGGCGCCGGTGCCGGTGCGTGTCACCTCGTTGAGGAGGCTGTCCATCACGAACGCGTTGCGCGGCGAGATGATGCGGTCGTCCTGCGACGGCGCGACGGGCAGTGGCGGCGCCTCGAACAGCACCTTGCCCTGGGCGTCGGTGATTTTCTCGATGAAGCGCGGCATGACGCCGTAGCCGCCGTTGGCGAAGGCCGCGTAGGCGCGCACCATCTGCATCGGCGTGACGCTGCCCGCGCCAAGCGCGAGCGTCAGGTTGTCGGGCTGCTTGTCCGCCGTCAGTCCGAAACGACCCGCCCAGTTGCGCACGTCGACCGGACCCAGGTGCTGCACGATGCGGATGCTGACCAGGTTCTTCGATTTGGCGAGCGCTTCGCGCAGCGAGATCGGGCCGTTGAGCGCCTCGTCGTCGTCCTTCGGATCCCAGTGCTTGCCGCCCGTCAGCGCATCGTCGATATTGATCGGCGCGTCCATGATCTGCGTGGCGGGCTGGATACCGTGCTCCAGCGCGTCCGAGTAGATGAAGGGCTTGAAGCTGGAGCCCGGCTGGCGCCACGCGCTCGTCACGTGGTTGAACTGGCTGTGCGAGAAGTCGAAGCCGCCGACCAGCGCGCGCACCTGGCCGGTGGCCGAGTCGAGCGACACCAGCGCCCCTTGCACGTCGGGCCACTGCGTGACGCGCCAGTCCGTCTTCGCGCCCGGGTCTGCGGTGGTGCGCATCACCCGGATGATGGCGCCGCGTTCGATGACGATGTCTTCCGGCGCATTGGGCTTCAGGCCGGCCTGCACGCCGCGCAACGCGTCGCCGGTGAGGTGCAGCGTCTCGCCGCTGGCCAGGATCGCGACGATTTCCTTCGGACTCGCGTGCGTGACCACGGCCACGTGCAGGTCGTCGTCGTCGGGGTGATCGTGCAGGGCCGTGGCCGCGGCGGTGTCGATGTCGTCATCGGTGTCCGGCAGATCCTCGTTGTCCTCGGGGCCGCGATACGCCTGGCGGCGATCGAAGTCGATCACGCCGCGGCGCACGGCCGCTTGCGCTGCGGCCTGGTCGGCCGCGATCAGCGACGTGGTCACCTTCAGGCCTTGCGAATAGGCGGCCTCGCCGAAGCGCTGGACGACCTGCTGGCGCACCATCTCGGCCAGGAACTCGGCGCTGACGGGCGGTGTCCAGTGGCCGGTGATCTTCAGCGGCTGCTTTTTCGCCGCCTCGTACTGTTCGTCGTTGATCGCGCCGGTCTCGTGCATGCGCAACAGCACGACCAGTTGGCGTTCCTTGGCCTTGTCGAAGTGGTCGGTGGGATCGGCGCCGCCGGGATTCTTCGGCAGGCCGGCCAGCAACGCGGCCTCTGCCACGGTGAGCTGCTTCGACGGCTTGCCGAAGTAGGTGAGCGAGGCCGCCTCGAAACCGTACGCGTGCTGGCCCAGGTAGATCTGGTTCATGTACAGCTCGAGGATCTGGTCCTTCGTGAGCGCCCGCTCGATCTTGAGCGCCAGCAGCGCCTCGGCGAACTTGCGCGAGTACGACTGCTTGCGGCTCAGGAAGAAGTTGCGCGCCACCTGCTGCGTGATCGTCGAGGCGCCTTCGCGCCGGTGGTGCACCAGGTTCGCGAAGAATGCGCGCGCGATGCCCTTGATGCTCACGCCGCCGTGGTTGCGGAAGTCGGCGTCCTCGGTCGAGATCAGCGCGTCCTTCAGCACCGTGGGGAATTCGCCCACGGGCATGAAGCGGCGCCGCTCCGGACCGAACTGTGCCAGCTCGGTGCCTTCGCGCGTGACGATCTCCAGTGGCTGGCGCGGCTGGTAGTGGGTGATCTCGTCGAGCTCCGGCAATTGCTCGGAGACGACGACGATGGCGGCGATGAGCGCCACGAGGAACGCGGCGACGATGAAACCGCTGACCCACGCGATGGTGATCCACGGGTACCTGGAAGGCATCTTCAGCACGGTGCGGGCCGCGGGTGCGGCAATTGGGGCAAGACGCAGACTTTAAGGCACGCGGGCCGTCGAGCTGGCCCGGCGGCGGGGCCATCGTCGAGTTACGTGAAAAGTATCATCCGCGTCCCCCGTCGGGCGCATGCCGCGCGACGCGCCGGTGCCAACGGACGCCCTGCAAAACCAAGGGTTTCTACTTAACCATATTTTGGCGCGCTGCACCATTGCGCAACGGTCGACTTGGCTGAGAATCGAGTCATAAATAAAGACATGCGGAGGCCGCTTGAAAGCTGTCCGCGGAGACGACTCGTTCGGAATACCTGGGCCGTCCAGCTCATCAGCAACTTCAAGGGAAAACATGAACATGA
>Ga0302157_10006974_pt1 | contig 11508 bp, 7 predicted proteins | sample I_Bog_N3_3_FD_193502 | JGI IMG/M metagenome (GOLD analysis project Ga0302157, IMG submission 193502) | Peat permafrost microbial communities from Stordalen Mire near Abisko, Sweden - I_Bog_N3_3 | ecosystem: Environmental > Terrestrial > Soil > Wetlands > Peat | place: Sweden: Abisko, Stordalen...
TTCTTCACCGCCTCCAAGGTTGCCGGCGTGCCGCAGTAACCATACTTGCGGATCAACGTGTCGATGGTCGGGTCTTCGCCGAACTCGTGCACCGCCGGCGCCAGCACAATCAGCTCCGCACCATCCGCCAGCGCCATCCGTGTGCGATAGATGCTCTTGTTGCCGAGCCAGGTGCTTTTGAACTCGTGGGGATCGAGGAACACGACCGCCTTCTTGATCTCGCGGTCCATCATCAGGAAGTTGACCTGCAGGCTCAGCTCGGCCGCGCGCTCAAAGCACTCCGTATCGTCGCCGATGAAGATGCCGCGGATCGCCAATTGGCCCGCTGCGTTCTTGCTGACCACGGTCTGCACGTAGACGATGGGCAAGCCCTGCGCAAAGTGGTCGCTGGCATAGTTCAGCACACGCCGCACCGGAGTGTCCGCTCGGCCCATCATGCGCTCCATGCCATACACCGCGCCCAGGAAGTGGCTGCGATGGATGCCCATGACTCCGCCGGTGCCGACAAAGATATTTTTGTTGTAATTCGCCATGCCGACGACCTCGTGGGGCACCACCTGGCCAATCGACAGGATCAGATCGTGCCCGCCATCGCGCAGCAGTTTGTTCACCTGCGCGGGCCACGGATAGTCGAGCTTGCCCTCGCTTACTTCGCGCACAAACTCGCCCGGCACCTCGCCCAGCGTCACAATGTCGTTGCGCCAGTCGTGCACACGGAACAGGTCGCGCGGCGTCGGGCCATACATCACCTGGATCTCGTGGTCGGTCATGGCCTTGTGCGTCCCCAGCGCGGGCAGCACATCGGTCAGAGCATCCCCGTAGTAGTTCCAGGCGTACTCGGTCAGTTGCCCAGCCATCGAGTGCATCCGGGTGAAGTCCGGCGGCACGGCCAGCACCTTTTTGCGGTCGCCCAGCTTGTCCAGAGCGGAAAAAAGCGCCGCTTTCGCTTCGGCGGCGGTGAATTCAGTGGTTGGAGAGCCGGCGGCAAAGAAAAGACTCATACCGGTGATTCTACTCGCCGCGCCGCAATGGGTGGCGTTCGCACAAGACCTGTGTCCTACGTCACAAACAACCACATGCCCACGCACTATAGTCGTGCGCAAGATCACGGGCTCGGAGTTCGATGCGGCTCCCGGAGTTTGGCCACGGTCTTGAGTTGGCGGGGGGAAGCTTTGCGGCCCAGGCTGAATCTTGTGGCCCATCCCGATAAAGCTTTCCCTCTGCCCAAATCGCACGATGTACCAGCGGTGGCCGCCGCCGTGTCCGCCGGAGCGCCCCCCCCCCGCCGGAGTGTCTGGAGAAGCTCTTCCCTCCGCCACCGGACATCTTCGGGGCCTTCTCGCTACCTAAGCTCCGGCCCCCAAATCCCCTATTGCTCGACATCTTGGGCATTTTGGGCGACTTCTGTTCGCCGCTGCCGCCGCCGAATAGATGGAACCCGCCGGATTTCCTTGCCTTCTCCGGCTGGAATGAGTTGAATTCGTCTGAACCCCGGCCGCCGAAATCTCGGCGCAGGATGACTCTGCTCATCCCGCGGCCAGAAGCACCGGGCGGCTAATCTACGTCTCGCGCGGCCGTGTTACTCCGCGCATTCCGGACCGCTTCCATGAATCGCCGCGCTAGCTCATGAATCCACTGCTCCTGCCTTCCGAGCAGCGCCTTGTGCGGCATCAGCTCCGACCCGACGCCCAGAGCCGACGCTCCGGCGGAGATGAAGTTAGCCGCGGTCGCCTGATTCACACCCCCGGAGGCGATCAGAGGGATCTGGGGCAGCGGAACTTTCAGCGTGCGGATGTACTGGTCTCCCCCCATCTGCGCGCAGGGAAAGACCTTGATGAAGTCGCCTCCTGCTCGCCAGGCGGCGATGACTTCACTGGGCGTGAGCGCGCCGGGAATTGCGACGATGTCCTTGCTCAACGTAAAGTCGAGCACGTCCGGGACCAGCCCGGGGCTGGTGATGAACCGGGCACCCGCGTCCAGACATCGCTGTGCCGTTGAAACATCCAGAACGGTTCCAGCACCCACGATCAGATTCGGATACTTCTTCGCGAGCTGTGTGATGACCTCAACCGCCTTGGGCACAGTCATTGTGATCTCCACCACGGAGATCCCGGCGCTGGATACCGTCTCTGCTGCAAACAGCGCCATCTCCGCGGATGGGACACGGACGCTCGGCACCAAGCCCATTTGTTCAATTCCGGCGCAGATCTCTTGTTTCGTCATTCTCGTGCCCCTTCGGACTCCGGCTGTCCCTGTTCTTCCATTTCGCGGGAACGACGTTCACGTTCGCATCCCCGAACTATAGACTCAGCACGCAGCACAAGAAAACGAGCCAGCCAGTCAGTTTGAACTTCTGACCTGCTGACTCGCTGACTTGGTGACCGCCTTGACCTGCTGCCGTGGTTAGAATATCTGGAAGTTCACTTCGATATTGACTTCGACCGGAACCGGCTTCCCGCCCTCGATGGCCGGATTGAACCTGTACTGCCGCACCGCCTCGATGGCCTTCTCGTCCAGCCCCATGCCGACCCCACGCAGCACATGCACATTCTGCGGGTTACCCTTGGAGTCCACAACCAGGTTCACCAGCACAATGCCCATGAACTTCGCCTTGCGCGCCTCTTCGCTGAACTCCGGCTCAACCTGGTAGATCAGCTTGGGGGCCGAAACTCCGCCACCGACATGCCGCAGTCCGCCGCCATAGTTCCCGCCGGAACCGGGCCCCAGTCCAGACCCACTGCCCGAGCCAATTCCCGTACCCCGTCCGTTGCCCATGGAGTTGCCCAGCAGTTGGGAGCTGGGGTCGCCAAAGTTCGGCAGCGGGCTATTCGCCATCTTCAGATCCTTCTGCACCTCAATCGTCGGGTCCGGCATACGGATCTTCGGCTGCTCCATGGGAGGAGCCTTCGGCGGAGTAATCTGCGTCTCCGCAAACTTCGGCATCTGCCCCTTCGTCACCGGAGTGGGCCCACGCTGTCCGCCGCCGCCGCCCATCACGTCCTTCTTGGGAGCCATCGGTGGCGGCGTCGTCAGTTCTGTAATCAGCTTCTGGTTCAGCGGAGCCGCAAAGTGGACATGCTTGTTGATCATCCACATGATGATCAGGATCAGCAGTGCATAGATGGCAAAGGAGGCCACGGTCGCCCGCGGGTCCTGCTTCGTCTTCATCTTGTCGATCACCGGGATCGGCTTCGACTCCAGCACCAGGGGCGGCAGCTTGACCGGGAAGAACACCTCGCGCACGCTCGTCCACAGAGAGGCCAGCGTGCCCTCTTCGTGCAGCATCATGCCGCCTTCGCTCAGCGAAGAGTCTACTCCAGCCCGCAATACAGGGCTCTTCCTAACCCGTTCGTCCTTCGGAATAATTTCGAACTCTGACAAGTTGGTTCGCCTCAACGGCAGAGTCTGGCCGTAGCCAATCTGCCTTCCCTCTCGAATCTCGCGCGCCTGTTCCTGGAGGAAGCGTTGCCGGTCTGCCGCCGGTCTGTTCCATTCTGCGCTCGGGTTCTGGCCCCACAGGACATTCTACAAAAAATCCTGCCATTGTGACTTCACTCTGTTGGACGCAGCTAGGCCCGCAGAAGTCTCCAATCCTCCCAGCCAAATCCTCAATCTAAAATGGTTCAAGCGTCCAAAGCGTCGCAGCCTGCTCCGAACTACGCCTGAATCATGCAATTCGAATGCAATTTCCTCGCATATATAGGGTAATTCCCTTCTGCCGGCCCCTTTCACTTCGCCTCCGCTCTCCGGCATCCCCGGATACAATAGAAGTTTGGCTCGGACAAAGTGCGGTCAGACGCCCGCAGGAACCAGGCTGGTTTATCTGGACCCGGTATCCCCCCTCCTGAGCCGTAGCGCCGCAACACCTAGCCAGCACCGATCAGCATTACGAGGAAAGAATGTCCGAAGTTCCCGAACAGAAGTCCACAGGCGACGCGCCAAAGCTCAAGTCCACACTGAACCTCCCACAGACAGCGTTTCCCATGAAGGCGGGCCTACCTGTCAACGAGCCGCTCCGCCTCGCCGCCTGGCAGGACGCCGGCCTCTACGACCAGATCCGCGCCGCCCGCGCCGGGGGTCCCCGCTACATCCTGCACGACGGGCCGCCCTACGCCAACGGCGCCATCCACCTGGGCCACGCGCTCAACAAGACTCTGAAGGACTTCGTCGTCAAGACCAAGACGATGGCAGGGTTCGACGCCCCGTACGTCCCCGGCTGGGACTGCCATGGCCTGCCCATCGAGATCAAGGTCGACGAGCAGCTTGGCCGCAAAAAGCTGGAGATGGACCCCGTCCAGGTCCGCCGCGCCTGCCGCGAGTACGCGCAGAAGTACCTGGACCTGCAGCGCTCCCAGTTCATCCGCATGGGAATCTTCGGCCGTTGGGCTGAGCCCTACTCCACCATGGACCCGGTCTACGAGGCCCGCATCGCCGAAACCTTTTTCCACTTCTTCGAGAACGGCTTCGTCTACAAGGGCCTCAAGCCCGTGAGCTGGTGTATCCACGACCGGACTGCACTCGCTGAGGCCGAAGTCGAGTACGAGATGCACACCTCGCCCTCCGTCTATGTGCGCTACAAACTCACCAGCGACCCCGCCGCCATCTCCGCAGAACTGGGTGCCCCATTCGTGACGGCTTCAACGTCACGGGTGGGGGAAGCGCCATCGAAGCCCGTCTACACCATCATCTGGACGACCACTCCCTGGACCCTGCCCGCATCGCTCGCCGTCGCCTTCCATCCCGAGATGGAGTACGTTGCCATCGACACTCCCGACGCCGTCTACATCATCGCCCAGGCGCTGCTCTCCGAGGTCATCGTCCACACGCATCTCATGAGCGCGGTGCATCCTGACGAGCCCGCGTCCCAGGCAGACATCCTCGCCCTCTTCAAGGGCACCGCCCTGGATGGCGCTACCTTCGCGCACCCATTCCTCGACCGGACGGTACTGGGAACAAATGCGACCTACGTTACCGCCGACCAGGGCACCGGCGCCGTCCACACCGCGCCCGCCCACGGCGTGGACGACTTCGCTACCGGCAAGCGTTACGATCTACCCGAAGTCCAGTATGTGGACGACGCCGGCCGTCAGATGCACACCGAGCGCTTCGGCGGCGGCGTGGCTCAGCCCTACGAGGGGCTGACTGTCTTCAAATCCAACCCCGTCATTATCGAATTGCTGAAGGAAAAGGGCGCACTCCTTTCCGCCACCACATTCGAGCACTCCTATCCGCACTGCTGGCGCTGCCACAACCCCGTCATCACCCGCGCCACCGAGCAGTGGTTCATCGACATGGAAACCCCCATGCCAGCCTCTGAAGCTGTCATTCTGAGCGCAGCGAACTCCGACTCGCCACAAACTCCCGAGCCCACCACCACCTTCCGCCAGCGCGCCCTCGACGAGATCAAGACCGTCACCTGGGACCCGGCCTGGGGCCAGGAACGCATCACGAATATGGTCGCCACGCGCCCCGACTGGTGCATCTCCCGCCAGCGCATCTGGGGCGTGCCCATCGCCGTCTTCCTGTGCCGCAAATGCTCCACGCCACTCCGCGACCCAGCCGTCAACAAACTCATCGTCGAGCTCTTCAAGCGCGAATCCGCCGACGCCTGGTACTTCGCCGAAAACACCCCGGAGAAGCTGCTCCCTGCCGGCACCGCCTGCTCGACGTGCGGCCCCACTGAATTCGGCGGATTCCGCAAGGAGATGGACATCCTCGATGTCTGGTTCGAGTCCGGTGCCAGCTCCCACGCCGTCCTCGACTTCGACCCTGACACCCAGCAGGCCGCGGGTGATCCAGACCCCCGCGCCGACCTGTACGCCGAGGGCGGCGACCAGCACCGCGGCTGGTTCATGTCCTCATTGCTCTGCTCCATCGGCATGCATAACCGCGCGCCGTTCAAGGAAGTCGCGACCTACGGCTGGACGCTCGACGAAAAAGGCCGCGCCCTCTCGAAATCCCTTGGCAACTTCATCGATCCCGTCGCCATCATGGACCAACTCGGCGGCGACATCGTTCGCCTTTGGGTCGCCAGCGTCGACTTCCGCGAGGACGTCGTCGCCAGTCTGCCGCTCCTCAAGCGCCTCGCCGAAGAGATCTACCGTAAGCTGCGCAATACCTTCCGCTTCCTGCTCGGTTCGCTCGCCGAAACCGACCCTGCCACCGGCGAGTCCCACGCCTTCGACCCGCGCCCCATGGCCGAAGGGGGCGACGCTGTCCCCTTCGAGCAGATGCAGCCGATCGACCAGTACATTCTCGCCCGCACCGCCGAGCTCACCGCCAAGATCACCAAGGCCTACGCCGACTTCGAATTCCACCGCGTCTACCACCTGCTCAACGAATTCTGCAACTCGGAACTCTCGGCCTTCTACCTCGACGTGTTGAAGGACCGCCTCTACACCTTCCCCATCAAATTCAAGCCCGGCCACGAATACCAGCGCGAACTCTACCTCGCCCGCCGCAGCGCCCAAACCGCGATCTACAAGATCACCGACGCTCTCGCCCGCCTAACCGCCCCCATCCTCAGCTTCACCGCCGACGAGGTCTACCAATCACTCCCCGGCACAAGCGGCAGCGTTCATCTCCAACTCTTCCCGCGACCGAGTGACCTGGTTAATCTCAGCGGTGAAGAACTGAACACGATGCTGACTGAGTGGGGATATCTAGCCCAAGCGCGGTCAGGCGCACTCAATCAACTCGAAGCAATGCGCGCGCGAAAGGAAATCGGCAAAGCACTCGAAGCTGAATTGCACCTTCATTACGCACCCGCCACGGCAAATTCATCAACTCGCGTCTTGGTCAAATATCAGGACTCCCTTGCTGAAATCCTCGGGGTGTCGACGGCAACAATCTCTGCTGTCGAGTCGCTTCCCGAAGGCATCGCTCAATTTGCAGAAGGCCATCCGCAGAAATCTGAACACGAGAAATGCGACCGCTGCTGGCGGCATGTCCCCGACGTAGGCCACAACGCCAACTACCCCACCGTCTGCCTCCGCTGCGCCGAAGCCCTCGACGCAATCGACTTCCCACCCTACCCGGTGCCCTCTTCTAGCTGATGCCATCGAGTCTTCCATTCCCGGCTTTCACGTGCGTGAGCACGTCGAGAACCGCACGAAGTGCCGGGCCAACGGCCCGCGTTATCCTAGCCTGGGGCATAGCCCCAGGTCCGCGACACCCAAAACCCGGCGGGCTGAAGGCCCGCGCTAAAGGCTCCACGAAATCCCAATGACTCTCATCACCATGCCCACCCCGCCCACAACTGACACCCTGGAGCCTGCAACTCGCAACTCGCCGGACCGCCGACCCTGGCTGCTGCTCATCAGCGCGCTCGTGATCCTCGCCGACCGGCTCTCCAAGAACTGGATCATCCACCGCATCCGTCCCGGCTACGACATCCCCATCATCCCCGGTTTCTTCCGGCTCTCGCACGTGCTCAACACCGGCGCTGCCTTCAGCCTGATGGAGACCTGGCGCGCCGATTACGTCCGCATCGGCCTGATCGCGTTCTCGGTCTTCGCCGCCGTGCTCGTCTTCGTCCTGCTCTGGCGCGCTGGCCGCACCCTCAACCTCACCTCGGTCGCGCTCGCGCTCATCCTGGGCGGAGCCCTCGGCAACCTCTACGACCGCATCCGCTTCCACCACGTCGTGGACTTCCTCGCCGTCCGCATCTACCACTACAACTGGCCCGACTTCAACGTCGCCGACTCCTGCATCGTCATCGGAGCCTGCCTCTTGCTGCTCGAAATCTTCCAACCCCATCCCTCCGAATCCTAGCCCGATCGCATCGCCTGGATCGAAAGCGCTCCCGCAGCCCGATCCAGAGTGCTATTGCCCTGCCTTCCGGAGGCTGCTATACCTCCATCATGGCTCGGTCTCCCGATGTCGACTTTCAATTCCTGGCCGAGCATAGTGCCGATGTCATCTGCCGAGTCGATTCCAACTCCACCATCCACTATGCCTCGCCCTCCTGCCTCAAGGTCCTCGGTTGGACACCAGAGGAGATGATCGGCATCGGGGCGGCGCAAGTCGTCGTCCCAGAAGATCTCCACATCATCGCCGCCGTCGTCGAACGCTGCCATCTGCCTGGCATGAGCAGCGCATCCTCCACTGTCCGCGCCCGCAGGAAGGACGGCACAGTCATCTGGCTGGAGATCAACGCCAGCATCGTTCGCGACCCCGCCACCGACCGGCCTCTCGATGCCATTCTCTCCATGCGCGACATCACCGAGCGCAAGCTGCTGGAAGAGAGGCTCACCGCGCAGGCCCTTACCGACGGGCTCACCGGGCTCGCCAACCGGCGCGTCTTCGACGAGGTCCTGGAGCAGGAGTGGAAGCGTACCAGGCGCGAGAACTCCCAGATGTCACTGGTTTTGGTCGATATCGACCATTTCAAGTCTCTCAACGACCGCTACGGCCATCCGTTTGGCGATGACTGCCTGCGCGCCGTCGCCGCAGCCATCAAGCTCACCCCCCGCCGGACCATCGACCTCGTCGCCCGCTATGGTGGCGATGAGTTTGCAATCATCCTCCCATGCACCGGCGCCGAGGGATCCCTTGGCATCGCGGAAAGAGTGCGTGCCGCCATTGAAGACCTGCGTATCCCCCACGCGGGAAGCCCCCAGGCCGGAGCAGTCGTCACCGCCAGCCTTGGCGTAGCCTCCGCTCTGGCGCGTCATAGCCCCATGGCGAAGATGCCAGAGCGTCTGCTTCAGCATGCCGACTCCGCCTTGTACAGGGCAAAGCAAGACGGCCGCAACCGCGTCGCAGCCAATTTTCTTCTGACCTTGCAAGAGAGCCCGCAGACGGCATCCTGAACCGACGCACTCCATGGCGCCCTGCCCACCGCATCCCCGCGACTGCAAACGACGCCATCGTTATCCGCTGCGCGCGCGCCCCCATAACCTCAAGTCCATCGACATCGACATCCCGCACAACGCTCTCACCGTCGTCAGTGGCGTCGCCGGCTCGGGCAAATCCTCGCTGGCCTTCGATACCGTCTACGCCGAAGGCCAGCGCGCTGATCTGCGCGGCGCCTGAGCCCTCGTCATCCTACCTGCGACGGCGCTTCACCCAGCAGTCCTGATCCCTGGGTTAGAATTCCTGTGCATCTCTTAGAGAGAATAGGAAGGCCATGAAGAAGCTCATTCTGTTTGCGGTCGCGTTTGCATCGTTCCACGTCCAAGGCAGAGCCCAGCCCAACGGTATGCCTCACCTTGAGAAGCGCGACAACCATTTCTCTCTCATCGTCGATGGCAAGCCCTTCTTCGTACTCGGCGGCCAGATCAACAACTCCAGCGCCTGGCCCGCGAACCTTCCTGCCGCCTGGGCCTCCGCCGAAGCCATGCACGCCAACACCGTCGAAGCCCCTGTCTACTGGGAGCAAATGGAGCCAACGAAAGGCGCCTTCGACTTCAGCGCCGTCGACCTCCTCGTCAACCAGGCCCGCGAGCACCACGTCCACCTCGTCCTGCTCTGGTTCGGCACCTGGAAGAACGGCCAGAACCATTACGTCCCAGAGTGGGTCAAGTCCGACCCCAAGACCTACCCGCGCGAGGAAACCGCCTATGGCAAGCTGCTCGACGTCATGTCGCCCAGTTCCTCCGCCAACCTCGACGCAGACAAAACCGCCTTCGCCGCGCTCATGCGTCACGTCAAATCGATCGATGCGACCGAACACACCGTCATCATGGTGCAGGTGGAAAATGAGTCGGGCTCGGTGGGCTCCATCCGCGACTTCTCTCCCGCCGCGCAGAAGTCTTTCGAGGCCGCCGTCCCCGCGGACCTGGTCCGGTCGCTACACCTTCGCTCCGGCAACTGGAGCGCGGCCTTCGGCGCAGACGCCGACGAGAGCTTCGCCGCCTACACCACCGCCCGCTACATCAACGAGGTTGCAGCCGCCGGCAAGGCCGAGTATCCCCTCCCCATGTACTGCAACGTGTGGTTCGCCTACCCGGTCCATGCGCTCGAAAACCGTGACCGTCCCAGCGCCGGCCAGGAATATCCCTCCGGCGGCCCACAGCAGGCCAATATTCCCATCTGGAAGGCCGCCGCGCCTTCCATCGACATGCTCGCGCCCGACTTCTACTCCGACGACTTCACCCTGTTCCGCAGTATCGTCGCCACCTACGCCCGCTCCGACAATCCCCTCTTCTTTCCCGAGTGCCGCTTCGACGCCACCTTCGGCCGCTACTTCTTCTACGCGCTCGGCCATGGCGCCATCGGTTTCTCGCCCTTCGGAATCGACCGCGCCCAGCAGCCGGAGGTGCCCAATCCGCAGGGGATCATCGCCTCCGCCGCGTCCGCTCCGGTCAACCCCGCCGAGAACTATGCGCTCGTCAATCCCATCGAGCAGCAGATTGCCCAGCTCAATCTTGAGGGCAAGCTCTACACTGCGGTCGAGGACAAGGGCGCACCTCGCCAGTCCATCCATCTGCCCACTGTGGACGCAGTCGTCTCCTTCGGTTATCCTCAGCCCGACGGCGCCTACCCTCCCGGAACATCGACCGTGCATGGCCGCGCCATGGTCGCGGAGCTAGGTCCGCTTGAATATCTGGTCGCCGGCTTCGACGCCAGCGTCAGCTTCACTCTCCCCGCCGCCGAACTCCAGAAGCAGCCAAACCAGCAACTTGAGATCCTCCGCGCCGAAGAAGGCCGGTACGTCGACGGCGTCTGGCAGACCTCACGCATCCTCAACGGCGACCAGACCGACCGCGGCCTCAACTTCCGCGGGCCCAGCGCAGCCCTTGTCCACATCCGCCTCCACAAGCTGCCTCTCTACGACGAAGCCGTTCACCGCAACGTCGAGTGAGCCTGCCTCTCCCCTGTGTTCTTTTTTTCTCTGTGCACTCTGTACCTCGCTCTTGCCCCAAACCCACTCAGCATGACACTCGGGCGAATATGTCCGACAATGAAGAGTGGCCATAATTGAGCAGATTTCCGCCGTGAACGCCGCCGAAGAAACTCAGCGGCCCGCACTCTCCTCCGCGAACGACGCCATCGTCATCCGCGGCGCGCGCACCCACAACCTCAAATCCATCGACGTCGACATCCCCCACAACGCCCTCACCGTCGTCAGCGGCGTCTCCGGCTCGGGCAAATCCTCGCTCGCCTTCGACACCGTCTACGCCGAGGGCCAGCGCCGCTACGTGGAATCGCTCTCCGCCTATGCACGCCAGTTCCTCGAACGCATCGAAAAGCCCGACGTCGACCACATGGACGGCCTCGCCCCCGCCATCGCCATCAAGCAGAAGAACCAGACCCGCAACCCCCGCTCCACCGTAGCCACTGCCACCGAAATCTACGATTACCTGCGCCTGCTGTACGCGCGCTGCGGCACCGTAACCTGCCTGCACTGCGGTGGCACTGTCCGCCACGACACCGTCGACGAGATCGTCGCCGCGCTGCTCGCTCTGGGCGGGCGGGAGGATGAACCAGCCACCCGCGCCTACGCGCTCTTCCCCATCGTTCGCGCCGAAATCAACCTGCAACCGCTCCAGCCGGCCACCACCG
>Ga0302157_10006979_pt1 | contig 11505 bp, 8 predicted proteins | sample I_Bog_N3_3_FD_193502 | JGI IMG/M metagenome (GOLD analysis project Ga0302157, IMG submission 193502) | Peat permafrost microbial communities from Stordalen Mire near Abisko, Sweden - I_Bog_N3_3 | ecosystem: Environmental > Terrestrial > Soil > Wetlands > Peat | place: Sweden: Abisko, Stordalen...
AGGAAGGGGGGTCGCGTGCGAAGCCCAGGAACGGAGGGCGGCAGGACTCCACCGTGTGGCCCGGCGAATCGTCGTCGTGAGCGCTCCCCTTCCTCGCCAGCGGGGAAGGGGCGGGGGGGATGGGGTTTCTCCTTCCCCTCTCCCCTCGTGGGAGAGGGGCCGGGAGGGACCCCAGAGCTCTGGCCGCGAAGCGGACAGGAAGCCTGGGCTGAGCGCCGCGGAGGGAGGAGTCGATCCGTCCAGTCGACGCTTGCCCTAGAACGACGCCCCGAGCGCGACGCCGCCGAGCCCCTTGCCGATGAGCGGCGTGACCACGGGGTGCGTGCTCGCGGCCGCCGACGAGCTGTCGCGACTCGCGAAGGCGAAGTAGCCCAGCGTGATGACCGACGCAGCGATGCCCACGCCGAGGCCGATGTTCGCGATGGTCGCGTCGGTGTTCACGTTGTTGTCGTCGCTCGAGAGCACCGAGCAGGGGTTGGAGAAGTAGCTCCCCGGCAACGGGTTCACGCACGTCCCCGCGACGCCCCCTTTCTGAACGATCTGGCTAGCGACGGAGTTCGCGCTGCTCTGCGCGCTCGACTTCTGGACGGCCATGACGATCGCCGTTCCGAACCCCGCGAGGGCGAAGACGCCGCCGATGATGACCGGCGTCATGTTCGAGGGGAAGAAGCCTCCGCCTGCGTGGCTCTCCGCGGGTGCGCTCGCGGGGGAGGTTGCCTCGGCGGGGGGCGCCGGGGGGGGCTCGGCTGCGGGGGGAGTCGGCGCTGGAGTCGGCTCGGCTGCAGGCGGGGGAGCCGCGACGGGGACGGGGGCCACGGGGGCTACGGCCGCCGGAGCGCCGAACCTCGCCGTCACGATCTGCCCCGCCGTCGCCGTCACCTGCACGCTCTCGTCGCCGCCGCGTCCACGCGCGCCGACGGCGTGAGCGCCCGGCTCGACCTCGATCGGGTGATCGAACGGGGCTATCCCTTCCCGCTGGTCGTCGACCCAGATCTCCGCGCCGCTCGGCGCGCTCGTCACGTCGATGCGACCGAGCTTCGTGTTCGCGTCGGCGAGGCCCGTTTCGGCGTCCGAGCGCTGCGCCTGCGTCGCCGACGAGTAGTCGTGCAGGAACTGCTGGAAGTAGCGCGCCGCCTCGAGCGTGTGCCCGCTCTTCAGAGAGCTCTGCGCGAGGTTCAGGAGCACGACCGGGTGCTTCCGCAGCGCGTACGCCTGGAGGAACGCCGCGCGCGCCTGCTCGTACTCGTGCTTATCGAAGAACGCGACCCCCTCCTGGAAGCGCGCGCGGGCCATCTTCGTCGTCGTGTCGTCGACCTGTGCGAAGGCGACGCGCGGCGGGAGGGCGACGGCGGGAGCGAGCGAGATCAGTAGCGCGACGGCGAGGGGGCGACTCTTCATGACCGGTTCGTCCGCCATACCACGCGCGGAGCCCGCGCTTGATCAGAACGGATTGTCGCGGACGATACCACCGCCCGTCGCCTTCGGCGCCTGCTGTCGCGGTGCCGAGTGATGCTGGGGCGGGGCGGGGGGCGGAGCGGCGTGCGGCGCGGGCTTCGGCATCGGCTGCGGCGCGGCGGCGTGGCTCGGCGTCGGGGGGGCTGGAGCTGGGGCGGCGGCGACGGTGGCGCCGGCCGGAACGGGGGGGATGTTCGCGGTTGCCGCGCGGGACGTGTCCGACGCCTGTGCGGTGGCGACGGCGGGCGTCGGGGGAGGGGTGTCCGAGGACCCGGTGGCTGCGCGAACGGCGAAGACGAGCACCGCGGCCGCTGCCGCGGCTCCGACGCCGATGAAGAGCCCCTTGTTCGACTTCTTCAGCGACGCGGGGAGCTCGAGACTCTCGTCCGCGTTCATGCGCGACCGCGCCACCGGCGCGACGATCCGGTTCGGCGCGAGCGCCGCGGCGGCCATCTGCGCGGCGAACGGTGACGGGACCGGTGCGGGCGGGCGTGCCGACGGCGGCGGCGGCCTGGGGGGCTCTTCGGACGGCGCCGTGATGCTCCGGTCGATGATGACGGAGACCTCGGGCTCGTTCGTCTGCACACGCTGCGGAACGGCGTGGGCGGAGACCGCCTGCGAGCGCTCCGAGTCCCGGACGCGCATGTTCCGGCGAACGTCGCTGTTCACGCCCCCCGCCTCGAGCTCCTCGAGGTCCGACTGGGGGAGCCCCGTGGCCTGCGTGAAGGGGGCGTCGTCGAACTCCCACGACGGCTTGAAGGACGCGGCGAGCCGCTCGGCCTCCTCCGGCGACAGTCCCGAAGACTCGAAGCTCACCTCGGGCTTCATAGCCAATTCGGAGAAGTCACCTGCCTGCGTGGTCATCGTGGGGTCTCGTCTCACGTGCGCGCGCGGCCTTCCCGGGGGACGCGGGCGCGTTGAATTCAAAGGAAAACGTAGCACCCGGCCGACCATGGAACAACGAAGCGGGGCGACTCTAACGCCTCGCAATTCGATGGACGTACGAGCCTGCTCGAAAGTTCTACCGGAGCTCTCGCGCAGGCTCGTTCTTCAGGTTGTACGCGCCTAGCTACCGAACTCTGCCCGCAGGGTGTCGTCCCACGAATCGGCCACTTTTCCGACCGTATCGAGCAAATCCTCGAATTCCTCGTAGTCGAGCGCGGACAGGCGGCGGAGCGCGCGGACGAAAACCTCATCCTTCTGCGCATCGATCGCGAAGGCGGCGTCGCTCGTGGCCAGGAACGACAGCTCCAGCAGCCGCCGGTAGAACTCCTCGCGGCGCAGCTTCGGCACCTTCATCACGGGCGCGAGGAACAAGAGGACGCCGTGGTCCTCGAGCGCATTCACGCTCACGTTGACCGACCCTTTGCGCATCTGCACGTAGCCCGATTCGTCGAGCGGCGGGATCTCCGTCCCTGCGCGCGCGGCGAAGCGCTGGAGGTACGCGTTGACCATCGAGCGCGCGTCGTCGAAAGTCTGGCCGGTCGTGCGATCCGCGTACACGGGTGCAGTGGGTAAAGGCGTTTGACTCACGAAGGCGAGGATAGCTCCTACCTGCGTGGGAAGGCGATCTTGCGGATCGCGCTGGCCGCGGCGACGCTGGCGCTCGCCTGTGGCTCCGGAACGGCGCCCGCGGGGGGCGAGGCGGGAGACGCCGAGGGGGTCGTCGCCGAGGGGCGCGCGCTGGTCGCGGGCGGTGCGCTGCCGCCGAGGGCGGAGGCGCTGGCCGTGGCGCAGTCGATCGAAGCGCGCGCCGTGCGCGAGGGGGGAGGGGCGCGCGCGGCGGACCTCCACGTGCTGGCGGCGCGGATCGTCGAGCGCGCGTGGCGTATCGAGGGGCGGGCGCAGGACGCGAAGGAGGCCCTCGATCTGTACGCGGCCTCGGCGCGCGACATCACCGCTGCGGGGGCGTGCGACGGAGCTCTCCGCGGGGCGCAGCTCGCGGGCGACGTCGCGCGCGACGCCTCGATCACGTACGGCGAGCTGCACCGCGTGGAGCGGCGGGTCGCATCGGCGCAAGCGCGCGGCAAGGGGGAGCTGGGCGCGTGCGCCAAGAGCGTGGCCTCGGCGCTGGCGGCGCTCGAAGCGTTCCGCCCTCCCGCGCGCGTGATCGAGACGATCGACGAAGGGCTCGCGGGGGAGGGGGCCGTGCTGCCGGTCGACGCCGGCAACGTCGTGAACGTGGCGCCGCGGATCGTGGGGATCGAGGCGTGGCCGGGGGACGAATCGGCGCGCGTCGTGATCTCGCTCGATCGCCCTGCGCGCTTCCGGGCGGCCGACGAGTCGGTGCCGGGGGGGCGCACGGCGCGCACGTTCGTGGAGCTCGACGGCGTGGACGTGGGGACCGTGGCGCGCGATCTACCGATGGGGGGCGTGGTGTCGCGGGTGCGATCGGAGGCGACGTCGAGCGGTGCGCGCGTGGTGCTCGACCTCGACGGCCACGTGTTCCGGCGCGTCTTCTACCTGCCGGAGCCGTACCGCGTGATCGTCGACATCGCGCGCCACCCGCCGGGGGCCGCCGGGCATGGGCAGCGGAACGTGACGCGCGTGGTGCTCGACCCGGGGCACGGCGGCTACGATCCGGGCGCGATCGGCCCGGCGGGGGTGAAGGAGAAGGACGTGACGCTGGCGATCGCGCGCCGCGTGGCCCCGCTGCTCGCGCGCGACGGCACGCAGGTGCTTCTCACGCGCAACGACGATCGCTTCGTCTCGCTCGAAGAGCGCACGGCGCGCGCGAACTCCTTCAACGCGGACCTGTTCGTCTCCATCCACTGCAACGCGGCCGACAACCACGCGAAGCACGGCATCGAGACGTACGTGCTCGACACGGCGCGCGACGAGATGGCGGGGCGCATCGCGGCGCGCGAGAACGCGACGAGCCAGGCGGCGGGGGCGGAGATCGGAGCGATCCTCGCGAGCATGCGCCTGGCGGATCAGGCGACGCGCTCGGCGCGACTGGCGGATCTGCTCGAGCGGGCGGCGCTGGCGTCGCTCCGCGGGTCGTATGGCGACGTCAGCGACGGTGGCGTGCACACGGCGGGGTTCTACGTGCTCGTCGGCGCGCGGATGCCGGGGGTTCTGTTCGAGACGAGCTACATCTCGAACCCGACCGAAGAGGCGCGCCTCGCGAGTGACGAGTACGAGCAGAGGCTCGCGGACGGGATCGTGAACGCCGTGAAGGCGTACCGCGAGGGGCGGTAGCGGCGGTTCGGACAGGGGAGCCTGGGGTACCTGACGAGGACCCCTGGGATACATGACGAGGACCCCTGGGATACCGGGGGATTACCCCCGCAGGGCCGCACCATGGCCAGCGGGATACCGAGGGAGAATACCCTCGGGCCCTGTCGAGGGAGCCTCGGGGTCATGAGCCGGACCCGTGGGATACCGAGGGACGATGCCCTCGGTCCCTGACGTGACCCGATGGGATGCATGACGAGGACCCGTGGGATGCATGACGTGACCCGGTGGGGTGCATGACGAGGACCCGTGGGATGCATGACGTGACCCGGTGGGGTGCATGACGAGGACCCCCACGTGCCCTATGGCGGATGCCTGGGATACCGAGGGAGAATCCCCTCGGGTCCACGCGCGGGACGGCGCGCGTCGAAGTCCGGGTATCGAGGTGCGTTCGGACCGGCGCGTCGATGCCCTTCACGCCGGAACGCGATCGAGCTCCGTGAGTGCGCGGGTGCAGTCGTCGGTCATGGTGCGGACCTTGAGCTTGCGGGCCAGGTCGAGGGCGTGCTCGAGGGCGGTGCGGGCGTCGGGAGCGCCCGAGGACGCGAGGAGACGGCCGAGCCAGTAGCGTGCGTAGAGTTCGCGCCAGGTGTCGGCTGCCCGTCGCGCGTCCTCGGCTAGCAACGACAGGCGCTCGGCGCGCCCGTCGAGCACGGCGAGGACGACGTCGTTGAGTCTCGCCATCCGGGGCGCACCGAGATCACCCGCAAGCTCACTGGATGCGGTCAGCGCCAGGCGAGCCTGATCGTGTTTCCCGAGGCGCAAGTACTGGTCACCCGCGTTGTGAAGATGGACGCACTCGTCGAATCTGAGTCCGCTGCGGCGGGCAAGCGCGATCGCTTCCTCCGCAGCCTCCGCGCCACTGGCGTACTCGCCTGCAAGGTAGAAACTCACTACGCGCGCCTTCGCGCACTGAAGTCGACCGATGGGATCCTCCAGCAACGAGCGGAGATCGCCGCCGGCACCCCGGATCGCCTCGGCACGACTCACGAAATCCAGGGCACGTGGGAGCGCTGCGCGACCGTCGACCATGACGACGGCCCAGGCGAGGATCAGCAGTATATCGAAACGTTCGCCGGGATCCGCAGGCAGGACCGTTTCCGCGAGGAGCTCGACCGCAGCCGCTCCATCATTCTCCCAGTAGGCGATCTTCGCCGCGGCGTAGCGGGTGGCTCGAAGTCGCGCGTAGTCCTCGGCGTCGCGTGCGGTCGCTTCGGCGAGGAGTCTCTTCGCACCCACGAAATCCGCGAGAGCGCCCAGAGCGCACGCAGCGTCCGCGAGCATTCCCGCGAGATGGCTGCTCTCGCGACCCGCGCGCAGGGCGTCGAGCGTTCGCTCGAGAACGATGCTTACGACATTTCCCGATTGCTCGCGCGAGCTCGTCTCGAGCGCGGGAGCGTGACGCTCCAGGCCCGTGATCACCTCGCGTGCGTCGAGGCTTCTCGTCGCTCCCAGGGCGCTCGCGAGCAGATGGATGCGCGTGGAGATTGCAATGGCCGTCTCGACCGTCGCGTCGCCGACGAGCAACGCGCGCATGACACAGCGCGCGGCTACGTCCGCGTGCCCGCCCGACCACCAGCCTTCGGCCACCTGCGTGAAACGGGCGGCCGCTCGCGATCGATCCTGCGCGTCGAGCCAGTGCAGTGCGACCACCTCCCCGTCTTCGCCCGCCTGATCGAGCCACTGTGCCGCGAGGCGGTGGCCGAGCACTCGGTCTTCGTCCGTCAGCGTCGAGTAGGCGGTTCCACGGAGGAGCGTGTGACGGAAGACGAACTCGCGTGCACCGCCGAGCCGCGGTAGCTCCGATTCGGCGATCGCTTCGTGTTCGATGAGCATGCCGAGCTCTCGCTCGATCGATTCGGGGGTGACGCCGAGCAGCGCGCTGACGCCCTCTCGGCAGAAGACCCCTCCAAAAACGCTTGCTGCGCGGAGCACCTTCCGCACGGCGGGCTCGAGGCGCTCGAGGCGCGCCTGCGCGAGCGCGACGACGGTCGCAGGGAGATCGCCGCCCCGAGAGATCGCTGACGTGTCGCCGCTTCCCACGCGCTCGGCGGCCGCGCGGATCAGCTCTTCGAGGAAGAATGCGTTCCCCTCCGAGCGATCGACGATTTCGGCGACGTCGATGTGCGCGTCCTCCCCCATCACCGCATGGACCAGCGTGGTGCACGCGCGCTTCGTGAGCGGCGGCAGGCGAACCTCGGTCACGTCTCGGTTGGCGAACAGCAGCGGGAAGCGGTCGCGGACCTCAGGGCGCGCGAGCGCGAGCACGAAGAGTCGCGAGCTTTCCAGCTTGCGGAGTGCGCGTTCGAGCAGCTTCACCGACGCGGTGTCGCCCCAGTGCAGATCTTCGAGGACGAAGACGACGAGCCTCCGCGCGCTCCAGCCGCGGAGCACCTCTTCGAACGCGCGTCCGATCTGGTCGCTCATTGCCGCCGCGTCGCTGCGCGCCGCGCGCAAGAGGAGGTGCCCCTCGTCGTCGAAGCGCACGCCCACGAGCTCACCCAGGAAGTCCGCCAGACGGGGTGCGTCGGCCTCGGCGACGAGCGACGAAGCGCGCTCGACGAGCTTTTCGCGGAGCCGTTCGGGCGAGTCCTCGGCGTGGAGCTCGAGTCCCTGGCGAACGGCCTGCGCGACCAGCGCGTACGGTGCGGCGACGTGGAGCGGATCGCCCTGGCAGTGGAGAACCATCGGCGGCGACGCGTGGGCGCCTAGCCGCCGGACGAGCTCATGGCGAAGCCTCGACTTGCCCGCGCCCGCCGCGGCCGTGACGAGGACCACCTTCGGGCCGCGCCACTCGCCGCACTCGGTGGCCGTCGCCTCGAGGACCGCGAGCTCGTGCTCTCGGCCTACGCACGAGGTCGGCCGGCCAAGGAGCGGGCGCGTCGGGTCGAGCGAGATGCGCTCGCTCGTCACGACGAGCTTCCCCCCGTCGGAACGAATGTCGAAGCGCGCGGTGATGAGCGCCGCGGTCACGTCATCGACCAGCAGGCCGGTGTGCGGCGACGCGCGCCGCACGAGCGTGACGGCGCGATCGAGCGCCTCGCCAGCCGGCAAGGGCGAGCCGGTGATCGCGCTGCCCGTGGTGAGCGCGACGCTCGTGCCCGGGATCGTCTGCGCTACGTGACGTCCGAAGCGCGCGAGGATCGCCGCTTGATCGGCCGCGGCGACCCCCGCCGGCGCGAGGACGATGGCCGTGTGATCGAAGAGCCGCTGTGCGCGCACGCCGAAGCGCCCGGCGGCTGCTCCGAGGGGGTCGGCCTCGACGCGCGTTTCGTCCGCCATCGGTCGAATCGAGAAGCGGTCCTTCGGGAGGACGACGACGAGCACGGTCACGACGCGTCGCTCGCTCGCCGTGAGCGCGTTGAGGGTCGGGGGATCGCTCTCGCGGAGCGGAGCTGGGACCGCGTCGTCGAGCCACTCCGCGAGCTGCGCGCCGTCGCGCGGGCGCTTCTCCGGCTCCTTGGCGACCATGCGGTGGATCAGCAGGTCGAGGGAGCTGGGAGCGTCGGGCCGGAGCTCGCGCACGCGCGGCGCGTCCTCGAGCAAGATCTTCGCGAGGACCGACATGACGTGCGCGCCGCTGAAGAGCCGCCGCCCGGTGAGGCACTCGAAGAGCACGCAGCCGAACGCGAAGATGTCGACGGCGGGAGCGATGTCGCGATCGCCGCGCGCCTGCTCGGGCGCGATGAAGCCCGGCGTTCCGATGAGCACGCCGGACATCGTCAGCGCGCGCGACCCGAGGCTGGCGCGCGCAACGCCCAGATCGATGACCTGGACGTGCTCCACCCGGCCGCCCGGCAGGAAGAGGTTGCTCGGCTTGAGATCGCGGTGAACGAGCCCGCGCCCGTGCAGGTAGGCGAGCGCGTCGGCGACGCGTCGCGCGAGCGTGAGCGTCTCTTCGATCGAGAGCGGCTCCCCGCGCAGGCGCTCTTCGAGGTCGATCCCCTCGAGCCACGGCATCACGAGGAACGGGATGCCGTCCTCCGTCGTCCCGTGGCTCACGTAGCCGACGATGTGCGGGTGCTCGAGCGTCGACAGAAGCTCGACCTCGGCGGCGAAGCGATCGGCCGGGGCTTCGTCGCCGTGTAGGAGCACCTTCAGCGCGACACTTCGGTCCGTCGTGCGGTCGCGCGCCTGATAGACGATGCCCATTCCGCCCGAGTCGGCCACGCGCACGATCTCGAAGCGATCGGCGATGACGTTTCCAGGTCTGATGGGGACCATCCGAAGCGACGAGAGTACCCTCTCGTCGCTCCGGATGGATCGACTCCCGCGCGGGAGTCTCAGATCCCGTGCGGGAGTCTCAGAGATGTCCTACTTGGCGCGCTTCTTCGCCGCCGTCTTCTTTCCTGCTCGCGCCCGAAGCACTGCGTCTTCCGACCCCGTCGCGAGCGCGTTGGCTAGCTCCGAGAGCGCATCGGTTGCGCTCAGAAGCTGCTTCAGCGTCTCGGCATCGACCTCAATCGTGACCTTCTTCTTGGAAGCCATGCAGTCCCTCCTCTGTTGTGTTTCGCAGTGCGAGCCCGCGATGTTCGGAAGGTGAGAGGCGCTCGTCAAGCGATAACGAGTCGCGTGACGACTACGTGCGCTCCGGCTGCTCCGTCAGAAAGCGGACGAGGTCGAGCGTCTTCCACCGGAAGCGATCGAAGTCGCGAAGCTCTCGATCCACCACGGCCGGCTCCACGCGCGGGCACCGCTTCAGCGCATGTTTTGCGCGAGCGATCGTCCGCTCGCCGTACCAGCGCGCTTTGAGATCGGTGATCACCGTGTGCGCGTCTTCGGCGCTCACGGTGCCGCGCGCGACGAGGTGATCGATCGCGGCGCGCAGGTGAATCAGCGGCTCGCTCGCGGCGCGGTACGGGGACGTGGGCTCGTGGAGGAGCGCGACCTCGTCGTCCTGGAAGTCGTCCGCGCCGCAGAAGCGCTCGTACACGTGGCCGAAGCCGCGCATGCCGAGATGGGACATCTCGCGCGCGCGGATGGCGCCCATCGACGACAGCCCCCACACGCGCCAGCCGGCGGAGAGCGCGTCGCGGATCTCGGCGTGACCGACGGCGAGCGTGTCGTGGAAGACGCCGTCGACGATGACGAGGACTCCTGGCTTCTTTCGCGCCTTCTTCTGCGCGGCGACGAGCGCGTCGACGTCGTGGCGCCGGACGGGGCGGCGGAGCTTGTACGGCTTGGCGAGGGCGCGGATGCGCGCGCTGGCGGCGAGCGTCGGCCCGACGAACATCACGAGCTCGGTTCTGGCTTCAGGCGTTCGCGCGGGCATGGTCTCTCAGTCTCACGCCGATGCGCGAGATGGTGTCGCTGAAGAACTCGATGCGCGGGACGATGAGGCGCGTGACCTGAAGGTCGTCGCCCGGCGCGCAGTACGCGACCCGGTAGGCCCGCGCGAAGCCGAGGCTCTCCAGGCGGTCGAGGATGTACGCCTCCGCCCGCTCGACGGTGGTGACCGTCGCGCTGTGGTCGTCGACGGCGCTCATGGGGATCGGCTCTCCGCGCGAGGCCCGCGCGATCACCATCTCGACGAAGGCGCGCTTGCGGCTCTTGGACCACCCCCGGTAGCGATCGTGCACGTTGGTGAGATCGTCGCGGCCGCCGTGGATGAACGAGAGCCGGCTCTGCGCGGCCTCGGCGACGGCCCGAACGAAGGCGACGCTCCGGTGCACGTGGCATCCGAAGCCGCCGTTGAGCAGGTGGGGGGCGTACGAGTCGCGATCGTTGATGATGGCGAAGAAGTACGGCATCCCGAAGGTGTTCTTCGCGGTGCGGACGAAGAGGTCGAGGTCGGCGGCGCGGAGGATGTCGACGAGCGTGCGCCCGGGGCCCTCGACCGTGTCGAGGTCGACGAGGTCGCTCGTGTCGCGCACGGCCTCGAAGGAGCAGACGTCGCGCTCGAGGAGCTCGCAGAGGCCGTGGACCGTGGCCTCGCGGAGCGTGTTGCCAGACGAGAGTCCGTTGGTGCTCGTGCCGAAGAGCCCCTTCCATCCCGGGCGCGGGCGGTACGGGAGGAACACGAGCTCGGCGGGGACGAGAGCGCGCTCGCCCGTGCGGATGTCCTCGGCCTCGACGCAGTCCATGGGAGCGTCGAGGCGGATCTTCTCGCCGAGCCTGGGGCAGAGGTCGAGGATGGCTTCGGGTCGCGTGCGGCCGTCGAGGACGTCACGCGCGGTCGCACGCACGATCGTCACGTGAGGTGAGGCGCCCGGCTCGGCGAGCGCGAACTCGATCGCTTCCATGTACGCGCCCACCTCGGCCTCGATGGGGTGGAGCCCCTTGCCCGCGTTCACGCAGAGCGAGCCGGGCGCGGCCGAAGGGCGAATGCTCGAGTAGACGGGGATGCCGACGCGATCGAGGCGCGTGACGTCGGTGACGCGCGAGATCCCGAGCGTGGGCGCGAGCGCGCGCGCACGCTCGAGCGTGACCGACGGTGGAGTCGTACGGAGGCTCGAGCTCAGGTGGACGGTGGACATGCGCGGGTCGCCGGTCGCCGAGACTATCTCATCGTGTTACGACGAGGCCGTGCACAGAGAATGGCTCGGTCTCCCCATCTGGTTCGTCTTCGGGATCATCGGCGCGTTCATCGCGACGTCCAAGGGGCGCGGCGGGTGTTTCTGGTTCCTGCTGTGCTCGTTCCTGGGGCCGATCGGGCTGTTGCTCGCGGCCGTCACTCCGCGCATCGGACGGTAGGGAGACGGTGCGGCCTAAACCCCATCCCCCGTCCCCTTCCCCGCAAGCGAGGAAGGGGGGTCTGGGCGGGCCAAGGAACGGCGGGCGGAAGGACTCCGCCGTGTGGTTCAGCGAGCCAGC
>Ga0302157_10006985_pt1 | contig 11496 bp, 8 predicted proteins | sample I_Bog_N3_3_FD_193502 | JGI IMG/M metagenome (GOLD analysis project Ga0302157, IMG submission 193502) | Peat permafrost microbial communities from Stordalen Mire near Abisko, Sweden - I_Bog_N3_3 | ecosystem: Environmental > Terrestrial > Soil > Wetlands > Peat | place: Sweden: Abisko, Stordalen...
GCTAGATCGCCCCGCCTCATGGCCTGGATCAGGCGGTTGAGCATGGCTGCGAACGGATCGCCACCCTCACCTGCCGTCGCTGTGACGTCCACGTTCTCGGACACGGTTTACTGACCTTTATGCAATGGTCTTAAAGGGCGGCTCGGTCGGCGTCGCCGGGCGGAGGCACGGCAACCCCTTCGTCGCTGTATTGGCGCAGCTTGTTGCGCAAGGTCCGGATGGAGATGCCCAGAATGTTGGCCGCATGGGTGCGGTTGCCCAGGCAATGCTCCAAGGTGTCGATGATCAGATCGCGCTCGACGTCGGACACCGTGCGGCCCACCAGATTGCGGGTAGTGCCATTGGCCACCGCCGCCACCGAGGCGACAATGGCGGCGCCAGGGTCGGTCTGCAGCGGAGCGCCGGTCAAAAGAATGGCTTCGGCGCCGATCTCGTCACCGCCGGCCAGCAACACGGCCCGGTGCATGGTGTTTTCCAACTCGCGGACATTGCCGCGCCAGGTATGGCCGATCAGCATCTTCTTGGCTTCCGACGACAGCGGACGAATGGCGATGCCGTTCAGGTCCGAGAAGCGGCGGATGAAATGCCCGGCCAGCAGGTCGATATCCAGCGGACGCTCGCGCAGGGACGGCAGCCGCAAGGTCATGACGTTGAGGCGGAAGAACAGATCTTCGCGGAAAGTGCCTTTTCGGACTTCCTCTTCCATATTGCGGTTGGAGGTGGCGACGATGCGCACATCCACCTTGACCGGATTGGAGCTGCCGACCCGGTCGATTTCCTTTTCCTGCAAGGCGCGCAACAGCTTGGCCTGCAGACGGATGTCCATCTCGGAGATTTCGTCCAGCAGCAAGGTCCCGCCGTTGGCTTCCTCGAACTTGCCCAGACGACGGGCCACGGCGCCGGTGAAAGCGCCCTTCTCGTGGCCGAACAGCTCGGATTCCAGCAGGTTCTCGGGGATGGCGGCGCAATTGACGGCGACGAAACGCTTATTCGCCCGCTTGCTCTTCTTGTGGATATGCCGGGCCACCAGCTCCTTACCGGTGCCGGACTCGCCGGTGATCAGGATCGAGGCGTCGGACGGAGCCACCTGCTCGGCCATGCGCAACACATTGCCCATCACCGGATCGCGAAAGACGATGCTGTGGGTTTCTTCGGTAACGGCGGCCAGAACGGCGGCGATCAGATCGGCGTCGGGGGGCAGCGGGATATATTCCTTAGCCCCGGCGCGAATGGCTTTGACCGCCTCTTGAGCGTCGGTGCCGATGCCGCAAGCCACCACCGGCACGGTGATGCGCTCGGAGGCCAGTCGGTCCACCAGGGTTTTGACGTCGAAGCTGACATCGATCATCACCAGATCGGCGCCGTGGCCCGAACGCAGAACGTCAAGGGCCGCATCAATGGTGTTGACGTGACTCACGCGAGCACCTCGCGCCATGGCGATCTGGCTGGCGGCTCCCACCTGCCCGTCAAGGGCTCCGATGATCAGTAGCTGCATGCGGCCTTACTCCCAGATCCTCTGATCAGCTGCGGTCGGTTTTGATGATTTCAGTCATCGTCACGCCAAGCCGATCTTCCACCACAACCACTTCGCCACGGGCGACCAGACGGTTGTTCACATAAATATCGATGGCCTCGCCGACCTTGCGGTCCAGCTCGACGACGGCGCCACGGCCCAGCTTCAGCAGCTGATTGACCTGCATGGTCGCCTTGCCCAGCACGGCGGAAACCTGAACCGGGATGTCATAGACCGCCTCGAGATCACGCGCCGAGCGCGGACCGTCGGGCATATCGGACTCCATGCCGTCAGACTTCAGTTCGTTCAGCTCGAATTCGGCCATTACACTCTCCTGCTTATCCCTCAGGCAGCTTCGCCGCTGTCGGGATTATTGTCCGCCGTCTCGTCTTCCATGCCAAGGGCACGGGCAAGAACGGTCTCGATTTCCGCCCAGGACCGGGCCAGGTCGCGCTCGGCGCCACCATCGCCCCATTCCACCCGGCAATCGCCAAAGGCTATGCGGGGGTCGGCAGCGTAAACCAGCTTGCCGTCGAAGGCCACCGCCAGCGACACCTGTTCGGCCCTTTCCCGCACCGATTCCAGCATTTCCGGATTGGCGCGGACCGTTACCTTCACTTCGCCGTCCAGATGGGCCAGGCATTCATGCAGCAGCGCCTCGACCTCGTCCAGCCCATGATGGCGGACCATTTCGGGCTGCAGCTTCTTCAAAACACCCACGGCCACCAGCACGGCGTCGCGCATCATCTGGTCGTTGGCCTCGGCCTGCTGGGTCTGAACCCGGAACAGACCGTCGGCCATGGATTGCTCGGCCACGGCCACCAATCGCTCGGTCAAGGCCTCGGCCTCGGCGATGCCAGCGGCGCGTCCGGCTTCGAAAGCCTGATCGCGGGCCAACTGCAACTCCTCTTCCGAGAAGGTCGGCGGCGGTGGCGGCGGCTCCTCTTCCTGAGGCTCGTAATATTCTCCGTCTTCCCCGTCCTGCAGCACCGACTGATCGGCATATGGATCCGGCGCAGGCTTGGGCGGGGCCCCAAAGTCCATGTCGAAGAGATATTTTTGCAGCTTCGCCATGGTTTAATACACCAACTCGTCTTCTTCGCGGCCCTCGGAGATAACAATCTGACCACTGGAGGCCAGCTCCTTGGACAGGACCACGATGATGCTCTGAGCCTGATCGACATCGCGCAGACGGACCGGGCCCATGGCATCCATGTCGTCGCGCAGCATCTTGCCGGCGCGTTCGGACATATTCTTGAAGAACAGCTCCTTGATGCCATCCGAGGCGCCCTTGAGGGCCATGGCCAGCTTGTCCTTTTCCACGTGACGCAGCAGGGTCTGAATGCCGGCCATATCGATGCGGATAAGGTCTTCGAAGGTGAACATGAGGGCCTTGATGCGTTCGGCGGCTTCGCGGTTGCGCTCTTCCAGGGCGCTCATGAAGCGGTTTTCGGCATTGCGGTCCAGGTTGTTGAAGATGTCGGCCATCAGCTCGTGGGCGTCGCGGCGCGCGGTCCGGGCCAGGTTCGACATGAATTCGGTGCGCAGGGTCTTTTCCACGCCGTCCAAGACTTCCTTCTGCACGGCCTCCATGCGCAGCATACGCATGATGACTTCCATGGCGAAGTTTTCGGGCAGCAACGACAGGACGCGGGCGGCATGGTCGGGCTTGATCTTGGCCAGCACCACGGCGACGGTCTGCGGATATTCGTTCTTCAGATAGTTGGCCAGCACCGTCTCGTTGACGTTGCCCAGCTTGTCCCACATGGTGCGGCCGGCGGGGCCGCGGATTTCTTCCATGATCATATCGACGCGGTCTTTCGGCAGCGTCTTCATGAGCAGGCGTTCGGTGCTCTCGAACGAGCCCACCAGCGAGCCGGTCGAAGAGATCTGATCGGCGAATTCCACGAACAGGCGCTCGACCAGACCGGCGTTGACATTGCCGAGGTTGGCCATGCTCTGGGAGATTTCCTTAATCTCCTCGTCATCCATCATGCCGAACAGCTTCGAGGACTGCTCCTCGGCCAGGGACAGCATCAGGATCGCCGCTTTCTGCGGGCCGGTCAGGCCGCGATAGTCTTCCTTCACGCGTGACATGGCACTAGCTCTCTGACGAAAGTCTCAACGGGTGCGGCCTTACGCATCGGCGTACATCCAGGCACGGATGATGGACAAGGCTTCCTCGGGGTGCTTTTCGACGATTTCGCCGATCTTACGCAAGGACGAAGCTTTGACGCGGCCTTCCACCTTATCGATATCAATAAGCTCGTCGACAGTATCAAGCTCTTCCGACAATAAACCTGGGGCCGGAGCCGGCGGGCCGCCGGCGGCCAGCAGCGGCGGGGTGACGCCATGGTCGGCCAGCATGCGCCGTCCATCGGCGCCGGCCGGACCGGCAGCCATGCTTTCCACGGCGCGACTGACCAACGGACGCAGGACCAGCAGCAGGAACAGGATGGCGACCACCGACAGGCCCAGGTTGGAGGCGATCTTCTCGACGAAGTCGCGGTCCATGCCGAACAGCTTGTTCTCGGAGCCATCGGGCTCGGGCTCGTCATGACCGGCGAAGGCCATGGAGATCACCTCGACCTGATCGCCGCGATTGGCATCATAGCCGATGGCCGTGCGCACCAGGGCGGAAATCTGCTCCAGCTCCTTGTCGTCGCGGGGCTGGTAGGTCAGCTTCTTCTGGCCTTCGGCGGGCGGGCCATAGCGACCATCCACCAGCACGGCGGCGGTAACGCGCTTGATCGAGCCCATCTCCTTGATCTGGTTTTTCACCACCTTGGAGATTTCGTAATTCTCGGTGGTCTGGGTGCGATTCTGCTTGCTCTGGCTCTTGGCCCCGGCCCCGCTGCCACCGGCGTCGGGCAGATTCTGCTGGACGCTGACCGAGGAATTCTCGGCATCGTTGGTGGATTGATTTTCCTCGGTGGTCACCGTGGAGCGCACCACCTTGCTCTCAGGGTCATAGGTCTCCTGAGTGGTGCTGATGCGGTCATAATCCATCTCCACCGAGACCTCGGCGCGCACCTTGTCGGGACCGACCGAGCGTTCCAGCATATCTTCGATGGTGCGCTGCAGGCGCTCTTGGGTATCGCGGCGGCTATCCTCGGCGGATTCGGCCATGCTGGTGGCATCGTCGGTGCCCCGGGCCAGCAAAGTTCCCTTGTCGTCCACCACGGAAATCATATTGGGCTTCAGTTTGGGCACGGCGGCGGCGACCAAATGCTGAATGGCCAGAACCTGCTGCTTGTTCAGCCGCTTGCCGGCTTCCATCTTCAGAACGATGGAGGCGGAAGCCTCCTGGGTCTCGCGGCTGAAGGCCTCGCGCTTGGGCATCACCAGATGGACGCGGGCGTTCTTCACACCGTCGATGGAATGGATGGTGCGGGACAGCTCGCCTTCCATGGCGCGCAGAAGATTAACATTCTGGATGAAGCTGGTGGAGCCCAGCACGTCGCCCTTGTCGAAGACCTCGTAGCCGGTCGAGATCGAGCCGCCGCTGGGCAGCTGCTGCTCGGCCATCTTGACCCGCAGGTCCAGCTTGCGGTCCGAGGAAACCCAGACTTCGGTGCCGTCGCGGCGCAACTCGTAGGGAACCTTGTCGGCCTGCAGCTTAGTGACGATGGCATTGGCGTCCGACAGCTCCAGGCCGCCATAAAGCATTTCCATGGGCGGCGTCGACATGCGCGCCATCACATAGATAAAGAACGCCAGAACCGCAACGCCACCGCCGGCAATCACCGTCAGGCGCATCGTCCCGAGATTCTTGAGGGATTGAAGGAATGCGTTCACGGCCAGGGCTACCTCAGAATGGCGCGGGGGCTCCGCGCACAGCTTCTTCCATGGCTTTGACGCTATACCTTGAAAATGAAAGGATGGTTAACAACCCGGCAATTCTTGCCCAGCGCGGGGGATACGCTGGGTTTTTGGACCGCCGCCTAAGCGGCGCATCCGCGCCTTGGCCTCGCGCTCACCGCGCTCTCGAATCCCTCACTCCTAGCAGATGTCCACGCAAGGACGTTACCTAAAAAAGCCCCCCGGAAGGAAGACCTTCCGGGGGAGTGCCGCGTGGGTGTGAGACGCGGAAACGCGTGGGTGTGAGACGCGGAAACCTTAAACGCGAATATCCAACCCGTCCGACGAATTGGCGCTCCAGGCGGCCAAAGCGGCAGCGCTGGTCAGGCCCGTGTCGGTGGTATCGTCGGTCAGAGACGTATCAGCCTGGGCCGTCTGGCCCTGAGAGCCATTACCCCCCGACTGCTGCTGTTGCTGCTGGGCCGACTGCTGGTCTGAGCGCAGTTGGAAATTCAAGGAATTGGCATCGGCGGACAGGCCGGCATCCTGCAGCGACTGCTGCAGCGAATGGGAGTCGTTCTTCAAAGTCTGCAGGGTCTGGGCGTTGTCGGCGGTGACGGTGGCCTTGACCTGACCATCCTGGCCCATCTCCAGCTTGACCTCGACGCGGCCCAATTCCTCGGGATGCAGGATCACACTGATGGTGTTGGAGCCTGTGGCGGCCCCCTTGTCGATCTGCACTTTCACCTGATCCACGGCGCTGGGCAGAGTGGCCGGGCGCACGGTCTGGGTACCCTGGGCGTTGCTCAGTTGCTGGGCAAAGCTGGTACCCTGCTGGGCGGTGGTGGGAACCGCCGTCGAAGTGGTGCTGCTGGTCTGGCTGGTCGTCGAGGCCTCGGCAGCCAAAGCGTCGGGCTTGGCGGCAGCCGAAGCAACCGTCTCCACAGCGCCTTCGGCCAGGGTTCGAACGTCAACCTGAGCCTGCTGCGGCTGACCCTGAGCCGCGACGGCGGCCTGGGCGGCGGCCGTTTGCGCCGCCGTGGCGTCAAGGGTCGGAGCCTGCTGGGTCTGAGCATCGCCGGGATCGTTCCCCGACTGCGGCTGAGAGGCATCAGCCTGGGTCACGGGCTGGACCGGAACTTGAGCCGCCGATTGAACCGACGAAGCATCACCCCCCGACTGGGCCGTGACGGCGGCAGCCGAGGACAGGGAGCTGGTGCCGGCGGAAGACGCCGTTGAGCCAGCCGAAGTCGTGCTTTTGACGCTGACCGACCCGCCATTGGCGGTCTGGGCCAGTTGCGCGGCCTGGGCGGTCAACTGCGGCGAAGGTGTCTGAGCGGCGGCATTCTGGGCGGCGGCAGCCTGGGCGGCCTGGGCCTGCCCCTGGGCATCGGCCTGGGCGACATCGCCATTGATCTGTCCGGCGGCGGAATTCACGGCGGCGGCAGCGGCGGTCAGAACCGCCTGCTGGCCCGACTGGGCGTCACTGGCGGCCTGGGCGGCGGGCGTGGTGGCGGCTGTGGCATTGGCGGTGGTGGTGGGCGCGGCGGCATTGGCGTCAACGGGCGCGGCGGCGGCTTGATCCGTGCCGACCGGCTGGGTGGCTGCACTGGCGCCGCTGGCGGCGACGCCCTGCGGCGTGGCAACCTGAACCGCCACCGGCTGCACCGGCGGGGCAACCACCAGGGTCGGATCAGGAGTCGTGGTGGTGGCGTCGCTGGTGGCGCTGTCGCTGCTCTTGCTGTCGGAAGATTTGTCGGTGGATTTCGAAGACGAACCACTGTCGCTCTTCCTGCTCGGCTGGCTCTGCGGGGACGCGGCGGTCTGAGTCGAGCTGCTGCTGGAAGAAGATGGGCTGCTGTCGCTCGTTGCGGAAGAGTCATCGCGACGATTGTCTGTGGCCGAAGAATTCTGGCTGCGGGACTGGGGCTGGACCGAGGAAATGCTCTGATCGGCGCTCTGGCTGGCAAAGTCGCTCACGGACAAGGGCTGGGACGAGCTCTGGCCAGTAACGGACGGAACCGGCTGGCTGGCAGGCTGGCTCTGGCCGTCGGTCTGGGCCAGCACGGCCAAGAGTCCGCCTTGGCCCGAGGAACCGCTCTGGCTGGAGCTGGCCTGATCTGTCAGCAGCGAAGAGAACGCGCCTCCACTGGTGCTGGCGGCACTGCGGCTGCTGAACAGATTGGCCAAGCCGTTTTTCAGGCTCTGTATGGAGACGGCATCGACGCTCATATCTCTTAATCCCTTTGCCGGTCCCGAATGAGGCTCTGCTCAACCTGCAAAGCCCGGGCCAGTTCATCGGCCATTGATATCGCTTACTTTTTTCTCCACCCCGATGATCCTGAACCAACTTGCCCAGGTCATTTTTGCCGGGTGGAGGGTCGTTAGTGCCGTTTCCGATCAATCAGAACCGGCTAACTTTGTATCAAACGGCCCGTGCCGGGCCCGCTCAAGCGCCACGCGGGCTTTGAGCATTTTCCTCATACTTCATCCGATCGTAAAACGCTCTAATGCAGGGCTGCCGCAGGTGCCGTCAGCTGGGCCGCCAGCCGGCTCAAGCCCGCCAACACCGAGGCGTTTTCCAGATAAGCGTCGCGGAAGCTGTTGAGCTGGACGGCGTCGGTGTCCATATCCAGGCGGTTCAGCTTCTGGCGATGGCGGCGCAAGCCGTCGGTCAGGGTCTGCTGATAGATGACCATGGCCTGACCTTCCGCCAGCAACCGGTAATGCCGCCCGACGATGCCCCGTCCCGCCTCGCGCAGGGAACTGTTGCCACTGGGCAAAACGCCGCCGTTGGGAATGGGCTGGACCGCGTTCAAAGCCTCGGCCATCAAAGCCGCCGCCGTCGGAGACAGCATCTCGGGCAGAAGGTCGGGACGGGCTTCCAGCTCGGTGGAGCTTGGACGCAGGCCGTCGGTAAAGGACAGCAACGCCGCCAGAGAGCCGGTGACCTGCAAGGCGCCGCCGTCCAAAGAGGTCAGCAGCAGACGAGCCATACCCTCCTCGTCGCGGATTTGACCGGCGACCATATCCGATTGCGCCAGGATGGCCTGAAGGATGGCCTCCAGCCCCTGCCCTGGGGGCAAAAGCACGCACTGACGGCGGCCATGGCGCTGGGTCAAGGTCAGGCCGGTGGCGTTGAAGGTGGAGAACCCCGCCGCCAGCGCCTTACTCTCGGCCTGCTCCTTGCGGCCCGGAGGCGAGAAGAAGTCGTTCAAACCAAAGAAGCTTGCCAGCCCTTGCGAGGTAACGTCGGGGGGCGGGCGCAGGCCCAGGGCCGCCGCCACCGTACCCTCGGCGGAAAGATTCTGTCCCGGCCCGCCGCCGATGCGGATGATCCAGCGATTGCCGGCCTCCTTCATCATGGCCGTCAGGCCGTTGCAGGAGGCTGCCGCATTGAATTGCCCCACCAGCCCCGCCAAAGTCATGGCGGGGTCGACAGCAAGTTCCGTGCGCCGCCCGTCCTGGCTGATCACCTCTAGGACCCCATCGACCCCCAAGGCGCGATTATGCTGGGCGAAGGGAGCGCTTTCCAGATGAATGCCCTGATGGTCGATGTCCCAATCCACCGCCAGATCCACCGCCGGCAGCGGCGCTGCGGGAATGGGCTTCAGCAGGTTGGCCGGGCCGGGCCGTCCGGGGGGGTCAGGCTCGAGATAAAGATCGCAGCCCGAGGGATTATTGATACGCAGGATCTGGCCGTCGCGCTGGCCGACGATGGCTCCTGCCAGACCGATGGAGGTCAAGCGTTCGGCCACATCGCGCAAGGAATCGCTGACCTGGATCTGCACCGAGAACAGATTGCCGAAGATATCGCGCAGGGCCAAAGTGCCGTTCATGCCTAAGGGCTTGGTGGCGTCGGCCACCGGATGGGAATCCAGCGCGGTGCAACGCTGATCGCGCCAGCTTAAGCGTCCCCGGGGCAAAGCCACGCAGATCCGCCCGGCATCATCGAGAAAGGCCAGCAAAGCCTCGGTGCGCAAGCTTTCGCGCAGCCAGCCGTCCAGGGCAAGGACGAAGCCCCGCACCGTCCAAGAGGTTGCCGCCGGTCTGCCCTCGGCCAGCAAGGCGCGGGCCGCCAATTGGCTGACGCTGGTGGCCGACAGCACCTTATTGGCCTCGTCAAAAAGGGTCAGGACGCAATCGCCGCCGCTGACGAACAGCCTCTCGCGGTCGGGATTAAGGAACTCCCGGCTGCCGGCATAAAGCCCCAAGGCCTGGGCCGGCTTCGAGATGGCGCGGTTGAACAGGCGGTTGACCTGATCGCGGATCAGCTGCGACAGGCTGTCGAGTTGGGCCGCCAACCCCAAAAGATGCTTGTCTCGCAGGGACAGCAGCCCAAACAGCCGCCCCGAGCCCAGTTCAGCGCCGATGTCGCGGCCATCCAGGGTAATGGATTCGCCTAAGCGAAAACCGATGCGCTTGGCCGTGGGGCCATCCAGCAGCGGCGCTCCGCCGCGCATATAGACCGCCGCCGAGCCATCGCCACGGATGAAGCTGACCACATCCAACAGGGCGAAGAGCAAAGCCAGATGCTCGTCTCTTTCTTCAAACAGATAACTGGGGTCTTGATCGCAGGCGGACTCGACGGCGATGCGCTGGCTGGCGTCGGACAGACGGAGCAGGATGTCGTTGACGTCCTCGACCGAGGCGGCAATTTGCTCATCGGTGCGGCGGCGCAGGCCGTCGATGCGGGTGGCGATGGCGTTGAGGCCCTTGGTCAAGCGCTCGCTGTTGCGCAACAGGCGGCGAGCTTCCTTGCCTCCCTCCTGGGACGCCAGGCCGTCAAGCCACTCTTCCAGCCCGCCCTGATCGTCGATGTCGGACAGCAGGGCGGCCAGGGAGTCCTTGAACTCCTCCAGCACCTGGGCTTCGGCATTGGCGGCGATGGCGGCATGGATGCCCTGGTCGATGCCTTGGGCGATCTCGGCGCGGATGGCCTCGAAGGGGATGTCCTGGCCCAGCAGCCGGTCCAGCCCAGACCCCGAGGGCGCCGCATAGGCCGCACGCGCCCTGGTGGCATTGGCCGCGGCCTGTCTTTGCGCACGCAATGCCGTTTGGGCATCGGTCGCGGCGGACACTTCGGCCATCCCCAGCATCGCCGCTGAATTCATCAGGGCAAGATTGGGGGCGGTTGGCATTTGGCCGAGTCCGGCTGTCAGCGACATTTGCATGCGCTCCTAGGCATCGCAGAAAAAACGACGGTTAAGTGTCAGGCAGTGGCGTTAAAGGCGACCGAGGTGTTGTTGCCCCAATTCACTCCGCCCTTGTTGGTGTACATGGCCTCGCGGCGACGAGCCTCCAACACGGCGTTGTTGATCACCCCGAACACCTTTTCCGTGGCATCCATATTGGCTTTCAGCAGCATGGCGTTCTCGGCGCAGCGTTCTTCCAGCCCACGGATCAAAGCCATCAGCTTTTCGCGGATTTCGGGCGGCTGGCCGCGCATACCCGCCGGGTCGGACAGAAGCGTGCGCAGGCGGTCGTTATAAATCTTGGTGGCATCCTGCTTGCGCGGCTGCAAAGCCTCGACGGCCTTGGGGTTGCATTCCCGCAAAGCACCGTTCTCTTCCACCAGCAGCGCGTCATACATGATGATGGCTTCCACCATAGGCACCATGTTGGGCGGCAGAACGCGCAGATCGATGCGCGAAGAGGCCGCCGCCACGGCAGACGCCGAGGGAGCAACGCCCTGAGGCGTCAGCGGCCCGGCGGAAGCCCCCACCGGCATCTGCGCCCGAGGAGTGCCAGCCTGAGGAACCGATGCCGCCGGACGGCCCGGCATGGCGGGAGCCGACGGGCGATGGGGCAAAGACGGAGACGCCGCCTGGGGCTGAGGCGCTGCGGGAGCCGCCGTCAGTTTTTTGAACAGGCCGCCCAGCCCACCGCCCGAAGACGGCGCAGCGGCTTGCGAAGGCGCTCCTATCGGTCCACTGGGCATTCCCGGACGCGGCGGCAGCTTGGGCGGAGGCTTGGGCATATTCTGCGGGAAGCTCATTTCGCCTTCTCCTGTTCGGATAAAAGGGTATGGAGAACCGAGTCCGAAATGCCGATGCCGCCATGAGAAACGATCTGCTTGGCGTATTCATCGACCATCATGGACTGGAACATGTCCTCGCCGTGACCGCCGCCAAACATGGCGTCGGTCTTGATGCCAGAGAACATGTGATTGAACATCTGGG